>Ga0126313_10001120_pt1 | contig 13859 bp, 15 predicted proteins | sample Plot105A_FD_89954 | JGI IMG/M metagenome (GOLD analysis project Ga0126313, IMG submission 89954) | Serpentine soil microbial communities from UC McLaughlin Reserve, CA, USA - Plot105A | ecosystem: Environmental > Terrestrial > Soil > Grasslands | place: USA: UC McLaughlin Reserve, Lake County...
CCGAGACCTTCATCATCGTCGCCTTCAGGTGAACGGAGAACAGGACGCCCTTGGAGCGCGCGTCCTCGATCTGCTCGGCCAGGAAGGCGTCGAGCGCCTTGCGGCGCATCACCGCGGCGTCGACGATCTCGCCGGCCTGCACCTTCAGGCCGTCCTTGAGCACGGTCTTAGTGCCGTTGGCGGCCTCGTGCTCGATCGTCAGCGTGTCCTCCGAGCCGAGCGTCACCGACTGCTCGGAGTGGCGGAAGTCGCCGTCCTCCATCGTCGAGACGTGCGTCTTGGAGTCCTTGGACCACTCACCCATCGAGTGCGGGTGCTTGCGCGCGAAGCTCTTGACGGACTCGGGCGCGCGGCGGTCGGAGTTGCCCTCGCGCAGCACCGGATTCACGGCGGAGCCCTTGACCTGGTCGTACTTGTCCTGCGCGTCCTCATACTCAGGCAGGTCGTGGCCGGCGTGCTGGAGCTCCTTGATCGCCGCCTTCAGCTGCGGGATCGAGGCGGAGATGTTCGGCAGCTTGATGATGTTCGCCTCGGGCGTCTTGGCGAGCTCGCCGAGCTCGGCCAGCGCGTCGGGCTGGTGGCCGAACTGGGCCAGGATGCGCCCGGCGAGGGAGATGTCGCGCAGCTCGACATCGACCCCGGCCTTGCCTGCGAACGCCTCGATGATCGGCAGGAACGAGTGCGTCGCGAGCGCCGGCGCCTCGTCCGTGTACGTGTAGATCAGCTTCATGCGGCCGCCCACGGTACCGACCGGCACCCAGCCCGCGGGCTAGCCGGCGAGCGGGACGCGCGCGCGGATGCGGGTGCCCTCGCCGGGCGGGCTGTGCACCTCGAGCTCGCCGCCGAGCACCTCGAGGCGGTCGGCGAGGCCGAGCAGCCCGGTGCCCTTGGCGGGGTCGGCGCCGCCGACCCCGTCGTCGGCGACCTCCATCTGCAGGTGGCCGTCCGCGCGCGAGACCGTGATCGTGACGTCGCAGGCCTGCCCGTAGCGCGAGGCGTTCGTCAGGCATTCGGCGACGACGAAGTAGGCGGCCGCGGCGATCTCGTCCGGCAGCTCGTCCGGGCAGATGTCGAGCGTCACACACAGCGCGGAGGCGCTGGAGAGCGACTCGATCGCGGCCGGCAGCCCGCGCTCGGCCAGCGCGACCGGGTGCAGGCCCCGCGCGAGCTCGCGCAGCTCGGCATGCGCCGCGGACAGCTCCTGCTCGGCGGTCTCGAGCAGCTTCTCGGCCGCTTCGGGCTTGCGCCGCGCGACCTTGAGCAGGTTGGAGACGGCCAGCAGCCGCTGCTGCGCGCCGTCGTGGAGGTCGCGGCCGACGCGCCGGCGCTCGGCGTCGGCGGCCTCGACCACGCGGGCGCGCGAGGCCTGCAGGGCGCGCGCCTGGATCCGCCGCTCCAGCTCGGCACCCGCCCGCGCGGCGAAGATCTTCAGCACCGCGACGTCCTCGGGCTCGGCCTCCATCCGGTAGGCGTCGAGGACGGCGAGGTGGCCGAGGTACGTGTTGTCGGACCCGCGCAGGCAGACCGCGAGGTAGCTCTCCAGCCCCATCTCGACCGCGCCGCGATCCTCGGGGAAGTGCTCGACGAGCCCCTCGGGGAACGACACGAGCGTCTGCCCGGGCACGAGCGCGCACGGCTGCCCGGCGGTGTCGTACTCGAACGGCTCCTCGATCGGCGTGCCGTCGTACCAGCCCGCAGCGACCCTCACGTGCACGCCGGTCGGATCGGTCGCCTCGCCCACCAGCACGAGCTTGGCCGCGAGCGCCTCGGCGACGCTGCGCACGAGCCCGCGCAGGAACGCGTCGCCGACCTCGCCGGCGGTGCCCTCCGCGACCGCCCGGAGCAGTTCCGGGCCGCGGAGGCGAGCTCTCTCGAACGTCGCCACCGCGGCCGATTTTACCTCAGGCCGTCGCTCTGGCCGGAACGATGTTCTGGTTGCCGCGGAAGACGTTGTCCGGATCCCACGTCGTCTTGATCGCGGCGAGCCGGTCGTAGCTGTCACCGAAGCTCGCCCGCACCCGGTCGTGGCCCTCGTCGCCCACGAAGTTCAGGTACGTGGCGCCCGTCCGGTAGTCGGCGAACGCCTCGCGCGCCTCGTGGCCCCAGCCGACGTGCTCCGCGTCGCGCTCGGCGCCCTCCCAGACGCAGAACGGGTGCACGACCCAGGCGGCGCCACGCTGCAGCGGCGTGTTGCCGGCGTTGGCGTCGACGGCGTGACCCCAGGCGACCGCGAGCGACTGCGTGAACGAGCGCGGCATCCGCAGCGAGTACTCGCAGTAGCGGTCGATCGCGCCGTCGGGGAAGCCGGTCAGATACTCCGCGGTCCACCAGTTGCGCTTGCCGGGCGGGTCGTCGATCATCGACTGCATCTCGGCGTAGGGGATCTCGCCGAACAGGTTCACGATCGGCGGCGCGACCTCGAGCACCTCGCGCAGCTCGCGGGCGCCCTCGTCGGGCGGCCCGGCCCAGAGCCCGGCGAACCCGCAGACCAGCTTCCCGTGCCACTCCTCCGGCACGAACGGCTCCGGCGGTGCGGTGATGTAGGCGAGCGCGAGTCCCGCCTCTGCCGGGCCTGGGCTGTAGTAGTCGCGCAGCGCGCGGGCGATCGTGGGGCCGTGCGCGGGGTCGTAGACGGCGAGGCCGCCGTAGACCATCGGGCCGAGCTCGTGCAAGCGCAGCTCCAAGCTCGTCACGACGCCGAAGTTTCCGCCGCCGCCGCGGTGCGCCCACAGCAGCTCGGGGTTCTCGTCCTCCGTGGCGATGACCGTCTCACCATCGGCGGCGACGAGCTCGATGCCGGTGAGGTTGTCGCAGGCGAGCCCGTGCTTGCGCTCGATCCACCCCGAGCCGCCGCCGAGCGTGAAGCCGGCGACGCCTGTCGTCGAGACGCGCCCGCCGGTCGTCGCGAGCCCGTACTGCTGCGTGCGGCGGTCCAGCTCGCTCCACAGGGCGCCGGCGCCGACGCGGACCGTGCGGCGGCGCGCGTCGACCTCGAGCGAGGTCATGGACCGCACGTCGATCACCACCCCGTCGTCGACGAGCGACATCCCGGCGACGCTGTGCCCGCCGGCGCGAACGGCGATCGGCAACCCGCGGTCGCGCGCGTAGGCGAGGGCGAGCGCGACGTCATCGCTGCTCTCGCACATGGCGATCAACGCGGGCCGCCTGTCGACCATCGCGTTGAAGACGGCCCGAGCCTCGTCGTAGCGGGTGTCGTCCGCGGCGATCTGCTCGCCGGCGAAGCCCCGAATCGGTCCCATCTCTCACCTCCGGTGGCGGTCCGTCCGACCCTACGCCCGCCACGGGCGCGAAGGCAAGCGCTCAGATGAGCGCCTCCGCGCGAAGGGCGCTCCATAAGGGCCTCGACGTCCTCCGACGGCGTCCCGCCCGCGGGCAGCACGAGCACGAACGAGCGCGGGAGGCGAGGCCGTCGACGGGCGGCATCGCCGACTGCGGCTCTTGAGCACGCGCCGGGAGAGCAGCACGGGCACCGCGCGCTCGAGCGCCTCGCGCTTGGCCGCCGCGGGCGTGGCGACTTCGGCGAGCGGCCGGGCGAGCGCGAGGCCGCGCCGGCGCAGCACGGCCTCGACGGTCCAGCGCGCGTTGGAGGCCGGGTCGCGCACGATCATCGGCGTTCGCAGGAAGTCGGCCTGCGGGATCCGCGCGAGGCGCGAACACGGGTGGCCGGGCGGCACGCCGCAGACATCTCGTCCTCGGCGAGCACGATCTGGCGAACGGCGGGATTCGGAGTCGCGCCGGGGCGGCTCGCGGCGACGCCGAGGTCGGCGCGCCCGTCGCCGATCAGCCCGCGCACGACCTGGCTGTTGGCCGCGACCAGCTCGATCGCGGGGCCGCGCTCCTCGGAGACGGCGGCGGGCACGTCGGCATGGGCGGCCACGCCACGGGCGCTGCGCCCGCGACGGCCCCGGCGCCGGCGAGCGGTGCCGCGGACGTCAACGTCACGCTCGGCGACATGTACGTCAAGGCCGACACGTCGACCGTCGACGCCGGCAAGGTCACCTTCACCGTCAAGAACGAGCGCGCGCCGGGTGCACGGGATGGCGATGGCGCTGACGCCGGTCTCCGCCCCGGGCGGCATGCTCGAGGACGCCGGCCTCCTGGCCAAGGGCACGGAGCTCGCGGCGGGCGCGACCGACTCGATCCGCTGACCTCGAGCCCGGCGCCTACGAGCTGGCCTGCTTCCTCCCCGGCCACTACGCGGCTGGCCAGAAGCTCGCGTTCGAGGTCCGCTGACCACCGCGGGGCAAGCCCGCAACCTGCGGCGCCCTCCGGGGCGCCGCTTCTATTTGGGCGGCAGGCTGCGCGCCACGGCCGCGCCGCGGCCGATCCAGGCGCCGAGCTGCTCGTCGGTCTCCACGCCCTCCGGCGCCACGACGACCATGCCCTTCATCGGCCGCTCGCCCATCATCGGCGCGCTCGCGTGCGGCTCGGAAGCGGCGGCCTCGGCCTGCTCGCCGAGCCGCACCATCAGCCCGTCCTTCATCAGGCCGACCGCCATGTTGCCGTCGAGCATCCAGGCGATTCCGCCGAACATCTTGCGCCGGGTCAGGCCGGATTCGCCATCGAGGTGCGCGCGGACCCGGTCCGCGAGTACCTCGTCATAGGCCACTGACGATCACCTCGACGTCGTCGCGCACCTTCAGCGCGCCCATCAGCCCGCGGTAGGGCTTGATCCCCCACTCGCTCTGGACGAGAGTGGCGCGGCCGCCGTCGGGCGTCCGCTCGATCGTGACCGGCCGCGTGGCGCCGGCCATGGTGAGCTCACCGCCGTCGGCCGTGCCGCGGAACTCGATCGGCGAGCTCCCGAGCACCTTCTGGTCGATGTTCTTGAGGATCTCGCGCCGGTCACGGTCCGACAGCGGCTTCGCCCCGCGCAGGCCCTCGCGGATCTCCAGCGAGCGGGGGTCCGCGCTGAGCTCGATCGCCCCGTCGTCGCCGATCTTCGCGCTCCAGCGCCCGACCACCATGATCAGGTCGTGACCGACCTTGGCGGCGACGCCGTCGCGGTACGTCTTGACGGTCAGCGTCGCGTCTGCGGGCCCGACCTCGCGCACGAGCCGATCGTACCCGCCGATGACTCCGGCGGCCAGGGGCGGTCTAATCCCGTGACACCGAACGAGAGGAGACCGACATGCTCGGCGAGAGCAAGGCGTTCAGCGGGTTCGCGGTCGACGACATCGAGGCGGCGCGCGGCTTCTACGGCGACGTCCTCGGCCTGACGGTCACCGAGGAGAACGGCATGCTGACGCTCCAGCTGGCGGGCGACCGGCCGACGCTGGTCTACCCGAAGCAGGACCACCAGCCGGCGACCTACACGATCCTCAACTTCCCCGTGGACGACATCGACGCGGCCGCCGAGGGCCTGATGGAGCGCGGCATCGCGTTCGAGATCTACGAGGGCGCCTCACAGGACGAGAAGGGGGTCATGCGCGAGTACGGCCCGCCGATCGCGTGGTTCCGGGACCCCGCCGGCAATATCTTGTCCATCATTCAGCTGAGCTGAGCCCGTAGGGTCTCTCCCAAGAGCACCACGACCCCCGGGGAGGGAGTTGCAGATGCACCGAGCACTGCTCACACTGCTCGCCGCCGCCGTGCTGGCGGCGGCGCTGCCGGCGGCCGCGAACGCCGACGCCGACGCGCGCTTCGCGACGTTCAACGCGTCGCTGAACCGCGGCGCACCAGGCCAGCTGGTCGCCGACCTGTCGAACCCGTCCGCCGACACCGTCGGCGTGCGCCAGGCGAAGAACGTCGCCGAGGTGATCCAGCGCGCCGCGCCGGACGTGCTGCTGATCAACGAGTTCGACTTCGTCGCCGGCGGCACCGCCGCGCGGCTGTTCCGCGACAACTTCCTGGCGGTGCCGCAGAACGGCGCGCCGGCCGGGAACTACCCGTACTTCTACGTCGCCCCGGTCAATACCGGCGTGCCCTCGGGCTTCGACCTCGACAACAGCGGGGACACGAACCCCAACGACGCCGGCAACGACGCTTGGGGCTTCGGCCTGTTCCCCGGCCAGTTCGGGATGGTCGTCTACTCCAAGCACCCGATCGACGCGGCCGGCGTGCGCACGTTCCAGGACTTCCTCTGGAAGGACATGCCGGGTTCGCGGATCCCGCAGCCGTTCTACTCGCCCGAGGAGGTCGCGGCGTTCCCGCTGTCGTCGAAGAGCCACTGGGACGTGCCGGTGCAGATCGGCAAGCGCACCGTGCACTTCCTCGTCAGCCACCCGACACCGCCGGTCTTCGACGGCCCGGAGGACCGCAACGGGCTGCGCAACGCGGACGAGATCCGCTTCTGGGCGGACTACGTGACGCCCGGGCGGGGCGGCTACATCTACGACGACGAGGGCGGGCGCGGCGGCCTGCATCCGTCGGCGCTGTTCGTGGTCGCCGGTGACCAGAACTCCGATCCGCTCGACGGCGACAGCCTGCGCGACGCGAACGGGAACCCGATCGCCATCCAGCCGCTGCTCAACAGTCCGCGGGTGAACGACAAGACCACGCCCTCGAGCGCCGGCGCGGCCGAGGCGACCGCCCTGCAGGGCGGGGCCAACGCGACGCACCTCGGCGACCCGAAGTACGACACGGCGGACTTCTCGGACACCGCGCCGGGCAACCTGCGCGCCGACTACGTGCTGCCGAGCCGCCAGATCAAGATCAGCGACTCGGCGGTCTTCTGGCCGGTCCGCTCGGATCCGCTGTCGCGGCTGACGGGCGTCTTCGACGGCGCGACCTGGGGGGCGGTCGGCGGCTTCCCGACCTCCGACCACCGGATGGTCTGGGCCGACCTGGACCTGCCGGGCGTGCGCTGAGCGCTTGCGGCGAGGTCGCGCGGCGGGGAGGATGAGGCCATGGGTTGCTTCGTCCTCCTCTTCGCGCTGATCTCGCCGCGCCTGGCGATCATCGCCACCTGGCTGTTCTCGGACGTCCTCGAACGCACCTACGACGCGTGGCTCGTGCCCGTGATCGGGTTCTTCATCCTGCCGTGGACGACGCTCGCGTGGGCGTGGATGTACGACTCCGGCCCGGGCCTGCGCGTGGACGGGCTCGAGTGGATCGTCGTGGGCGTCGCGGTGCTGTGCGACCTCGGGTCGCTGTTCGGCGGGGCCAGCCGGCGCTAGCCGACCCGCTCGCGCAGGACGAACTTCTGGATCTTGCCGGTGCCCGTCTTGGGCAGCTCGTCGACGACCTCGATCCGCTTCGGGACCTTGAAGCGCGCGAGCCGGCCGCGGGCGAACTCCTGCAGCTCCTCCTGCTCGGGCGACTCGCCGCCGGCCGCCGTGACGAAGGCGACCGGCACCTCGCCCCAGCGCTCGTCCGGTGCCGCCACGACCGCGACCTCGGACACCGACGGGTGCGCCGCCAGCGCCTGCTCGACCTCGATCGTGGCGATGTTCTCGCCGCCGGAGATGATCACGTCCTTGAGGCGGTCGCGCAGCTCGACGTAGCCGTCCGGGTGCACGACGCCGAGGTCGCCGGAGTGGAACCAGCCGCCCTTGAAGGCCTCCGCCGTCGCCTCCTCGTCGCGGTAGTAGCCCGTCATCACGTTGTCGCCGCGCATGCAGACCTCGCCGAGGGTCTCGCCGTCGGCCGGCACGTCGTTGAGGTCGGAGTCGACCACGCGCATCCGCTCGGAGACGATCGTGCCGACGCCCTGGCGGGCGCGCAACGCGGCCTGCTCGTCGTCCGGGAGCTCGTCCCAGTCGGGATTCCAGGCGCACACGGCGATCGGCCCGTAGGTCTCGGTCAGGCCGTAGAGGTGGGTGACGTGGAGGTTCAGCGTGGCGGCCTTCTCGAGCAGCGCGGGGGCCGGCGGGGCGCCGCCGACGAACACGTGCGCGGGCTCGTCCAGCGGCGCCGCCTCCTGCGCGGAGACGATCGTCGTGAGGACGGTCGGGGCGGCGCAGAGGTGGGTGACGCCTTCGGAGGTGAGCGCGCGCCAGATCGGCGCCGCCTCCACCTTCGGCAGGCAGACGTGCTTGGCGCCGGCCGCGGTCACCGCCCACGTGTACGCCCAGCCGTTGCAGTGGAACATCGGCAGCGTCCACAGGTACGAGCTGCGCGGGGTCAGCCCGGCCTCGGGGATCACGCCGAGCGAGTGCAGGTAGGCGCCGCGGTGCGTGGTCATCACGCCCTTCGGCCGGCCCGTGGTGCCCGACGTGTAGTTGATCGAGAGCAGGGCGCGCTCGTCCTCGGGTCGCCCCAAGTCGACCGCTTCGGCGGCCTCGATCAGCGGCTCGTGGTCGGTGATCGTCTCCGGCCCGTCGACCAGCTCCGCCAGCTCCGGATCCGCGAACACCAGCCGCGCGCCGGAGTGCTCGAGGATGTAGGCGTAGTCGTCGGCGGTGAGCCGCGTGTTGAGCGGCACCAGCACCGCGCCGATCCCCGGCACGGCGTAGTGCAGCTCGAGCAGCGCGTGCACGTTCGGCAGCAGCGCCGCGACGCGGTCGCCGGGCTCCACGCCCAGCTCCCGCAGGGCGCCGGCCAGCCGCCGGATCCGCTCGTGGTGCTCGGCGTAGGTGAACACGCGCTCGCCGGAGACCACCGCCGGCCGCTGCGCCCACACCTGCGCGCTGCGCTCCAGGAACCGCAGCGGGGTGAGCACGGACTCGGCGACGTCGTGGCCCATGCCTCCCGCGTACCCTCAGCGCGCCCGGATGAGCCCCGCACAGCGCTCCGGGTGGTCGAGGAAGGGCGCGTGGCCGCCGCGGAGCACCTCGACGGCGGCGTCGGGCATGACCGCGGCGGCCCGCTCGACCACCGACGGCGGGCCGTAGACGTCGGTGTCGCCCATCACGAACAGCACCGGCGCCGCGATCGCTCGGAGCTCGTCGTCCGAGAACAGGTTCTCGGGAGCGGCCCGGCCCTTCCGCAGGCCCAGGTTGAGGTGGGAGTACATCGCCTCGTCCCAGCCAGGCTTGCTCATCCCCGTGCGCACGACGTCGAAGTACGAGTCCGGCAGCCGCCGGACGAGCTCCTTGCCCATAGCCCCGCGCATCGCGCGCCGGGCCGCGGCAGCCGAGCGGGGCGCCGGCACGCGGCGCGCGAGCGCCCGGATGCCCGGCGTCGTCATCGCGCGGAAGTACGGATCGGCCTTCATGCCGGGCAGCGACACGGCCGGGATTCCGAGCGCGACCACGCCGCGGACTCGCTCCGGGTGCTCCAGCGCGAGGTTGAGCGCCCACATCGCCCCGAGCGACGTGCCGGCGACCGTTGCCCGGTCGAGCCCGAGCGCGTCCATGAACGAGACGAGCTGCGCCACGGCATGCCGGCGCAGCGGGCGCCACGAGTACTCGTGGCGATCGCTGAGGCCGAATCCCGGCAGGTCGACCGCGTGCACACCGCGGTCGCCGAGGTGGGCGAGCATCGGCGTCCAGGTCGGTGCGGACATGCCGCTGCCGTGCACGAGCAGCACCGGCTCGCCGCTGCCCGAGCCCAGTACGCGGGCCGTGAGGGCGGGGTCGGCGAGCCGCACGTACCGGCTCTCCGCCGTGACGCCGTACTCCGCCAGCAGCGCACGCTCGGCGGCCTCGAACTCGGTTGTGGCGGGCTCTGACATGTCAGCGATTCTGAACCGAACCGGCGCGGGTGGCGAGCCGCACCTCCGGCGAGGAGGACCGCACCCGCGCCCGCCGGTACACCGCTGCCGACTGGCCTGTCTGCCCCCACCCGGGAATAAGTCCGGCTTGAAAGGGTTCATCACAACGAGGAGACGTGATGAACCCCCAGCTCAACACCCAGCGCACCAACCGCCCGTCGCACACCTTCGCGACCCCGATCGTCCACGAGCAGCCCCGGCCCGTCCCGACCGGGTTCGGCAGCTCGGCCTGGTGATCAGGCCGGCTCCTGCTCCGTGAACGTCTGGTCCAGCGTGCCGGACTCGTGCACGGAGACCACCAGCAGCGGCTCGTCGCCGATATTGCGGAAGCCGTGCGGCGTCTCCGGCGGCACCACGATCACGGTGTCGGGCTCCGCTTCGACGACCTGATCGCCGGCCGTCCAGCGGCCCTTCCCACGCAGGAGCACGAAGGTCTCGGTGTACGGATGGGTGTGCAAGTGCACGAACCCGCCGGGGGGCGTCTTGACGACGAACATCGACGTGTCCGTGCCCGCACGCTTGCCGCCCTCCCAGAGCGCGGCCGTCGGGCTGAAGGCGATCTCGGCGAGATCGAGCGTCGTGAAGCGAGGGGTCATGGGGCCCACCGTTTCAGGCCGGGCTGCGCGGCGCAATAGCCTTCGGGGCTTGGCGGACTACCTCCACGATCTGCAGTTCGGGGTGTTCATCCCGCCGCTGGCCGAGCAGGCCGACGCGGTCGTCGAGCTGGCCGAGCTGGCCGAGGTCTCCGGCCTGGATCTCGTGACCTTCCAGGACCACCCGTACCAGCCCCGGTTCCTGGATACGTGGACGCTGCTGTCGGTGATCGCGGCGAAGACGTCGACCGTCCGGCTCGCGCCCAACGTCGCCAACCTGCCGCTGCGGCCGCCCGCCGTGCTCGCCCGCAGCGTGGCGAGCCTGGACATCCTGTCCTCGGGGCGGGTCGAGCTCGGGCTCGGGGCGGGTGCGTTCTGGGACCCGATCGCGGCGATGGGCGGGCGGAAGCTCAGGCCCGGCGAGAGCGTGACCGCGCTGAGCGAGGCGATCGACGTGATCCGCGCGATCTGGGAGGGCCCGACGGTCCGCGTCGACGGCGAGTTCTACCGCGTGCACGGCGCCAAGCCGGGTCCCAAGCCACTGCACGAGATCGAGATCTGGCTCGGCGCCTACAAGCCGCGCATGCTGCGGCTGACGGGCGAGAAGGGCGACGGCTGGCTGCCCAGCCAGAGCTATCTCGACATGGACGCGATCGGCGAGATGAGCGCCCGCATCGACGACGCGGCGGCCAAGAAGGGCCGCTCGCCCGCGGCGATCCGGCGGCTGCTGAACGTCGACCCCGGGCCGGAGGCGGAGCGGCTCGCCGAGCTCGCGCTCGAGCACGGCTTCGGCACGTTCATCCTCTCGGTGAGCTCGGCCGAGGACGTCCAACGGTTCGGCCAGGAGATCGCGCCGCGCGTGCGCGAGCTCGTCGACGCCGGCCGCTCCGGCAGCGCGCCCGCCCCGGCCGCCGCCACCGCCGCCCCGCGGGGAAACGGCGCCGTGCCCTTCGCCGTGACACCGACACCCGACAGCCCGCGCACCAGCACGGAGACCGCGTGGGACGAGTCCACCCGACCGCAGGGCCCCGATCCCGACCCCGAGCGCCGCTACACGCCCGACCAGCAGGCCGCCGGCAAGCACCTGGTCGACGTCCACGACGGCCTCCGCGCCGAGCTCTCGCGATTGCGCGATATGGTCGGCCAGGTCGCCGCCGGCCACCGCAGTCCCGCCGCCGTGCGCTCGTTCATCAACCGCATGACGATCCGCCAGAACGGCTGGACCCTCGGCGCCTTCTGCGCCTCCTACTGCCGGATCGTCGCCGGCCACCACACGCTCGAGGACCGCTCCGTCTTCCCGCACCTGCGCAACGCCGACGCCGAGCTGGCGCCCGTGATCGACCGGCTCGAGGAGGAGCACGAGGTGATCGCGGACCTGCTCGAGCGCGTGGATCAGGCGATGGTCGCGCTCGTCACCGACGAGGACGACGGGATGGCGAAGGCGCAGGCGGTGATGGACCTGTTCACCGACGCGCTGCTCTCGCACCTCAGCTATGAGGAGCGAGAGCTGGTCGAGCCGCTGGCGCGGCTCGGCTTCTACTGAGCGGCTCGTACTCGTCGTACTCGGTGACGTAGCGGTAGCTCCAGGAAGGACCGGAGCCGGCGATCGCCCGCAGCGCAGCGGACAGGCGGTCGATGTCGGCGGGCGTCGTGCCGAGGCCCATGCTGGCGCGCACCGCGCCCGGCAGCGGCGGGTGCAGCCCCGCCCGCAGCTGTCCGCCGAGCCGCGCGACCTCGCCGTCCGGGAGACCGAGCAGCTCGGAGATCAGCGGATGCGCGCAGAAGCACCCGTGGCGGACCCCGATCGCGTGCTCGGCGCTGAGGATCGCCGCGAGCCGAGCGTGCGGATGGCCCTCGAGCGTGAACGCGGCGAGGCCGACGCGCGCGGCCGCCGGCGGCCACAGCCGCAGCGTGCGCAGACCGGGGATCTTCTCCAGGGCGGCCCACAACCGCCGGGCGAGCACCTGCTCGTGCGCGGCGACGGCCTCCATCCCGCACTCGCGCAGCTTCCGGCAGGCCGCTGCGAGGGCCACGACCCCGACGACGTTCGGGGAGCCGGCCTCGTGGCGCTCGGGGCCATCCGCCCACACGACCTCGTCGACTGTCACGAACTTGATCGCGCCGCCCCCGTGCAGCAACGGCGCCCCGTCGCGCAGCCGCCGCCCGTGGGCGACCAGCGCGCCCGCCCCGAACGGCGCGTAGAGCTTGTGCCCGGAGAGCGCGAGGTGGTCGATGCCGCTGCCCGTCATGTCGATCGGGTGGTGCGCCGCGAGCTGGGCGGCGTCCACGAACAGCTCGGTGCCGTGGGCGTGCGCGATCTCGGCCAGCTCGGCGAGCGGCCAGATCTCACCCGTGACGTTCGAGGCCCCGGTCACCGCGAGGAGGTCGGCCGGCGCTTCGCGCAACGCGCGCCGGCACGCGTCGAGCAGCTCTTCGGGCGAGCGGGTGAACGGCAGCAGCCGCACGTCGTGGCGGCGCCAGGGGAGCATGTTGGCGTGGTGCTCGACCGGCGTGCTCAGCACGCGCGAGCCCGCCGGCAGCGCGGCGGCGAGCACGTTGATGGCCTCGGTGGTGTTGCGCACGAGCACGACCTCGTGCTCCGCGCCGGCGCCCACGAACGCCTTGACGTCGTCGCGCGCATCCTCGAAGGCGGCCGTGGACACCTGCGACTTGACGCCGGTGCCGCGGTGCACGCTGCTGTACCAGGGGACGAACGCCTCGACCGCCGCCCAGACGTCCGCCATCACCGGGGTGCTCGCGGCGTAGTCGAAGTTCACGTAGCGCTCGAGGCGGCCGTCCACGCATGGCACCTCCACGTCATCGCCGATCAGCGAGGGGAGGTCCATGCTCAAAGGAGCCGGAGCGGCCCGTTCGTGATACCCGGCGTCGCGCTAGGTTCCATGCAGGATGCAACTCCAGCCGTCCGCCTCCTATTCCTTCACGATGCGGCTGCGGCTCCCGCAGCAGGGCAATGCCTTCGCCGCCGTGGCGCAGGCGATCGCGGAGTCGGCCGGGATGCTCGGGGCGATCGACCTGGTGCGCGTCGAGCGCGACGCGGTGATCCGCGACCTCACCGTCGCGTGCGCGGACTCCGGGCATGCGGAGTCGGTCGTGCAGACGGTGCGCTCGATCGACGGCGTGCGCGTCGACAGCGTCTCCGACCGCACCTTCCTACTGCACAAGGGAGGCAAGATCGAGGTCACGCCGAAGGTCCCGATCCGCACGCGCGACGACCTCTCGATGGCCTACACGCCCGGCGTCGCCCGCGTGAGCAGCGCGATCCACGACGACCCGTCCAAGGCCTGGGCGCTCACGATCAAGGGCAACGCTGTCGCGGTCGTGTCCGACGGCACGGCGGTGCTCGGACTCGGCGACATCGGCCCGGAGGCCGCGATGCCCGTGATGGAGGGCAAGGCGATGCTCTTCAAGGAGTTCGCCGGCATCGACGCATTCCCGCTGTGCATCGACACCAAGGACGCGGACGAGATCGTCACCTTCGTCAAGCAGGCCGCGCCCGCCTTCGGGGGCATCAACCTCGAGGACATCGCCGCGCCGCGCTGCTTCGAGATCGAGCGCCGGCTGCGCGCCGAGCTCGACATCCCGGTCTTCCACGACGACCAGCACGGGACCGCGATCGTCGTGCTCGCCGC
>Ga0126313_10001121_pt1 | contig 13853 bp, 15 predicted proteins | sample Plot105A_FD_89954 | JGI IMG/M metagenome (GOLD analysis project Ga0126313, IMG submission 89954) | Serpentine soil microbial communities from UC McLaughlin Reserve, CA, USA - Plot105A | ecosystem: Environmental > Terrestrial > Soil > Grasslands | place: USA: UC McLaughlin Reserve, Lake County...
CGGTGTTCACCTGCACCAGGGGGATGTGGAAACGTGCCATCCTGTCGGCGTCAAGGGTGGTCTGTACGTCGCCTTCGAGGACTCCGAGACAAAGCTTACCGCGCAACCGCTCTAGCGTACGCTCCAAGAGCGCCGTCTTTCCCGCACCCGGGGAGCTCATCATGTTGATCGTGTACGTCCCTGCCCGGTCCAACTCCTCCCGATTCCTCCTGGCGAGCGTGTCGTTGGCGTCCAGGACGTTTTCGAGGACCACCTTCTTGACCGCCGTACGGTGCATCCTTACGCCTCCTCCAATTCGAGTGAATCGACCATCAGCTCTTCCCCTTTGAGGATCTCAAGGTCGAAGCTTTCGCATCCAGGGCACTGCAAGGGGAAGTTGCCGAGCCTGCTTTCCACCCCGCACCCGCGGCACCTTCCTTCTGCGGGGACCTGTTCTATCTCCAGCTCGGCGCCTTCGGCCGGCGTTCCTTCCGCCAGGAGCCCGAAACCGAAAACCAGTGAAGAAGGCACGACCTGGCGCAGATACCCCACCCTCATCTGCACCCTGATAACCTTCCGCCCATCCGCCTGGCGGACGGCGACCCTGAGTACCGACTCTGCTATTGAGAGTTCGTGCATTCGCCTACTCCTCACAGCGCACGCAGGCCTCACTCCCGATCCCTCCTCCATCGTAGCCCATAACCCTCGGGTCAACAATTCCGAAACACTTTGGGGAGAGATAGAATCAGGGAGCGTATGCCGCGTAAGGAGGATACATGAGCAGGCCGGTAGAGCTCTACACCACGGCTGGCTGTCCCTACAGCGAGGCCGCCCGTGAGGACCTGGAGTGGCGTGGAATCGACTTCATCGAGTACGATGTGGAGTCAGATCAGGATGCTCGCGAGCGAATGCTTGATCTCACCAGCGGTGCCAGAACGGTCCCCGTCATCTTCGAAAAGGGTAAGCCTGTCCAGATCGGCTGGATGGGCAGAGGATGCGCCGTGTGATGACAAGATAAGGAAGGGCAACCCTTCCTTATCCTGCGTTGGTCAGCACTTCAGCATTTCACCTGGACAACCAGCGGGCCGCGTCGGGAGCGTGGTAGGTGATGATGATGTCGGCACCGGCGCGTTTGATTCCAGTGAGCGCTTCGAGAACCGCCCTCTCCTCGTCGAGCCAGCCGTTCTGGGCAGCGGCCTTGACCATCGCGTACTCGCCGCTCACGTTGTATGCCGCGACGGGGAGGTCGGTCGTCGCGCGGACGCGGCGCAACACATCGAGGTATGGCAGAGCCGGCTTGACCATGATGATGTCGGCGCCCTCTTCGACGTCAAGGCCCGTCTCGACGAGCGCCTCGCGGGCGTTGGCTGGGTCCATCTGGTAGCTACGCCTGTCACCAAACTGCGGGGCGCTGTCGGCAGCGTCGCGGAACGGACCGTAGAAGGCGGAGGCGTACTTGGCGGCGTAGGCCATGATGGGGGTGTTCTCGAAACCTTCGTTGTCTAGTTCGGACCGTATAGCCGCCACTCGTCCGTCCATCATGTCGGACGGGGCGACTATGTCGGCGCCGGCCTCGGCCTGGGATGCCGCGGTGCGGGCGAGGAGCTCCAGGCTCACGTCGTTTAGCACCTCGCCTGTATCCTTCTCGACGACCCCGCAATGGCCGTGGCTCATGTACTCGCAAAGGCACACGTCCGTGACAACGAGCAGTTCCGGCGCGGCATCCTTTATGGCCCGGGTGGCGAGCTGGACTATTCCCTCGCGATCGTAGGCCCCGGTGGCTGCCTCGTCTTTATGGTCGGGGATGCCGAAGAGCAGAACGGCCGGGATGCCGAGGTCGCGCGCCCGCAGCGCCTCGGCGACGGCGTGGTTTATGGAGAGCTGGAAGATGCCTGGCATCGAGGCTATGGGGTTCTTTACGTCTTCTCCGGCGGTCACGAAGATCGGGTAGACGAAGTTCTGCGCCGAGAGCCGCGTCTCGCGCACGAGGTCCCTCAGGCCCGCAGTGCGCCGAGTTCTACGTAGTCTTTGAACGGGGAAAGCCATCTCGATCCCACCTTAGCATGAATACTCTGGTTTACTTCCGGGTCCCGTAACCGCGCTACGAGGTTTTGGGTCTCCGGAGACGCCGCACCAGAGTGTAGTCGAAAACGGTCAGCGCGACCATCAAGCAGAGTCCGCCTCCGGCGCGTTTCCGCCGCGGCGAATCTTCCATTAGCGTCTACGCGTAGCCGATCGCTATCACCAGGTTCAGTAGCGCCCGCGCGAACATCCAGGGCGACCGCCTCTGGTCAACCAACAAACCCGTACCGATCATGAGATCACTCGCTCCTACGGGGCTCGCTAGGCCTCGACAATCTTCCAATGCCAGAGAACCTGGCGCTCTTGTTCGGCGCTAGCGTCAGAGCGAGCCCTTTTCCGAGGCTTACCCAACCCACGCCCGTTGACAACCCGTGTGCGTGCTCGTCCTTCTTGCGCAGCATGGCCGCCTAACTGCTTCTCTTTGTAGGATGCGCTTCTAATGTATCTACAACCGCCTCGACCAGCCCAGGTATCGTGTACTCATCGGCTTCGGCGTCGACCCGGAAACCGCGTTTCCGGGCCGTCTCGGCGGTGATCGGACCTATGCAGGCAACCTTCGTGCCCGAGAGCAATCGCACCGCCTCCTCTTCTCCGAACGCCCCGACGAAGTTCTCCACCGTGGAGCTCGCCGTGAACGTCACGCAGTCTATCTCACCGGACCGCAGACGCAAACTCAACTCCTCCCTGCCCCCGGAAGAAGGCACCGACTCGTAGGCAGGCGGCACGACGACCTCGGCGCCCGCTTCCCTGAGTTTCTCGGGCAATATTTCACGCGCTACCCTCGCCCGCGGGATGAGCACACGTTTCCCGGCGAGCGAACCGCTGTCCAGGGCTTCGATCAAAGCCTCCGCCCTGTACTCCTTAGGGACCACGTCGACCCGCAACCCAACCTCTTCCAACCTCTCGGCCGTTGCCGGTCCGATGGCGGCCACCTTCGCGCCGCGCGGCACGGCCCTGAGATCGAGACCGTGATGCCGCAGACGATCCACGAACGCCTCGACCCCGTTTACGCTGGTATATACCAGCCAATCGAAAGAGTCGAGATCGCGGATGGCGCTGTCTAGCGGTCCAAAATCTTCGGGGGGCACGATCTCGATCGTCGGAAACTCGTAGACTTCTGCCCCGAGCTTCTCGAGCTCTGCCGACAGCTCGCCTGCCTGAGCCCGCGCCCGCGTAACCACGACCCGGCGCCCGAAGAGCGGTCGCCGCTCGTACCAGTCGAGCCCGACCTCGCGCAGGGCGACCACGTCGCCGACGACGATGATCGCCGGCGGCTTCAGACCTGCCTTGGCCACTTTGTCCGCGATGTCTTCGAGCGCTCCCGTTACGGTCCGCTGTTCGGGTACGGTCCCCCACCTGACGCAGGCGACGGGCGTATCCGGTTCCCTGCCGGCGGAGATGAGGCCAGCGGAGATCTCCGCCAGCCGCCCGACGCCCATGTACAGTACTAGCGTGTCGGCGCCGTTGGCGAGTTTCTCCCAGTCTACGTCCGTGCGACCCTTCGTCGGGTCCTCGTGCCCCGTGACAAAAGCCACGCTGGTCGAGACGTGCCTGTGGGTGACGGGTATGCCCGCGTATGCGGGGGCCGCGACGCCGCTCGTCACGCCGGGGACGACCTCGAAGGGAAGTCCGGCTTCGATCAGGGCGAGCGCCTCCTCCCCTCCGCGGCCGAAGATGTACGGGTCGCCACCCTTCAGGCGTACGACCGTCTTCCCAGCGCAGCCGAGATCCACGAGAACGTCGTTGATCTCCTCCTGGGACATTGTGGGGTTACCCGGCTTCTTGCCGACGTAGATCTTCTCTGCTTCAGGTCTTGCGTACTTTAGCAGCGCCTCGGGGGCGAGCCTGTCGTAGACGACGGCTTCGGCCTCTCCCATGCACCTGGCACCCTTAACCGTAAACAGTCCGGGGTCTCCCGGCCCGCTTCCGACAAGGTAGATCAAAAGCTCAGCTCCGGCAGACGCAGCGAGAGGCAGCTCAACCCGCCGTCCAGCTTCCGAAACTCGGACATCTCCAGCCCGATGACCTCGTACCCCCGTTCGGCGATGCCGCGCTTCACCACCTCATATCCCGCGGCCACGAGGACCTGGTCGTTGATCCTGATGCAGTTCGCCCCGTACTCCTCCTCAGGAGGCACTACGATCTTGTCGTACCCCCGAAACTCGTCCTTCTCCACCAGCTCACCCGTCACCACGAGGTCGTTGCCCCCGATGTGGGCGACCCCTGTCTTGAGGTGCAAGAACTGGCGCAATCCCACGAAGGAAACCCCGAAACCGTGCCTCTGTAAGATCGCCGAAAGTTGCTCGGCACCCTCCCTGTTCGTTCTTTTCGACAGGTCGACGAAGAAGTGGTCCCCGACCTGCAGGGCATCTCCCCCGTCCACGGTACCCGGGTCGGTAACACGTTTGACGTTTCCATAGATATCCACCAGCGTCTTCTCGACCTCGTCGACCTCCCCCCTCCTCTCTGCCGCCCCCGGGTTCGTGAGGATCGCGCACCGGTCGGTGACGACCGCCGTGTCCTCGACGAATACCGAATCCGGGTAACGCTCGTCCGCTTCCAGCACGGTCACCTCGACGCCACACCCTTCGAGCGCGGCGACGTAGCGCCGGAGTTGGTCGCGGGCCTTCTCGGTGTCGGGCTTTCCCAGCTCCGCGGTGGTTATGCCGTCGCTTAGGGTGTCCGGAACACGCCGTACGATCGTCCTGGCGAACGTCCGGGCCACCTACCGACTCACCTCCCTGACCTCGCCCAGCACCACCGCCGCGCCCTGATCCAGCAGGTCGAGCGCCAGCCTCTTGCCCACTTCCTCGGGCTCTTCGCCTTCGGCCTCTTCGCGGTACGCGAGCGCCCCGTCAGGGGAGATCACGATGCCGCCGAGTCTCACCACGCTGCCTCTCATGACGCTGATCGCCCCGACGGGAACCCTGCAGCCACCTTCGAGCGCGCGGAGCATCGCCCGCTCGGCGAGCACCGCCCTCTCGGTGGGCCCGTGGTTCAGGGCTTCGCGGATAGGAACACGAAGGGGATGGCCCTCCATGGTGGCGATGGCGAGGGCGCCCTGGCCGACGGCGGGAAGCACTGTTTCGGGTGGGATCACGGTGTGCGGGGCGTCGAGGCCGAGGCGTTCGAGGCCGGCCCGGGCCAGCACGACGGCATCGGCCGCGCCCTCGCGCATCTTGCGTATGCGCGTGTCCACGTTGCCCCTGATGCCGACGATCTCCAGGTCCGGCCTGTGGTGCAGGAGCTGGGCCTTCCGGCGAAGGCTTGACGTGGCGATAACTGCTTTGCGCGGCAGGTCATCCAGGGTGTATCGCTCGTCCGAGACGAGCACGTCCGAGGGATCGTGGCGGCGGGTGATGGCGGAGAGCGAGAGCCCCGCCGGTAGCTCCGTCGGCACGTCTTTAAGCGAGTGAACAGCGAGGTCTATCTCCCCGGAAAGCAACGCTTCGTCGAGCTGGCGGGTGAACACGTCCCGCTGATCAATTACGGCGAGTGGGGTGTCAGGGAGGTGCTCGCTGGTCGTCCTGATGATACGGACCTCCACTTCGATTCCACTCTCGCGCAGGGTCTTTGCGCACTCTTCGGCCTGCACGAGGGCGAGCTTCGAGCCACGCGTTCCGAGGATGGCGGGGTTTTCTTGGGTCATGGGGACTGGTGACGCGAGCGATGCAGCTCGACGTCGAGGCCGTCCAGGGCAAGGAGGCGGCGTCTGACCTCGGAGCTTTCGAGCGGGGAGCCGGCCTCGGCCCGTGCCTTTATCTCCTGGATCGGACCGTGCAACAGCTTGTTTACGAGCGAATGGCTCATGCGCTCGATCGAAGCGACCTCCTCGGGCGAGAGGTCCATCCTTCTCAACGCTCGGGCGAGCTCGTGGCGTCTTATCTGCTCAGCCCCGTCGCGGAGCTCCTGGATCATGGGCACGACATGCAGCGTCGAAAGCCAACCCGTGAACTCGAGGACAGCGGGCGAGATCATGGCCTCCCCCTCCTCCGCGGCCTCCTGCCGCCCCTCGGCGTTGCGCTCGACGACGGCCTGGAGGTCGTCTATGTCGTAGAGGTAGACGTTTTCGATTGTCTGGACCACGGGGTCGATGTCCCTCGGCACGGCGATGTCTATAAAGAACAGCGGGTCCTGTCTCGACTCGATAGCGCCAGCGACCGTCTCGCTCCCGACGACCCACTCGCCCGAGCCGGTGGAGCTGACGACGACGTCTACACCGGGCAACTCATCAGCCAGAGCCTCGAATGCCACGTCCCTGCCCCCTACCCGGTCTGACAGCAGCCTGGCGCGTTCGGGGGTGCGGTTGGTGATGAGGAGGTCGGATACGCCCCTGTCCTTGAGGTGCTTGACGACGAGCTCGCTCATGTCTCCTGCGCCGAGGACAAGAGCCCGCCTTCCCGCAAGCGAACCGAAGACCTCCCTGGCGAGCTCCACTGCGACGCGAGGGACGGAGAGGGAGCTGTCGCCTATTCCGGTCTCGGAGCGGACCCGTTTACCGATCCTGAGCGAGGAGTGAAAGAGGCGGTTGAGGATCTGGCCTGCGCAATGCTCTTCGGTCGCCGCCCTGTACGCTTCGCGGACCTGGCCGAGGATCTGACCTTCCCCCACGATCATCGAGTCTAATGAAGAAGCAACCCTGTAAAGGTGGCGCACGGCCTCTGAGTCCGTAAGCCAGTACGTGTCCCGCTCAAGCGACGCCCGCCCGACACCCCTGTCTTCGGCAAGCAGGTCGAGCACCCGCCCCCTCGTCCCCTCGTCTTCCACGACGGCGTAGACCTCGGTCCTGTTGCACGTCGAGAGGAGCACGGCTTCTGCGACGACGCCCTCGTCCTTGAGGCGCCTGAGGAAGTCGCGCCCCGCGCACGGCGGAAACGCTACTCGCTCGCGCACCTCGACGGGCGCCGAGCGGTGGCTCATCCCCGCAACCGCGACAAGCACCGGCTCACCTCCCCTTCGAGGTCCTCGTCCGGCGCCTCACCTTTGCGTCGGGCCGCCTCGAGCTCCTCGACGACGCCGGCCCACTCTGGTCCGAAAGACGCCTCCAGCTCTTTCCTGATCCTCCGCGCAAGCGTCGGAGACGCCCCGCCCGTCGAGACGGCAACCTGAAGCCCGCCCCTCCGCAGCGTCGATGGCACGGCGAAATCCCCCTCGGACGGCTTGTCGGCGGAGTTGACGAGCACGCCGCGCTCCCTCGCCTCGCGCGCAACCGCCGCGTTTACCTCCCGCGAGTCCGTCGCCGTAAACGCGAGGTCGGCGCCTTCCAGATCGCCTGCCTCGTAAGGACGATACCGTATCTCCGCACCAATGCTCTCCAGTTCGGAAAGGACCGCCGGAGAGACCACCACGACCTCGGCCCCCGCTTGCAGGAGCTTGCGGGCCTTCCTCATCGCCACCGCACCCCCACCGACCACGACGCAGCGCCTGCCGGAGAGATCCAGGAATATGGGATAAAGCAAGGTGTTCTCGCCCTCGATCTCCGCTCCTGACCTGACGAATATCCCGTAGGTTAGCCAGAAAGTCTAGCATAACCACGACATCGTTATCATCGACTATCAAAGTGTTGCATGTACCCCTGCGGAGCGCCGTGTAAGCCTTCACGGACCGGCGGATTCCTTGGTCTTGCGCAGCAATTTGATCTCCCCAATGACCATGCCCTTATCGACGGCCTTACACATATCGTAGACGGTCAAAGCTGCCACGCTCACGGCGGTGAGGGCCTCCATCTCGACTCCCGTCCTGTCGCTCGCGCGGGCCGTAGCCGTGATGCCGATGTGCCCGTAGCCGACCTCGAACTCCACGTCCACGGACGTCAAGTTCAGGCCGTGGCAGAGCGGGATCAACTCCGGCGTCTTCTTGGCCGCCATCACGCCGGCGATCCTGGCCGTGCTCAACACCTCGCCCTTGGGCAACGCCGTCTCCTTCAGCAACGCCACGGTCTCGGGAGACATCTGTACATACCCTCCGGCGATGGCGGTACGCCTAACGACGGCCTTCTCCCCCACCTCGACCATCCTGGCCGCGCCCTCGCTGTCGAGATGGGAAAAGCTCATGTCGAAACCTCCGGAGTCTTAGCTTTCAGCAATTCAGCTTGTCAGCATTTCAGCCTGCTGATCGGCTGACTAGTTCTCAGTCGCGGAATGCGGGGGAATCGAACCGCCACGGCCGCATCGCGGACGCAAACCGGTTTTGAAGACCGGCCGGGCCACCAGGCCCACGCATTCCGGGTTGGGTTTATTCTATCGCCTACCTGTAGCGACGGGTGAGAACTCGAACTTCGCCGGTGCGGCTGGTGACGCCCGCGGCGTCGGAGTATTCAAGCCAGGCCTGGGCAAACTTACGGCTGGTGCCGAGGCTGTCGCGGAATCCTGACAGTGAGATCTCACCCTCTTCCCTGCAGATGGTTTTGATGCGCTGCAGTACGGACTCTGCGGCTTCGCGCTCGGCGAAGAGCGAGCCGCCGAGCACTACAGCATCTCCACGCTTTACGAGCAGGCGCAACGCCGGCGTTGGCTCAGCCGCAGGGGGCTCGGCTCCGGCGGCCCGTAGCACTTCTAGTAACGCTTCCGCCTCGCGCTCCAGTTCGACCGGCGTTTCATCATGCGGCAGGCCGACGCCCTTGTCGGTCACCCTGATCTCTTCCTCCTGCATGTCCCCGAGGAGGGCGTCGGCGAGGCGGGCCGCGAGGCCTGTGGCGGTGCGGGCTTCGGCGACGGTTAGCTCGGGGCTTTCGGGGTGCCGGGCGGCGCGGCGCTCGAGCGCTTCGAGGAGTCGCCCGCGCGCCGCCGCGACCTCTTCGGCCGGGGCGTGGATCTCTCCCACCGTCTCCACGCCGGCGTCGGCTTCCACGGCGCGTGACACTTCGCCGGACGGAAGCCAAAGGGCGAGCGAGAGTTCCCCGGTGGTCATGCCTGCGCGGGGGTTCCGGGCCAGGGCGAGCGGGACGGCCTTGCTCGCGTCACCGCTTTCGAGGGCTTCGAGCCACGACGGGTCGGGGCGCCGGCCCATCGGGTAAGGGTCGAGCACGGTGCCACCGCCCACCGTGGTGCCTTCCATGGAGCGCAGCACGAAGCGGTCGCCCCGGAGCGTGACGAACGGCTCGTCGAGGCGCAGGCGGGCGAGCGCCGTAATTCCGGGGTCTATCCCTTCTCCTTCCGCAAGCCTGACGCGGGCGTTCGTGGCGCGGGTCCCGTGATGCACACGCACCAGGGCGCCGTGGGAGAGGGGTTTGGCGGTCACCAGGAGTCGGACGCGGGCGTCGATGTCGCGACTCGCTGGAACGGGGTAGGAGAGCAAGACCTCGCCGGCTTCTATCTCCGAGATCTCCACACCCGTGAGATCCAGGGCTGTGCGGGCGCCGGCGTGCGCCACCTCGGCGCGTTGGCCGTGGTTCTGCACGCCGCGCACCCTCGGGCGCAAGCCCGTCGTGGTGTGCAGGGTGTCGCCGGGTCGGATCTCCCCGCTCCACAAAGTTCCCGTCACCACGACCCCGATGCCCTTGAGCACGAACGAACGATCGACGGGCAGCCGTGCCAGATCCCCACGCCTCCGGTCAGCCGTATGGGCGACCATCGCATCAAGCGACAGCAGCAGGTCATCAACACCCTCACCGGTCGCGCCGCTTACATGAATTACCCTAACATCCAGGCCTCTGGACTCCAGCAGTTCCTCAACCTCCAGCTCGGCCAACTCTAAGGTCTCTTCGTCAACCGCGTCGGTCTTCGAGAGCGCGACGACCCCTTGCTCGACGCCGAGAAGCCGCAAGATGTCAAGATGTTCGCGGGTCTGGGGCATGACGCCGTCGTCGGCGGCGACCACGAGCAGGAAGGCGTCGACGCCCGTCGATCCCGACACCATGTTCTTGACGAAGCGTTCATGGCCGGGCACGTCGACCAGGCTCGCTCGTCGCCCGCTCGGGAGGTCGAGCTCGGCGTAGCCTGGCACGATGGAGATGCCCCTGCGGTGTTCCTCCTCTAGACGGTCGGTGTCGGTGCCGGTCATGTAGCGGACGAGCGTGGTCTTGCCGTGGTCAACGTGCCCCGCAGTACCTATGGTGAGGGCTATCCTGTGTCCGCCGGACTCACCCACGCGCTTGTCTCAGGGCCCCGACCACGGCCTCTTCATCATCCGAAAGGAGCGTCCGCACCTCCAGCCACAACCATCCCTCACGCACGCGTCCGACCACGGGCGGCTCCGCGGAGCGTAGGTCTCGAGCCAGCGCTTCTGCATCCGTACCTCCAAGCCTCACAGCGAATGATGGTATCTCGTACGTCGGCAACGTCCCCCCGCCGCTGCGGGCCACGGAAGGTGCCACATCGATCTCCAGATCAGGAACTTCGTTCTTCAATAACCCGGCAAGGTGATGGGCCCTCTGTTCTATCTCGGAGACTGGAGCTCGTATCATCCGGAGGGTCGGGAGATCTTCTTCGGCTGTGCCTTCAAGGTAGGAGTTCAGGGTGGCTTCCAGGGCGGTAAGGCAGAGCTTGTCGGCTCGTAGGGCGCGGGCGAGCGGGTGGCCGCGCATCGCGGAGATCCAACGCTTCCTGCCCACCGCTATCCCCGCCTGCGGTCCACCAAGGAGCTTGTCCCCGGAAAATATGGTGAGGTCAGCCCCTTCCCCCACGGCGTCCTGAACCCGAGGCTCTTCGCCGACGGATACCAGCGCCCCGCTTCCGACGTCGGCCACTACCGGCAGTCCCAGGGTCGTGAGGTCTGCTATTCCTACCGACTCCGTAAAGCCGACCGTCTCGAAGTTGCTCGGGTGGACCCAGAGTACAGCGCGCGTGTTCTCGTTTACCGCGCTTTCGTAATCCGAGAGCCTGGTGCGGTTCGTCGTGCCGACCTCCCTGAGGCGGGCGCCGGAAAGCTCTAGAACCTCCGGGATGCGGAAGCCGCCACCAATCTCGATGAGCTGGCCGCGCGAGACGATCACCTCCGCGATCACCTCCGACATCTCGGAGGCCTTTGATGTGACAACAGCCGAGAGCGCGAGCAACGTCGCCCCCGCGCAGTTGTTGACGACGAGCGCGTCCTCAGCGCCGGTCAGCTCTCTGAGCAACGCCACGGCGTGGTCGTAGCGCGAGCCCCTGGTGCCGGAGCGGAGATCATACTCCAGGTTGGAGTAACCCGTGGCCGCTTCGTGGATCGCCAGGGTTGCCCGCTCCGAGAGGACCGAGCGCCCCAGGTTGGTGTGCACTACGACGCCCGTAGCGTTTACGACCCTGACGAGTCCTCCGCCGGCGAGGAGACCGGAGGCCGTCTCGACAACGGCCTGCTCCGAGACCTCCGGTTTTTCGCCCGCGGCGATTCGGTGCCGCAGGTCGTTGATCGCCTCGCGAACGGCGGCCGTTGCCCGAGCCTGACCGTAGAGGCCTACCAGACCCAGTCCTAACGGGCCGCGCATTACGGCGTCCACGGCTGGCAGACTGCGGAGCCTCTCCCTTTTCCCCGTCTCCATCATGCGCGGCTCAGTATAACCCGCCGTATCCGCGCGAACCTTGGAGCACAGGGGCTGTGCTAAACTTGCGCCGTCGAAGCTCGAAAGAGCCGAAAGGACGCTGGTTTTGGGCGAAGGAACCACCAAATTTGTGCTCGGGGCGACCGTAGGAGCGTTGGGCGGTTTCGCCGTCGGGGCCTTCGCCACGACCCCTACCGCGCGCTCGGCACGCGAATCGGCGTACGGCGGCCTCGACGTCTCCGCGCGTTTCCTGGGCAGGACGGTCATCAGGGCCGTAGACGGCCTCGGCTCCATCGTCGAATCCGGCTACACCCGCGTTCGCGGCAGGGAAAAGTACCTGGAACACGAGATCGACGACCTCAGAGAGCAGATCGCCCGCCTCCAACAAAGAATCGACTGACACGGCGCCCGAAGGGCGCGGCGTGCTCTGAAAGCGGAGGCGCAGCCGGACCTTTCACTTAAAGAAGCGGCGCAACCAGTCTGGGAGGGCTGAGCTTTCCTGCGTAGCCCGTTTGTAGTCTTCGAGGTCGTCGGGGTGGACGAGGATGCCTGACTCGCCGAGGATGGCGCGGGCGTCCTGGAGGCGGGCCTCGGGGGTACCGTCGGAGAATGCTGCTTCTACCAGGTAGTTGCCGTTCCAGCGGACGCGGTAGATGCGGAGGCCGGAGAGCTCGCTCTCCGTGAAGCGCCGGTCGAGATCAGAGGCGGCGGCCCTGGCCTCCTCTTCACGGGTGAACTCGTAGCCGAGGGAAGGGGAGATGGGGGCCTGGTCGTTCTCCATTTTATGGCGTTCCCAGCCTCGACATCCAGAGGCCGGGGTCCCGGACCTCGGCGAGCGACGGCAGGTTCTCTGGGTTCTCCCAGATGCGGTTGAGGCCCTCCATCCCTCGACGTCTCACGACGGCGTCGGCGAACATCTCGCCCAGCCTGTACTGCTCCAGCTTGACGTCGAGGCCGGTCAGGCGGAACACGGCGGTCTCGAAGGGCGGGCGGTGGCTCCTGCTCCTCGCCATGCGTTCTTTCAGGTCCTCGTAGTGGGGTACCAGGCCCACGCCGACGTTGTGCATCACGAAGTCGGAATAACCTTCTATGACCGACATCGCAGCCTGCATCCGGTCGAAGGAGTCGCGCTGGGGGCGGCTCATAAGCAGCTCGACGGACCGGCCTCCGGACCTCAGGTTGGTAGATAAGCGCCGCAACGTCTCGCGCACGCCAAGCCTATCTGCCAAAGGTGAGATCAGGCTCTCAAGAAGCTCCCCGAGATGCCTGCGTAGCCAGGGATAACCCTCGAACTGGAGCGCGTGCGTCATCTCGTGCAGCACGATCCACAGCCTCAGCCCATCTACCGGAACCCCGAGCCTTCCCGCGGCCGAGACTATGTTCCCGTCGAGGAAGAAGACCTTGCCGGGCCCCTCATCCCGCCCCGGCGCGAGCAACGGCCCCGTATCGTACTGTCCCAGCACGCGCGAGGACAAAAAGCCCAGGAGAAGCCCGACCTGCGCAGTTAGCGTCGCGCCCCCGACGGCCCACGTGAGGTCGCCGGCGCCTGCCGCGGCGCGTTCTACGACGGGCTCCATCAGGTGCCCGAAGCCCTCGATGTTGAAGTCGATCCACTCTGCCCGGTCGGCGATCCTGAGCTGCCGGCCGCTCGGCGGCCCCTGCGGGAGCTCGATCCCCGTGAACCGCGAGAGGGGGTCGAGGGTAGTCTGTACGGCGCCAGCATAATCGAAGTCGCCGGCGGGCCCCCGCTCGGTACGGGAGGCCAACGCAACGGCAATGGTCCGCGCCGCGCCCCAGGAGATCATCGACGGTTTCCAGCAGAGAAAGACATGCGCTGAGTATATACGCTGCAAAGGCGCACGAGTTGCCGCCGTTTGTAAGGCGCGCGTCCGCGGGTTATATTCTGTCGTATGTTCGGCGTCGGACCCCAGGAGATGGTAATAATAGGCCTTATCTTCCTCGTGATCTTCGGCCCGGGCTCCCTACCGAAGATGGCCAGGGACATGGGCCGCTTCGTCGCCGAAGCCCGCCGCGCCATCGACGATTTCAAGGAAGAGATCACCGCAGCAGGCGAGGACGAGGACGAAAAAGACAAGGACGAAAGGGACCTGTAGCGTGTAAGCGCGCTGTGCCCTTCGGGCTCCGCATTCAGGAAGTCGGCCCACAGCGCCGCCATGAGCGTTGGAACCAGCCGCCTTGGGCGGCGCTACCCCATGCGGCCGGGCAGGACCAGCCCAGCAAGAGCTGACTAGCCTTATTCGGGGACGTATAGGGCGCGGTGGAGGGGGTTTTCGTGGTGGCTCCAGCCGCCGGGGCTGACGTTAGTGGTGTTTTC
>Ga0126313_10001122_pt1 | contig 13853 bp, 13 predicted proteins | sample Plot105A_FD_89954 | JGI IMG/M metagenome (GOLD analysis project Ga0126313, IMG submission 89954) | Serpentine soil microbial communities from UC McLaughlin Reserve, CA, USA - Plot105A | ecosystem: Environmental > Terrestrial > Soil > Grasslands | place: USA: UC McLaughlin Reserve, Lake County...
CAGTTCCAAAGGCGTAACCCGCTGCTCGCCTGCGCCGCTGGCTCGCAGCAGACCTACTTGATCGGACCCTTGCATCTATCTACTCCCTGAGTACCTGGCCTGCTCGCGACTAGCTTCATTCTCGCACGAGGGTTTGGCGCTTCGTACTGCTCGAACGGTTAGGTTTTTGAATCGATACCGTTCCGGCGTGTTTTATACGCAGCCTAATTTCCGGGAAGGCGACCTCGACGACGATTCAGAAATACAAAAAGTACCAGCCTAATCTTCCGAGCCTTACTAGTCGATGGCGACGCCGAGCAATTAACATTATCGACAACCCAAAGTAGGGAGATGTGATTCGAGTCTCCCCGACAAATTGGCAGCTTTCTGTAGTAGTGACAGTGGGATTCGATCTCATTTTAGATCTACAAGAACTCTCGAGGTGAGCTTTCACGCTGTGCTAGCTGAGGGCGTGGAGAACGTGCGCTTTGAATGGGTGACGCTCGCGACTCACGACTCCATAACCCTGGACATGTATAGCCACGTACTGCCAGGGATGGGCGACCAAACCGTCGCCGCCACGGAGGCTGCGCTCTTCTAGCGTCAGCGGTAGAAGAGACCTTCTTGACGAGCAGGCGACAGTGCATCACTATTGACCCTTGAGGATCTGCAGGTGGAACATAACACAAGACCTGTAAACGACGTACGAAGGATGACTTCAACACCATGGCTACCACAGAGATATAGCGGTGTATCGCAAAGTATTCGTGTCTATGCCAATCTCTGACAATTTGGCAAGTGATGGTACCTTCAGACCTGAGAAGCGCAGATTCTACGAAAGCGTAATTGACAGCTTTGCTAGTTTGGGTTTAAAGGTTGAATCTGCTGCGCTCAACGAAAACTGGGGCAAAATCAAGTTACCACCCGTCAAATTTACTGCTTACGACATCGAAGCTATAGAGCGCAGCGATATCTTGGCAGTGGTTACTAGTGAACGCTTGACTCGGGATATGTATCTTGAGGTGGGGTGGGCTTTGGCGCTTCGGCAGCCAGTACTGTTTTTCATTGCGGCCAGTACTAACGTTACCTTTATGATTGAAGGACTCAGGGAGTTAGATCGGGTTACAGTAGTGAGGTACGATGCAGAAGCAGATGTTCCCCAGCTTGTCAAAGACGCACTGCGTCCATTCGTAACTCCCAATAAACAGTAACCTAGATGAGAATCTTCATTATACGTTCGAGTGGAGACCTAAAAGAAGGTATTAGTAAGGAAAAGTTTGAACAAGCTTGCGAGGCGTTAGGCGAGGCTCTTGGCACCTCTGACCACACAATAATCTTGTGCTCAGACCGCGAAACGACAGCAGACCCGCACATCGTCCGCGGGCTCAATAAAGCTTCAGGTGCACATAAGGTAATACTGATCCGTCCGGACCGAGATACCTTGCAAGAAGATCTGGAAGACCCTGTTGGCACTTACGACCCTGTTGGCACTTACTATAAGGAACAGGAGTATCCGAACGTCATCTTCGAACGACGTGAATGCAATGGTGGGTGGCGAGTAGTTCACCTTCAAGCAATACGTCAATGCGATGTGGTTATTGCTATTGGTGGCCGACTAAGAGGCACAGGGACAGCCGTCTATTCTGCTGAGGTATTAGAAAGAGCCGTGATTCCCATACCTAGTTTTGGAGGTGCCGCTGAGACAGCATGGAAGGACTTCAAGCGTCGCTACTACAATGACGATGAGATTCACGAGTTGCAACTTCCAGGCAGTGGTGTGGATTGGGCAACGCGAATAGTGAACACAGCATTAGCAATTGCCAGACGCAACCCCTTCAAGAGTGTCAAGTGGACAGAGGCGGGACTAACGGCGTTCTTCGGGATCGCGAGCAGCGTATTGTGGGTGCTCCTCTTCCTTGGCCTGTTCTCTCAACAGCTAACGGGGACACTTATCCTCGTCGTCATGCTTCTGCTGATTTCTATATTCGGAACCCTCCTGCGAAGAACCCTTCGCGCATTAGGTGTTATGCAAAGTGAGTGGTCGACTAACCTTATATTGGAAGCATTTGCGGGTTTAGGTTTAGCGGTTGGCATCTTTATGTTGTCCGAACTCACTAGCTTCTTCTTGAGCACGCAACCCGTTCAAGTGCAAGGCTTAGGTGATATACAGAGGCTCGGCCTAGTACTATCGCTGTTGGTATTTCTGACGGTCTTATTCTTAGAAAAATCTTGGCGTCGCGTCTTGGCTGCGGGCGCCATCCTAAATCGTTGACTTCTGACTTAGCACGTTGGTGTATGATTTGGTGTACAAAAGCTCCAAACGGCCTTCGCGCCTTTCTCTTCATACGCCTTTTCCCTGCAAATCTGCCACTTTTTCTAGTAGGGGCGGTGGGACTCGAACCTACACTGTACGGCGGAAGAGCTGTAGAAAGGAGGCGTAGCGCAGGCCGCTTTGAAAGCGATAGCAAGCGTCTAGAATAGTGAGAAGTTAGAGAAAGGAGATGCAGCGTGGGCCGCACCGCCAGAGTCTAGAGCCCACGCCACCGCTTCAATGGGCAATGTATCAAAAGCCCGTTACTGCGCTAGGGGAGAACGGTGTGTCCGATACGACCCCCATAGAGGTAAGGCCGAAAGGCTAAGTCAGTACAACAAGGACACGATTTGTAGAGCGTGCCAAGAAGCAAGACTCGACGTAGAGCTTCAAAGAGTCGGACGCATCGCGTCCGCTCCCGACGAACGTAAGATCGCAAAGGATTATTTCGAGCGGGTGAGGTCGGAAGGCAAGAAATTTTTTCCTTCGTCTGAGTTGAACCGATTTTTAGACCTCAAGCAACAGCTAGTGGCGCAACTTTCTACTAGGCGCGGGCTTTTCTGGGACGCAGTCCGAGAGATGCGTGCTCGGTGGGGCATCGAGGCGGAAATTCGGATCCCTCCCGCTACCATCGGTGCCCCCAGTCCAGCAGGGACGGTTGCACAGTGGACTGAAGGGATGCAGACCATTAGAGACGATGTGGGGAGGGGGATGAGACTGATGGACCCGCTCCAACAGTGGAATGCAGAGTTGCGGACCATCAGAGACCGAGTGATACCTGAGAAGTACCACAGGTCGCTCTCCGACTGGTGGGAGGCGGTTATTGCCAAGTGCGTGTTCTACCATCCCCCGGAAACCTCCCTACTTGAGTTCGCTGAAGTTCTTGGCACGCCCATGGTCGGCTTTGGGAGGCTCGAAGTGGACGACGAGCTTCCTCCTGTGGTGGCATCGCCGATTAGGGTTTTGCGAGACCCGGATAAAGTTGAAGAGGATACGGAATGGTTTTGGGCGCGGGTTATGGGTGAGCTCGAAAACCGCTTGAAACCATTAGGTGTCGACATCGGCCCTATTCTCAAGGACATTTGGGGTGCCCAAGACCTCTGGAACGAGTATGTCGAGCGGGTAGGGCAAAATCAGCCCCGCTACTACATCGAGGTGGATGAAAACACTACCAAGAAGGACGTACTGTACGCTTGGGGCGTAATACGGCCAACCACCTCGCAGGGTGGCCGACCGCCAGGGGAATTATTAGTTGATATCGAATGTGCCAGGCTTCACGAGGACGGCTGTACTGATAAAGAAATAGCCGAGCGGTATGGTTGGCAAGATACTAGTGTTGTTAAAAAACACATAAAGAGAGGGCAAAACACTCTTTCTGACCCTGGCTGAAACCGGGCCCGGTTTCAGCCAGCTGACTTGCAAGCCTAAAACTACCATCCATCCCTGATGGATAAGGTAGTACACATCAGTGAAGCGGCAAAGCGCCTCGGCGTGACCCCCGAGCATCTGCGCGTGTTGGAACGCAAGGGGCGAATCCCGCCGGCCCGCCGGGACTTCAACGGACGGATCTACTCCGAGTTCGACATCGCCCTGCTCAAGAGCATGGGCATCGGCACGCACCCTCGACGACTCCTCCGCGTGGAGGAAGTGCTGGGAGGGGCATGAAGAGAAGGTCCGTCAACCGGCAAATACGCTACGTGCCTCGGCCGGACGCTACGCCGGAGCAGGAACTTGATGCCCTCGCAGCGGTGTACTGGTTCCTGCTTGGTCGTCATGCAAAAAGAGGCCGACGAACAAGAGCCGCCGGGACCAACGGCGGCGAGGACAGTAGACGAGAGGAGAAGCATGTCTCACGGGACCGGACAACCCCCTAACAACCCACCGAAGCAGCGCAGTTTGTTGAGCGAAGAGGAACTCGCGAACTTACAGTGTCCTCCCTCCGTGACCCAAGTGCCGAAGGGCAAGATATCTCCCTTCGAGTTCAATAATAAGCGTAGAGTGCGTCACTCGAAGGACAAGGTGGTCCAGCTTAAGCTGCCGGGGTTTTGAAGGAGTGCGACTGTGATTCTAAGGAAGGGGGCATCGTGAAGTAAGAAACACGATCTCAGACACAGGCAAGTACAGGCACGAAATGGCTAAGAACAGATAGGAGGTTCGATGACAACGTTCAAAGCACCAGACTACACGCCGGTCCCGCCCGGGATCTACACAGGGCGCTTCGAAGGTACAGAGGAACGCGAGAGCGAGCGAGGCAATTACGTCCGGTGGGGATGGCGCACTGTGGGCGGCAAGTTCGCGGACCGGATGGTCTTCGGCAACTCATCCCTGCACTTTGGCCCCCGAGCGAAGGCCCGAAAGTGGCTTGAAACCATGCTGGCTCGTCAGATAGAGCCTGGCGAGGAAGTGGACCCTGACGACCTGATCGGCGAGGTCCAGACGATCCGCGTCGAGAACACGGCCCCGGATAGCCAGGGACGCGTCTTTGACAACGTGGCCGACGTTCTCGGTCCCGTCGACGACCCCGACGAGTAGACCTTCGACAACACCCCAATGTAGCCAACGACACGGTCGGGTGGCGCACCTTTTCTCGCGCCGCCCGGCCCAAGTGATCAGCAAAGCGATGACAATAAACTTACGAAGCATAGAGTGTTTGGGTAATAAGCATGGCTAGCACCGTCTCAGATCCTCTGCAGCAGCTACTGAACAACCTGGAGGGTGTAGAAGAGCAGGGCAACGGCCACTACGTAGCGTTCTGCCCGGCTCACGAAGACCGAGATACGCCGAACCTCTCTGTCACAGAAAAGGAGGACGGCAAGGTGCTGCTCCACTGCTTCGTCTGCAAGGATCAGGGGAAGGTGTTGCGGGCGTTGGAGCAGAGGGGCATCCATATCTCCGACCTCTTCCGCCAGAATGGTAAAGACCCTAGTAGCACCATCGGCAAAAAGGCCAAGAGGCGCATGTGCCTCACCAAGGCCTACGACTACAAGACGCCGGACGGGAAATTTATCAGGCATCACACGCTAAGGTTTGCGCCACCGCCCGAAGGCGAGGTGCATCACCCCGACTGCTTAGGTGATCACTTCAACAGCCGAAGGAAAGACAAGGACTTTCTGCAGGCTCGTCCGGACGAGAACGGCGGCTACGTCTACGGCCTCGACGGCATCCAGACCATCATCTACAACCTGCCTCAAGTTGTACGGGCGTCCTTACGTGGCGAAAGGGTCGTTTGGGTTGAGGGAGAGAAGGACGCAGACAACGGCAAGAAACGCCTCAAGCTGACCACTACGACATGCCCTCAAGGTGCCAAGCACTGGAAGCCACACTACGCTGGCTTCTTGACTGGCGCACACGTGGTCGTCGTGGCGGATAACGACGGAGCCGGACGTGAGCACGCCGAGATGGTTGCTAAAGAGCTTCTGCCCTTTACGGCTAGCGTCAAGGTCCTGGAGCTTCCCGGCCTCCCCGAGAAGGGAGACCTCTCCGACTGGATAGACCTAGGTGGAACTCGCAAAGAGTTCGATCGCCTGGTCTCGGAAACCCCCCAATTCATTCTCCCCACTAAGGAATCGGAGTTTGGGGAGAATGAATATCTGCCGGTAAAGTCCCTCCGTGAGGTAGTAGCCGAAGCCGAGGAGGCCCCCGACTTCATCGTCAAAGATCTGCTCAAAAGGGGCGAGCTTACTGATCTATCGGGGCTGGCGAAGTATTCTGGCAAGACGACCCTGGTGATGCACCTGCTCAAGGCCGTGCGGACCAGAGACCAGTTCTTGGGGGAGCCCACCAAGCAGGCAAGTGTCCTTTACCTCACCGAGCAAGGAAACAACTTCAGAGAAGCGATTCAGAATGCGAGCCTTGATCTCGACGACGATGGGTTCGTCGTAGTCCAGCATCGCGATGTCCGGGATGAGGGATGGAAGGACCTCATCGAGAAGGCCGTCAAGGTGTGCGAGAGGGACTACCACGACGTTCTGGTAGTGGACACCTTCGCCGCGTTCGCGGAGTTAGTGGGCTCCGAAGAGAACAACGCCGGTGACATCCACGAGCGTATGGAGCCGCTGAAGAAGGCCGCCCAGAGCCACGACCTTGCGATCCTGCTCGTTCGCCACGCCGGAAAGGACGGCAAGGGTCGCGGCTCCTCCCAGTTTGAAGCCGAGGTAGACATCGTGGCCACCCTAAAGCGCCCCGAAGGGAACCACGCCGAAAGTGTGAGGCAGTTGGAGACCATAGGTCGCTACGGGGCGACGAAGCTGAACATAGAGCTAACCGAAGAGGGCTACGTGCCCTTAGGCTCCGACGAAAAGGTTGCCTTCACCAAGGCCGTGAAGTTCCTAAAGGGTGCCCTGTCGCGCCAGAAGGAGAACTCCATAACCGAGGATGCCCTCGTCGAGAAGGCCAAGGGCGAAGTAGTCTCCAAGGGAACCCTGATCCGCGCCGTGCGGTGGTTGGTGGACCAGGAAACGGTCAAGCGTGAAGGGGCGGGCAAGAAGGGGTCTCCCTATACCTACTGGCTGCCCCCCTGTGGTCCGGAACCCCCCGAAAATTCTTTCTCCCCAAACCCCCATTCCTTAGATGGGGAGAAAGAAAAGGATGAAAAAACAAAGGGGGGTACAGGCTCCTCTGGTACCCACGAGATCGTGACCGACGCCGACCGCGTTGAGGAAGTCGCTGCTTTGCTTGAGGACGTCACCGAGGCTGCTATCGACCTTGAGACGACCGGCCTCTCTCCCGTGGAGGACAAGGTCAGGCTGCTCTCAGTGCACGCGGGCGGAGAGACCTTTCTAATCGACGCCTTCAAGATGGACCCCTCGCCGGTATTAGAGATCCTTGGCAACAAGACACTCTACGTACACGGCGCAGAGTTCGACATACCGTTCCTCTACCACTGGTATGGGTTCGAGCCGCCCGAGAACGTGATCGACACCCTCCACCTCTCACAGGTGGCACGGGCTGGGGAGTGGGAAGAGAAAGAAAACGGCGGGTGGGAGCAGAAGAGGCACTCCCTCAAGGACGCCCTTGAGCGCGAGCTGGGGGTTACGTTGGGTGACAAGAAGAAGTTCCAACGCGGGAAGGCCTGGAGCGGGGAGCTCACCGACGAACATCTAGAGTACGCCGCCGGAGACGTCATCCACCTGAAGGCATTGGCCGACAAGCTCTTCGCCTTGTTTAAGGATCGTGATCTGACCGAGGTGTGGGAGCTTGAGCGGAGGGCCAAACCCTTGTTCCTCGACATGTGCATTAGAGGGATACCTCTAGACAAGGCGCGTTGGGATAGGCGCATCGGCGAGCTTGAGGATAAGGTCGTCTACCTCAAGGAGAAGGTCGATGAGTTGGCTCCATGCCATCCTGAGAAGGAAACGTGGAACTGGAACAGCCCTAAGCAGGCCAAGGAAGCGTTCTCTCTCACTGGGCTAAAGGTTCCGGACCTCAAACGCGAGACCCTACTTAAGCACAACCATCCACTGATCAAGGCCGTCGCAGAATACCGCGACACCCAAAGCTTGCTCTCCCGGGTGCGTACCTGGGCCGAAGGTCGGTACCGGGACGGCAGGGTCTACCCGCAGTGGAAGCCCGCCGGGGCAGCGACGGGGCGAGCGTCGTGCACTACGCCGAACGTGCAGTCACTCCCCAAAGAGGGAGGCTTCAGGGGTTGCATCCGTCCCGCAGAGGGGCGCGTCCTCATAAAGGCGGACCTCTCCCAGATAGAGCTAAGGGTGCTGGCAGCGATCACCGAGGACGAGAACATGCTAGAGGTCTTCCGCAATGGCGGGGACATCCACCTGAACACGGCTCGGGCTTTAGCGGGACGAGACGTGCAGAAGGGAGACCCCGAGCGCCAGAAGGCTAAGGCCGTGAACTTCGGGCTAAGCTTCGGCATGGGCGCGAAGAGGTTTAAGAACATGGCCGAGCGAGACTACGGGGTCAAGATGTCCTTAGCCGAAGCCAAGGAGGCCAAGCGCAAGCTCCTGGACGCCTACCCGAGAATAGGGGACTGGCACACCCGGGAAGGCCAGGAGTGTGAGAGGGGGAACTTCGTCACCGAGACTCTCATGGGGCGGCGCCGCGTCGTCGAGCCTGACTATTGGGGTAAGCCCTCCTTCACCGAGCGCCTGAACGCCCCGGTGCAAGGGACGGCGGCCGACATCCTGAAGTTCGCCCTGGCCAGGCTTTGGGAGAGCCGCGAAGAGCATCCCGGAGCCATCCCCATCCTCTCCGTACACGACGAGATAGTGATCGAGTGTGACGTCGACGTCGCTCAGGAGACCGTGCGTTGGCTCGCGGATACCTTACGTAGCGCCGTCGAGGATGTGCTGGGCCTTCCTGAACTCGCTGGCCACAACGTCGTGGAGACCTCCGTGGTCGGTTCCTGGGGGGAGGTTTAGGTGCCCAGGACCTGCACCTTCTACCGCCGCGGCCGGCACACGACGCCACAGCCGCGTTGGTCCGGCGGCGTTGTTCTTAGCACTGGTAAGCAGTTGCTGGGTGAGACTGGGGTATGCACTCGGCCGGTAAGGACGACCGTAAGCTGGCCAAGGCGGTAACTTCGGGCTTCTTTGTGGGATGGAGGCGAAAGGTTACAGTCTTACGCCCTCAAAAGCCACGGAGTAGAGATGAGCGTCGTGGAAGAAGCTTCCCTCTACCGTAGGCGCTTCTTTGAGACCTATCCGGGACTGAAGAGGTGGCACGAGCGTGAACGGCAGGCTTGAGAGATTGGAGGATGGAATCGGTGCGGAGCAGGAGGGGCCGTGGTGGAGTCTACCTCCCTGTAAGGAACCGTACTGGCCTAAGCCCTTGGGGGATTGGGCTGAAGAGGAGGTAGAGGTACTCTCACACCGCGATAAAAAGGAATACTGCAATGCCCTCAACGAGGGCCGCAACTACAGCCCGATCTACGAGGAGGTGTGGCTGAACCAGGAAATGTTCCACGATTCGAGGTGGCGCAAATATGGTATCACTCGCCACTCCAGTGAGATGCCTCCTCCAAAAGCGGGATGTATAGATGAGTACGCTGAAGAGAAAGGAGAATATAAGTACTGAACCAGCGAGTACCGCGTCGCAAGGTAGGTGGCTACCGTATGTAACCGCCTCGCTTTGAGGGGGTGGTTTTGCGATGGTGAACTGGTGTATCAGAAGGGGTCAGAGAATAGAGCACCCCGCAGAGCTTCGCTTCTTAATTCACCTCCTTCTGAGCATTCTAAAAGCGTTCTTCGAAGTGGTCGTCAACCATGTGCGACGTTTAGTTGCCCAACCGGCGATGTTGTCAGTGGGTTTCTTCCACAGACTCGACCATCAAGCAACAGCAGTAATACTCTCAGGGTTTACTGACTGCAAAGTTATCGAAGGAAACATCGGTATCGGAGTACCTACCTGTACCACCCTTCGCAACAAAAAGGCCAACGCTCCCTGAGTCATAGTCCGCATCATCCGCTTCAAGGATCTTCTGATCGTTGACGAACAAAGTCAGGTTGCTTCCCACACACTCGCCCCGGATGTGATTAGGTTCCGATCCATTACTAATGGCGTCGTTGCTACCACTGGTGAGTTCAGCGAAGTTGCCATTAGTAATTTTGGTGATGTAGGCACGTCCATCGTTATTAATTCCCATACCATAGTAGTTTCCCTCAAGGTCACCGCGACAAACAACTCCCCAATAAGAAGTTTCAGCGGTAGAGGCGCCGGTTATCGTAGCGTCTACTTCCACGATCGTATCTTCGGGTTCGACGGGTGGGGGTGCTAAGGCTAACAAATGTGTTGATCGTTTGGGTAGGTACAGGCGATAGCCGCCGTTAGCGTAGTCGCTAACTGCACCGCTTTCATACTCTTCGCGAAGCCACCCGCTAGAAGTGCTAGAGAAATCATCCTTAAAAGGCATATCGCTCGACAAAAATGCAAAGCTAGCGACCCCGCCACCGAGAGCAAGCGCCCCAAAAAGGATCATTGCCACAACAATCCAATACGGTGTCTTCGGGCCCTGGTTCCCCCCGTTAACGCCGCCGCTAACTATAGGGGTCACCGAAGTTCCTACATCTACCTCTGATCCTGCAGCGGGATCCGTCGATATAATCGTCCCCGCGCGTTTATCGCTCTCCTGCGTTTGCGAGCTACCCATTATGAGTCCCGCATTGGAGAGAATCCGTCTAGCATGTCTAATGCTTTTGTCTGAGATATTCGGGACCCTGGCCTTCCGTGGTCCCGAGCTGACCGTGATGCTCACGGACCTATCCTGCTCTACCTTTGTCCTCGCTGCAGGGTCCTGTCCGCTGATCTTGCCAGCGGGAATCGCGTCGCTTGGGGTTTCGTTCTGATCGCCAAGCTTCAGGCCCCTGTGTTCTAGGGTCTTATTTGCCTGGGAGGCGGTCTTGCCGGTAAGGTCAGGAACCTCCACGCTCGGGGGTTTCGCCAGCACTTGCCGTACCTGCGACAGTAGCCTTTCGGTCTCCCGATGGCCGGGCTCCAGCCGCTGAACCTCCTCAAAATATTCAAGCGCTTCAGACCACTCTTCGGCATTCAAATGCCGAACCCCTTGGTCGTATAGAGTAGCCATTCTTCGCTCCTGGTCTAGGGCTCCACGGGCCGATGTTAGGAGCCCTTCCGGATCAGGGTAGGTTGGGTCTAGCGCCTTTATTTGGTCGAAGACGTCGACCACCCCCTGCCACTCTCGATCCTGATGTAACCGATGCGCTTCGGCCTCAAGCTCGTCCAGCCGGTTCTTACGTTCTTCCTCCTGGCGCGCCTGCGACAGCAACCTCTCGGTGTCTTGGTAGCCGGGCTCTAGGCGCTGGATCTCCTCGAAGTACTCACGGGCCTTAGACCACTCCTCGGTCTGCATGTGGCGTATACCTTGATTGTATAGAGCAGCTACTGCTCGTTCCTGCTCCACAGCAGCCAGCTCCGCGCGTGCTAACGCCAGAAGCCCTTCCGGGTCTGGATACGCCGGGTCTAGCGCATTTATTTGGTCGAAGACATCGACCACTCTTTGCCACTCTCGGTCGCGATGCAAGCTGCGTGCCTGGGCATACAGCTCGTTCAGCCGGTTCCGACGCTCTTCCTCTTCCCGATCTTCGGGTTGCTCTCGGCCAGGCCCAGCAGATGGCACTTCAGTAGAAACGTCGAATATACGCCCGTCGGGTGAGCGCATGTACAGAACCGGCGTCCCCCACTCAAGCGCATTGTCCATACTAATCGCGGTGCGCCCCGCAGCCACCGCCGCATCCACCGGCAGGTCATTTGCCACGGCTCGATAGAAAGTCCGAGCGAAGGCGATCGCTGCCTCATCGGTGATCTCGTACTGCATTGCCACCACTGCCGGAATTCCCCGACGCACTAGGGTGGCGGCAGCGCCGGAGAAGGCGTCGCGCGCGCTACCCCTTGCACCTTCGCATGAGTTCAATAACACAAGGCGCAATGGATAGTGACCATCTAGTAGCCTGGCCAGGTTCCTGGCTCCCAGCAACCGGCTGCGGCCCTCTTCATCTGAGAGGGCGATGCAACCCTCGTCGCTGGCCTGGTTGAAGACGCCATGGCCGATGAAGTGGAAGATGTGCCAGGGACCACCCCACATCGCCTGCTGCAAGTCCTCCCAGGTCTGCCCCTCAAGCCAGCTTAGCTCTACAAGCCTGCTCGCTCGCAGGGTCCTTAAGGCTTGCTCCACGAGCCTTTTTTCGTGTTCCACATCGAGTTCGGGCAGGTCTTGGGGGCTGGCCACCATCCCCAGGATCCTCAGCGGAGGCGTTACGGGCAACTGCTCGATGGGTCGGTGCAAGTCTACGTAGCGCACGAGCGGCGTCTTGTCGGAGAGGGAGAGGTATTCGTCGTGATCGGGGTCGTAAAGAAATTCCCAGGGTAGGCGTGCCAACTCGGGGGGCTGAATACGCAGCTTTAGGCGCAAACCTTTGTTTTGCCGCCTCGCCTCGAGCAGGCTCACCTCGTAGCGGGTGCGTACCTCACCCACAAGAAGCGCCTGCAAGAGGCTCTGACCAAACTCCTGTACGGCTTGTTCTTCTTGCGAAGGAATGCGACGGCGCGACCCACCGAAGCGAAGAAGGGTGTTTTCTAGGGCGAGGAGCCTATTTTCTAGCTCCCATTTGTCGAAGGGGAAGCGCATCTGTTCTTGTGCTTCTCCTGCCGGAGAGCGAACGGAGACAGAGTATCTACGATGGCTGCCTTTATGGATCTCCAGCTCGAAGTCTATATATTCCCAACGACTCGTCGGGTCGCTACCACTGTCCATCCTCTATGCCCCTACCGATGAGCCAAGCACCCCGTATACACTGCTTATACGCTGTCTTATGCGGTTCCCTTCCTCAACAATGTCAGCAAAACACAACCCTGTCAAGGCAGCTCGAATAGTAAAACGTCTCGCCTTGGTACTCTGTTGGTTCGTACCTGGGCATCAGGCTTTCAGCTACTATTCTTTCGACGTCTTCGTCCACTTCAAGGTCACCTTGTAATTAGCCCCTGCACTTGCCCCTGCAACCAGTATGGCTCCGGCGTTGGCGCTCAGAGAGAGGCCGAACTCCACCTGCACCTCGTCAGGCGAATCGGCAATGCTCCGTAGCTTGCTTACGAGGCCTGAGGCCATCGGCTGAGCTTTCTCGAGCGCGTCCTCAAACGAGGTCTGTGCACGGTCTATGACTCCGGATGGAGACAGGCCACGCCGCGTCGTACCGCCTCCTCCTGCTAGTTCGATATCCTCAACCTCTACCACGATCGGGTCTCCGCTATCCGACGGGAACTCGACTAGACGTTTCATTTCATCCTCCCTTTAGCTCCATGACGTGGTTTCCCCGCTTCTACTATAGCCTCAGCGTCCCTACTATGGAAACGAACCGTTGTTACAAAGATACCTTGATTCTCAGAATCTCTTCGTCCGATCTCATGACCAGGTTGAGGAGGAAACTATGGATCGGCTGAAGCGCACCTTCAGTTTTGGTGCTGAGAGCTTAACGCCATCCTGCCGGACACTAGGCGCATAGAGTACATCGAGGAGCAGCTAAAAAAGAACGGTGTGCGCGGCAAGGTAGTGCCGCCCGAGGACAAACTCTCTGAGCTGTCCGAGGAGATGTACCGCTCCGAGTCATCCAAATGGGCAGATGCAGCGTTTGAGGAGTTGGTCGGTTGGGAGGCCGTCAAGAAAGAACTGGCCGACGAGTTCATAGAGAAGTTCAAGCTTGAGAACTCCGAACGCTACATCAGGACACGCTTCAAAAGGGACGACGCCCTATCGTGGAAAGAGGCGCTGCGCGAGACCCTCGGCGATATCCACGACCGCAAGCATGTGGACGCCTTCAAGGACGCCGTGCGCGAGAGGTTGCGCGAGAGCCTTAAGGTTGCGGAGGAGTAGCTAGTAACTCCTTGCAATAGCGCCGGGGTGCAACTGCGCCGGGGGGGAGGGAATGGCAATAGGCATTGGTGCATCGGGTCTCCCCGCCGCCTCTTAGAAGGCAACCTCGCGCCTCTAGCGCAGGAGAAGAGGAGACCCCGGCGGGGCGAAGTAAAGAGTAGTGTGAGGAGACTACGGTATACCTCACCGCTACAGCTTATCCCACCGGGGTCTCGATACGCC
>Ga0126313_10001123_pt1 | contig 13852 bp, 11 predicted proteins | sample Plot105A_FD_89954 | JGI IMG/M metagenome (GOLD analysis project Ga0126313, IMG submission 89954) | Serpentine soil microbial communities from UC McLaughlin Reserve, CA, USA - Plot105A | ecosystem: Environmental > Terrestrial > Soil > Grasslands | place: USA: UC McLaughlin Reserve, Lake County...
CGCCGGCGCGCTGCCGCAGGATCTCCACCGGCCGTTCATCGACGACGTCACCTGGGCCTGCACGGTCGAGGGCTGCGGCGGCGCGATGCACCGCGTGAGAGCCACGATCGACACCTGGTACGACAGCGCGTGCATGCCGTTCGCGCAGTTCCACTACCCGTTCGAGGGCAAGCGCGAGGTTGCCGAGCAGTTCCCGCCGACGTTCATATGCGAGGGGATCGACCAGACGCGCGGCTGGTTCTACACGTCGCTCGCGGTGTCGACTTTGTTGTTCAGAGACATCCCGTTCAGACACGCCGTCTGCGTCGGCCACGTGACGGACGCGAAGGGTCACAAGATGTCGAAGTCGCGCGGCAACGCGGTCGACCCGTGGGACGTGTTGAACACGCACGGCGCCGATGCGTTCCGCTGGTACTACCTCGCCTCGCAGCAGCCGTGGGCCGGCTACAGATTCTCCGCCGACGCGGTCCACGAGGGGATGCGCGAGCTGCTGCTGCCGCTGTGGACGACCTACGGCTTCTACGTGCTGTACGCGAACATCGAGTCGTTCGACGGGAGGGACGCCCCGCCGGTCTCCGAGCGGCCGGCGTTGGATCGCTGGGCGATCTCGAAGCTGCAGGCGCTGACCGAGCGGATGCGCACGCGGATCGACGACTTCGACGCGACGACGGCCGTGCGGCTCGCGGCCGAGTGGGTCGAGGACCTGTCGAACTGGTACATCCGGCTCTCACGCCGCCGCTTCTGGGAGGGCGACGTCGCCGCGCTCGCGACGCTGCGCGAGTGCCTCGTCGAGACGGCGAAGCTGCTGGCGCCGCCGGTGCCGTTCCTCGCCGAAGAGATCTACTCGAACATCGTGGGCGGGGCACTGGGCGACTTCGGTGCCGAGCCGGACTCGGTCCACCTGTGCGACTACCCGGAGGCGGTCGAGGCGCTGCGCGACGTGCAGCTCGAGGAGGACATGGCGCTGGTGCGCGAGGTGATCGAGCTGGGGCGCGACGCGCGCGCGAGATCGAAGGTCAAGGTGCGCCAGCCGCTGCCGCGCGTCGTCGTGTGTGGGGACGCGCGCGTGGCGGACGCTGTTGGCCGGTTGCGCGAGCTGGTGCTGAGCGAGCTGAACGTGAAGGCGATCGAGGTGGTGTCGCGGGTGGACGAGCTGGAGCGCCCGGTCGTGCTGCCGAACCTGCAGAGACTCGGACCGCGCTGCGGCAGGGACATGCCGCAGGTGGTGGCCGCGCTGCGCTCGCGCGACGGGGAGGAGGCGCTGAGGGCGCTGCATGACCACGGCGTGCTCGCGGTGTCGGTCGCGACCGGCGACGAGCTCGATCCGACGCACACGTACGCGCTCGCGGAGAACGACATCCTCGTGCGGCGCGAGCCGCGCCACGGGTTGGTGCTGTCGGCGCGCAACGGGGTGACGGTCGCGGTCGACACGACGATCGAAGAGCAGCTGCGCCGCGAGGGCCTCGCGCGCGAGATCGTGCGCGTCGTCCAGGCGGCGCGCAGAGAGGCCGGCGTGGCGGTGACGGACCGGATCGAGCTGCGGCTCGGCGGCTCGCCGGACTTGCTCGGCGCGGCGAGGGCGCACGAGCGCTACGTCGCGGCGGAGACGCTGGCGACCCTCGTCGCGTACGACGGCGACGGCGACGACGACGCCCCGCCGGCGCCACCGGTCGACGTCGACGGCGAGCCGCTCGCGGTCGCCGTGGCGGTCGCGCGGGCGTAGCGCGCCCGGCGTCGCGACGTCCGAGCACTGCGGATTCGTGAGCAGATCCGCACTGCTCGGGCAGTACGCGCGCCCGGCGACGAGGCCGTAGCGCTAACCGGTGACGACGACCTGCGCGCGACCGCCCTGCTTGGCGCGATAGAGCATCGCGTCCGCCACGCCGTACAGCGCCGGCAGGTCCTCGCCGTCGTCGGGGAGGCAGGCGACCCCGGCGCTGAAGGCGACGGTGAACTGCGCGCCGTCCGCACCGTCGAAGCGCTCGCGGCTCAGCGCCGCGAGCAGGTCGCCGAGGCGCTCGCGGGCGTTCTCGCCGGACATCCCGTACATGCCGATGAGGAACTCCTCGCCGCCCCAGCGGCCGACGACGTCCTCGCCGCGGAACGACTCGGACAGCAGCGTGCCGAAGCGGCGCAGGACCGCGTCCCCCGCGGCATGCCCGTGGACGTCGTTGACCTGCTTGAAGCGGTCGAGGTCGATCGCGGCAAGTGCAAGCGGCTGCTCGTAGCGCGTCGCAAGTCGCAGCAGCCGCTCCAGCGCCTGCGTCGAGGCCTGCCGGTTCTGCACGCCGGTGAGGCTGTCCGTCTCGGCGAGCGCGCGGTGCAGCGCGAGTCGCTCGATGCGATTGCGCACGCGCGTGACGAGCTCGGTGCCGATCACCGGCTTGGCGAGGTGATCGTCGGCTCCGGCAGCGAAGATGCGCTCGATCGACTCGGGGTCGCGGCGTGCGGTCAGCACGAGCACGGGGACAGTCGCCCAGCGCGTGTCGTTGCGCAGCACGCGGCACAGCTCGACGCCCGTCACGCCCGGCATGTCGACGTCGAGCAGGATGACGTCGGGGCGCACGCGGTCCAGCTCGCTCCAGAAGCGCAGCGGATCGCTCAGCGTGACGACGCGGACGCCGTGCGGCGCCAGCAGCGCGCCCACCGCGTCGAGCACGGCGGGATCGTCGTCGACGGCGAGCAGCGTGGTCTCCGGGGCGCTCGCGTGCTCGATCAACCGGAGGACCCCGTCGATCGCCTGCGGAGCGGGGAGCGACTTCGAGACGAAGCCGCGGCCGCCGCGGCGGACGACCTCGACGCGATCGGTCAGCGTGTCGCGCATCGTCGAGACGAGCACCGGGACGGGCGGCGTCGCGCCGGTCAGCTCGGACAGCAGCGCGTAGGCGTCCTCGGTGCCCGTCTCGAACGTGAGGTCGAGCAGCACACCGGCCGGGCGCAGGCGCGCCAGCACGTCGCGCGCGGCCGCGGGCGAGGCGGCCAGCTCGACGCCCAGGCCGCGGCGCGCCGCCTCCGCTGCCAGCCGCTCCGCGAGTGGCAGGTCGTCCTCGACGATCAGCAGTCGCGCCGCCTCGGGCGGTGCCGGCGCGGCCGTCGCGGGCGAGGTCGGCAGGACCGCCTGGACGTCGTCGCGCACCGCCACCACCAGCTCCGACAAACGCGGAAGCGACGACGGGCCGAGCGCCTCCGGGGCTCCGAGCAGCAGCTCGAGCTCGCGCGAGCGCTCGGAGGCGGCGGCGAGACCGAACGTGCCAAGCGAGCCGGCCAGCTTGTGCGCCTCGCGCGTGGCCCGCGCGCGACGGTCGTCGTCGAGGTCGTCGCGCATCAGCGCGACGACGGCCGCCTCGATCGTCTCGACCTGCTCCAGCACGCCGGCGTGGTGGCGTTCCCAGATCTCCGCGAGCGCGGGCGGGACGGTCGCGGTCGTGCTCATCGCTCCCACCCGAGCAGGTCGGCGAGCTGATCGCCGAGCGTGTCCACGTCGAACGGCTTCGCGAGCACGCCAGCGACGCCGAGCGCGTGCAGGCGCGCGAGCTCATCCGGGCCGTCGTGGGCGGTCAGGAAGACGACCGGCGTCTGCGCGGTGATGGGCGTGGCGCGCAGCGCGGCGACGGTCTCCGGGCCGTCCAGCTCCGGCATCTCGACGTCGAGCAAGATCGCGTCCGGCGGCTCGGCTGCCGCCAGTGCGACCGCCTCGGTTCCCGATGCCGTACAGCGTACCTCCCAGCCGTCGTGCGCTTCGAGCGCGATGCGCGCCAGTTCGTGCACAAGTTTCGAGTCGTCGACGACGAGGATTCGGTAGCGGGGCATCGAAGCAGTCGAGTCAGCGTTCACAGTCCTATCGGCCGCGAACGGTCGCAACCCAACCCCGGGCCGGGGAACAGTCACGTCTTCCGGAAGGGAACTCCGACGATGTCATCAACCCGCAGGTGGCTCGAGACGCCCTCGCATCGCATCGCCGCGGTCGGCGCGGTCATCGTCGCTCTCTCCTGCGCGACCGTCGGCGTCGCGCTGTGGCGCTACAACGGCACCGAGGACGGCTACCGCGCGACGCTCGTCCACGCCGAGGTGATCGCCAACGTCCAGGAGGCGAAGGAGGCGCTGCTGGACCGGGCGCTGCTGGTGAGCCAGGGCGCGCTTGCGGGGCAGCCGCCGAGCGCGGCGGAGCTGGCCGAGCTGCAGACGTCGTACCAGACCGCCCTGCACGCCATTCGCGAGCATGCCGTCGCCGACGGGGAGGACACGCGCCAGGTGGACGCCGCCCTCACCCGCGGCGCGCGACTCGTCTCAGGGCCGGAGGCGGAGCTCCTGGCTGCGAGCGGAACGCCGGAGGCGTCGGCGGCGCTGGGGCGCTACACGGTCGCGGTGCGGGAGCTGGAGGAGGGCGTCCTGCATCCGATCGGCGAGCAGGAGAGCCGCGAGCAGGACGAGACGCAGCAGCAGGCGCACGACACGGCGCACAACGGCCGCGTCCTCACGCTCGTGATCGGCGCGATCGCGATCCTCGCGATGGCGCTGCTGCTCGCCTACGCCGTGCGCCTGCTCGACCGCCTGCTCGCACGCATCAAGCACACTGCCGGCACGCTCGGCGCGGCGCTCGTCGACCTGCGGACCTCGGCAAGCGAGACGGCCGCCGCGACGACCGAGCAGGCGGCCGCGATCAGCGAGGTGGCGACGACGATCGAGGAGCTGAGCGCGACCGCGGCCTCGATCGCGGAGAACGCGCAGGCCGCCACGTCCGCCGCCGACCAGACCGGCCAGACGATGAGTGAGATGCAGGACCACGTGCGCACGATCTCCGAGCGCTCGCTCGCGCTCGGGGAGCGCAGCCAGAGAATCGGCGAGGTGCTCACGCTGCTCAACGACATCGCGGAGCGCACGAACCTGCTCGCGCTCAACGCGGCGATCGAGGCGGCGCGCGCGGGCGAGGCAGGGCGGGGCTTCGCGGTCGTCGCGAGCGAGGTGCGCAAGCTCGCCGAGCGCAGCGTGCGCTCGACCGAGTCGATCCGCGAGATCGTGACCGCGATCCAGGACGAGACGAACGCGACGATCATGGCGACCGAGCAGGGCGCTCGCCAGGCGAGCGACGTGGGTGAGCTGATGCGCTCGACCGCCGGCGTGCTCGACGACAGCATCCAGGCGACCGAGCAGCAGAAAGATGCTGCCAGCCAGGTCACAAGCACGATGCTGGAGATCCGCAAGGCGGCCGAGGAGCTGGCCGGCGACCAGCGCCAGCGCGCGTCGGTGACCGAGCAGGTGGACGCGCTCGTGCAGGAGCTCGAGCAGACGCTCGCGCAGCACGGGCTCGCCGCCGCCAACGGCACGGGCCCGTGAGCGAGGTGCACGTGCACCTGCGCGTGGGCGCCGAGCGCTACGCGCTGCCGGTCGCCGACGTGCGCTCGATCGTGGACATGGAGGGCCTTGCGCCCGTGCTCGGGATGCCACGCGCCGTGCTGGGCCTGCGCGCGCTCGACGGCGCGCTGCTGCCCGTGCTCGACCTCGCGCGGCTGCTCGGCATCGCCGGCGCGACGCCGACGCGGATCGTCGTGGTGGAGACCGCCGGCACGATCGGCCTTGCGGTCGACGAGGTGCTCGACGTGGCGGAGCTGCCCGGGCTGGACGAGGGGAGCACGTCCGAGCGGTTGCAGGGGACCGTGCTGCTCGACGGCGTGCTCGTCGGCGCGATCGACCTTCCCGCGGTGCTCGAGAGCCTCGAGACCGAGTTGGCCGCATGAGCGACGCGCGCGGGCGACTGCTGGAGATCTTCCGCGAGGAGGCCGCCGAGCGGCTCGACCGCCTCGTCGCGACGCTGCTCGCGATCGACGCCGGAGATCCGCCGGCGGATGCGACGGACGCGCTGTTCCGCGACGTCCATTCGCTGAAGGGCGGCGCCGGCCTCGTCGGGCTGGAGCCCGTGCGGGAGGTCGCGCACGCGGCCGAGGAGCTGCTGAGCGGCGTGCGCAGCGCCGGGCAGCCGGTACCGAAGGAGCTGGTCGCACCGCTGCTTGCCGTGGCGGACGCGATGCGTCGCGGGATCGCGGGCGAGGAGATCGCTCCTGAGGAGTCGATCGCCGCCCTGCAGGCGGTCGCGGCCGGTCAGTCCGCGGCAGCCGCGGTGGTGACCGCCGAGCCTGCGTCCGCCGATCCCGCGCCCTCCGCTGATCCTCCGGCGTCCGCCGGGACTCCCGCGCTGCCACGTGCACGGATCGACGGCTCGATCCGCGTCTCCGCCGCGAAGGTCGACCGCGTCCTGGACGCGGCCGGCAGCGCGACCCTGCACCAACGCAGCCTCGGTCACCTGGTCGGCTCGACCACCGATGAACGCGTCGGCGAGGCGCTCGACCGCGGCGAGGTGCTGCTCGACGACCTGCAGGACGCGGCGATCGAGCTGCGGGCGCTGCCGCTGTCGGCGATCAGCGGCCCGCTGCCGCGCTACGTGCGCGATCTCGCGGCGAGCGAGGGCAAGGAGGTCGAGCTGTCGCTGACCGGCGTCGAGACACAGCTCGACCGCATGGTCCTCGACGGTCTCTCGGACATGCTCGGCCATCTGCTGCGCAACGCGATCGCGCACGGGATCGAGCCTCCGGCCGAGCGTCGCGCGGCGGGGAAGCCGGCGCGCGGGCGCATCGAGCTGCGCGCCGAGCAGCGCGGCGGGCGCGTCGCGATCGAGGTCTCCGACGACGGCCGCGGCGTCGCCGCCGAACTGCTGCGCGAGGCGCCGGAGGGCGCCGCGCTCGCCGAGCGGCTGGCACGCCCGGGCTTCTCGACCGCAGGCAGCGTCGACTCCGTCGCCGGACGCGGCGTCGGCCTCGACGCCGTCAAGGCGCACGTTGAGTCGCTCGGCGGCGGACTGTCGGTGCACAGCGAACCGGGGCGGGGCACGACGATCACGCTCGACCTGCCGCTCACGCTCGCCGTCCTGCAGGTGCTGCTCGTGGAGCGGCTCGGGCAGGCATTCGGCGTGCCGGTGCCGCGCGTGGAGGAGGTCGTCGCGGTGGACGAGACGACGTCGCTCGGCGGGCAGCCGTCGATCGTGCTGCGCGGCGAGTCGATCCCGCTCGGCGATCTGGCCGTCGCGCTCGGCGGCCCCCGTGGCGAGCTGCCCGAGCGCGCTCCGGCGCTGATCCTGTGTCACGGCGGCAAGACCGTCGCGCTCGCGTGCGACCGGCTGCTGGGCGAGCAGAGTGTCGTCGTCAAGAGCCTCGGTCCGCTGCTCGGCCGTCGTCGCCAGTACCTCGGCGGTGCGATCCTGAGCGATGGGCGCATCGCGCTGATCGTCGATCCGGCGGTCGCTGTCACCGGTGCGGGGACGTCGTCCGGCGGGCAGGTCGCCGAGCGTGCGGACGGGGCAGCGATCGAGCCGACCGTTGCGCCCAAAGTGCTCGTCGTCGACGACCAATTCACCGTGCGGGAGCTGCAGCGCAGCATCCTCGAAGCCGCCGGCTACCAGGTCGCGACGGCCGGGGATGGCGTCGCCGCGCTCCAGCAGCTCGGCGGCGGTGCCGACATAGACCTCGTGGTGACCGACCTCGAGATGCCCGAGATGGGCGGGCTGGAGCTGTTGCGGCGCGTGCGCGGCGAGCCGGCGACGGCGTCCCTTCCCGTCGTGGTCGTGACGTCGCTGGCAGGCGAGGACGATCAGCGCCGGGGTCTCGAAGCGGGCGCCGATGCGTACGTCACGAAGGACCGCTTCGACCAGCGCGCGCTGCTGGACACGGTCGAGCGCCTCATCGGACGATGAACAGAGCGGCCGCGCGTGCATCCGGTGCGAGCGCGCGTCGCCCCGAGGTCATCGGCGTCTGCGCCTCGACCGGTGGACCCGCCGTACTTGCCCAGCTGCTCGGTGCCCTGCCGGTGGACTTCCCGTTGCCGCTGCTCGTCGTCCAGCACATCGCGAGTGGCTTCGTCGACGGCCTCGTGCGCATGCTCGACGACGCCATCGCGCTGCCGGTGGCGACGGCGCGCGACGACGCACCGCTGCGGCCCGGCGTGTGGCTCGCACCGGATGACGCGCACCTCACGCTGACGCGATCGCGCCGCATCGCACTCGATCGCACGACGGTCCGCGGGCGGCACCGGCCCTCCGCCGACCTGCTGCTGGAGAGCCTCGCCGAGGTCCTCGGCGCCGCCGCGGTCGCGGTCGTCCTGACGGGCATGGGCCGCGACGGAGCGGCGGGCGCGGCGGCGGTGCAGGGGCGCGGCGGCCTCGTGCTCGCCCAGGACGAGGCCAGCTCCGCGATCTACGGCATGCCGCGCGCCGCCGTGCAGGCGGGTGCGCGTCCGCTGGCGCCGCCGGCGATCGCGGACGAGCTGAACCGTCTGTCGCCGGTGCGGCGATGAGCGCCGACCTCGAGCAGCTCGCCGACCTGGTCCGCGATCGCAGCGGGATCGTCCTGCACGGCAGACATCGCATCCACTCGCTCGCGGCCGGGCTCGCGAAGCTCGAGCCGGGCCTCGACGCCGCGACCGCGCTGCGGCGAGCGCGCGAGCCTGTCGGCGGGAAGGCGTTCGTCGCCTCGCTGCTGGAGGCGGTCGCCGTGCACGAGACGTTCTTCTTCCGGCAGCGCGACGACCTCGATGCGATCGACTGGCACGCGCTGCTCGCGACCGCCCGCGCAAGCGGATCGTCGGCGGTGCGGACGTGGGTCGCCGGCTGCTCGACCGGCGAGGAGGCCTGGACGCTCGCGATCCTCGCGACGGAGGCGCTCGGCGAGGCGGCCGCGGTCTCGCTGCTCGCGACCGACCTGTCCGCCGCCGCGCTGCGTCGCGCCGAGCGGGGGCGCTACGGCCCGCGCTCCGTGCGCCATGTCGAGGCCGGGCTGCGGGAGCGGTATCTCGATCCCGTCGGCGCGGAATGGGACGTGGGGGAGGCGCTGCGCCGGCTCGTGCACTTCCGGCAGCACAACCTCGTGACGGACCCACCGCCCGGGGAGCGGTTCGAGCTGATCCTGTGCCGGAACGTGCTCATCTACTTCGACCCCCCGACGGTCGAGCGCGTCGTGCGCTCGCTGGAGCGCGTGCTCGCACCGGGCGGGATGCTCGTGCTCGGGGCGGCCGACCGCCTCTGTCGCCTGCCCGACCCAGCGCAGCGCCGCGCACCGCGCGCTGCGCGGCCCGTGGCGCCGTGGCGCGCTCGCCTCGGCCGCCCGGCGCGCGAGCGCGCGCCCGACGCCGCGCCCAGACGGAGCTGGCGGACGCCCGTGGGCGAGTCGGATGCCGCGGCGCCTCCTGCCGTGCCGCCGGTACCGCCAGTCTCGGCATCGCCGGCTGCAGCCGGTCCGACGCCGCTGGCCGCCGCCCTCGCGGCCGCCGACGCGGGCCGCATGGACGAGGCGGTCGCCGCGACCGAGCGGGCGCTCGCGGCGGACCCGCTCGACGCCGACGCCCACTACATCCGCGGCGTGGCGCAGCTCGTCAGTGGCGACGGCCCGGCGGCGGCCGCGTCGCTGCGGCGGGCGCTGTACGTCGATCCCGGCTTCGCGCTCGCCGCCTTCCAGCTCGGCCGCGCGTACGACCTGCTCGGCGACGAGCCCGCCGCGCGTCGCGCCTATCAACAGGCACTGCGCACGCTCTCGCCGGACCACGAGCGCCAGCAGCGCCTCGTCGCCTCCGCCGACCTCGCCGATGTCGCATCCGCCTGCGGCGCGCGCCTAGCGGCGCTGTCGCAGGCGTCCTGACCGGCCGTTCGGCCGCCCCGTCTCGCTACGCTCCCGCGCCGTGGGCCTCCCCTTCGCTGCCACCCTCATCGCCGCACTCGTCGCCGGCCTCGTCGCCCGCGAGGCGCTCGACCTGCCGCTCGTCGCCGCGATGGCGATCGCGCTCGTCGCCGGCCTCGCCGCCGACGCGTGGGCGCGGCGCCGCGTCAGTCGCTGAGCGCCTGGGAGAAGCTCAGCCCGAGGCGATACCGCGCAACAGGCGCGCAATGCGTTCCCGCTGCGGCCTCGGCAGCGGCAGGTCGTCGACGCGGGCGACGGCAGCCGCAGCGCGAATCACGTGCTCGAGGTCTGCGCGTCTCATGCGGGCGAGTGCGCGCCGATGCCGAGGAGCGCGCGGCGCTCGCGCTCGTCGAGCACGCCGGTGAAGGGACTGCTCTGGCGGAGTGCCGCGGCGTGCTCGTCGTCAGCTCGCAGCGTGTCGACGAGCTGCTCGCGCGGCCCGGTGAGCAGCTCTGCCCAGCGGTCGGCGTAGCGCGGATGGATGCGGCCTTCGTCGCGCCAGCGGCGCAGCAGCACCAGCGCATCGGCGACCGTCGCGTCGTCGAGGCGATCGGCGATAGTGCGGCTGTAGGCGAGACCGCGAAGCTCGGCGGTTCGATGGCCGGTTCCCCGGACGCCATGAAGATCCTCGCGCGCGAGCGCGACTGCGCGTCGCTCCCGCAGGGCGGCCGCGAGTGGGCGATGGCGACCGGCGTGCGCCTCCACGGCGTCGACCAGGTCGAGTGCCGCACGCAGCGGCACCTCACGACGTCCACGCGCCGTGAGGACGACTGGCACGTCGCCGGTCGCGATCCAGCGGTCGAGCGCAGTCTGGCTCACCCCGAGCAGGCGAGCCGTAGCTGCACGGCCGACCGTCGGGCCGGCAGCGCGCTCCAGGTTGGCGCGCACGGCCACGAGGTCCTCGTCAGCGGGATGCCGGTGGTGCGCACGTCGCAGGCGCACGGCGTCTCGCACGAGCTGCGCTTGGTCGAGCATAAAAGAAAGGCTAGCTCTATGTTGAGAAATATCAAGAAATTCCTCAACATAGGTGAGATTTTATGCCGTCAGCTCGCCGCCGCCGGCTCCGTCACCGGCTTCAGATGGCGGAACGGGCGGCCGTCGCGCAGCTCCTTGACGACTGCCTCCACGAGCCCGTCACCGTCGAGGCGCTTGCCGTCGGTGACGGCGGCGACCAGGCCGCGCTTGCGGGCGATCAGGCGGGCCATCGTCTCGTCGATCGTGCCGGCCGCGAGGAGGTACCAAGCGGTGACGGCGTCGTGCTGGCCGATGCGGTGGCAGCGGTCCTCGGCCTGGTCGTGCATCGCCGGCGTCCACTCCAGCTCCAAGAAGGCGACGTTGGACGCGCGCGTGAGCGTGATGCCCTGCGCCGCCACGCGCGTGGCGCAGACGATCAGCTGCGGCGCGTCGGCGTCGTCTTGGAACGTGCGCACCGTCGCCTCGCGCGCGTTGGTCGAATCTCTCCCCAGCAGGTGCAGCGCGTGCGGGAAGCGCTCGATCACGGCCTCCTGCACCTCGACGTGGCGCGCGAAGACCACCAGCGGCTCGCCGCTTGCGAGGAAGTCGTGGATCCACGTCAGCGCGGCGTGCAGCTTCCCCCGCGCGGCCAGGCGCTGCAGCGTCCCGAGCTGTGCGAGCCGCTGCGCGCGCAGCGTCGCGGCGATCTTCGCGTTCAGCTCGGAGAGGTCCAACGGCTGCTCGCGCAGCCAGGCGATCACGTCGTCCTCGGCGAGCTTGTACTCGCGCTCGTTGTCCAAAGCAACCGGCACGACGACCTGGCGCTTGTCCGGCAGCTGCGGCAGCACCTCGCTCTTGCGCCGCCGCACGAAGCAGCGCCGCCGCAGGTGCCAGTGCAGCCGCTCCTCCGTGAGCGGCCCGCGGAACTGCGCTCTGAAGCGCGCGCCGGAGCCGAAGTCCTCCAGCCGGCCGAGCACGCGCAGCTGGGAGATCAGCTCGTCGGCGTGGTTGAGCACCGGCGTGCCGGTCAGCGCGAGCCGCAGCGCGTCGCGCGGCATCCCCTCGGCGAGCCGCCGCACGGCGCGCGTGCGCTTTGCCTGCGGGTTCTTGACGTAGTGCGACTCGTCGAGCACGAGCGCGCGCGGCCGACGCAAGGCGAGCGCCTCACGCTGGGTCGCGATCAGCTCGTAGTTGAGGACCAGGATGTCGGCGCGCGGCGGCACCGCGACGCGCCCCTCGACGACCGCGACGGAGCGGTGCGGCAGCCAGCGCGCCGTCTCGCGCTCCCAGTTGAGCTTGAGCGAGGCGGGGCAGACGACCACTGCCGGAAAGGCGCCATCGGCCTCGAGCGCCGCGAGCGCCTCGACCGTCTTGCCGAGCCCCTGCTCGTCGGCGAGGAACGCGCGGCGCGCTCTCAGGACATAGCGGACGCCCGCCCATTGGAAGGGCTCCAACGTGCCGCCCATCACGGCGGCGACCTCCTCGATCGGCTCGGCTTCGGTCGCGCGCGAGGCGCGGATCGCCGCCGACGCCTCTGCCGCCTCCGCGCGCAGCGCCTCCAGCACCGGCACGGCCATCGGCGCGACCTCGACGCCGTGCAACGCGAGAAACGCCTCGAGTGGCTCGCACAGCCACGGGTCGATCGGCACCACGCGCTCCCCTTCGGCACCCGGCAGGTCGGCGAATGCGGCACCGACGTCGGGGTCCCACAGCACCTCCAGCCGCAGCCGCGCGCCGTCGACGCCGTGCGTGGCCACCAGCCGCGCTGGCGGCGGATCATCGCCGAGCTCCAGGGCGGCGATGCAGCGCTCGGCCGCCGCGTCGATCCGCGCCGACTCCTGCCCGCGCAGCACGTGGGCGTTCGCCTCGGTGAGCGGGACGAGCAGGGTGGCCGGCACCGCGGGCACGCCGTCCTCGGCCGGTCGCCCCGGCCGCTCGACCGCGCCCACGCGCAGCTCCGCCGGCACCTCGCCGGCCGCGGTTCCCAGCACCCACCAGCCGCGTCCGTCGTAGCGCGTCGTCGTCACGCGCCCGAGCCAGCGCCGCTCCACCTCGCTCAACCACGCCTCGACCTGCTCGCTCGCCGTCAGCTCGGGGAAGCGCTGCAGCACGTCGGCGACGTGATGTGCCACCCAGTCCTGCATGGGCGCCCACCACTCGCGTGCGTCCCAGTCGAAACGGCGATGCGGGATGCCACGCACCACCTCGACAAGCTGCGCGTCGTAGGGGAACGACAGCACCACGATCCGCCCGCGCTCCGGGTCGGTGCGCAGCTCGACGTTCGGCGGGGTGGGGACGAGGTCGAGCGGCATCGCCGTCGAGGGTAGAGGAGCCACCCCGCGGGACCGGGCAATCCCTACCACCCCGCCGCGCGACGCCCGCATGCCCTGCCACACTGTCGCGATGACCGACGGCTACGCCATCACGCAGGAGGGGCTCGACGCGCTGCGCGCCGAGCTCGAGCAGCTCGAGACGGGCGCGCGCCAGGAGATCGCCGCGCGCATCAAGACGGCGCGCGAGTGGGGTGACCTGAAGGAGAACGGCGAGTACCACGCCGCCAAGGAGGATCAGGCGCACCTCGAGACGCGCATCAAGCGGTTGCAGGAGCGCCTGCGCGGCGCGAAGGTCGTCGAGGCAGACGCGGGGCCGACCGGTGTCGTCGGCTTTGGCACGACCGTCGAGGTGAGAGACGAGCAGAGCGGCCGCGTCGCCACGTACACGCTCGTAGGCGCCGCCGAGGCGAGCGCCAAGGACGGCCGCCTGTCGATCGAGTCGCCCGTCGCCGAGGCACTGCTCGGCGCGCGCGAGGGCGACAAGGTGACCGTCACGACGCCGAGCGGCGCGCGCGTCTTCCACGTCGTGCGCGTCGGCGGGTAGCGGGCCGGCCGCCGCCTCGCCGGCCTCACTCGCCGGCGGGATCGAGCGATGCGGCGACGTGGCCGGCGATCTCCTCCGCCTCGGAGGCGGAGGGCGCGGACGCCTTCACGGCGTAGTTGTCCGAGCCGACCGCGATGAAGTACGTCGCCTCGTGGAGGGAGCCGGCCAGCGCCGTCCGCCGCGCGACGTCGTCGAACCCGCCGAGGCTCGCGGGGGCGACCGTCCCGCCCGGCACCTCGGCTGCGTTCTGCGCCGCGGTCTCGCCGTAGCCGGGGATGTAGTCCACGATCAGCTGGCAGCCGCAC
>Ga0126313_10001124_pt1 | contig 13852 bp, 12 predicted proteins | sample Plot105A_FD_89954 | JGI IMG/M metagenome (GOLD analysis project Ga0126313, IMG submission 89954) | Serpentine soil microbial communities from UC McLaughlin Reserve, CA, USA - Plot105A | ecosystem: Environmental > Terrestrial > Soil > Grasslands | place: USA: UC McLaughlin Reserve, Lake County...
CGCCGGGCCGTCGAGGGGCGCCTCAAGGCCGAGCTCACGGGCCTGCGGGTGGCGGGCAAGGTGATCTCCCGCCTCCCCGAGGGGCACATGGTCGCGGACCTGCGCGGCAGGATCGCCCGCGCCGAGAAACGCGCCCGGATGAGCCTCTACTACAGCCGCATCTACGGCCCCTACTCGACCATGTCCTCGACCTTCTCGACAGCCCGCACGGCGGAGCTGTTCGGGGCGCTCGCGCCCGAGGATAGAGAAGAGTTCCCGTTCGACATAACGCAGGTGGACTGGAAGGAGTGGCTGCAAAAAACGCACCTGCCAGCGCTCACGACGCGCCCGAGCCGCAAGAGGCGCAAGAGGGCGGTGCCGGAGGAGCCGGGGGAGGTAGCCGCGATCTTCGACGTGGACGGCACGCTCGTTGGCTCGAACGTCGTCTCTTACTACGCGTGGCTGAAGATGCGCGAGATGCCGGCCGTGCTGCGCCCGCTCTGGGTCGCCGCTTTTCTGCCGAAGGTTCCCTACTACTGGGCCCTGGACAAGGTCAGCCGAGCCCACTTCAACCGCGCCTTCTACAAAAACTACGCCGGCTGGAAGCCCTCCCGCGCGAAGCACCTCGGCACGGAGAGCTTCCCCGGCTTCACCCTGAGCCGCATCTACCCCGACGCCCTGGCCTGCCTGCGGGAGCACAGGGCCGCCGGCCACCGCGTCGTCCTGCTCTCCGGCGCTTTAGACTTCCTCCTCGAACCCTTGACGGATCTCGCGGACGACGTCCTCTGCGCCACCCTCCAGGAGGAGAACGGCGCCTACACCGGCGAGCTCTCCGGGGCGCCGGTCGCCGGCGAGGCGCGCGCCCGCATGCTCGCCTCCTTCGCCCGCAGGCGTAACGTGGACCTCAGTCGCTCCTACGCCTACGCCGACTCCATCTCGGACCTCCCGATGCTCGAGGCAGTCGGCAACCCCGTCGCCGTCAACCCGGACAAGAGGCTGCTGGCGGCGGCGGAGGACAGGGAATGGCAGATCCGGCAATGGAGCAAGAACGGCGCCGCTAGCCAGGGCGTCGCCAACAAGGTCTAGCGTGCTCGCCCTCAGGTACAGCAAGTCCGTCCCCCGATACCTGCTCATGCGCGCGGGCGCGAAACGCTTGAAGCGCTTGGAGACGAGCCGCTTCTCCCCCCTACAGCTTGAAGAGGTGCCGGAACCGAAGCTCCCGACCCCGGAGTGGGTGCGCGTCAAACCTTTGCTCTCGGGCATCTGCGGCTCGGACCTCGGCACCCTCTCCTCGGAGAACTCGCCGTACTTCTCCCCGATCACCTCCCCACCCTTCGTCCTCGGCCACGAGGTCGTGGGTGCCGTCACGGACGACAGCGGAAACTTCCGCGCCGGCGAACGGGTCGTGCTGGAGCCGGCTCTGGGCTGCGCGGTGCGCGGTATTGAGCCGCCGTGCCCCTACTGCGCCGCCGGACGCTACGCCCTCTGCGTCAACGTCGCGAAGGGGGACATCTCGCCCGGCATCCAGACCGGCTTCTGCCGCGACACCGGCGGAGGGTGGTCGGAGGGCACGCTCGTCGCCCACCCCTCCCAGCTCCATAAGGTTCCCGAGGATCTGTCCGACGAGGCCGCCGTCGCGATAGAGCCGCTGGCCTGCGCGGTGCACGCGGCGCTCGCGGGGGATCCAGGTCCGCACGAGACGGTGCTCGTCGTCGGCGCCGGCAGCGTCGGCCTCTTCGTCGTCGCCGCGCTGCGGCAACTCACCCGCGCCGGACGCATCATCTGCGTCGCCAAGCACGTGCGGCAGAGAAAGGAAGCCCTCCGGCTCGGCGCCGACGAGGTCGTGCACCCCAAAAAGATCTACGAAGATCTCCCCGCGATGCTCGGGACGGAAGCATACAAGCCGGAGCTCGGCAAACCCGTCGTCATGGGCGGGGCGGACAGGGTCTTCGAGTGCGTGGGGGCCGCGGGGACGATGGAGGACGCCGTGCGCCTGGCGCGTCCCGGCGGGGAGGTCGCCCTCGTCGGGATGCCTTCCGCGAGGAGTTGCCTGGATCTCACTGCCCTCTGGTACAAGGAGGTGGTCCTCACCGGCTCCTACGCCTACGGAGTCGAGGAGTACCGGGGCGAGCGCGTAAAGAGCTTCGAGCTGGCGCTGCGCATAGCGCCGGAGATAGACCTGGAGACGCTCGTCGGCCCGCGCTTCAGGCTCCGGCACTACCGGGAGGCCATCGCCGCCGCGCGCGCGGCCGGCCGGAACGGGCACGTAAAAGTGGTCTTCGATTTGAGGAGCTAGTCGGAATCTCAGCAATTCAGCCAGTCAGCACGCCACCTTCGGTGGCTTATCAGCTTGTTAGCAAAGGCTTCGCTCGGCCAAAACAATGCGCGGAGCCGTTCCGCCCGAGCCTTCGTGACGCGGCAGCCAAAGTCCGCGAAAGCCGACAGGCTGAAAAGCTGACAAGCTGAAATGCTGACAAGCTGAAATGCTGACTGGCTGACCGGCTTTAACCGACCGAAGGGAGCGACAATGAGCCGTCCGGGTTTTTCGACGATCCTCGAGAAGAACAGCCCCCCGATGTGGTTCTATGCGGGGGACGGGTTCCACTACGAGAAGCTGCCGGAGGGGACGCGTGTGATCTACTCGCCCGGACCCGTGGAGCCGCTCGCCGAGCCGGGCGTTGCCATAGAACGAGCGCTGCTGGACCCGATGGACATGGAGCCGCTGCACGAGCTTCTCAGGCCCGGCATGAAGCTCACCATCGCCTTCGACGACCTCTCGATACCACTGCCGCCGATGCGGAGGCCGGACGTTCGGCAGCAGGTCATCGAGAAGGTGCTGGAGAAGGCCGCCGCCAGGGGTGTCGAGGACATCCACCTCATCGCGGCCCTGGGGTTGCACCGGCGGATGACGGAGGCCGAGCTCCGGCATTGCCTGGGGAGTAGGATCATGTCCCGCTACTACCCCGACCGGCTCTACAACTACGACGCCGAGGAGCCGGACGGGAACGTAGTCATCGGCCAGACCGATCGGGGCGAGGAGGTCAGCGTCAGCCGCCGCGTCGCCGAGAGCGACCTGCTCGTCTACGTGAACGTCAACTTCATCCCGATGGACGGCGGCCACAAGTCTGTGCACACCGGCCTCGCACCCTACTCCTCCATCCGCCACCACCACACCCCGAAGACGCTGGAGCAGTCGCGCTCCCTGATGGACCCGCCGAACTCCGCCATGCACGACTCCATAAACCGGATGGGCAGGATCTTCGACGAGAACATCAAGGTCTTCCACATAGAGACCACCCTGAACAACCAGACCTACCCCTCGGTCTTCGACTTCATGGCGAAACCGGAGCACCAGTGGGGCGCCGTCACCAGGACCAACTTCCTCGCCACCTACAAGGCCATGCAGATCATGCCAACCGGCGCCAATCGGCGCATCTCCCACTCCATAAACGCCCCGCACCGGATGACCAGCGTCCAGGCCGGCGCCACCGAGCCCGTCCACGCCGAGACCCTGAGGGACAACTACAGGCAGATGGTCGTCCCGGTCGAGGGCCAGTCTGACGTGCTCCTGCTGGGTATCCCGTACCTCGGGCCGTACAATGTGAACTCGATCATGAACCCGCTCCTCGTCTTCAACATGCTCCTCGGCTATCTCTTCAACCTCTACAGGGGTAGACCGCTCGTGCGCGAGGGAGGGGTCCTCATCGGGACCCACCCCATGACCGCCGAGTTCCACGAGGTCCACCATCCGTCCTATATCGACCTCTGGAACGAGGCCTTCGCCGAGACGAACGACATCCACGAGATCCACCACCGCTACGAGGAGAAGTACGCTAACGACCCCTGGTACCGCACCCTCTACCGAAACTCATACGCCTACCACGGCGCGCACCCGTTCACGGTACTCTACTGGGCCGCCCACGCCCTAGATCACCTGGGGGACGTGATCCTCGTCGGCGGCGACCCGATGACCACGAAGCGCTTGGGTCTCAAACGCGCCGACACGGTGGCCGAGGCCCTGGAGATGGCGCAGGACACCGTCGGCCCGGGCCCGAGCGCGACCTACATGCACATCCCCCCACTATTTATGTGCGAGGTGAGCTAGCGGGCGGCGTACCGAAGAGGAGCCAGAGTCGGATCGCCGTGAGCTCGATCCAAAGGAGTACAACGGCGACGAAGAGGTAGTACGCCACGCCCGGCAGGAAGAGCAAGATCGCGGCGAGAATCCCGATAACGAGCGTGTAGCGGGCGTGGTTTTCCCAGAGGGGATTCCTCCTAAACCTCAGCCACAGGAAGAAGAGAGCAGAGAGCAGGGCGACGACGAAGAGCACGAAGGCGAGGTCGTGGATCCAACCGTGGAGCGTCCTGGGCGAGGCGCGTCGTATCGGGTCGGTCTCGAACCCCATGAGCGCCATCGCCATCCCGGCCACGAAGAGGAGGACGGGACCACCCCGAGAGCCGCGCCCGCCCATCACCCCGATGTCGAGCCCGACCGCGAAGACCATCAGAAGCAGACCCGAGACGACGAAGTTGGCTGTCTGCAACCACCCGTAAGGACCGAGGGCGAGGGCGCTCGGCCAGGCGCCCGCGGGATCCCCAAGGGGCCGCCACCCTACCCCGAGCATGAAGTCGTACTGGAAGACCGTTAGCACGACGAGGACGGTCACGAAGAGCGCCGGACCGACCATGCCGGCAACCGCAGCCGTCCTGATCATCGCCGCATGGCTCTCGGTGACCTTCTCAAGGCGCCGCCCTTGCACTACATGCTCTCACCGGAGGTGTGCGATCTCAAACGCAGCTAGCCCTTCAATGAGACTTCTCAGCTCCGCCTGGACCCAGGAGCGGCAAGCTTCTGAGCCGTTTCTCGGTCAGCCGCTACCTCCCGCATGAAGAATTCTCCGCCTCCCACAACACAAGCCGCGGGTGGGCTCTCGCCGCTGGCTTTCGCGTTGAGGATTCTGGAGATGATCATCCGCCAGGCTTGATGGTTCCTGCGATCCGGCTCCAACCTCGTCCTGTTCGCCCTCGCGGCTTTCGTCGCCAGGGTCGGGTATCGCGTCATGAGCGAACCTAACCGTAGCCGGTACACGACGACGCGCGGGCCGGGATCAGCCCGCTTCGTCCGCGGCTGACTCCGAACGAAGCTTCCGCCACTTCTCCATGAGCATCGGAAGCTCGCCGTGGATGAACTCATAGAACCGGCGCGTCTCCTCCAGTCTCTTCCCGGCCGGCGTGTCCGCGCCGACCGCCTCGACCCCCTCCCGCAGGTCCTCCTGCCAGCGTATCAGCATCTCGTCCCGCCGCATGGTCACCTCGTACCACGTGTCGCCGCTATAAACCCGGTAGTGATCGCGCCGCTCTCCGGGCTCCCGCTCGCGCGCCACCAACCGGACCTGCTGCAGGTAGCGCACCGCGTTGGAGACCGCCGCAGGGCTGACCCGCAACATCTCCGCAAGCTCGGCCGCGGTGCGCCTGCCGTCGTCGGAGACGAGGAGCGCCACGAACACCCGGGCCGCCATCCGCGGAACCCCCGCCTCGGAGAACGTGAGGGCGAACCGCTCGACGAAGCGCATCACCGCCTCTTCGTCACGCCCGTCACTCGGCTTCGCATCTATTCCCGCGTCCTCGGTTCGCTCCCTCAACTTCTCTCCCGTCATATCCAGACAGATTTACACGATCACTATGATTATACATATTTCGTAAATTTAAAAATTTATGAGCTCAGTGTAAGATATGAACGACGGCTGGAAAGGGCGGTCCCCTAGTGGGACGCAGGTCTGACGGTGTCGGGAGGGACGAATCGAAGGAGGATCCCGGTGATGGGAACCGAAGATGACGTTCGAGGGTTCGAGCGGTTGGCTAGGGAGGATCGGCATCACTGGGGAGGGACACCGAACGCTACCCCGGCCCTTGGCCTGGCTGGTGGTTCGGCTGCCGAGGAGGTGAGGGGTTCATGAATGGAAACGACGCCATCTTGGTGTCAGGAATGGTCAAGACGTTCGGGAGGATACGGGCGCTCGACGGGCTGGACCTGTCCGTCCAAACCGGCGAGGTGCATGGATTTTTGGGGCCGAACGGGGCCGGAAAAACTACAACGCTCCGTATCCTGCTCGGGCTGCTGCGCGCCGATGGTGGCAAAGCCCTCCTTCTCGACGGCGACCCCTGGCGAGAGGCCACCGAGCTGCACAGGCGCCTCGCCTACGTCCCGGGCGACGTGTCGCTGTGGCGTAATCTGTCTGGTGGAGAGGTGATCGACCTGCTGGGGCGGCTGCGGGGCGGGCTCGACCCTCGGCGTCGCGCGGATCTATTGGAGCGTTTCGAGCTGGACCCGAGGAAGAAATGCCGCACGTACTCCAGGGGCAACCGCCAGAAGGTGGCCTTAATCGCGGCGCTCGCCACCGACGTGGAGCTGCTCTTGCTGGACGAGCCGACCGCCGGGCTCGACCCGCTGATGGAGGCCGCCTTCCGCGAGTGCGTCGAGGAGGAGCGCGAGAGCGGGAGAACCGTGCTCCTCAGTAGCCACATCCTCTCCGAGGTAGAGGCGCTCTGCGATCGGGTCACGATCATCCGGGCCGGGCGTACCGTCGAGAGTGGCACGCTGGCCGAGCTAAGGCACCTGACCCGCACCTCCATCTCTGCGGAGCTGGAGAAACCACCTTCCGGGCTTGCCGGACTTGCCGGCGTGCACGGCCTGCAGATCGAAGGGTCGAGAGTCCACTGCCAGGTGGACAATGCCGAGCTGGACGGCGTGCTCCGCCACCTCACCTTGTTTAGAGTGCGCAGTCTCACCAGCCAGCCGCCGACCCTGGAGGAGCTGTTCATGCGCCATTACCAGGTGGAGCAAACGGCTGGTGGCGGGCTGGAGGTATCGTGATGAAAGAGCTGGCCGGCACGGGGGCGTTGATCCGCCTGATCCTGCGCCGGGACCGTATCCTGTTGCCTATCTGGATCGTGTTACTGGCCGCCGTCCCCTTGTCCGCGGCGGTCAGCTTCGCCGACCTCTACCCGACCGCTGCGGAACGTCAGGTGTTCGCCGATACGGCCGGAAACAATCCGGCGTTAGTCGCGCTGTACGGGCAGGTTTTCAGTCCGAGCGTCGGCGGGCTCACCGCGTGGCGGGTGGGCATCGTTCCGGTCTTCGTCGCGGTGGTCAGCCTGCTCACCGTCATCCGGCACACCCGCACCGAGGAAGAGGCCGGACGGCGTGAGCTGCTGGGCGGAGGCGTGGTCGGCCGGAACGCGCCTTTGGCGGCCGCACTGATCGTGACGGTGGCTGCCAACCTGGTGCTCGCAGTGCTCCTGGCGCTTGGTATGATCGGCCAGGACCTGCCCGCCGTCGGGTCGATCGCGCTCGGCCTGGCGTTCGCCAGTGCCGGGTGCGTATTCGCCGCGGTGGCGGGAGTGGCCGCGCAGCTCGCGGAGGGCGCCGGCGCGGCCAGGGGCATCGCCATCAGCGTCCTCGGCTTGGCCTTCCTGTTGCGCGTCGCGGGCGACGTCGGTGGCGAAGACAACGGACTGTCGTGGCTGTCCTGGGCCTCTCCGATCGGTTGGGTGCAACAGGTCCGTCCCTTCGACGACGAACGCTGGTGGGTCTTCGCGCTCGCCGCGGGCGCTTTCGTCGTGCTGGCCGCTGCGGCCTATGCGCTCTCCTCGCGGCGAGACGTCGGCGCCGGCTTCCTTCCGCCACGACCCGGTCCGGCCACGGCATCGCCTTCTCTGCGCAGCCCGCTGGCCCTCGCCTGGCGGCTGCACCGGGGCCTGCTGCTCGGCTGGACCGTCGGCTTCGCCGTGATGGGTGCCGTATTCGGAAGTGTCACCGAGGCCGCCTCGGATATTCTGAACGACAATCCGCAACTCGAGATGCTGTTCGAGCGGGTGGGAGGCCAGGCAGGGCTCGCCGATGCCTACCTCTCTGCAATCATGGGAATCCTCGGCCTTGCGGCCTCCGGATACGCCGTCCAGGCCGCGCTCAGGCTGCGCTCCGAGGAAACGGACATGCGCGCCGAACCCGTGCTGGCCACCGCGGTCGGCCGGTTGCGGTGGGCGACCAGCCACCTCCTCTTCGCAGTGTTAGGCCCTGCATTCACTCTGGCGGCGGCCGGACTGGCCGCCGGGCTTACCTACGGACTCAGCACCGGCGAGGTGGGCGAAGAGCTGGCGCGCGTGCTGGCCGGCGCAGTGGTGCAACTGCCCGCCGTCTGGGTGCTGGCAGGGATCGCGGCGGCTCTGTACGGTCTGCTGCCCCGGCTCACGTCCCTGAGCTGGGCCGCGCTAGGGGCGTTCGTGCTGCTCGGGCTGTTTGGCGAGTTACTGCAACTGGAGGAGTGGATGCTAGATCTCTCGCCGTTCACCCACATCCCCAAGCTCCCTGGTGGCGAGGTGTCCGCGGAGCCCCTGGTCTGGCTGGTCGGCGTGGCCGCAGTGTTCACTATCGCCGGGATGGTCGGGTTCAGACGCCGCGACGTCGGTTGACCGACGGTCACTGAGGGTTTTGTGCCGGCTCGGCTCCGGCTGTATACCGAATTATTCTTGGCGGGGCCTGCACGGGCGTTGGCTGAAGGCTCTGAGGCTCGAGGGCTACGCCCCCGGGATCCCCACGCAACAGCCGTGTCTCCAGCCCTAAACTGCCCGGCGGAGCAGGAGCATCATGAGGAGGCAGACGACCGCGAGGGAGAGGTAGGAGAGGGCGTCGCCCTGGAGGTCGGCCAGGGTTCCACCGAGAGGAGCACCGACAGCGTAACCGGACGCCCAGGCGAAGTTGGTGACGCCGAAGGCGACGGCCTGATCCATGCCCGCCTTCTCCGTACCACGCGAGAAGAGCGCCGTTCCGGGCACGAGCGTGGCGTTGAAGGCCCCGCCGGCGAGGACGACGAGGAGTCCCAAAAGCCAGGGGCTCCCGACCCACGGGAGCACGAGCAGGATGGCGACGGAGGAGAGCAGGCCAGCCAGTACGGGGCTCCTGAAGCCGGCTCGGTCGGTCCAGCGCCCGAGCAGGGGATGGACGATGGCCTCGAAGGCGGCGCTCAGCAGAAACACCGCGCCGACCGCCGCCGCTCCCCAGCCTAAAGCGTTGAGCTCCAGGGGGACAAGGACAGCCAGGGCGGAGAAGAGCAGGGGCGAGACGGCGATGAGGAGGAGGCTTGTCGCCAGATAGGGTCGCAGGAACGTCCGGACCGTCCCGAGCAGTGGCCTCCTTTCGCCCGTCCCGGGTGCGGGTTCCAGGGCGGCCCAGAGCGAGATCCCCACTCCCACGGCGGAGACCGCCGCGAAGGCGGGGACCATACCGGCCGTCGCGGCCACGCTCCCGAGGACGGGGCCGAGCAGGGCGCCGAAGACCGCGGCGCTGATCATCACCCCGATCGACTCCCCGCGGCGCTCTTCGGGGACGCGCGCCGTGAGCCACGTGAACGCCGCGACCCACGAGAGCGCGCTCCCGAACCCCCCGGCGAACCGCGTCAGGACGAGCACCCACGCCGCGTCCGCGACCCCGAACGCGAGGCTGGTAAGAGAGAGGAGGGCGAGCCCCACGAGCGCCGCGGCCTTCACCCCGGCTCGGGACGCCAGGTAAGCGCCCGGCGCGGAGCCCACGAGCACCCCCGCCCCGTACGCCCCGCTCAAGATCCCGACCGCAGACTTCGAGAGGCCGAACTCCTCGTTGAAGTGGGGGACGAGCGGCGTGAGCGCAGCGTAGAAGATCGTGTCCACCAGAACTATCGCGCAGCTGAGGGCTAGAAGTCGGCGCATGGGCGCTATTCTATCCCCCGATAGTAAAGGTGTGGTCGGACGCTACAATGCCCTGGAACAGCCAAGGATCGGCGTGGAGGTGGCGGTTGCCGTACGGTGCGAGATCGAGCGTGCAAAGGGTCCGCGAAGCGTTGGAGGAACGGGGCTTCGCGCCCCGGGTGGTGGAGCTGGATCGGACGGCGCGGAGCGCCGCCGAGGCGGCGCAAGCCCTCGGTTGCCGGGTGGAGCAGATCGTCAAATCGCTCGTCTTCAAGGGCGGGCGGACGGGCCAGCCCGTGCTCGTCCTCGCCAGCGGCGTAAACCGGGTGGACGAACGGAAGATCTCGGAGCTCGTCTCGGAGCCGGTCGAGAAGGCCGACGCCGGCTACGTCCGGGAGAAGACCGGGTTCTCGATCGGCGGGGTGCCACCTGTCGGCCATGCCGAAGAACCCGTCACCTTCGTCGACGAGGACCTCTTGAGGGAGGAGGAGGTCTGGGCGGCAGCCGGCCACACGCACGCCGTCTTCGGGCTCAGCCCAACGGAGCTCCTGAAGGTAACGAACGGCCGGGTAATCGCCGTCAAGTGAGCGGACTTTGCGAGGCGCTTTACCGGGCTCCCGTCGCCTGGCTGCTAACATAGAGCTTATGAAGACCGGCTCGCGCGGTTTGAAGGGGACCCTGACCGGCTGGCTCGCCTGGGGACGGCGGAGCCGGGCGAACCGGGTGCTCTTCGTCATCACGCTCTCCCTGTCGGCCTTCGTCACCGGGGCCTTTGCGTGGGCGACGATCAACCCCGCCCCCGGCGACTTCGCGCGGTACTTCGCGTTCTACTGGGTGTGGGGGCTCTGCGCGGTGGCCCTGCTCTTCGGGATGGCCGAGTACAAGACGAGCCCGCTGCGCAAAGGGAGGGAACGCGGGCACCTTTTCATCCTCCTCTACGTCGGCGCGCTCCTGATAATCACCCGCGCCCTGAACATGATCCTCTACGGGGGCTAGCGCTTGTACCGGGCCATGCTCTTCGACCTGGACGGCACGCTCGCCGAGACCGACTCACTGCACCTGCCGACCTGGCTGGACGTCCTCAGGCCCCACGGCATCGAAGTCGACGAGGCGTTCTACAAGGAGAACATCAGCGGCCGCAGCAACGGCGACGTCGTCAGAGAGCTGCTGCCCGACCTCTCCGCGGAAGTGGGCCGGGACATAGCCGACGCCAAAGAGGCGAGCTTCCGGGAGCGGGCCGGCGAGCTCGAACCGCTGCCCGGCCTCCTGGACTTCCTTAAACAAGCAAGGGAGCGCGGCCTTAAGACCGCACTGGTGACGAACGCCCCGCAGGAGAACGTCGAGGCGATCCTGCTGGCCCTGGAGTTGGAGGAGTTCTTCGATGAGGTCGTGCTCTCCGACGAGGTGGGACCCGGCAAGCCCGACCCCGCTCCCTACCGCGCGGCACTGGATAAGCTGGGCATCGCCCCCGAAGAGGCCGTCGCCTTCGAGGACTCGACCTCCGGCATCTCCTCCTCCGTCGGGGCGGGCATCCCTACCGTCGGCATCGCTTCCACTCAGGACCCTGAGAAGCTCAGGCGGGCCGGGGCCTTCACGACCGCAAAGGACTTCACCGACCCGGAGCTCCTCGAGTTTCTTCGATCACCTTCTTAACGTGCCAACCTGCCGAGAGACGCCACCGATCTCGCGTAACCGGCGTGTGCCGCACGTTGCGTTGACTTTACTGCCGCCTACGATGAAGAACGTTGCGATCGGGCCCGCGCGGGTCGGCGAAGCGGAGCAGATCCTGAAACTTCAGCGCCTCTGCTACCAGACCGAGGCCGCCCTCTACGGCGACTGGGCGCTCCCTCCGCTCACGCAGACGCTCCGGGAGCTCCTCGAAGAGTACGACGACCACACCATCCTCGCCGCCTGGCTCGGGGAGGATGTCGTCGGCTCGGAGAGAGCCCGCCTCGAAGACGGTACCTGCCACGTCGGGCGCCTGGTCGTCCACCCCCGTTTGCAGGGACGTGGCCTGGGGACGCGCCTGATGCGCGAGATCGAGGCGAGCTTCCCCGAGGCCGGGCGCTACGAGCTCTTCACCGGGTACCTCAGCGAGGGCAACCTCCACCTCTACCGCAAACTCGGTTACGAAGAGTTCCGTGAGGAGGTGATCTCGCCCACCCTGCGGCTGGTCTACCTCGGCAAGCCCGGGACCGCGAGGTGACCGGATGCCCCGGGTCGTGAACGCCGGCTAGTTCGCCCGTCCGGTGCTCAAGAACCTGTAGCCGGCGTCGAACTCCTCCAGCCCCAGGACGCTCCCGTGCCTCTTGGCCCAGACCCCCGAGTCAAGGTCCCGGCGCAGACGGCGCAGCCCTGCCTCGACGGCGGACCGATCCGCGAGCGCGAAGCACGACATGGCCGCCCGCGCTCCGGCGTCCAGGTATGTCTGCGGCCGTCGCCAGCCCGCCGCCGCGAACCCATCCCGCAGGTCGTGGGGCAGGGGGAACTCGGAGACCTCGACGCGCCTGCTGGTAACCCTTTCGACCAGTTCGACGACTTCTCCGAGCGGCGGGAAGGCCTCGTGCGCCTCGCGCCAGAGGTCGGGGAAGTACTCCGCGAACCAGAACGGCTTCCCCGCACGCGGGTCGAAGGTGAAGATCACGATCGGCCCGCCCCCGCTAACGCGCTGCATCTCCGAGAGGGCTGCCTCCACGTCGGCGAAGTGGTGCAGGGCCAGCACGCAAACGACCCCGCTCGCGTAGCCGTCGGGGAGGGGCAGCCGCTCCGCCATCGCCTCCACCCAACGCACGCCGGACACGTCCTCCGCCTGGCTCCTCATGGTCGCCGACGGTTCGACGGCAACGACCCGGTAGCCATGCTTCGCCAGGGCGGCGGCATAGTTCCCAGTCCCGGCGCCGACTTCGATGAGGGCACCGTTCTCGGGCGGCCCGAGCATCCGCGCCAGACGCCCGACGATCTTCGGGTCCGCCGCCCGGTAACGCGAATAGCCCCGTCCGATCTTCTCATAGGCCGGAAGGTTCACCATTTCCGATCCTCAGAGTCGGGCGCGACGAGGAATATCCGTGGGCGGCATTACTCGCGCTCCGAAGCCTGCTCCTGGATCAACGCACGATCTCCACGGTGAGGGCGCCGTCGGTCTCTGCCAACGGTACGAATACGGTGCCCCCCTCGTAGCTCGAATCGGCGCTTTCGCCGTTCACTTCTACGGACTCTGGCGCGGCGGCGAAGCCGCGCAGCTCCAGGCGCACTTCCTCGCGCTCCGGTGCGAACGAGCCCTGGCGCTCGCCGATGCGGACGGTGACGCGGCCCCCGGATTCCTCGCAGGAGACGGCGCGGCGGGCGTACTCCCCGTTCTCGTAGCCGTAGCCGTCGCCCGCGTCCTCGTACTGGACTAACTCGCCGCCGCCCGCGTTCGCGGCCGGGTGGATGAGGAAGGTCAGGGGATCCGACGGGCGCTCGCCGGTGTGGCTCGTCTCGGGACCGAGCGGTATCGGGGTGTTCGCCTTCACGTAGAGCGCGGGCTCGCCCAAAGGAGCGTGGGCGAGGACGTGGGCGGGTCCGTCGAAACGCTCGCCGGTCCAGTAGTGGAACCAGGTACCCTGCGGCAGGTAGACGTGGCGGTGCTCGATGCCGGGGCGGGTTATGGGGGCGACGAGCAGGGCGTCGCCGAGGAGGAACTCGTCGTCGGCGGTGTAGGTGGTCTCGTCCCCCGGGTACTCGAAGAGGAGGGGACGGAGGATGGGGGCGCCGGTCCTGTGGCACTCCTCGAAGAAGGAGTAGAGGTAGGGGAGGAGGCGCTGCCGGAGCTTGATCATCTTGCGGTATACCGACTCGTAGGGCTCCCCGAAGGTCCACGGCTCCTGGCGGCGGGTGCCTATGGCGGTGTGGTTCCGGCAGAAGGGTTGGAAGATGCCGAACTCCGCCCACCGGGCCAGGAGTTCGGCGTTCGTGTCGCCCCAGAAGCCGCCGATGTCCACCCCGGCCCAGCCGACGCCGGAGAGCCCCAGGTTCTGGAGCTGGGGCATGCTCATCCACAGGTGCTCCCACCAGGAGGAGTTGTCCCCCGTCCACTGCATCGCGTGGCGCTGGAGGCCGGCGTAGCCGGCGCGTGTGATCACGAACGGCCGCTCGTTGGGTCGGAGCTTCA
>Ga0126313_10001126_pt1 | contig 13844 bp, 16 predicted proteins | sample Plot105A_FD_89954 | JGI IMG/M metagenome (GOLD analysis project Ga0126313, IMG submission 89954) | Serpentine soil microbial communities from UC McLaughlin Reserve, CA, USA - Plot105A | ecosystem: Environmental > Terrestrial > Soil > Grasslands | place: USA: UC McLaughlin Reserve, Lake County...
CTCGTGACCACGCTCACCAAGAAGATGGCGGAGGACCTGACCGACTATCTGCTCGAGTACGGCTTCAAGGTCCGCTATCTGCACTCGGAGATCGACACCCTCGAGCGGATCCAGATCATTCGCGAGCTTCGGTTGGGCGAGTTCGACGTGCTGGTGGGCGTCAACCTGCTGCGCGAGGGGCTCGACCTGCCCGAGGTCTCGCTGGTTGCGATCCTCGACGCGGACAAGGAGGGCTTCCTACGTGGCGAGACGTCGCTGATTCAGACGATCGGCCGGGCAGCGCGGAACGTGCGGGGCAAGGTCGTGATGTACGCGGACAAGGCGACCCAGGCGATGCGGAGCGCGATCGAGGAGACGAACCGGCGCCGGGCCATCCAGACGGACTACAACGAGCGGCACGGCATCACCCCCGAGACGATCCAGAAGGGGATCTCCGACATCACGGACTTCCTGGCGATCGAGTCCAAGCTGCCGGCCAGGTCGGCGCGCGGCCGGCGCCAGCGCACCGAGGGAATGACGGCCGAGGAGATCCGCCGGACGATGGTGGAGCTCGAGGAGGAGATGCTGGCCGCGGCCGAGGACCTGCGCTTCGAGTACGCGGCCAAGCTGAGGGACGAGATCAAGGCTCTGCGCCGCGAGCTCGAGGAGACGGAGGCGGGAATCTGAGCAGACTTCGCCGCGGGGCCCGGCGGAGAGTTGCCAGTCGTCAGTCGCCAGTCGCCAGGAACGACCGAGCGCTAGTCCTGGCGACTGGCGTTTGGCGAGATAGCGTGAGCTAGGCTGAGCGCCCCAGCCCTATAGACGGAGGAGAGGGCACTTGGAGCTGGAGCGCCAGTTCATCGAGCGAACCGACTTCTCGGCCGCGCGCGGGGGCTACGACCCCGACGAGGTGGATCGTCATCTCCGGGAGATCGCCCAGGCGGTCGAGGAGCTGAAGCGCTCCAGCCAGGCCGGCGAGGCGGCGACATCATCGGCCGCAACTGCCGCCGCCGCGCAGGTCCGGTCTATCGTCGAGGCCGCCGAGCAGAGCGCGGGCGACATCCAGGCAGGCGCCCGTCAGGAGGCGGACCAGCTGACCTCGGAGGCCCACGCCGCCGCGCGGCAGACGCGCCAGGCAGCCGAGGACGACGCCCAGCGGACGCGCAGGCGGGCTGAGTCGGAGGCCTCGGCGCAGGTGCAGAAGGTGCAGGACGTGACCAGCCAGATGCTCGAGCGGGCGGACTGGATCGAGAACGATCTCAACCGGCTCGTCAGCGAGCTCCGAAGCAGCCTCGCGTCGCTGGTGAGCGACCTGCGCGAGGGCGCGGGGTCGCTCTCCACCGAACTGGAGTCCCTGCGTGCGGGAATTCCGGTGATCCGCACGGCCGCCCCCGCCGGGGCCGAGCCGGATGAGGCGAAGGCGCCCGCCGAGAAGGCGGAGCCCGAGGCGGATCGGGCGCGGGGGCCCGCCGAGAAGGCGGAGCCCGAGGTGCTCGAGGGGGTCCAGGAGACGCCCGCGGAGGCGGCCTACGAGGCGACCCCCGAGGAGGAACCCGCCGAGGAGCAGCCTGCCGTGGAGGCGGAGGCCGCGCCCCCCGACTTCGGGGCGGCACTGGCCCGCGAGGAGGTCGAGGAGGGGGAGATCGCGGGCGGTACTGCCGAAGAGCCCGTCGCTGGGGCCGGCGAGGAACCCGGAGGGGCGGCGGAGGGCGCGGAAGGCGCTCGCCTGATCGCACTCAACATGGCCCTCAACGGCACTCCCCGCGAGGAGACCGCCCGCTACCTCGAGGAGAACTTCGAGCTGGGAAACGCGGCCGCCATCCTCGACGAGGTCTACGCCAAGGTCGGCGGCTAGCCGCGCTCACATCGGTTTAGGCGACGTCGCGGGCGCCGCCCTAATCCACGGCCTTCTTCAGCGCGTCCTCCTTCCTCGAGACTTGCTCGGCGTCGCGCACCAGCGATCGGGCTGCGGCCTGGGCCTTGCTCGAGTTGTGCTCCTTGCCCGCCTGGGATATCGCGCGGAGGTCGTCGGAGACCTTCCCGAGACCCGCCACGAAGGCGTCGAACTCGTCCGCCGCGTCTTCGGGGGGGTCCAGCTTCTGGAACTTCTGGACCTCCTGCCGAACGCGATCGGCCAGGCGCCCGAACTGGCTCGCAAGGGCCTTGTCGGACTTCCCGGAGGCGCCCCGGATGGCGCCGCCCACTTCCCTCGGCAGGCTGGAGTACTGCCGGACGATCCGGTTGTAGTCCTCGCGAAAGTCCTTCGAGCGGTCCGCTTCCCCGCATCCCGCGGCAACAAGCGTGGCGACGCAAAGTAGCGTGACGGCCCGCGCCGCCTTTCTCATGGCCGCGCACCCTAGCGCCGGCCGCAGGGCGCGGGCCAACCTCGCCGTAAAGAGGGCGAACGCGGCCTGTTCCGAACAAGTGTTCGGCCGGAGCCGGCTCTAGACTCAAGTCGGTGAAGGCCGCCGAGAAGATCGCCGTCTCCGGCGCGCGCGAGCACAACCTCAAGGACCTCCACCTCGAGCTGCCGCGCAACGCGCTGATCGTCATCACCGGGCTGTCCGGGTCCGGCAAGTCGAGCCTTGCCTTCGACACCATCTACGCGGAGGGCCAGCGCCGCTACGTCGAGTCGCTCTCCGCCTACGCGCGGCAGTTCCTGGGCCAGATGGACAAGCCCGACGTGGACTCGATCGACGGGCTCTCGCCCGCGATCTCGATCGACCAGAAGACGACCTCCCGCAACCCGCGCTCCACCGTCGGCACGGTCACCGAGATCTACGACTACCTGCGCCTCCTATGGGCCAGGGTCGGGCATCCCCACTGCTACAACTGCGGGCGCCCGATCGCCGCGCAGTCGGCTGATCAAATCATCGACCAGGTGATGACGCTGCCCGAGGGCACCAAGTTCATGGTGCTGGCGCCGATGGTGCGAGGCCGCAAGGGCGAGTATCGCGACCTGCTCCAGGACCTGCTCGCCGAGGGGTTCACGCGGGTGAGGGTCGACGGGGAGCTGCGTCGGCTCGAGGAGGAGATCGGCTTGGACAAGAAGTTCAAGCACGACATCTCGGTCGTGGTCGACCGGCTGGTGATGCGGCCCGACCTTCGCAAGCGCCTAGCGGACTCGATCGAGACGGCGGTGGCGCGGGCGGACGGGATCGTCGACGTGGAGAACGTGGAGACGGGCGAGACCACGACGTACTCCGACCGCTTCATGTGCCTCCATTGCGGCACCTCGATGCCTGAGCTCGAGCCCAGGATGTTCTCATTCAACTCGCCGCATGGCGCCTGCCCGCGCTGTACCGGTCTCGGCTCCCAGATGGAGATCGACCCCGATCTGATCGTGCCGGATCCCAGCCTGTCGCTGAACGAGGGCGCGCTGGTGCCGTGGTCCACGAGCGCCTCCAACTACTACGAGCAGATGACCCAGGCAATCGCGGACAAGTGGGAAGTCGACATGGACACCCCTTGGGAGGACCTGCCTGAGGAGGTGCGCGACTGCTTCCTGTACGGCACCGACGGCGAGCGGGTCTACGTCTCGTACCGCAACCGCTACGGCCGCCGGCGCTCCTACATGACGCGCTTCGAGGGCATCGTCACCAACCTCGAGCGGCGCTACCGCGAGACCGACTCCGACTACTCGCGAGAGAAGATCGAGGAGTACATGACCCTCCACCCGTGCCCCGAGTGCCGAGGAGCGCGGCTGCGGCCGGAGTCGTTGGCCGTGCTGGTCGGCGGGCTGGGGATCGACCAGTTCACCCGGATGTCGGCCCATCGCGCGCTCGGGTGGCTCCACCGGCTGGAGCTCACCGAGACCGAGCGCCAGATCGCGCGACTGATCCTGCGGGAGATCGAGGAGCGGCTGCGCTTCCTTGACAACGTGGGGGTGGGTTACCTCTCACTCGACCGCGCGGCCAGCACGCTGTCGGGCGGCGAGGCGCAGCGGATCCGGCTCGCCACCCAGATCGGCTCGACGCTGGTCGGCGTGCTCTACATCCTGGACGAGCCCTCGATCGGGCTCCACCAGCGTGACAACGCTCGCCTGATCAGCACGCTGGAGCGCCTCAGGGAGCTCGGGAACACGGTCATCGTCGTCGAGCACGACGAGGGGACCATGCGGGCCGCCGACCACATAGTCGACCTCGGGCCCGGGGCCGGGGAGCACGGCGGCTGGCTGGTGGCGGAGGGTACGCCGGAGGACGTGATGCGGGTAGAGGAGTCCCTCACCGGCCGGTACCTGGCCCGCAAGGAGGAGATCCCGCTGCCGGCAGGGCGGCGCCGGCCGTCGGCCTACGTCCAGATCGAGGGTGCCTCACAGCACAACCTCCAGGAGATCGACGTGAAGCTGCCCCTGGGCGTCTTCTGTTGCATCACGGGAGTGTCCGGCTCCGGCAAGTCGACGCTCGTGAACGAGGTGCTCTACAAGGCGGTTGCCAATCGGCTGCACCGGGCCAAGCAGCGCCCTGGCGAGCACCGCCGCATACACGGTCTCGACCAGATCGACAAGATCATCAACATCGACCAGTCGCCCATCGGGCGCACGCCGCGGTCGAACCCGGCGACCTACATCGGGCTCTTCGACCACATCCGGGAGCTCTACTCCAAGACCCAGGAGGCCCGAGCGCGTGGCTACAAGCCGGGCCGGTTCAGCTTCAACGTCAGGGGCGGGCGCTGCGAGGTCTGCCGCGGCGACGGCCAGATCAAGATCGAGATGCACTTCCTGCCTGACGTCTACGTCCCCTGCGAGCAGTGCAACGGCAAGCGCTACAACCGCGAGACGCTCGAGGTGCGCTTCAAGGGCCGGACGATCGCGGACGTGCTCGCGATGACCGTGGAGGAGGCGCTCGACTTCTTCCGGCACATCCCCAAGATCAAGCGCCGCCTTCAGGCGCTGCACGACGTGGGCCTCGACTACATCCGGCTGGGCCAGGCGGCCACCACCCTGTCCGGCGGGGAGGCGCAGCGGGTAAAGCTGGCCAGCGAGCTCTGCAAGGTTGCAACCGGCCGGACCCTCTACATCCTCGACGAGCCCACCACCGGCCTCCATTTCGCGGACGTGCAGCGACTGCTCGACATGCTGAACCGCCTGGTGGAGGGAGGCAACACCGTGGTCGTGATCGAGCACAACCTGGACGTGATCAAGAGCGCCGACCGGATCATCGACCTCGGCCCGGAGGGCGGAGAGGAGGGCGGCCTGGTCGTGGCCCAGGGCACGCCCGAGCAGGTGGCCGCCGCCGAAGGCTCCTACACCGGCGAGTTTCTCAACAGGATCGTCCCGCCGGAGCGCCGGCCGCGGCGGCGAGCCAAGGTCGCCGCCGCGGCCTGACGGCTCAGTCTCGAGTCAGCCGCAAGAGACCGCTATGTGGAAGGCGCGGTCGACGACCGTCCCATTCTGGTTGCGGGTGCGGACACGCACCGCGTTGCCGTTCACCGGATCCGTCGCCACGCTGGCGAAGCCGGGGAGCGGACTGTTCGCCGCCCCAGGATCCCCGACGGTGGCTATGTACGAGCAGGTGCCCACCTGGCGGTTGAAGACGACCTGGTAGAGGCCGGTGGCCAACCGTGCTGAGGACACCACGCCGCGGCCGCGCACGAACGACCCGGTGGAGTTGATCACCCCGTGCTTGGCGAGCCCGTCGGCGCGAGGGACCGTGCCCAGCGTCGACTCGCGGATGCGCGAGCCCGTCAACGTCTGACGGCGGACGTCGAGGTTGAGGATCGTGCGGTTACGGATCTTCTTGTTGGTAACCGCGCCGTTCTGGATGTCGTTCGTCCCGACGGTCGCGACGCCGTAGGCGACACCGCCGAGCGAGACGAACAACGCGATCGAAGCGATCACCAGCGCGGGTGATGGCCGCCGTCGCGGGATCTTGGGCATGAGTATTACCTCCTAGCTGTCGATGGCCGATGCCGATACTCACCGGCCCGGCGCCGCAGGTCAAAAGGCGCAATCGAAGAACCAGACGGAGACCCGGCGGAGGCAGCCGTCCTCGTGCGATTGCGGATGTCCTTGCCCGATGAACGCGTAAGTACTTCCGCTGGGTGCGGCGCGACCGCGGTTCAGGGCCTGTTGGGATCCAACGCCGCCGAGGAGCGCCCGGTCGCCGTGCTGGCCCCGGCCCGGAAGCTTATGGAGTCCAGGCCATAGCAGGTAGCCGTTGGCGAGCCGGCCACGGCACATTCGGGCCCCTCGTTGCCGCCGTTGACCTCAACCTCGCCGTTCGGGCGGATGTAGACGAATCCGGTGGCGCCGCTGGCGATCACGCCGATGTCCAGGATCTGGCTCGGACGGTAAGCCGAGGGAAGCGTGAAAACCACCTTCCCTTGGAGCGCCTGCTTCGCCTTCACCGTCCCCTTCAGATGGACGATGCCCTCCTGGTCTTTGAAGAACGCGGCCGTCGAGTAGCTGGGGCTGAAGTTGGCCGCCCCGTTCTGGAAGGGGGGCTCACCGGGCGTGCCCACTTCGTGGTAGGCCTCCGGGCCCCTGATCTGCCTGCCTGTAACCGCGTCGTTCCGGATGTCCCTGCCCACGACGGTGCGGTTCCGGATGTCCTTGCTGCGCACGCTGTTGTTCTTGATCTCGCGGCTGTCGATCGAGCCTGTCGCGACGCCGTAGGACACTCCGCCCAGTGAGACGAACAACGCAATCATGCCTATGACCATGGCGGGCGAAGGCCGGTGGTGAAGCAAGCGAGTCATCTGTCTCCCTTGTCGAGTTCGCGGGGCAGGCTAGCCAATACGACAAGTCGGACCCCCGAGAGTTCCGGTGCCTCTGCCAAGCTCCGGCGGTGAGCGAGCTGCGGCTCTACCTCCAGAAATGGCGCTGGTACGAGCGCAACTCGCTGCCCTGGAACCGGCTGCGCATCCATCGGGAGTTCATGCGCCGCCAGGCGTTCGTCCGCTGGCCCGTGCACGGCAACGTGCTCGAGGCCTTCCGTGAGGGGCGGCTGGAGGTAGGGGAGCACACCCTGTTCGAGCCTCACGTTTGGATCACGGCGCCCGGCGAGGCCCGCGTCCGGATAGGGTCTCAGTCCTTCCTCAACATCGCGGTGATGGTTGCGTCATACCGACTGGTCGAGATCGGGGACCACTGCATGTTCGCCAACGGCTGCTTCGTGTCCGATGCCAACCACCGCTTCGACGATCCGGAGACGCCGGTGCCCTGGCAGGGCTTTACCTCCAAGGGACCCACGCGAGTCGGCGACAACGTCTGGTGCGGCGCCAACGTGGTAATTACCGGCGGAGTGACGGTGGGGGAACGCTGCGTGATCGGGGCCAATAGCGTGGTGACCGCCGACCTTCCGCCGTTCTCGATCGCGGCGGGCGTGCCGGCCAGGGTGCTGCGGCGAGTCGAAGCGCCGGAAGCCAGCCCCAGGGCCTGAGCGGCCGAGAGTCGTAGCCCGACTGCGTGGCCCTTGCCCCGGGTGACGCTGCTATGAGAGGACCTGCACCACGACCGTCCGCTCCCGCGGCCGATCGTCGAAGTCGACCAGCACCACCTGCTGCCAGGTCCCGGTCCCAAGCCGCCCGCCTCGCAGCGGGACCGTCTCGGAGGGACCCACCATCGCCGCTCGGATGTGGGCGTGGGAATTGGTGTCCGCGTTGAGGCGATTGTGCTCGTAGTCGCCCTCGGAGGGAACCAGGCGGTCCATGGTCGCGCGCAGGTCGTGCACCCCGCCGGGCTCGTACTCCATCGTCGTGACCGCGGCCGTAGAGCCCGGGACGAAGACCGAGACCGCCCCCTCGTCCACACCGGCCGAGCGCACCACCTCCAGCACGCCCTCGGTGAGGTCGATGACGTCGCCGTCACCCTCGGTCGAGAAGCGGAGCTGGCCGCTGTGGACCGGCACGCCCGGCTAGAGGCTGGGCCCGCCCGTGAAGGGCTCGCCTGCGTGCTCCTGTAACAGGAGATGCAGGCGCTCCACTTCGTCCGGAGCCATCGTGTAACCGTGCTCGGCCTCTGGGTAGGCGCGGGCGCGCACCTCCTCCGCAAAGCGGCGCACTCCCTCGACCATCTCCTTGCGCACGTCCGCGTAGCGCTTCACGAAGCGGGCGGCGTGGCCGTCGTAGATCCCCAGGAGGTCGTGGAACACGAGCACCTGCCCGTCGGCCGCCGGCCCGGCCCCGATTCCGATCACCGGAATCTGCATGCGCGGCATGATCGCCTCGGTGAGCGGGCTGGGGATGGCCTCGAACACGATCGCGAAGCAGCCCACCTCCTGGAGGGCGAGCGCATCGTGGGCTACCTCGAGCGCCCGCTCCGCCGTCCTGCCCTGGGAGCGGTAGCCGCCGAGGGCGGTCGCGGTCTGCGGCGTGAGGCCGACGTGGCCCATCACCGGGATGCCAGACTCGATGATCGCGCGTGCCCGCTCGACCGAGCTGCCCCCACGCTCGAGCTTGACGGCGTCGCAGCCGGCCTCCTTGATGAAGCGCTGTGCCGTGGTCACCGCCTGCTCGTTCGAGACCTCATAGGAGCCGAACGGGAGGTCGCCCACGAGGAAGGGCGTGCCGAGGCCGCGCCGGACCGCGGCCGCGAGCACCAGCATCTCGTCGAGCGAGACCGGCACGGTGCTCGGGTAGCCGAGCACCGTCATGGCGGCGGAGTCGCCGACCAGCACGAGGTCGACGCCGGCTTCCTCGGCCACCTGGGCGCTGGGGTAGTCATAGGCGGTGACCATCGCGATCGGCTCGCCGAGCGCCTTCTTCTCGGCGAGCCGGGACAGTGTCATGGGACGGCCCTTGGCGGGCGGTGCGTGGCTCATGCGACCAACCTTTCGACGTTCGAGTCCACGTCTACGATCCGATTGCGGTCGTCGACGTGGACGACCCGCGGCGCGTGGGAAGCGAGCTCGGCATCCTCGTACTCGCCGTAGGAGACGACGATCACCTTGTCGCCCTCGTGGGCGAGGCGTGCGGCGGCGCCATTGATCGTTACCTCGCCGGAGCCGCGTGCGCCGGCGATCGTGTAGGTCTCGAAGCGGTTGCCGTTGTCTATGTCGAGCACGTGGACCAGCTCGTTCTCGCGGATGTCGGCGGCGTCCAGCAACTCGGGGTCCATCGTGAGGGAGCCGACGTAGTGGAGGTCGCTGCCGGTGACCTTCGCCCGGTGCACCTTCGACTTCAACATCGTGCGTCTCATGTGGCGTCTCCCAGGATGGTGTTGTCAATTAGCCGGGCCCCGCCCACGCGGGCGGCCACCGCCAGCAGCGTCGAGCCGTTCACGCGCTCCACAAGAGAGAGATCGGTGACGGAGCGGAGCTCGAGGTACTCGGGCTCGACACCCGCCTGGTCCAGCTCGTGGCGGGCCGCCGCCAGCACGCTTGCCGCGTCGAGCTCGCCCGCGGCCACCGTCGATTCGGCGGCACGAAGGGCCCGGCTCAGGGACAGGGCGCGCTCGCGCTCGAGGGGGGAGAGGTAGGCGTTGCGGGAGCTGAGCGCGAGCCCGTCCTGGTCGCGAACGGTGGGGCAGACCTCGATCCGCACCGGTATGTCGAGGTCGCGCACGAGCTTGCGGATGACGAGCGCCTGTTGGGCATCCTTCTGGCCGAAGTAGGCCGCGTCCGGCTGGACGATGTTGAACAGCTTGGTGACCACGGTGGTGACGCCGGCGAAGTGCTCGGGGCCCCGGCCGCGGGGGTCGCCGCAGAGAACGGATGTGAGGCCCCCGACACTCACGGTCGTGTCGAAGCCCTCGGGATAGATCTCCTCCAGCGACGGGGCGAACAGCAGGTCCACGCCCTCGGCCTCGGCGAGCGCCGCGTCGCGGTCTTCGTCGCGCGGATACGCCTCGAGGTCCTCGGACGGGCGGAACTGGGCCGGGTTCACGAACAGCGAGACGACGACCACGTCATGCCCGGCCCGCGCCCGTCGAATCAGCGCGAGGTGGCCCTCGTGTAAGTAACCCATCGTCGGTACGAGCCCGACGTCGCGGCCCGCCGCCCGCTGGGGCTTCAGCGCCTCGCGCAGCCCGCGCACGCTGCGAACGGTCTTCATGCGGCCACCCCCGCGATGTCGCGCGTGCGCTCGACGAGCTCGTCGAAGAGTGGGAGGAGGTGGGGCACGGCCTCCCCGACCGCTACCCGTTGAGCAGCCACGGTGGCGTCGTCGCCACGAGCGACAGGCCCGGTGAGCGCTCCTTCGGCACCGAGTGCGGCCCAGTTCTCGACCGTGGCTCGCACGAGTGGCGCCAGCAAGGCCCGCGCCTCGTCCGGCGCGAGTCCCGCCGCGCAAGCCACCCGCTCGGCGGCGTGCTGCAGCGTGATCAGGAAGTTCGACGCGATCGAGGCTGCCGCGTGGTAGGAGGCGCGGCACTCGTCGTCGATCTCGAACGGCCGCATGTCGAGGACCTCCGCCAGCTCCCTTGCCAGCGCCAGTGCCTCCGGAGTCGAGCCGGCTACGGCGCAGCCGGCGCCGCGGAAGCGCTCCGGCCCCGAGCCGTCCGGGAACGTCTGGAGGGGATGCATGGCGAAGGCCTGTGCAGCGGCAGGTTCGATTGCGGCCAGGGGGGTGGCGCCGCTGGTGTGCCCGACGAATGCAGAGGCGCCCGTGACCGCCTCGGCGGCATTGCGGATCTCGGCGTCGGGCACGCAGAGCACGATCGCCTCGCCGCGGGGGACCTCGCCGCGCCCGGCCGGCCCGTCCACCTCGACCCCGGCGGCGCGCAGGCCGGCCGCGAGCGCCGTGCCAAGCGGGCCGGAGCCGACCACGCCGACGCGTGGGGCCACGCTGTCGTTCTTTGAGGTCATCGTTGCCGGTCCACTCCCGACGGCGGGTAGCGGCCGCGCCCGAAAGGATACCGCTCGCTCCGGGGAAAACCGCCGACTTCGGTCACCACCCGACCAACCGGCGCCTAAGCTGGGCGCCCGTGGACGCAGCAGCACGCCGGGAGCAGCTCGTGGGCCTTCTCAAGGAGATGAGGGAGCGCCACGACTGCCCGCTTGCGGCGAGCCGCGCCAACCTCGTATTCGGCGCCGGCAACGCCAATGCCGACCTCATGTTCGTCGGCGAGGCGCCCGGCCGCGTCGAAGACGAACAGGGCCTGCCCTTCGTCGGGCGGGCCGGACAGCTGCTCGACCAGCTGCTCGGGGAGGTGGGCCTGTCGCGAAAGGACGTCTTTATCACCAACGTCCTCTGCTGCCGCCCACCCGGCAACCGCGACCCCCAGCCGGAGGAGATCGAGGCCTGCAAGCCCTACCTCTACCGCAAGGTCGAGCTGATAGAGCCGAAGGTGGTGTGCACGCTCGGGAACTTCGCCACCAGGCTCCTCACGCGCAGCAGCAGAGGAATCATGAGCGTGCGTGGCAAGCCCCAGGTCCATGAGCTGGGCGGCCGCTGGGTGCGCGTCTACCCGCTCTGTCATCCGGCGGCGGCGCTCCGCACGCCCGCCACCCTCGACGCCCTAAGGGAAGACTTCCAGGGGCTGCCCGGGATGCTCGAGGAGCCTCCGCCCCAGCCGCCTGCCATGCCGCCGCCGGCCGGCCCTCCCGAGCCCGCCGCCGCGTCGCAGCTGGACCTCCTCGGCTAGACGGCGCTATGGCAGCCTGACCGTGCCGTTCCCGCTGACGACCGGGGACAGGGCTCTCCGCCGTCGTCCAGGTCGCTCGTGTTCGTGCAGAGCGGGCTGGCCGCGAGCGGCCTGCCCGCCACCTGCTCCATCCTGGCGATGCGGGTGCCCGCGATGAAGCTCGGCAGCCAATTCTCGTCGACCACGAGGTGGGTGAGGTCGCCCGCGGCCTGGAGCGAGTGGATTCGCACGGCGCTGCCGGAGTCGCCGAAGATGACCTCCCCGTCCCAGCCGTAGGCGTCGGCCCTCCAGGTGAGCGCGAGGCCGCCGCGGGGGGCCCCGCCGGTGCCGATGGCCCAGGCCGTGGCCGTAGTGGAGCACGCCGTGCGGCCGATAACCGAAGTAGCGGCCGCAGGGACCGGCCACCACCGCCGCGGTCGGGCTTACCGCCTGCTGGAGGTCGGAGCGGATCGAGATGAGGGGCGAAGTCGTTGCCGATCCCGCTCTCGACGCGCTTCACCGCCGCTCCGATGTCCACCAGCACGGGGTTCCGGCTGTTCGGCGCGAGTGTCAGCAGCACCACGTGGTCGCCGACCTTGTCGACACAGTGGCCCGCCGTACCGATCGAGTAGGAGCCCGGGCTGCCGAAGACGAGTTCGTGGTGCAGCCATAGGGCTCGAGTACCCAGGAGCCGGGCCGAAAGCCGACCTCGCCAGGGAGGGGCGCGTCGTTGGGTGCAGCGACGGGCCGACCGTTCGCCGCGCGCACCCTTGCCGCGAGCGCGTCCGTTACCAGGCCGGCCGCGCCGAGCGCACCGGCACCTGGTGCCCGGAGCCGTACGCGCTCGTGCCGGGGACCGAGCGCAGGTTCACGGCGTCGGGTGCGGCGCCCAGTCGCGGCAGTCCCGCCGCGGCGCTCGCGGCGGTTACGAGCGACAGCGCGGCCGCGAGCAGCGCAGCCCGGATCAAAATGCTCAGTGGGATACGCATGTATGCCTCCCGCTCCAGTTCTTCACTCGATCCCCGGCGAGGAGCCGGCCCCGGTCGGCGTCGCGCGCGAACATTCCCCTGCCGCAGCTACGGCGCCGCCATTACCGACCGTTCCCGGAGCGGACCTACCCAAAACGGTGACAGGCAGACTTCAGTCGTTGACGATCGAGACTGCCAGTCCCGCCGAGACGGAGGCCGCCGGCGCCGAGCTGGCGCGACGGCTTGCGCCTGGGGACGTGGTCCTGGTCAGCGGCGAGCTTGGCAGCGGCAAGACGACCTTCATCCGCGGCGCCTGCAGGGCGCTCGGAGTGGAGGCACCCGTGACGAGCCCCACCTTCACCATCGGCCGGGTCCACGAAGGCACGGTGGAGGTCGCACACGTCGACCTCTACCGCCTCGGCTCCATGGCGCGGGAGGATCCCGGGCTGTTGGACGACTACCTCACGCCCGACAGGGTCGGCTTCGTGGAGTGGCCCGCGGCCGGCGAGCCGGCGTTCGAGCGCGTGGCCGCCCGGGTCGTGCTCGAGCACCTCGGCGGCGATCGGCGGCGGGTCGGCGTGACGTGAAGATGCTCGGCTTCGACACGTCGACCGCGGCGACCACGGTATGCGTGCTGAGGGAGCAGGGAGTCGTCTTCGAGCGGTTGCCCGGGTCCGAGCAGCTCTCGAGCCCTCCCGCGCACGCCCGGGAGTTGATGCCCGCGATCGCCGAGGCGATGGCAGCCGCGGAGCTCTCCTTCGGCGAGCTGGACGCGATCGCGGTGGGGGTGGGCCCGGGCACCTTCACCGGTCTCCGGATAGGGGTGGCCACCGCCCGCGCCCTGGCCGCCTCGGCGGGGGTGGAGCTACGGCCGGTGTCGTCGCTCGCGGCACTGGCGATGGGAATCGACGCCGACCAGGCGCTGCCGCTGATCGACGCCAAGCGTGGCGAGGTCTTCGCCGCACTGTACGAGGCCGGCGAGCGCCGCTGGGAGCCGTTCGCCGCGCCGGCCGAGGAAGTGGCCGGCAGGGTGCTGGAGGCCGGCTTGTCACCGCTGGCCGCGGGGGACGGGTCGATACGATTTCGGAGCGTGCTCGAGGCGGCCGGTATCCGGGTGGAGCCGGAAGGCTCGCTCGCCCACGGGGTCCGCGCGCTGCACGTCTGCGAGTTGGCGGCCGCAGCTCCGCCGACCCCGCGGGAAGCCGTTCTCCCCGAGTACGTTCGACTCCCGGACGCAAAGCCACAACCCCCATGACCGACCCCGAGATCAGGCGCCTCACCTACGCCGACCTGCCGCAGGTGATCGCGATCGAACGACGGGCTTTCCCCACGCCGTGGTCGCTCGCGATGTTCGTGCTCGAGCTGTCGAAGCCGTCCGGCATCTGCCTGGCGGC
>Ga0126313_10001128_pt1 | contig 13835 bp, 18 predicted proteins | sample Plot105A_FD_89954 | JGI IMG/M metagenome (GOLD analysis project Ga0126313, IMG submission 89954) | Serpentine soil microbial communities from UC McLaughlin Reserve, CA, USA - Plot105A | ecosystem: Environmental > Terrestrial > Soil > Grasslands | place: USA: UC McLaughlin Reserve, Lake County...
GTTCTTGTTGATGCCGTCAAACCTTTGCAAGTCGAACTTGGTGTGGTTGATGTTCAGGGTCAGCTACTCCATTTTGCTGCGCTTTGTGACTGCGATTCTGCTCCCATTGAGAAAGGCACTCCTGCCTGCCACGGCGGTGAACTCCTCGCCATGGTTTCGGTCGACTAGAACGCCGGCAAGCGTGCCCGGCCCCCTGCACAGCGCCACAGACACGTAAAAGAATGGGATGCTACTGACAAAGGCAGCAGTGCCGCCCAGTGGGTCGATTACAAAGTAGTAGCCGTCCTTGTTTACGCTGGCTTTGACCCTGCTGTCCTGCTTCTCTGCAACAAACGGGACGCTTGGGAACTGCTTTTTGAGATAGGACATCAGCAGCTCCTGCGACTCGCTGTCCACCCGCGTGACAAGCGAATTATCGTGCTTGAGCGAAAAGGAAATGAGCGACTTGCCGAAATTCTCCTTCAATAACTTTGCTGCCTGCCTGCCGGCCGGCAGGCAGGCAGCAAGCGAATGCGAAAGAACATCATGCAATAATAATTCCGAGCGCGGCAGTCCGTTTGATAAAAAAGGTAATAATATAACCCTTTTGCTGCTCTTACAGCCGGACCATCGTGTCTATGAGCCTAGCGTTTGTGACCTTGCCGTCATTTTCCTGTATTATCAGGTCCACGGTGTACTGCAGCTTGCCCTGCAGGAACGTTACCTGTACGTCCCACGAGTCGTGCTTGTGCTCGCTTGGGAACGGGGACAGCACTCTTATCTTGAAATCGCGGATGTCGGTTCCATAAAGCGCCTCTGTGGCCTTTCGTGAGGCTTTTTCAATCTCGACTTTTGTTTTTATTGGGGCCATGTTTATTCATATATTTAGTATCTATAAAAAGATAGTGGTTTTCGACTGTCGAACTAGAATACGTTGTACAGCCTAGCAAGTGACAGCTTTTCTGCTGGGGGTGCAGTTGCAATCCTGCCGTTCACAAGCCCGGAAAAGCCGTAGACTATTTTCCTGCCGCCGTATTCAGTCAACTCGACCTGCCTTGTTTCGCCCGGCTCAAACCTTACTGAGGTCCCGGCGGGGATGTTGAGATGATGGCCATACGCTTTTTCCCTTGGAAACAAGAGTGCCTTGTTCACTTCAAAAAAGTGCGCGTGAGACCCGACCTGAATCGGCCGGTCGCCGGTGTTGCTCACCGTAATTTTTGCGGTCTTTCTGCCCGCGTTTGCTATTACTGGCTTGTCTGACAGGAAATACTCGCCCGGTATCAAGACTATCACGCTATGGGGTCGTGCACCGTCACAAGCTTTGTCCCGTCTTCAAAGATTGCCTCGACCTGCACGCTCTTGATGAGCTCTGGCACACCAAGCAGGACGTCCTTTCTTGCAAGCACCTTCTTACTAGAGCTCATCGGCTCAGAAACCGACCTGCCTTCGCGCACGCCCCATTCATGATGTGATCGGAAATTATGGCAACGGCTTCAACGTAATTCAGCTTCAGGCCCTTCTTTTGCCGCCTGCGTGCGATGTCGGCGGCCATGAAAATGTACATCTTGTCGATCTCCGTTGGACTGGGCATCATATCTTTATCTGTGGTTGAATTACTAATTCTTGTATTTTAGTTGCTGTACGAAAGGCATAATTTCATTATTGCATGCGAATGTATAGTTGCAGGAATTTCTCCTTTTTACCTACTACAAGAGCCCTATTGCGAAACCTACTGCCATAACAGCTAATACTAAAGCGCTAGCCTTTGGCAGATATTTTGTATACTGGACCATCTTGTACTCAATATGAGTATAGACTTTGACTGCAAGTATAGTTATCCCTATTAATGAGATTGATACAGCTGTTGCATATATTAGTATTAACAAAAGTGGATTAGTCCCGCCCACAGCCAACGTAAGAATGACGAATTCTTCTTCATGGGCAAATCCCAATACTAATGCAAATCCTGCTATTGCAGTTAGAGTAGGCAGGACCCTTTTCTGGTGAAGGTGCAAATGCGTATGATAATCAGTGTCCGCATGCCAGTGTGCATGTTCATGCTCTATCTGTTCAGTATAATCATTATGCAAATGCTCATGCTGTGTTCTAATTAGGTCTTCGTTTTTTTCTTTCCAGAATATGCATGCCAGTATCCCTAATGCAATGGCAACAGCATAGTTTAGGTAGAGTTGCGGTATCTGTATAATGAATGTGCTGACTAAAATGTATGCTATTATGACGATAATTGAAGACAGGAAATGTGCACCAGCGATTATCCCAGAACTTACAATACTGCCAAGCAGCGGGCTTCTTTTATTACGTATAGAATACAGCACTGCCACGGTCCAACCGTGCGAAGGACTTATCCCATGGAGCAATCCAAATACGATTACCCCTAGCAGGGTCGCATCCTGTGTTGTCATCAAGATCACTTGTGTTGTTAAAATAACTAATCTGGTCTCTAGTATTCATAGTTAATTAACGCATCTTATTATTGTAGCAGAGGGAAAAATTGAGATTCTGTTATGCTCGCCTTTGGGTCTCCATTGCATCTTCAATTTCCTTAAGCCATATGCCACCTTTTTCTGTAATCACCCATAATTGACGTTCATCCTTTTCAACCCAGTTCATATCTTGCAGGAATTTAAGGAATCGTTTGACTAGCTGTTCATCATCATTACCAGATGCAGCTACTATTATCTGTTCCAAGCTGCTGGTTTGAGTCAACCTTTTTAATATGTAAATTGTTTGCTGTAACGAAGACAAATTGCTTTTGCTGGAAAATCGGTCCTTTGTTTGACCTGTATTTCCCATCATTGCTTACATCATCGCGGTTTGAGAAGAGATCATAGCTCTTAAGGTAAACGGTAATATGGTATAGTAAATTTATCATATGTGTACAAATACAATCAAAAGTGGTACAGGATTTCTCTTGAGGTAGAGGAAACAGGTGTTTTCGAAAATAATTTAGAACAATGATGGGCATCAGTATTTATTTATATGTATTCAGAATCGAATGACATAAAAAACTCTCCTCCATTCAACCACTCAACCTTTTGTCATGCCCAGATAGATAGATAACCTAAATAGATTCTGGTTATGATGCAGATGGGTGGAGGATGGAATCAAATAATAATAATGTCCAACTATCGTTTGCCGAAGATTCAATCACATTAAACATGTCATTATTTGATGGCGTGCTTACAACAAAGACCTTTGATGGTCCTGATTGCTATTTGCATTTGCTTAATTTTCTAAAGCAATCGTTTGCTGATGAGAATATGATCCATGCAACGATAATTGTCAGTCGTTGAACGCGCGTAGATGCAGACCATACTGCGACAAGCGCGACCAAGATCAGGAGTTGGCTTGTGCAAATGTTTATTTAAGAAAAGACTGCTAATGCGACTAGAAGAGCAAATGAATGCGTTCGATAAGCATCGTAAGAGCGTTACTGCTTGGTGCGAAGACTGCGAAAGTGTTTTTGATACAAAATGGGACGCTGACCTGCACAGAGAAGAAAAAAGTCACAAGGTAAAAATCACGGAATTCTGGATAACTGGAAGAAGATAAGAATATACAAGTTATCCTTTTCGGATGCCGCTGAAAGGTGCGCCAAGGGTCATCTTTCTAACGGTTCTTACAACTTCATATATTGCTGCTCTCAGGTCACTTGCAGTGCTTCCAAGCATTCTAACCATGACTCCACAGTTGTTGGGCAAGATTGTTGCTCCCGAGTATACGTTAGATATCATCTGAAGGTTGGAGCTTATCTCGTTGTTAATTTCCTGCGCCTTGCCGCTGTTTGTAAGCACGTACATGCTTCCAACCACTTCGTAACCCTCCAGCACTCCGAACAGCTTCATGTTTCGCTTCTTTGGCTCTAGCATCGCTACGTCTATGAGCCTCAGGTCATCTTTCTGGTTTTTCGCTGCAGCCTTCATGTAGCATATGTCATAATCAAAGTGCTCTCCACTGGCTACCCGGCCGGGCGTTATCATCTCAGAGTAGAGCAGAGTTGCATTGTCGTGGACGCGCAGGTTGGCTTCTTGGTAGAACCGGGAGTCACGGTAGGGAATAACCTGATCCGGTATGTATTCAAAGTAGCAGCCTTCGCCGACATCTATGTTCACTATCTGGGTGGCATAGTTCTTTTCCATCCTGTATATCCTAGTCGCACCCTGCGTTGTTATGTGAGCAAATGCATGATTTTTCAATGTGATGTCTATTCTATTTCTATCGCCCTGCAGTATTCCGCCTGAAGGCGAGATGATGTACATATATGCCATGGAAGGCAGCGCCTCTTCAAGGTACAGGGCTCGCTGGGCGTAAAGCGGAACGCGCGAATATTGCTCTTTCACAGAGGTCTTGCCGCTGTCTTTATCCTTCTCAAACTTCAGGACAAGCGCGCCCAGCTTGCCCGCTTTTCCTACCCCCAGCTGGTCCAGATCCGAACCGTATGCCAGCACCTCTGGAGGAATGTCTCTTGGGATGTAGTACTCCAGCTTGTCATTTTTCATACCATTTTCAGCGCTTAGCAATAGTGGTTGTTTTTGGTGGCGATTCAAACAAGACATCCCTTATGATGTGTTCCGTCACCTTTGCAATGCCTTGGCCGGTCTTGCAGTTGACAAAAACGTACGGCTTGCCACCTCTAACTGCTTTGGCGTCTCTTTCCATGATGGCAAGGTCTGCGCCGACGTAAGGGGCAAGGTCGATCTTGTTTATCGCCAAAAGGTCGCACGTCTCTATGCCAAGGCCTCTCTTTCTTGGATACTTGTCGCCGCCTGACACGTCTATTATGTATATGAAGTAGTCTGCCAATGCAGGGCTAAAGGTAGTGGTAATGTTGTCGCCTCCGCTTTCAATTATAATCAGGTCAAGGTAGTCGTGCTTTGACTCCATCTCCTCAATGACAGAGATATTCATGGACGGATCCTCGCGCACAGCCGTGTGTGGACAACCACCTGTTGCAAGACCAATAACGAGATCCTCTGGGATCAGTCCCTGCTCCTTTGCCAAGGTGCGTCTCATCCTCTCAGCGTCTTCCTTTGAAACGACATCGTTTGAAATGATGCCTGCCTTGTAACCTTTAGCAGCCAAAAGGGGAACGATCATTTCAATGAGCATCGTCTTGCCCGATCCTACTGGGCCTCCGACCCCCAATCTTGGAATTCGTTTTGCACTCATATGCATCTTTTATCACTCTTTATCCATGTATATGCTTTTACCATCCCTTGATTATGTAATAAACATTTTAGAGCTCATTTTCTCATGAGATATCTCTATCAAGTCGATCTGTGGAGCAAACTGCCAGATACCTTCAAGCGGCCTGTCGATGTTTGTGTTGACTGCTTTGATCATAGTGGGCTTGAGCTCGTCAATTACTTTTTGGCCATCAAAATGCTGGAGCATCCCAAGTCTTAGCGCGGCGCCAACTATGCTTATCGAAAATGAGTAGAGCATCATGAGCCCCGCTCTTCTCTTTGGAATTGAAAATACGTTAGCGGCTACTGCCAGCGCCACAGGGTACGGGCCAAAAGCCCGACCACCCTTTATCGCGTCCTCGTATTCGCCAAGAATTTTGCTATTATCATCATCATCATTCACAAATGAACGTATGCAGCGCAACAGCTGCGTGCCGGACCTAGTCGACGCGTTTCTGATTTCTTGAATAAGCTTCATTGAAAATATTGTCCTGTCCACTTCAAGTAACTTTTGCAGGTCAGATTTTGACGCACATTCATAGGCATTTCCAAGTGCAGTGCAATCTGCCGGGCCTATCTGATATTCAAGAAAAGCCACTACAAGGTCGCGCAGCTCTCCAGCCTTCATTTTTTTGCCACTATAAAATATTGCCTCCAGCCCACTGGACATGGAATACATGCCTGTCGGGAAGAAAGAGTCAGAAAGCTGCAGCATGCTGAGATCAGCTGCTGTTGCTGTTGTTGCGTCCGTATCTTTGTCAGTGCTCATGCACATCCATCCCATCTTCCGGCTCAAAGACCATCTTTGTGCTGCTTATCTTCAGGTGATCCATCAGCGGCCCGAACATCTTTTTGAACATTTCAATTTCAGAGTCCGCCTGTATTGGAAAGTAGATCTTTCTCCCCTCCAGCCTGATGGGCCTGTGCAGGTTGCCAATAGCGTGTCCAACCTTGACTGGCAACTCTACGACATCATCTTCATGTATATTGTCCTTGATCTCTACCAGCGCGACATTTTCCGGCTCGAGCTCTACAGTTATCATCTTGTCACCAGTAAGCAAAAGGATGTCGCCATGCCGAAGCTTTGTGCCTGATGGCAAGGTAAGGCCGACATCGGTTCCCTTGTTTGAGGTCTTGCGCATCCTAACGCGCTGTGATTCGATCCTGTTTATCCTTATGGCTTCGCAGAGTGAGCGCGACAGCATCTCGTCGTACTTTTTCTTGAAGTGCTGATCCCGATAGATATTTCCAATTACTGAATCGATAGTGATCATCATCATGTTATGCTTCTTCCTTTGCTGCTTTTCTAAGTTCTTGATTCTTCTTCACTGCTTTTATCATATTTGTCAACCTCTGGGTATAGTCGACCTGGCCATAGTGGCTGTATGCAGACCTCTGCACAGCGGCAAAGATAAGACCGTCACTGTCCATTTTTACTTTAGCACCATTTTCAAACTTGTCCGCAATGACGCAGACTGTCACCCTGTGGTCCGGGTAATCAAGATTAAGGTGCGACGCCGGGTCTACGAGGCCGGACATAGATTCGATCTTGCCCCCAACTATGGTCACATGCCTTATCTTTGTCGGGTCAATCACGTTCGACTCATCGTCAACGTTTGCTTCCTCGACGCAGTGCCGGATCATCAGAAAAATCATCTCACCTTTTTGTCTCTGAAAGCGCCTGCTGGCTCAGGTCCTCTGCCGCAAGGTTCCTGTCTATCCTCAGGACGGATTTGGCAATTTCGCCAGCCGCCTGCAGAGCCATAGTCTTGACCATCAGCGGATCTATCACTCCCATCTTCCACATGTCGACCGGATCGCCGGTATTGATCTCTATGCCGTATCCCGGCGGAGACGCCTTTGCTGCCATCACCTTTTCAAGGCCGTTAAAGCCGGCGTTGGTGAGTATCTGGCGCATGATGCTCTCAAGGGCAGCGGTCACGACTTCAAGCCCCACCTGCTCCAGCCCTTTGAGCCGGAGGCCCTTTACCTTGTCGATTATGTGCAGTTCTGCTGCGCCGCCGCCTGGCACGATTCCTTTGTTCAGAGCAGCCTCTGCTGCGTTGACGCCATCAATTGCAGCCCTCCAACGCTCAAGCGACGTCTCTTTAGTTGTTCCGGACACTAATATCATAACCATGTTGCGGCCGGATCCCCCTTCAAGGTAGATCATGCTGTTATCCTCATCTTCGTAGACGCGCTCAACATTGCCAAGTATGTCCGGCCTCTTGAGGTCTTCCATCACCCGCACAGGCTTTGCGCCAGTGTAGCGCGACAGGTGCTCGATCTCTTCGGTCGATATCCTTACCGCAAAGACCCTTCTTGCGACCAGCATGTCCTCCACTGCCTGATCCACTTCTGGCGAAGCGATGAGGATAGTATTGGCGCCCGTCGCCAGCATAGCATCAACTATTTCCCTCGATTTTGAGATCCTGTCGTTTTCCATCAATAGTATCTCCTGGTACTTGTTGTTCTCCTTTATCCAGGATTCTTTGACAGGTTTAAGGTCGAGCTTTGTTATCATAACGCGGGCTTTCTTTACTTCAAGTGGAAGTTCAGGATCGACCCTTTTTCTTTCAAGCACTATGCCGTTGACAACCTGATCTTCCATGCTGGTCTTGCGTATGATCATTATAGCTTTGTTAAAGTCGTACTTGCCGTTGGTGTACTTTGCATTTTCCCCGACCGTTCTCAATGCAGTGATGACAAGGCTTGCGAGCCTCTCCCCATCCAGCTTAGACGCCAGTGAAGTCCTGATGACGTGTTCGAGCTCGACATCGTTTATTGAAATGCGCTTTGCCTCCTTCTCCAGGAGCTGGCAGGCATGCCTTACTCCGCTTTCAATTCCTTCCACGACCTTTGTCGGGTGAACTCCAAGCTCTTTTATCAACCGCTTGCCCTCCTTTATCATCTCGGCCGACATGACTACCGCGGTTGTCGTCCCATCCCCGACCAGCTGCTCCTGCCGCTCGGCTATCTCGACTATCATTCTTGCAACAGGGTGAATGGCCCGGAGAGAAAGAAGTATTGTCACTCCGTCATTTGACACATGCCTGTTCATGGCCTGGTCTATTAGCAGCTTGTCAAGCCCCTTGGGCCCGAGCGTTGTTCGCACAGTGTCAGCTACGGCCATCACAGCATTAGCATTTGACTCTAGCGCATTGAATTCAACATTCTCGGCCATAGGCCGCCACACGCCAAAATTAGGGTTCGACATATAGATAGTGGTTCAGAAAAGATGAAGATAAAGATATTTCAATGGCCCGAGCGAAAAAGAAAGGGTGTAGGCAAAAGCAGGGCTCGTCCAAGCCTGTGCTATGCCATAAAGTACCTTTGCGCCAGCGATAGCTCGTTTGCTGGATCTACTGTGGCGATCTTGCCGTCCAGCTTTACCTCATAGGTCTCAGGATCGATATCGATCTTGGGGGTGGCGTCGTTCCACATCATGTCCTCCTTGCTGATGTTCCTGCAGTTCTTAACCGGCAGCACAATCTTTTCAAGCCCGAGCTTCTCCGGGACTCCGAGCTCGATTGCGCGCTTAGACGTGAAGGTATACGATGTCCTCTTGACAGCTTTGCCCATGGCTCCAAACATCGGCCTGTAGTACACCGGCTCCGGCGTTGGAAGCGACGCGTTAGGGTCTCCCATTATTGACCAGGCAATGAACCCTCCCTTCATTACCATCTTTGGCTTTGCAGGGAAGAAGGACATTGGATACATCGCAATGTCGGCGTACTTGCCCACTTCAAGCGACCCAAGGTAGTCTGATACTCCGTGCGTGATTGCGCAGTTGATAGTCGTCTTTGCAATGTACCTCTTTGCCCTAAAGTTGTCATTGTCGCCTGTATCCTGCGGAAGCTTGCCCTTCATCTTCTTCATCTTGTCTGCCGTCTGCCATGCCCTTATCACCACTTCGCCGATCCTGCCCATTGCTTGGCTGTCTGAGGAATACATGCTTAACACGCCTTCGTCATGCAGCACGTCCTCCGCTGCTATTGTCTCTGCCCTGATCCTTGACTCTGCAAACGCAACGTCTTCTGCGACTGCCGGGTTCAGGTGGTGACAGAACATGAGCATATCGAGGTGCTCGTCAACTGTGTTCTTGGTGTATGGCCTAGTAGGGTTTGTTGAAGAGGGAAGCGCGAACTTTTCGCCTGCTATCTTCATGATGTCTGGCGCGTGCCCTCCTCCTGCACCTTCTGTGTGGTACGTGTGCACGACCCTGCCGTCGATCGCATTTATTGTGTCTTCGACGTACGCGCACTCATTGATCGAGTCTGTATGGATGGCCACCTGTGTATCAGTAAGATCCGCTGCCTTTAAAGATGCATCGAGCACTGCGGCGGTTGTTCCCCAGTCTTCATGATCCTTGAGACCGCACGCTCCCGCCTCTATCTGCTCCAAGCTTGGTGCAAGCGATGGATGCGAGTCGTTGCCCTTACCCAAAAAGCCATAGTTCATTGGGGTGTCTTCTACGGACTCAAGCATTCTGCTTATGTTGAACACGCCAGGGGTACAGGTTGTTGCATTGGTGCCGTCTGCCGGGCCTGTTCCACCACCTATCATGTTGCATATGCCGTTGCTGATGCCGTCAATGTACTGTTGCGGGGAGATCATGTGTATGTGCGTATCAAAGTGGCCTGGCGTGCATATCGTGTGCTCTCCAGCTGTGGCCTCGGTGCATGCAGAAACTATCATGTGCGGGTTTACCTTGTCCATCGTGTATGGGTTGCCTGCCTTGCCAATGCCAGCTATCTTGCCATCTTTGATGCCAATGTCAGCTTTTACTATGCCAAGCACCGGATCGAGTATCACCGCATTTGTGATCAAAAAGTCCAAGGCTCCGTTCTTGTTGGTAACGCCCGGCGTTTGAGCTAGGCCGTCCCTTAGCGTCTTACCGCCACCAAACACACATTCATCTCCCGGCGTAATTAGGTCTTTTTCTATCTGGATGAGCAGGTCGGTATCTCCACACCTCACTTTGTCCCCTGTCGTTGGACCAAAGAGGTCGCTGTATTGCTTGCGGGTTAACTTGAGAACCATCTTCTTTCTCTTCCTCCTATGCTCCACTAAAGCCAAGCTTCTTGGCTTTTTCGACAGCTGCGCGCATTATCACACTTGAATCCATGCTGCCCATAGTCAGGCCATTGAATCCATAGCTGATCCTTTTTCCGCCTATTTCGCATAGCTCCACTTCTTTAATGTCTCCTGGCTCAAACCTTACTGAAGTTCCTGCAGGGATGTTCAGCCTGTATCCAAACGTCTTTTCTCTCGGGAAATCAAGCACCCTGTTGACTTCAAAAAAGTGCGTGTGCGAACCTATTTGGCAGGGTCTATCACCTCTGTTTTTCACTGTTATCTTGATCGTCTTTCTATCCGGATTGCACATCACCGGGTCTGATGCTAGAACATATTCTCCGGGGATCATTGTTTTTCTACTGACCTCCTTCCTTTTCTTTTTTTTTTAAAACTTGGGTTTTCTTTTTTGCCATATTATTCTCATCTACTGGACGGGATCATGCACGGTGACTAGTTTGGTTCCGTCAGGAAAAGTGGCTTCTACCTGAACTGTATGGATAAGCTCGGAAACGCCGGGCATAACGTCACTCTTACTTAATATCGACCTTGCAGACTGCATAAGATCGGCAACACCTTTGCCTTCTCGTGCTCCTTCAACCACGTAACTGGCTATGTATGCCACAGTTTCCGGGTAGTTCAGTTTTACGCCCCGTTTTTTCCGGCCTTCAGCTATCTGAGCTGCTGTCCAGATCCACATTTTTTCCATTTCTCTTGGTGCAAGCATCATTTTTGCATGATACCTCTTGTGTGTTCATGATTGAGTGAACTATTTTAAATTTAGAAAATGAAAACAATTCAATAGGAATTTTTGATGTCTCAATTCTTGGTGATATTTTATCGCTTTAGCCGACGTCGGCTAATAATTGTCTCATCGTTACTGGCCTTCGTCATAGTAAGGTCTACACTTGGTGGGAAGGATCACACTCACCCAGAAAAAGACCTGTTCGTAGGTGCCGTTCTTGTTCACTGGCAGGACAAAGTCATGTATTTTTCCCGAGCTTGCCATCTTGATTGAAAGGAAATTTGAGACAATCGCCCTGCCAAACATGTTTGCAACCATTGTCTCCATCCCTTTTCTGAGCACCAGATCTTCAACGTCCGAATACGGGATGTGATAGCAAAAGCCTTCTTTTTTTACAAGATCGTCTGGCGTCATGGCAGCCTGCTTTCTTATTTTCGAAGTGTCAAGGTCCTTTAGCAAAACAAGGTAAGGATACGGTGCAAGGCCGGCGACGTACCCGAGATCAGCAAATTTCGTCAGTAGACCTTTTTTGCTGACTATGACCCGGCTTGTCGTGAAATCCAAAGAGTAGTTTCTTGACCAGCCACCTTTTTCCTCAGAGCTTAACCGCAATATGATTTCTTCAGTATTGTTTTTGTCGCACCAGTCGATAAACATCCTGACCTTTTCAGAGTCAGATCTATCGCGTAGCCTTTTCTTTGACTCACGGAGGAATTTTTCAAACAAAGGGGGATTCATCGGATGCACCGCGCCTCTCTCTCTCTTTTTCTATTTTTGCAAATAATGGGGTGGCCGGACGCCGGCAATTACTACTGTTGTTAAGGCCTTGACCACCCTATCCCGGCAGGGATGTTCTGGAAGCCGGCGGTTGCTAGCATAAAGGTCCAAGCTGTGAACACGAACGGACCAGTGAGGGCAGGCAGTCCCCATTGCCCAAAGAATCGCTGGAGGGCGGGCATCACGAACGAGCAGCCAATGGTGGCAAACACTGCCATCATGAACGACTGCGGCGTAAGAGGCACAAAGCTTGTCAGCGCTATCATCACCAGCACTTGGTTAAAGCCATGCAGTCCGATCCTTATTTCAGTAGTGGGCAGCTTTGTAAGTATGGCCATTGCAGCTCCAATTCCTGACCCCAACAGTGCCATCAAGCCAGCCAAGTAGAGAGGCGAGAACTCGTCCCATTGCGACGTGTAGCCGTTAGTCCACCAAGCCCTGTCCTGCACCCCCGGTATGAAGGGAGCAAGCTCGAACGCAAGCGTAAGGCCTACCACCCAGAATACGCCTGTCTTCCAGTTCTCCACGAAAGTGACTTGGGAGACACCTTTCAGAGTTGCTATCATGAACTCCTTTGCAGTCCACTTAAACTGCACTACTTCTTGTACTGGGTTTCCACTTCCGGCTATCAGCTCTTCCTTGGGAGGAGGCGCTGGTGCAGGCCATATGTCATGTCCAAACCTCTTGCTGGCATACATCATGGCCCATGTGGTAAAGATGAATGAAGAGGTAAAGCCGGGTATGGCCCATCCTTGGGATGTCCCGCCAAGCAGAAACATATCGCCCATCAAGTGCGCAAATGCCATCCACGTAAATGCTGTTATGGCTGCTCCAAAGACCGAGATAAAGAAGGTAGCCTTGTTTGCCTTGACGAACGGGCCTGACCAGAATGCCATGCCTGTCAGGATCGAGTTGTAGCCAAAAAGCCCAAAGGTCACCAGATCGTATGGCGCGCCCGCCATGATAGCGACGCCTGCGCCTATCAAACCGGATAGTACCATCATCGCGCCGGCCTTTCTTGACGCAAGGAACACTCCCGCCAGGATCAGTATTCCCGTGACAGGTGAGCTGAAAAGAGGCACTTCAGATATGCCATTAAACAGAATGTAAAAGAAGTCTAGCGCGGGATTTCCTGTAGAGAAAGTTGGAATGGCCATTAGACTTGAATTTTAAAAGGGTACAGTTTAACAATTTGTAGAAGACGCGAATTTATTAACAAACGAAAAGTACGAGCACACACACACACAGCAGCTTGCACAACAATTTTTTTAAACAAGTTGCAGACAAAAATTTAGCCGATGTCGGCACAACAACATATGACCACAGCGGCAAGAGTGATCCCAAGATAATAAATACAATGCAAAAAGAAGTGCACCTGCCAGATTTCCTGCTATTTTATTAAAACGATTTTCGAATTAAAGATTAATGTAAAAATGCCCGCCAAGCATTCACGCTTTGGTAGTAGAAACAATTAACTCCCTTCTAGATCCTCTCTTTTCTGTTTTCGACATCGTAGAAGGCAACGTCAATGTAGCCGCCCCGGCAGGTATCCTTATTTTCGGTCTTGTGACAGGCTTGCGCCATTCAATGGAAGCAGACCATATTGCCGCAGTGCTTTCAATAGTTGCAACGGATCGGAAAAACATCAAGCGCGCATCATTGCTTGGAGCAATGTGGGGCTTGGGTCATACTGCAGCGCTTTTCGTTGCAGGGCTTTTGGTGTTGCTGTTTGCAATCAATATCCCAGAAAATGTGAGCAGCAGGCTGGAATTTGGAGTAGGCATCATGCTTGTGTTCTTGGCTATTATTGCGTTTACTGGATGGGACATTGGGAGGTTCTTCAGAGGTCTGCGCTACAGCAAGAACAAGTCACACAGCCATATTCATCAGCACGGCAGTGTGCTTCACTCACACGATCACCTGCACGATAGCGGACACACGCATACCCACAAGTCGCTGATTGTTGGAATGATTCACGGCATGGCGGGAAGCGGCGCGCTGATGCTAGTAGTGCTGTCGACCATTCACTCTATCCCTCTTGGGATTACATA
>Ga0126313_10001129_pt1 | contig 13834 bp, 11 predicted proteins | sample Plot105A_FD_89954 | JGI IMG/M metagenome (GOLD analysis project Ga0126313, IMG submission 89954) | Serpentine soil microbial communities from UC McLaughlin Reserve, CA, USA - Plot105A | ecosystem: Environmental > Terrestrial > Soil > Grasslands | place: USA: UC McLaughlin Reserve, Lake County...
CCTTCACCCAGATAGAGGAGGTCTCCCGGGGGACCGCTCCCCCATACCCGCAAGTCGCCGCCTTTTGGAGAATTGCCGAGGAGGTTCACGGCCTCTCCTCCCTTCTCTCCTCTTTTCGTGGCGGCAGCGAGCGCGAAGGGGGCTCTCCCCGGCGCCCCACACGCGGGGAGTCCCCCAGAGTCGGTTCCTCTAGGCTGCCGTCGCCGCTAGCCTAACCTGCTGGGCCTCCTTGCGAGCCTCCTCGGCACGAAAGCGCTGGAGGCGGGCGGCGAGGCGGGAGCCCTCTGGCACCGTTATGCCGTTCTCGGGGCCTGAGATCACGGCCAGGAGATCGCGGGCCAGTTTGTCCCGGTCCGCTCGCTGCTTCGGGAGGAAGAACACCGCCCCGTCCGAGCGGCGCCTCGCGCGACGGATCTTGCCGGCTCCGGCCAGCTTCGTGAGCTCTTCATATAGTAGCGCTCGCGCGTCGGATTCCTGGGGCCCGAGGGAGCGGGCGAGCGCGAGGAGTGAGATCTCGCTGACGCCGCCATGGCGCTCGACCCGGTAGAGGATCCGGCCCGCGAGGTCGAGCCCCTGCAGGTGGACGGCCCTCGCCGTCGCCCAGGCCACCGCCTCTGGGTCGGCGGCTTCGACTTTGGCGCGGATCGCCGCGGCCCGCCTGAGGCGCCCTCTACGGATGCGCTCCGGGTCGGGCGCCGGCGTCCCACTCTGGTTCCAGCGCCTGGCCTTCGCCGAGAGCGGGCGTCCGATCGACTCCTTGCGGGCGGCCCCGAACTCCTCGGCGGCCTTCTCGGCAGCGTAGGGGTCTACGGGTGTGTCGCCTGTGGGCCTGTCCCCCGCGGCGGGGGCGGCGAAGACCTTATGCCGCAGGCGGCGGTTCGCCTCGCTCGTCCGCTCCGCGTCGCGGTGCCTGCGGGCCGCCTCGCGCATCCCCTCGGTCGTCGCGCCCGCGCAGGCGACGAGCCGCACGCCCGTGCTCTTCCCCGCGACCCTCCTCAGGAGCCCGCGCTCTCGGGCGAGGACGGCCGCGACCGCCTCGCGCGGATGCTCGGCGGCCAAAGAGCCGTAGAGTCCCTCCTCGGAGCAGGCCCCGCCCAGCCGGCGTGTCCGTGCGACGAGCGCCCGGGCGACCGTCTCGCAGATGGCCGCGGTCTCCTCGAAGAGATTGCCGATCTCATCGGCCCGCGCCCTGTTGGCGGCGCGCCTCACGTCGCCGTCGGTCGCCCCGGCCATCGCCACGACGATCTCACCGTTCGCGTCGGCCCTCAGGTAGGCGAGGCCCACGTCGGCGAGCCGCTCTATCTGCTCATCCGACGCCCGGGCCTCAGAGCGGGTGGCGGCGTACCCGCGCTCGCGGATCCGCGAGAGCACCGCGTGGTCGCAGGAGGTGAGGACGGGGCTCCCCCGCCCAACCGGACCGGCCGCCTCGGGGAGATCGTCTTCCGCAACCTCGTCGCTCTCGGTGCCCACCGTGTCCAGGTACTCGACGTTCTCTTCCTGCGGGAGTTCCGCCGGCATCCCCTCACGCTCGAGGAGGGCCTCGATCTCGCTGGCCCAACTACCGCTCTGTTTGGTGTACGCTTCGCCCACTTTAGGCTCCTTTCTTGGGAGTGCGGAGGGCCGGTAGCTCCACCCTACCTGCCCTCGATCTTTCCTCCGGGGATCCTGCCGGGGACCTCCTTCACTCCTCCGGGAGGAGGTCCCTTGCCCTGGAGAACACTAGCTCGACCGTCTAGCGCGCTAACGCCTCACCTCCCCCTCCCTTCCGGCCGCCCACTTAGGCACCATCAGCGCCTCCTTTCGCGCCCCCTTGGGATGGAAGCCCTTTGCCTCCATCTTCGAACTCCTTCGCTTATGTAGGGAGAACCCCCGGTATCGAGGTGGCCCCGCGGGCGCGTCGCTTTGCCGACACGCCCCATCCTGTCTCCCCGGGCGTCCTTAGGGCGCCCGGTCAACCTTCAGGGGTGCAACCGGTCAAGGGCCCTAAAGAGCGCAGCGCGCAGGGACTTGCCCCGGACGCCGGGGCAGCTTGGCATCGCGCCTCTCCCTCGACCGGAGGACAATAGCTTTCGCGCCCCGCGAACGCTCGATCGTCCGCGGCAAGGCACAGAGCGCGTAGCGTGCCCTTTACCGGCCGCCGCCGGGGGTTAGACTGGAGAAGCAGAGAGAAGAGTCGGGATATCCCTCGTGGCGGTTGTGTCCCCAGGGCCTTGGAGGCTCCGGGGACACGGGCCGCCGTTTTCATGGAAATCCTGACCTATCTTTGCCGGAGGCAAAGGGGGAAGTTTGAAGGGGCGGTATCCCCCCTTCATGGGCGGCTCCTTAAATTGAGGAGCCGCGGTCGGTAAGGCCCTCCCACGGGGCACCACCCACGACCTGCGCCCGGACCCGCGAACACCTCGTACCCTGGCCTCGCAAAAGCACTAAAAGGACGGAACGGCACCCCACCAGAAGTTCCACCCTACTTGGTCCTCGACGTAACGCCAACGGCCGCGAGGTCGTTGGCGCGCTCCGCTACACGCTTGTTTTCGGGGGTTAGGCGAAGGTTTTGGCGCCTTCGCGAGCGTTCTCTGCGGCGGCCCGAAGGAGGCTCACTTAAGCCGCTTTCCCCAGCCGGGACGGAGGACGCAAGGCCGGATTCTTGCCGGACGCGCCAATCCGGCATATATCTGGAGATAATCCAGCGTAAGTCGAGCTCTAGGCACTGGCGTGAATAGAGTGGTGGGTGACCCCAAAGGAACCTCCCGCCAGCGAAGGTATGAGGAAGGTGGGTGAATAAGGGTCTCACGAAAGTCGCAGCGCGGAGTCTCGTTGCGGTATGCTCCTGCCAGGTCAGCAGGGTACTTGAGAGAGGAGTCGAGAGGAGTCGATCATGACCAAGATCGTCGTCACCGGAGGCAGCGGGAAGGTGGGTCGCGCCGTGGTGCGCGATCTGCTCGACCACGGCTATGACGTCCTCAACGTCGATCTGATGCCATCGCGCGATGCGCTGGTGCCGTTCCTCCCAGCGAACCTGACCGACCTAGGGCAGACGATCGAGGCGCTGTCCGGCGCCGAGCTCATGGACGGCGCCGACGCGGTCGTGCACTTAGCGGCGATCCCGGCGCCGGACAAGGCGACGCCGGAGGTGATCTTCCGGACCAACACCATGAGCACGTACACCGTGTTCTCCGCCGCCGTCACACTCGGGCTCAAGCGTGTGGTGTGGGCGTCGAGCGAGACGACGCTCGGGCTGCCGTTCCACCGCCCACCCGATTACGCGCCGATCGACGAGGAGCACACGCTCCGTCCCGAGTCCAGCTATGCGCTCTCTAAGGTCCTCGGCGAGGAGATGGCGCGACAGTTCAGCCGCTGGAGCGGGATCCCGATAATCGGGCTGCGCTTCTCTAACGTCATGGAGCGAGAGGACTATGAGCGGTTCGCATCCTTCTGGGACGACCCGATCGTGCGCAAGTGGAACCTGTGGAGCTACGTCGACGAAAGCCACGTCGCGCAGAGCTGCCGACTGGCGCTGGAAGCCGACATCCAAGGCGCGGACGCGTTCATCATCGCGGCGGCCGACACGGTCATGAAGCGCCCGAGCCGCGAGCTGATGGCCGAGGTGTTCCCCGGCGTGCCGGTCAAGGACGGCGTCGCCGAGCACGGCACGCTGCTCGACATCGAGAAGGCTCGCCGGGTACTCGGATACTCGCCTGAGTTCACCTGGCGGGAGCTTCTCTGAGCCGTCCGAAAAAGGGCAACTGAACTTCGGATAGCACCTCACAGGAGAAGTTCATGTAGACGGCTCATTTCCCCGGTCCGATCGGCCCAGGAGTACCCGTGAAGTAGTGCGGAGCCACACAGTATTATGGGCAAGTTTAGGAAGGCGCGATAATAGTTGAAGAAAGCCAATCTGAGTTCGGGATGATCATAAGTGTTGGACCGGGGCTAAGCAGGTTGTGGACTTGAGAACACGCATTCCCCGACGGTCGGTGAACAATGCGAGGCGGGACTCCGCCCCTGCTACTCCTATAGCCAGTCGCCGCGGTCCTCGGCTCCGGCGGCCTCCAGCGCCTCGCTGCGCCAGCGGTACTCATCCACCCGGACGATCCGGCCGTCGTGATCGCGCAGCGTGAAGACCTCGAAGATCTGGCCACCAAGCGGCACACCCCAGATCTCCTGTAGTTGGGTGCTGCGCACCCCCAGCACCACCTTCTCCTCTGTAGCGATCAACTCCAGCGCCTCGACCCCGTGTTCCTCTCGCTGCTGCTCGCGCAGCATCTCCATCGCCTCGTCGCGGTCTCGGCAGACGAAGTCCTCGCGGACCCCCTGCCAGAAGACATCCGGGGCCATCCGCCGCTCGACCGCGGCGCTGCTGACGTACGAGGCGCTGAGACAGCGGACGCGCAGCCGGTGGAAGCTGTAAGGGGCGGTGATGGCGGCAAGGGAGTACTCACGACGACTCGGGTCGATTGACGACGGTCAGTTCCGGTCGGCGCTGGAACGCCTCGGCCTCGGGGAGTTCGTGCGCGCCGGGCCCGTTGCCGGCGGACTCTTCGGCCAGAACGTATTCGTCACCAGCACCACTGGGGAGTACGTCCTGCGGGGCACGCCGCACTACGACTGGCAGCTCCCGGCCGAGCGGTTCTTCGCCCGGCTCCTGCACGAGCGCACCCAGGCACCGGTCCCGTGGCCGTACCTCCTGGACCCGGGCGACGACATCTTCGGTTGGAGCTACGCGGTCATGCCGCGCATTCCGGGGCTGCAGCTCTCGGACCGCGCGGCGGCCGAGCGGCTCACCCGCGACGAAAGATTCGGGATCGCCCGCTCGATGGGCGAGAACCTCGCGCTGAGCTGGCCGCGCCCGGGACACTACGACCTCGCCACGGACACCATCGTCCCGTTGGAAGAGAGCTGGACAGAGTGGGTGGCCGCCGAGGCGCGGCGGTCTCTCTGGCGCTCGCTCGACGCCACTCCGACCGGACGACGGATGCCGACGCAGGCTGGGTAGAGGACTTGCTCCGCTCTTCTTATGACGCGCTCGGCGAGCCCTTCGAGCCACGCTTCGTAATGCACGACTACGGGGAGCACAACGTCACGTTCGAGCAGAGGGACGGGCTCGGGCGCGTGAGCGGCGTGTTCGACCTGATGGAGGCATTCTTCGGCGATAGCGAGATGGATCTCTCGCGTCAGACGGCCTTCTATCTGAAGGAGGATCCGGAGCTGGCGCGCATGTTCCTGAGGATCTGGTGTCAATCGGAATCCAGGTAAGTTACATTATCGCGGGTTAGAAAAGAATGGTATGCAACAGCCGTCTGTCCTGGATAATACGGAATCCGACTGAAGAGTTTTTGGAACGTCATGCCGCCCGAGGCCACCAGTGGTAGTTGGTGAGGTCCCTGATGGTCTCGGATTGGGCGACTAGTTCGACGCAACGCTTCACCAGCGCCTCCTCCATCTCCTCGATCTCCTCGAAGGGCTAGTTTGCCACTGCCTCGTTGGTCAAGGGCCACAGCCTCTCCGACGGTCGTAGCTCCGGCGATCCCGAGGGTAGATACTCTAGGTGTATCCCTTCCGGAACCTCGACCTCGCCGCCGGTGTGCCATCCGGCCTTGTCCACCACCAAAAGTACGCGCCGCTCCTCTCCGGCTCCCACCTCCCTGGCGAACTCCCGCAAAGCCATCGAGAACAGCTCCGTGTTGACCGTGGGCAGGATCAGCCAGTACATCTGCCCGCTTTCGGGGCGAACGAAGTCATAGAGGCAGGTCCACTCGAAGCCCCTCTTGAACCGGGCGACGGGCCTCTTTCCCACCGGCGCCCACACCCGCCTTATCTCACCGGCATGAGGCCCAAGAGCCTCATCTTCCGCCCAGAGCTCCACTCCCTCGGCCTTCGGGTGGGCCTTCCTGATCTCCTTCAGCTTCACCGGGAGAATTCTTGAAAGCCTCCCGCTCTGAGGCTAGTGAAGCCGCCCGGGCGTTTGAGGGCCTGGGACCCTGGGGGCTCATACCCACCTTTCTCAGGTACTCGAAGCCTCGCTGGGCATAGACCTTCTCCAACCCAGTCCTCTGCTCGATCCAGCGCGCCACCTTCGGCCCGTTCCACATACCTCCGCCCGGCGGCGAACCCTCCAGCGCCTCTCGACGTTCCGCTTGTCCCTCCTCGTCGAGCAAAGCCCTCCGCCAGGCTCCGGGATTGCCGTGTCGGCGATCGCCAAGACCCTCAACCCCTTCGGACTCGTAACGTCTTGCGATGTCCCTAACCCGCTACTGCGAGTAGCCCACCACCCCGGCCACCTTGCCCACCGAATCTCCAACCGACATTCGCCAGACCATAAGCAAGTGGGTGCGCAGCACCGGGTCGCTCGCCTTACGGTAGAGCCCCTCCAACCGCGAAGACTCCGACTCCTGCGAATTTCGTTTCTTCCCCATGTTCGGAAGTATACAACCGGATTCGGTATGAGCTCGACTTTAGCCATTTGAATCAGATTGGATGGTGTCGCTCACCGCCCCTGCGCTCAGAGAGAGGCCATCTCGAGGCGGCTACGCACCCCGCTGTCCGATCTCGACGACGAAGCTCGCAGCGGCCCGAAAGGGCTAATCCGTCACTTCTAGCCCGGTTCCCTGGGTCGGATAGCTGTTCTTGTGGCACTGTCTCCCGTCCTCCTACTCCTCGTGCGCACGAGGAGTAGGAGGCGATTTCGCTCCGTGAAGGCTTCGGGGTTTTTGCGTGTTGGTCGCCTACACCGACGCGCAAAAAGTCTCAGGGGCATCCAAGGAACCCAAAGAGATGCTGTTTGCCGTGCAGCCCTATGGCTAAAGTCGAGCTCCACGCACTCCGGTGCATAAGCCCCCCGGCGATTGATAGACTTCTCTTGTGGATAGAGAGGGGCTCCAGCCTCTGCGCCCTCTCGGCCACTTAACTCCTCCCTCCAGGTCCTCAAAAAGCGATTATGGTCCCATCACCAAAGCGAAAACTTCGCGCGCGCAAATCTTTGCCCCAAAATGTATATACACTCGTCAAAATGTAATTTAAGATGAGTAGTGACATTTATTACGAAGGAGGAACCGATGAGACCAGATCGACGTCTCGGGACGATGCTCGGCCAAGCAGCACCTGTACGCCGCCTCGCCGTTCTCTTTGCCGTGATTTTCGCTTTCGCAGTATCGAGTGCCGTGCTGCCAGCGGGTACTGTCGTGGGTCCATCCTCTGCTGCGGCTATGGACTGCGGCCGTAGCTGCATAGATGAATGCGGCGACAAATGCTTCGCAGGCCAGGTTTACGAGACTCTTTCGGGATGCCGCAGGGCAGGTGAAAGGGCACTTCAGGCGGATCCGTATCCCAACCTTGACTGGGAGCATTATCACTGCGATGGTGTACAAACCCGGACCGGGAATTGGGTGTATCAACTCTATCTCTGGGATCTGGGCGCGCCTGGTTGAGTGACCCAACTCCGTTCAGCAGGTTGCGCATAAGGGGTCTTCAGCCCGAAGCAGATGGCACTACCCGATGTGTCCGGTCGTGTGGAGTACAGCAATAGCATCTGCTCGACCGTCTCGGGCGATCCTCGCTCGTCTGGCGGCGCTTCTATGGCCGGTATCCTCGACGTGAGTGCGGCGGTAAGGGCGGCTCCCGGAGTGCATAGGGGTATCGGGGTAGTGTGCTTGTATCACCCTACTTCCGAGAATTCTTGTTCCGAAACTGTCCGAAAAGTCTCGGACGGGTCTGCAATGTAGCCTTACGGGCCACCGAAACGGTACTTTTCGGTCCATTTTGGCCTCCGTATACCAGCCAAATCTGCGGTTGGAGCGTTGCTCGTACCCTTTTCGGACAGTTTCTGACCCCAAGAAACAATGTGTATGAGCGTGCTCGGACGCTCGGCGCGTGAGGGACGGCGTACGAGGGAAGGGGCTGGGGGGTAAGACCCCAGCCCCTTCCCGACACTACGGGGGTAGGACGATCCAGCTTTTTGCTACTACCCCACCTTGAACTTCCAGCTCTTGTTCTGGTTGCCCGCGGTGGTGGAGTCCTGGTCGAGCGAGTTGCTCGCCTGATCCCGCGCTCCGTTCGTCACCGTAGCGACGTAGGTGACCCCTGACTGGAGATTGTTGTTCGGGTCGAGTGTCGCCCTCCTGGTAGCCGGGTCGTAGGTGACCGTTGCGGTGAGGGATGTCGTGGTACCTGCCTTCTTCAGCTTGAAGGTAGCGGTGTTCACGCTGCTTCCTTGCATAGGCTCCGAGAAGGTCGCCTTGACGTTGGCGCCCGGAGCGATCCCCACGGCGTTGTTAGCCGGGGTAGTGCTCGTGACCTTGGGCGGCGTCTTGTCGATCACCTGAAGGGTGAAGGTGCCCTGCTGGTTGTTGAATCCGTCGACCAGGATCTGGTACGTCGTGCCGCTCGTGGCGTTGAAGGACACCTTACTGCCGGTCCCAGTTCCGCAACCGGTGGTGTCGTCGTTGCCTGCGACCTCCGTCAGGGACCCCAGAGCGCTCCCCGTGTAGACCCCGAGGAGGGTGTCGTAGTCCGAGGTGCAGAGGTTCATCTCCACCGGACCGGAGAAGGGGGCCGTCCACCGGTACCACACCGTGTGACTGGTGCTACGGGTGTCGATCGGCGTGGGGTCACCGCTCTGGAGCGTAGCCCCGAAGTTCCTGCCGTTAGCCGAAGCCGAGTAACCGCTGAGGACCTGTGCGTTAGCGAAGTCGTCGTTGGCCGGGGGAGGTGAGCTCAGGGTGAGGGTAAAGGTGCTCTCCCGCAGGCCACCGGCGTCGCCGACGGCGATCCTGTAGGTCGTCCCCGCTACTGCGTTGAAGCTGACCTTGCTGCCCCAACCACTCGGGCAGTTGTTGTTGTTGTCGGTAACGCGACCCAGGCTACCCAGCGAAGAGCCGGTATAGACGGCGAGGATGCTGTCTATGTTGGCCTGGCAAGTGTCGATGGACATCGGACCGGAAGAGGGAGCCGTCCAACTGTACCAGACGGAGTGATCGCCGAGCCAGGAGAAGCCGTCCGTGTCCGTGGAGTGATCCGGCTCGTTGATCTCCCTCGTTGCTCCTCTGGTCGTGCCGTTGGTAGAGGCAGCGTTGGCGCTGATCACCTGAGCGTTGGCGAAGTTGTCGTTCGGGGGTGAGGGAGCGGATGGTTTTATGTTTACGGTGAAGCCGCTCGAGGTAGCGCCGGTTACCTTGACCGAGATGGCGTTGGCCGAGTCGGTGAAGGTCTCGCCGGGCAGCCACATGGCACCCGCGTCGTTGGGGTTGCCGTTGCCGTCGGGATCCACGACTTGAGCCAGGCGATCCCCGCGTGTGGTGTCCACGTTGTGGATCACAACCGCTTCTCCGGGGATCGGACCGATGTTGTCGTAGCCCGCGAGACGCCGAGCCTCCACGGTGTAGAAGTGGGTAGAGGACCCTCCGATCGGGATCTGGGCCATGAGGTAGCCGCTGGTGGAGGCCGGCATCCCCAGACGCTCGAGGGTTATGTTCTGGTCGGAGGCCGAGCTGGCCGTGTACTTTCGCGAGGCCGGTATCCAGCCCATCGTGTCCTTGTGGAACGCGATGGTGTGGTCTCCCAGGCAGCCGTACACGCCGTGGGGAGGCGAGCAGGTCCCGCCACTGCTCATAGGATCCCACTTAGAGTCGTACGTCTGGCTGTACGGCCCTGAGGAGTGAGGCAAGCCGAACCCGTGTCCCATCTCCTGAGCCAGAACGCTATGGCTGTTGTAGCCCCACGGAGGCATCCACGTCATTGCGTAGGCCCTGGTCTGCCCGTCCCTGGTCAACACCGCGCCACCGCCCCAGGCGCAGCAATCCAGATTGTCATTGAACATCAGGTTGATGCCGCCGAAGTTGGGGAAGAAAAAGTCCGCGTCGGCGGCGGCCGTGCAGTCGTCAGCTATTCTCTGCCAGTTCAGTGTGTGGCCGGAGAAGTGGGTCTGCGGATCGTTCAGATAGAAGGACCTTGGCTGAGGCAGGTTGTACCAAGCTCTTACTTGGCTGCCCGCCAGGTTGACGGTGTTGTAGGAGTTCTGCCTCCAGAAATGGTCCATGCCGGGCTCCGTGTTGCCCTGCTGCGTTTCGAACCAGGCCTGGTCGTGGGGGCTCACGTTGGTCGAGTCCGCGAACCGGCACCCGATCGTTGCCCACGGTCTAGAGCCGCTCACGAGAGGTTCGGCGGCCAGCTTTCCGGACGCAACCCTCACCCTGGCGCTCGCGGCGTCCGTCGCCCGCTCGAACTGGATCGACTGGACCTTGAGGTGCCTGGGTTCGTCGGGCACACGGGTGCCTCTCACCTTAACCCGCTTTCCGTTGAATGCCAGCGGGCCGCCAACTGGCTCGGCTAGGCTCTCGGCCAACAGGAGTTCCGTCTGGTTGCCCCGGTCATCGGTGAGCACGTACCCGGGCTCGGTTTCGACGTCGGAGCCCGGCTTGGGGTGAGCCCATATCACGGTGAAAATACCCGATAACGCCTCCTCCGCAGTCGCTCGTTGCTGGCTGGTTGCTTGTTGGTGGTCCGTGCTCTCTGAGGGTTGGGCTTCCGCCCGGGATGCCCCGGTGGGCCCGAGGCCCGCGAGTAACACCATCGCGCCGGCCAGGAGTATCACCACCCCCATCGCCGCAAGCAAGGTAACCGCTCGTCGCATTCTACGTTCCTTTCCATTAGGACGAGGGTTGTGCTCCCCGCCCGTGGTTACATAACTCGAGTGAGCTTCGTACGACGCCTCTAGCGTCCGCTCGCCACTGCTCTATTGCTCCTTTCGCTCGCTTAGCGCCTCTTCGCGCTTCTTGCACGCCCGGAGCGTAGAGGGCGGGAAGGGTGAGACGCATCACCCGAAAGGGTGATGCGGAAGGTGATTAGTTGGTGAATAGAGCTAGGTTGCTACTGGCGTGATAGCGGTATCGGTCTTACTGGTTGCGCCGGCCGCCACCGCGCAGGAAGGCCTCGCGGGTGGTCGAGCCTTCTACGCCAAAAGCAGGTCCTATCCCTTCTATGCTCATGCTGGCTAAGTGCGAAGTGTTCGGCCCCCGATTGCGAGCGACCTTCGCATGTGCCCATGTCCTCTCGGGGTGTAGGCGTAAAGAGAAGGTAGCGAGGCGTTAGTTCCCAGCTCATCGACGAACATCAGTCGTCGCACCTCCAACGTGGAACTCATCACCCGTCAGGTGGCTTTCAGCCATTCGTCTGTTTCACTCGCACCCACGATTCTTCCTTTTCTCGTGTATCCAAGACGCTTGATAATCCGGCAGACGGTGGATCTGCTTAGCCGGGCCCCCAGCAGTCGGTAGAGAAACTCGGCCCTCTTTTCGTAGGTCACGGCAGGGCGACGATGAAGGTCTTCCTCAAGCAGCTTCACTGCGCTCTCATCGAGCTTCCTTCATGCCGGGCGCCTTCTGTGGAACCAACGGCACTCCCTTTTCGGTCTACTTGGCGTGGCGTTTACCCAAGGAGGCACCAACCCCGAAGAAGCGGGCGGCTTCTTCCTTAGACATCCCGCGCTGGAGGACAGCATCGACGATCTTCTCCCTGAGGTCCATCGAATACGCACTCATGGGAGGATGATGCATCATCGGCCAACCTCATCGCAACAGGCTGTAAGTGGCACTCAAGCCGGCAGGGATCCTCTGCGTGACGGAGGGTTAACCACATACGAACTTCCATGAGAAGGCCCTTTCCAGATCCACTTGGAGAACTTGAATCATTGCCTACTCGCTTGTGGCACTATTTTGCGCATACCGACGAGTTTGCCGGTAGCGCGGTGCTGCGATAGCTCGGCTGCCTCGTCGCGGATCTCCCGCGCGACGCACCAGGGCAGCCCTGCCCCTAAGGGCATGCGCTTCGTGTCCCGCTCGTCCATCCGGAGATCCTGGAGGGTCTTCTCGGGATGCTTCTCGGCCGCCTCCAGGACGGCGAGCCCATCGCGCTCCAGGTCGCAGGGCCACAAGTGTAGCGTCCGCCGGGGGTCGGAGCGCCGCTCGGCCGAGTTCTCGTAGCGGTGGTAGCCAAAGACCTTGTCGTGAAGAGCCTCGGGCCTCTTCTTGGCCCACGCGGTCTGCCGCTCGATGAAGAAGACCACCTCCTCGAAGAGCACCACCTCGGCGTCGGGTTTGAGGAGGCGGCCCCCGGGAGCGGCGCCGGGGCGCCTCTCGCGGCGGGCCTCGAGCGTGACGTCGTAGCGGCGGTGGCACAGGGGCTCCGGCACCCACCTCCAATCCGCGTCCTCGACGCCCGGCAGCCCCCGCAGCATCTGCACCAGCTCGACGTAGACGTCGTTCGTCGCGATCAGGTGCTTCGCGCGGCCGGCGTCCAGGGTTGCCGGGTATCCCTCCGAGGGGCTCTGGCGCATAACCCTGAAGCCCTCCCTGCTGAGCTCCCACGCGGTCCCCACCCCTTTGAGGTCGGTGCGGTTCTTGAGGTAGCTACCTTCCTTCATGAGCACGTAGAGCCGCGAGCGGGCGGTCCCCTCGCGCGGTCCGCCGTGCTCGTCAGAAAACTCGAGCTTCGCGAGTTGCCCGGTGCTCAGTGCGCGGGTGCGGTGGAGGTGGTGGTAGAGCCGCCAGTCGCGCGGCTGGTGTCTGACACCCCGGCTCCTCGTCGGCTTCGGCTTGAGTCCTCTTTCCATCATGGCGAGGATCTCGTCTATGCGCGTCCGGGTCATAAGCAGCTCCTCGCGGGTCATGTTCTCCGGCTTGCGCATGCTATCCGCTCGATCACTCCTTCCCGGGCGTCCCTGCTCAGTCCCTGAGGTGCCTCGCGGTCTTAAGGCGCATCCTCCTCTTCTTGGACCACAGCCACGCGCCCACCACCAGCCCCGCGACGCAGGCGACTGGGAAGGGGTGGCCGGCTCACCCGGAAGCGTCGCGGGCGGGAGGAGGCCAAGGAGCGCGAAGAGGACGCACGCGAACACGAGCGCGGCCGCGGCGAGCGCCGCCCCGAGCTCGCCGCGGGTCGCGAGTCCCTCGGGAGGGAGATCCTCGGCCCAGTGGTCGTAGTTCGCGTGCACCCCGTCGGGCTCGGCCGGTACCCGGGAGGGTGTTCGCTCCTGCTCCCGGCTGGATTCCCCTTCCGCCGGTAAGTCCTCCAGCGGAATGGCCCGCGTCATCAGGTCGGTGAACGCGGCGTGCCTCTCGCCCTTCTTCATCGAGAGTAGCCACTCGTCGAGGTCCTTGCCCTCCTGCAGCGCGACGAGTGCGGCGCGGCCGTTGTGGAGCGCCGCGAGGTGGTGGGCGGCCTTGGGCGCGTCCGAGAGCACCGCCTCGCGCGTCTTGGGCTTGACGTCGAGGTCGGGGATGTAGGGGACGAGCCTGCCCTTGAAGTCCACGCCTTCAAGCTCGGGCAGCGGGCCTCCCGCAGACCCGGGCATCTTGTAGTTGCGGTGGCCCTTTATCGCGCCTACGGGTATGCCCTCCTGGGCTGCCACGATCGCGCCCACGGGGCCCTCGCAGAACGCCTCGAGCCGCTCGGGCATGATTCCGGGAAACACGTAGAGGTGCGGCACTGAGTTCCTCAACGAGACGTACTTGCCCATCCCCTCGCCGTCGCCGGCGTACCGGCCCTCTACGGTGGCCACCCACATGTCCGCGTCGAAGTACGGGATCAAGGCGTAGTCGCCGGTGAGGGTGAACGAGAGCCTCCCCCACTTGTTCCTCGAGAAGCCGGGCACCGAGAGCAGGGCCTCCTGCCCGAACCTCCCGGCGAGCACCTTCACCACCCAGCGGGTCCTCCTGGCCGTGGTCGAGCCGAACCTGCCGCCGCGCATCGTCTGCCGCAAGACGCTCCGACCCTCCCAGAAGCGGACGTCGCGGTCCTCGAGGGGACAGAGGTCCAGGAGGGCCGAGTAGACGGCGTCCGCGAGGTC
>Ga0126313_10001130_pt1 | contig 13816 bp, 20 predicted proteins | sample Plot105A_FD_89954 | JGI IMG/M metagenome (GOLD analysis project Ga0126313, IMG submission 89954) | Serpentine soil microbial communities from UC McLaughlin Reserve, CA, USA - Plot105A | ecosystem: Environmental > Terrestrial > Soil > Grasslands | place: USA: UC McLaughlin Reserve, Lake County...
ACTGGACCGACCAGCGGCCCCTCTCGCCCGGTTCCTAATCCTGCACCACCCGCATCAACCCTCGACGACGCTCGTCACCGCGGGGTTGCCCGCGCCATGCGACGGAGCCATCGGTCGGCTACTGCGCCGCGTTGCGAATACGGGATCGGGAGACCAGGGAGCTGGACCAGGGTGTTCCCGGGCTCGACGTTCTGACGGGACGATCAGGGTTGGTGCCATAGCCCACGCACCCGAAGGAGCCGTCCAATGGCCGCCTACTTCCGGTTCGACAACGTCGAGGTCAGCGATCCCGCCCCGCTCGCCGGCTACGTCAAGGAGGCGGCCAGAGTCGCCGCCGAGCACGGTGGCCGGTACCTCGTCATGGACGCCGTCCCTGAGGTCGTGGAGGGCGATCCCGGCCTAAGGTCGGTGGTGCTGATGGAGTTCCCGGACGCCGACAGCGCCCGAGCCTGGTACGAGTCGCCCGCCTACCAGCCACTCAAAGCGATCCGCCACCGCGCGCTGCGAAACAACGCCGTGCTGATCGACGGCTGAACGAGCTGGGTCGAACGAGCGGCCGTCTTTCCCCTGATCCTTCGCGCCGCCTTCCTGGTTCGGCCCGGAGGTGACTGCGGACCCGCGCTACCAGAAGGCTGGCTCGGCTGCGACCGTCTCTCCTCCAGTGAGGATCGTCGCCGGTTTCGGCTCGGTGAGGGCGAGCCCGTTAGCGAGGGGATCGTTCGGATCGCGGGCGGCCAGCTCGAGATGGCGATCGAGGGGCTCGAGGGCAACATACGAGGACCTCGGCACCGCCGTGCACGAGGCGCGCAAGAGCTTCAAGCGCCTGCGGACGACGGTGCGGCTGGCGCGGGACGAGCTCGGCGACGAGGTCTACCGGCGCGAGAACGCCGCCTTCCGCGACGCCGGCCGGCGGCTGGCGGGAGCGCGCGACAGCCAGGTGCTGCTCGAGACGCTCGCCGCTCTCTGCGAGCGCCATCCCGAAAAGGCGCCGCCCGAAGGCTTTGTCCGCTTCAGGAGGACGCTGGCGGGCCAGCACGCCTCGGCCCAGCGGCAACTCCGGGACGGCGCTCCAAGGGCCGAGGTCGTGGGCGAGCTGCGCGAGGCGCGGGCGCGCGTTTCGGACTGGCCGCTCGAGCGGGAGGCCTCGACAGCTTGGCGCCGGGGTTGAGGCGGATCTATCGGCGCGGGCGGCGCGCCTACCGCACTGCGCGCCGGGAGCCCAGCAGCGAGAACCTGCATGAGCTGCGCAAGCGGGCGAAGGACCTCTGGTACGCGGCCCAGATCCTGAGACCGGCGTCACCGAAGCAGATGAAGCGCCAGGCGCGCGAGGCACACCAGCTCTCAAACCTAATCGGCGAGGAACACGACCTCGCCCTACTCGAGGAGCGGGCGGACGAGCGGCGCGACCGCTTCGACGACGAGGCGACCGTGGCCCAGCTTGCCGGCCTGATCGAGCGCCGCAGGGACGAGCTTCGGCAAGAGGCGCTCAGAGTCGGAAAGCGCCTCTACCGAAAGAAGCCGCGCAAGGTTGTCCGTCTGCTAGAGCGCGCGGGCGTCAGCGCCTGACGCTGCTCAGCCGGCCCGCTCGACCTTCGTGCACCTCGGGGCCGGTGAGCTATGCGCCGACGGGTCACGGCGTTCCCCCGCCCGCGCCGCCCTGGTGAAGGGCGCCGAAGCAGGCTTGAAGCACCTGCGGGGGCGCCGAGTGGATCTCGTCGGGTGACTCGACCTCGTAGCCCTGGTCCTTCATGCACTTGAGGAACTCGGGAGGGAGCTGGTCCAGGGAGCCTGGCGGTGTGGCCCCGCCGAACGGGGTTTGGGAGGCCGGCGGGGAGGTTCTCGCGTCGTCGCTCGTGTCGTCGCCCCCGCCGCACGCCCCGAGCAGCAGCGAAAGCGCGACCGCGGTGATGACCGCCGAGATCACAGGCCGGGGCTTCACGGCGTCACCTTCGTGGCCCCCTCGGCCGCGGAGTCTCCAACCAGCCGTCCGTCGGCGAGGCGCAGGACGCGATCGGCGCGCTCGGCGATCCACTCGTCGTGGGTGACGAGCACCAGCGTGATCTGGAGCTCCGCGTGCAGGCGGGCCAGCAGGTCCATGACCAGCTCGCCGTTGCGGGTGTCGAGGTTGCCGGTGGGTTCGTCGGCGAGGACCACGCGGGGAGAGCGGGCCAGGGCGCGGGCGATCGCCACGCGCTGCTGCTCGCCGCCCGAGAGCTGGGTCGGCAGGTGCTGGGCCCGCGGGGCGAGTCCTACGGCCTCGAGGTGGTCCAAGGCCGTCTCCCGCCGCTCCGCCCACGACATCGCGAGTGGGGCCAGGGCCGCCTCGACGTTCTCGACGGCGGTGAGCGTCGGGATCAGGTTGAACTGCTGGAAGATGAAGCCCATCGCCCGCAACCGCAGCTCGGCGAGGGCCGAGTCCCCGAGCTGTCCGAGTGACTGTCCCTCGAAGTTGATCGAGCCGCCGCTCGGTCGATCGAGGGCACCCAGCAGCTGCAGGAGGGTTGTCTTTCCCGAGCCGGAGGGCCCGAAGACGGCGACAAACTCCCCCCGCCCGATGGTCAGGCTGACCGCGTCCAGCGCGAGGACGCGCCTGGAGTCCTCGCCGAAGGACCGGCTCGCGCCTTCGAGCTCGTAGGCCGGGGTGATCCCGCTTGGCCCGCTCATCACTCCGCGCTCCGGAGGGCGACCGCTGGGCGAAGCCGCGCCGCTCGCAACGCTCCGGCGGCGCCGGCGAGCAGGCCGGCGACGATCGCCAGGCCGATCGCGAGAAGGAGCAGGCCCACGTCAATGGGAGCCCCGAGGACGACGTCGGTACTGCCCGCGCTGACGGCTCCCTGCCCGAAGGGGTTGAAGCCGCCGCTCGATTGCTGCTCGACCGACGCCTGGAGTGTCGGCCCGATCGCGTCGATGATCGCGGCGCCGGCGATTCCGATCGCGGCCCCGAGGAGTCCGCCGAGCGCTCCCTGCACGAGCGACTCGCCGGTGACCTGGCGGACCACGATTCGCTGGCGCCACCCGAGGGCTTTCAGGGTGCCGAGCTCGCGGATTCGCTTCTGGACGCTCGAGAGCGTGAGCAAAGTGGCAATCAGGAAGGCCGCAAGCAGGGCGACGATCGCCAGCGCGGTACCGAGCTTGGACGAGATGTCGTCGGCGTCGGCGAGGGATCCGCCGACCCGGTCGGCGAGGTCCGCGGCCGTGACGACGTCCGCTCCGGGAAGCTGCCGCGCGATCTCGTCCTCGAGCCGGCCCACCGCATCGGCGGAGTCCGCGCGGACCTGGATGCCGTTGACCCGGCCCTCGCGATCGGAGAGCTCCTGCAGCCGCCCAAGCTCGAGGTAGGCGTTCGAGGCCTCGCCGCCGAGCGCAGCGCTGGAGAGACCAACGACGTCGACGCGCCTGCCGGCGATCCTCGTCGAATCGCCGACCTTGATGTCGTTCTGGCGGGCGTAGCCGAGATCGACGATCGCCTCGTCCCTCGCCTTGGCGCGACTTTTCGCGAAGTAGCGACCCTGGGTGATCTGAGCCGGGGTCACCTTTCCCAGGCCGGGCTTTCGGACGTCGACGCCCGAGACCGTCACCGACGTGACCGTGAACTCGCCGCCGTGGAGTGCTGCGCCTCCTGGCATGCTGGCCTCCGGCACCGTGCCCTCGATGCGGACGGCGTTCAGGGCCACGCTCCCGGCGGCGTCGGCGGCGGCGTCCAGGCGCCGCACCTTCGCCACCTGAGAGGCCGGGAAGCTGAGATCGGTCGCGACCACGCGGTCGGTCGCAAAGCGGTCCCCCGGCTTGCCGAGCTTCGTGAGGTCGAAGTCGAGGCCGTTCCTCTTGTTCTCGTCTTCAAGCTGGCGTCGCTCGCGCGCAGAGAGCTGACCGAACGCCCCTTGCGGGCCGGCGGCTGAGCCGCCGTCGCCGGAGGCAGCGAGTGGACGCGTAACCGAGAGGTCGGTGCCGACGCCGGTGAGGGGCTCAAGTACCTCGTCCTGGGCGTCGTCGAGACCCCGCGACAAGGCGCCGACGATGACGACGAGGCCGACGCCGACGGCGAGGCCGAGCGTCGTGAGCACCGTGCGCGCCGGGCGGCGGCGAAGTTCGGCAACCAGGTAGCGGAGGTAGAACATCTCAGGCGACGTCGCGGCGCGTGGTTCCCAGCCAGCCGGCCGCGGCCGCAGCCAGGGCGTACAAGGCGAGCAAGAGGAGGCTGACGGCGGGCGCAAGCAGCGTGTCGGGCTCCTGGCCGCTGATCGCCATCCCGAGGGTGCCCGGGGCGAATCGGCTGACGTCGGCGAGGTCGCCACCGAAGAGTCCCTCGACAAACAGGAGCCATGCGGAGATCCCGATCAGCGTCGGCACCTGATCTCGCAGGGTCGCGCCGATGCCCACGCCGATCGCCGCCCAAAGCGCCGAAGCGGCCGTGCCCCCCGAGACGAGCAGCAGGTAATCGCCGCCGTCGAGCTGCACGTCGACTCCGCAGGCACCGAGCACCCCGGCGCCGACCACGGCCGCAAGCGCCGAGGCCACCAGGCCGAACCCCGCCCCCATCAGCGTGCTCGCGGCAACCTTCGCCGCCACAACTCGACTGCGCCAGGGGCTGACCAGGAAGGTCGGCCGAATCGTCCCGTGGCGGATCTCACCGGTAAACGACATCGCGCCGAGGAGGGCGGCGAACAGCGCGCCGAGGAACTCACCGCGGCCGAACACCATGAGCTGGTTGTTCCGCTTCGCGAGGTCGCCGGCGGGAAGGCCGAAGCCATGCAGGAGCACCGCCAGCAGAACGAGGCCGAGCATTCCCGCGAACAGGCCCAGGTTGGTCTGGCTCGAGCGTTGCTTCAGCAGCTCGGAGCGAAGCTGGGCCATCATCCGGCACCACCCGCGGTCAGCTCGAGGTAAGCCTCCTCGAGGCTTTCGCCGCGGCCGGCGAGCTCGTCGAGCGCCGCGCTGCTCACGAGCCGGCCGCGGTCGATGATCACGACCTGGTCGACCGTCTGGGCGATCTCGGCAAGCGCGTGGCTCGACACGAGCACCGTGCCGCCCCGCTCGGCGAACCCACGCAGAAAGGTGCGCAGCCAATGCACGCCGGCGGGGTCGAGCCCGTTGGCGGGCTCGTCCAGGATTAGCAGCTCGGGGTCGCCGAGCAGCGCCGCCGCCAGGCCGAGCCGCTGGCGCATCCCGAGCGAGTAGGTCTTCACCCGCCGCCCTGCCGCGCGCTCGAGCTCGACCAGCTCCAGCACCTCCTCCACGCGGACTTGCGGGATCTCCGCCGCCAGCGCGAGCACGCGCAAGTGGTCGCGCCCCGACCGCCCGGGGTGGAAGTCGTTCGACTCGAGCACGGCCCCGACGCGGCGCGCCGGCTGGTCGAGCTCGCGGTAGCGACGACCGAACACGAGCGCCTCGCCCGCGGTCGGCTCGGCGAGCCCGAGCAGGAGCCGCAGGGTGGTGGTCTTACCCGCGCCGTTCGGGCCGAGGAAGCCGGTCACGGTGCCGGCCTCGAGGGCGAAGCTGAGCCCGTCAACCGCGGTGAGCTCCCCAAAGCGCTTGGTAAGCGAGCTGACCGCGACCACCGGGTCGGCCGCGCCGTCCTGTCCCCGCCTAATGCGCACCGGAGCCCATCACACCTGTGAGATGCAGGACGACCACCAACACGAGCACGAGGACGACGGCCACAACCGCGAGCACCGCTCGCACTGGTCGGTCGGGGGTCATGGCCCGCAAGCTAGGGTGGCCGCAGGCGGCCCACAACAGCCGCTGAGCGGAACTTCGGCCTGCACGATCTGCGCAGGCGGCGATCCACGATTCGTGCAGGCGAATCATCGATGCGGGGTTTCGGAGCCGCGCTCGCGTAGCTAGCCTGGGAATGGCTGTGTCGTCAGTGGCCACGGCGCATCGGCTACTTGGGGCCCGGCCGAGGTCGGGCCGCATGGTCGACGTCGTGATCGCGGCAGCAGCGCTTGCCGGCTCGCTTACACAGCTGTCTCACGGCGGCATCGCCAGCTCGCAGACCGCGCCTGGCGAACTCGACTGGACCGGCGGGGTGCTGGCGGCCTGCTCGACCCTGCCGCTGATCGCTTGGCGCCCTGCGCCGCGCCCCGTGTTCTGGTTCACCGCGTCGCGGCCGTGCTGCTCAGCGGTCTGGGCTATCCGCTCGCCCTGGCGCTCGGGCCCGCGGCGGCGCTCTATCTCCTCGCGGTCAGTCGCGACGAGGCGGATCCCTGGACTCGGGGGGACACCGGCGCCGTGGTCGCTCTATTCCTCGGGTACGTCGGTGCCAGCGCGCTTGGCGATGGGGATTTTCCGGGCAGCGAGCTGCTCCACACGGGCCTCGCATGGGCGGTCGCGTGGTTCGCCGGCGAGCGCATGCGTCTACGGCACGAGCACATCATCGAGCTGGCGGAGCGCGCCCAGCGCACCGAGCGCGACGCCGAGCGCGAGCGGCTGTTGGCGACCGCCGAGGAGCGCGCCCGGATCGCCCGCGACCTCCATGACTCCGCCGGCCACGCGATCAACGTGATCGCGGTCAGGGCCGGTACCGCCAGGATGCGGCGGGATCCCGAACGCTCCCAGGCGGCGCTGGAGGCGATCGAGGCGCTGGCGCGGAGGACGGCGGGCGAGATCGACCAGATCGTCGGCGCGCTTCGCGACCGCGGCTCCGCGAGCGAAACCGTGGACGCGCCGCCCGGGCTCGCTTCGCTCGACACGCTCGTCGCCGGGCACGCCGCCGCGGGGCTGGAGGTGAGCCTCGCGAACAAGGGGGAGCCTCGGCAGCTCGAGAGTGCGGTCGACCAGGCCGCGTACCGGATCCTGCAGGAGGCGCTCACCAACGCCGCCCGGCACGGCACGGGTGCCGCTCGGGTCGAGCTTGACTTCGGGGAGCTGGCATTCGAGTTGACGATCAGCAACGCAGCGGCCAGGGATCGCTTCGCGCGGCCAAATGGCGGGCACGGGCTGATCGGCATGCGCGAACGCGCGACCCTGCTCGGCGGCAGCCTCGACGTCGAGCGCGGAGGCAGCTCCTTCAACGTGCGAGCCCGACTGCCGTACGGGGGTCCGCGCGCATGACGAGAGTGCTGATCGCCGACGACGACCACCTTATGCGCGCCGGTCTGGCCGAGCTCCTCTCGGGCGAGCCCGGGCTCGAAGTGATCGGTCAGGCGTCGACCGGATCGGAGGCCGTCGAGCGAGCCCGACGGCTCGACCCCGATGTGGTGCTCATGGACGTCCGCATGCCCGAGCTGGATGGGATCGAGGCGACGCGTGCCCTCACACGCGCCGCGCCGCGCGCAAGGGTCCTGATCCTCACTACCTTCGAGCAGGACGATTACATCTTCGGCGCCATGCGGGCCGGGGCATCGGGCTTCCTCCTCAAGCGGACCCGGCCCGAGGAGCTGGTTGCGGCCGTACACACCGTCGCCGCCGGCGACTCGCTCCTCTCGCCGTCCGTCACCCGTCGCGTGATCGACCGCATGGCACAGCAGCCGACTCCCGATCTCGCCGACCAGGCCAAGCTAGACGAGCTCACACCGCGCGAGCGTCAGGTCCTCGAGTTGGTGGCGGGCGGGCTCTCCAACCACGAGATAGCCAAAGAGCTCGTCATCGAGGAGTCCACGGTCCGGAGCCACATCAGGCGAATACTGATGAAGCTCGAGCTCCGCGACCGCGTCCAGATCGTGATCTTCGCCTACGAGACCGGCGTCAACCGTCCGGCTGTCCGGAGCTGAGCTGCCCAGCCACCCTGGTAGGGGGTGCCTCGCCCCCAACCCCAAACGCGGCACCGGCGCCTTCGGCGGCGACGTCGCCCCGGGCTGCGAGTTGGCCAGCGCGATCCGAGTGCCCCATTCGACGTAGGCCATCAGAGCGAAACTCGGGATCGGATGGCAGACCGGCGTCGTCAGCGGCCGGTGTGACGAGCTGGACCCAGCGAGCGCGCTGCTCTTCGGTGATGCCGAGGCCAAGGTGCTTGGACAGCATGTCCTGCTGCAGGGCTCGGGCTACTCACCAACGTCGGCCTCACCCCGACCCTCGCCCAGGAGGGCCACGCGCTGTCATTGCCGGTTCGGCTCCTGCCGTATGTCCATCCGCGCGATCAGCCCGCCGCGGATCGTGTAGACGTGGTGGGCGTGCTGGTCGGCGATCAGGTTGCCCTGGCGGTCGCGGACGACCTGGTGTACCTCGACGACGATCCTGCCCTGCTCGTCCTCGGAGAATGCCTGCGGCTCGACGCGAGGGTCGATGGTCTCGAACTGTCGCGTCCAGTACTCGCGGACCTCCGCGTGACCGCGCACCCGCCCGCCGTCGATCGCGTTGGCCAGTCGACATCGGGGTGGACGCGCTCGAGGGCTGCATCGAGGTCGCGGGTGTTGAAGGCCGCGTAGCTGCCGCGGATCAGGTCGTGTTGGGCTGACAACGGAACAGGGATTATTCATCGACACGCACACTCGAGTACGAGCAGCTTGCTGACCGTCGCCCGGTGCGGCTGGTTTGGGAGAGTGTCGACATGTCCGACTTGGAGGTCCTCACGACCGGGATCGCGTTCGGCGAGTCGCCGCGCTGGGGGCGCGACGGGCGTCTGTGGTTCGCGGACTGGGCTGCGCAGGAAGTGCTTGCCGTCGATCTCGCGGGCAATAGTGAGCGGATCGTCCGCGTCGACTTCTTCGCCTTCCCGATGTGCATCGACTGGCTACCCGATGGGCGCCTGCTGATCGTCGCGCCGCGCGACGGACACGTGCTGCGGCGCGAGCCCGACGGGTCGCTCGTCACCCATGCCGATATCCGCGGTCTGGCCGGCGAGGGTCACCCGTGGAACGAGATCGTCGTCGACGGTCGCGGCAACGCCTACATCAACAACCAGGGCTTCGAGTTTCCGGGCGGCGAGTTCAGTCCGGGAACGGTTGCGATGCTCACCCCGGACGGCGCGGCGCGGCTCGTCGCCGACGGCCTGGCATTCCCGAACGGCATGGCCGTCACGCCCGACAACTCGACCTTGATCGTGGCCGAGTCCTACGCCAAGATGCTGACGGCGTTCGACATCGCCGCCGACGGCAGCCTGTCCGAGGGCCGGCTCTGGGCGGACCTCGGCGACGGTGCCCCGGACGGGATTTGCGTCGATGCCGAGGGCGCGGTGTGGTATGCGGACGTGCCAAACAAGTGCTGCGTGCGGGTTCGTGAAGGAGGCGAGGTCCTCCAGCGGGTCGACCACGATCGCGGCTGCTTCTCATGCGCTCTCGGAGGACCGGACGGGACGACGCTGTTCGTCGTCGCCCAGGAGTGGCGGGGGACCGAGCACATGGCTGACGGAGGGCGCACCGGCCAAGTGCTAATCACCCAGGCGCCCGCAGCGGGTGCCGGTTGGCCTTAGGGCGCCGGTCGAAGCCGGCAGCTAAGCGCCGACGCGGGTCATCGTCTCCTTGTAGCCGCCGCCGGGCCATTCGCAGCTACCTTCGATCGTGTCGCCGTCGAGCTTGCGCACGTAGGCGAGCGTGTCGCCGGTGGTCGCGTAGAGGCGGGCGGTGATCGCATTGGCCGGCTCGGAGCCGGGCATCGGTCGTGGCCGGTGATCTGGCGCGCTCAGGTCCACCTGCGGTGCCGTCGCCTCAGGGGGCGGGGTGTCGTTGCTTGTCGACGTGCGTCTCCTGTCGTGGTCTCCCGCCGGGGACGCGGCGGGCGGCAGCTTCGACCGCCTGCAGCGCCGACCGATCGGGCCTGTCGGCCGCGATGCGGGTTGCCGCCGCGGCAGCGGCCTCGCGGAAGCTGGGTGCGGTGGTCAGATGCTCGAGCGCGCCGCGGATCCGCTCGGTCGGCGCCTCCCGTGCAATGTGGATACCGGCGCCGAGCCGCGCGACCCGGTCGGCGTTGATGTGCTGGTCGCGGCCGAGGGGGAGCATCAGGAGAGGAACCCCGTGCGCGAGCGCACGCAGTACCGTGCCGAGGCCGCCGTGGGTAACGACCGCATCGCAGCGCGGGAAGAGCTCGTCATGGTCGGCGAAGGGCAGGACCGTGACGTTGGGCGGCGCCGCGAACGGCTCAAGGCTTAGGCCGCCGAGCGTCAGCACCGCCTCGGTCCGTTGGTCGTAGAGCGCGTCGCAGACGCGCTCTACGAGCGTCGCTTGTCCGGCCATCTCGGTCGTACTGAAGGTGAGCGCAACGAGCGGCGCGCCGGCGCGGGACGGGACCGTCGCGCGGACGCCGAGGGGTCCGGCGTGCACGACGTTCAGCGGGTAGGCGCTGTCGAGGTCGAACCACGACGGGGCGGTCACGAGGAGCAGGTCCACGCTCTCCCAGGCCGTGAGCCCGTCGCCCGCCGCGGGCAGGCCCGCGCCCGCGCGCGTGGCGTTCAGCTGCTCGAGATCGGTTGTCCAAGCTTCGCTCGTCTGCGCCATCCGGGCACGCGCGGGCCCGTAGAGGAAGTGCACGAGCGAGACGACCGGAATCGAGGCTGACTGCGCGGCCACGACCGCGGCGGGGAGCATGCAGTCGGCGACGAGCACGTCCGGCCTCGCCTCCGCGAGCACCGCACGCACGTCCTGCGCTACCGCGACGCCCGCGAGCGTGCGCATCACGTTCGCCGCCTGCGCCTCGAACGGAACTGACGGATCCGGCTGAGCTGCCGACCGATACGCGAACGTCACGAAGCCATCCCGTCGCGCCGGCTCGTACGTCGCGCTCGAGGCGAGGACACCCACGCGATGGCCGGTCACGCGCAACAGTCCGGCGAGGGCGAGCAGCGGCGGAAGGTTGCCGCCGCTCGCCCAGGTCGCGATCACGACGGACAGGCTCAATTAGCGACTGGCACGTCGGTGCGCTGGGTCATGCTGAACCAGTTGCCGGAGTTGTCGCGGAAGGTCGCCTCGACGCCGTAGAACCGTTCGGTCGGCTCGGACAGGAAGCTGACGCCCCGCCCGTTGAGCTCCGCATACGTGGCTCGACAATCGTCGGCCTCGAACGCACCCGGCCCCAGCGCGCCCTTCGCCACGAGCGCCTTGACCTGCTCTGCGGACTCCTCGTCCATCATCGGTGGACCCGGCACGAGCAGGATGAGCTCGTGGTCCGGCCGGCCGGGCGCATTTACCGTCAGCCAGCGGAACTCGTCCATGGTGGCGTCCGTGTTCACCTCGAAGCCGAGCTTCTGCGTGTAGAACTCAAGCGCCTCGTCCTGGTCGAGCACCCAGATCGTGGTGTGTGAGAGACCCGTGATCAAGTCGTTCCTCCTTACGTCGCTGAACGTGATGGACGCTAGCCCGGGTCGCCCGTGCCTGCTTCTCGAAAAGTGCTCTCATGTGGGCGCGTGTACATGAGCGTGAAGCAGGCCGGGATCCGAGGTTGGGCAGCCGACCGCCAGCGGCCTGCATACGCACTCGGCGGCTCGCCGACGAGCTGACGAAACGTGGCGCTGAAGGATCCGAGGCTGCGGAAGCCGACCTCGATGCTGACCTCCGTAACGGAGAGCGGCGTGCTCCGCAGGAGCTCCTTGGCGCGCTCGATGCGGCGTCGCAGGAGGTATTGATGAGGCGTCTCGCCAAAGGCCTTCTTGAAGCTGCGAACGAAGTGCGCCCTCGACGCGTGCGCCTCGCGGGCAAGGGCGGGAACATCGAGCGGCTCCGCGAAGTCCCGGTCGATCAGATCCTTCGCACGGCGTAGATGGACATAGACCGGAATCGGGTCGCGCATGTCGGCTAGATGAGTTTGCCCGAGCGGCCGGGTCTATCGTCCTGACACCCACGGCGAAGGGAACGGACCATGGCGGAGTACGTACAGCTCGGGGCTTGAAGACCTGGTACGGCAAGCACGGCTCCGGTGACCCGCTGGTCCTGATGCACGGCGATCTGGTGGACTCGCGGTTCTTCGAGCCGAACCTCGGCGCGCTCGCCGAGCGGTTTCACGTCTACACACCGGAACGGCGCGGGCGCGGGCACTCCCCGGACTTGCCTGGGCCGATCACCTACCAGCCGATGGCGGACGACACGATCGCGTTCCTCGAAGCGGTGGTCGGCGAGCCGGCGGACCTGGTGGGGCACAGCGACGGCGCGTTCGTGGCGATGCTGGTGGCGATGCAGCGTCCGGAGCTGGTGAAGCCGCTCGTCATGATCAGCGGCGGTTTCAACAAGAGCGGCGAGGCGGCGCCGGACATGGGAGTGGAACGTCGACGAGCTGGCGCAGTTCCTCGGGCCCGCGTACGGCGAGGTGTCCCCGGACGGCGAGGACCACTTCAGGGTGGTTGCGACCAAGGTCGGCGGGATGGCTGCCGTCGAGCCGAACCTGCAGGCGTCCGACCTTGCCAAGGTGTCGCAGCGGACGCTCGTGATGTTCTCCGATGACGACCTGATGACCATGACGCACGCCGTCGAGACGTACGAGGCGCTGGCGAACGTCGAGTTCGCGGTGGTGCCGGGCACGTCGCACTTCCGCACCCAGGAGAAGCCGCACCTGGTGAACCAGCTGGTGCTCGACTTCCCGACGGACGACCCGGTGCAGACGGTGGCGCCGATCAGGCGCGCTTAGCCGCTGCTGACGCGGAAGCGGAGATCGGTCAACGGTCCGTTCCGCCCCACGTGGGTTGGCTCGAGCCGAACCTGGTGACCGCCGGGAGCGGCGAAGAGCCGCACGCCGTCGCCGAGCAGGACCGGGGCGAGGTGGATGATGATCTCGTTGAGCAGCCCGCGCTCGAGGCACTGCTTGGCAAGGTCAGCGCCGAGGATTCCGACCTTCTTGCCTCCGGCGGCCTCGGTCGCGCGTGCGACCGCAGACTCGATCTCCTCGTTGATGAACCTGCCCGTCATCCAGTCGGGGACGACCGCCGGCGGCTCGTGGGTGAGGACGAAATACGGCCCCGTCCATGCGCCGCCGTAGATGCCGTGGCGATACCGGTCTTCGACTTCGTAGGTGTGCCTGCCCATGATGATCGCGCCGGTCGTCTCGATCACCTCGCCGGCGGTCTCGTCCGTCTCCTCCGAGAAGTAGTCGAACACCCACTCCATCGCTTCATCCGGCCCGGCGATGAAGCCGTCGAGGGACATGGTCACGTGCCAAACCACTGCTGCCATGCCCGTCACGCGGCCCGGTACCTGATGTGCGTGACGCCGGGCGCCTCGACCACCTGAACCTGCTCCAGTCTCGGTCTGGCGTCGCCCAGATCGTCGAAGAGTCGCGCCCCGTCTCCGAGGAAGATCGGGGCAACGGAGATCAACATCTCGTCGAGCAGTCCCGCCGCCAGGAACTGCTGGACGACGCTTGCCCCGCCCGCGAGGGAGACGTCCTTGCCGGCGGCGGCTTCCTTGGCCTGCTCGAGCGCGGACTCGATTTTCTCCGTGACGAAATGAAAGGTCGTCCCGCCCTGCATCTCCAGCGGCTCCCGGGCGTGATGCTTGAGGACGAGGACCGGGTGGTGATAGGGAGGATCCTCGCCCCAGAAACCCCTCCACGGGTTCGTGCCCCGCGGTCCAGAGCCGCCGAACATGTTCCGTCCCATGATGCCCGCACCGACGTTCTCGAAGAATCCCTCGGCGATCGGCGTGCTTGCGTTGACCTTCCCGCCCCCTTCGCAGTGGGTCTCCTCGAACGCGTCGAGCTCCGTGAGCCACTTGTGAAGCTCCATGCCGCCCACCCCGAGCCGGTTCTCCTCGCTCTGCTCGGGGCCGGCGACGAACCCGTCCAGCGACATCGACATGTTCAGCCTGAGCTTGCTCATTGAGACATCCGGGCCGGGATTATACTTAAGAAGATGCTTAAGCAAGATCCGGCGCTCGATCGGGTCTTTCACGCGCTCTCCGACGCGAGCCGCAGGTCGATCGTCGACCAGCTCACCAGGGGCTCGGCCTCGGTAAGCGAT
>Ga0126313_10001131_pt1 | contig 13815 bp, 17 predicted proteins | sample Plot105A_FD_89954 | JGI IMG/M metagenome (GOLD analysis project Ga0126313, IMG submission 89954) | Serpentine soil microbial communities from UC McLaughlin Reserve, CA, USA - Plot105A | ecosystem: Environmental > Terrestrial > Soil > Grasslands | place: USA: UC McLaughlin Reserve, Lake County...
GCCCTGCGTGCCCAGCTCGGCGAGGGCATGGCGGGCGATCTCGCGCTGTACGAGGCCGAGGCGGTAGAGGGAGATGACGAGGTCTTCGACGGCGGTGGTGGTCACGAGTACGAAACTTGTATTCGGCAAGCAACTACCAATGTAGCGCCAGCGGCGGCCAATTCGGGACGGATGTTCGACCGCCGACGGGCGGCGCGCCGGCACGGGGCGCGGGCCCCCGCAGCGGAAATTTCGTCGGTCCGGCGATGAGTTCCCGAACCGCCGTCGGTCTTAGGGGTGAGCACGTTCCGACGACCACCCCAGACGAGGAGACCGCACACCATGAGCACCACCGAATCCCCCGGCCCCAACCGCTGGCTCGCGCTGTACGTCCTGTGCGCGGGCATGCTGATGATCGTCCTCGACGCGACGATCGTGAACGTCGCGCTGCCCTCGATCCAGGCCGACCTCGGCTTCTCGCAGAGCGGCCTCGCCTGGGTCGTGAACGCCTATCTGATCGCCTTCGGCGGCCTGCTCCTGCTGTCCGGCCGCGTCGGCGACCTCGTCGGCCAGCGCCGCGTCTTCCTGATCGGCCTGGCGATCTTCACGGTCGCCTCGCTGCTGTGCGCCGTGGCCCAGACGCAGGCGATGCTCGTCGCCGCGCGCTTCGTGCAGGGCGTCGGCGGCGCGCTCACCTCCGCCGTGATCCTCGGCATGATCGTGACGATGTTCCCCGACCCGCGGGAGCAGGCGAAGGCGATCGGCGTGTACGGCTTCGTCGCCTCCGCCGGCGGCTCGATCGGCCTGCTCGCCGGCGGCGCGCTGACCCAGGCCATCAACTGGCACTGGATCTTCTTCATCAACCTGCCCGTCGGCGCGATCACGGCGCTGCTGGCCGTGCGCCTGGTCGAGGGCCGCCCCGGCATCGGCCTCAAGGCCGGCGCCGACCTCCCCGGCGCGGTGCTGCTGACCGCCGGCCTGATGCTGGGCGTGTACACGATCCTCGGCGTCGAGCGCGAGGGCTGGACCTCCACGCGCACGCTGGTGCTCGGCGCGATCGCGGTCGCCCTGGTCGTTGCGTTCGTCGTCCGCCAGGCGCGCGTCGCCAACCCGCTGATGCCGCTGCGCCTGTTCCGCTCGCGCAACGTCGCCGGCGCGAACGCCGTCCAGGCGCTGCTCGTCGTCGGAATGTTCGGGATGTTCTTCCTCGGCGCGCTGTACCTGCAGCGCATCCTCGGCTACGACGCGCTCGAGGTCGGCCTGGCGTTCCTGCCCGCGACCATCGTCATGGGCGTCATGTCGCTGCGGATCTCGGGCCCGCTGAGCATGAAGTACGGCCCCAAGGCGATGCTCATCCCGAGCCTCGCGGTCCTGGCCGCCGGGATGCTGCTGTTCGCGCGCACGCCGGTCGACGGCACGTACGTGACCGACATCCTGCCGCCGATTCTGCTGATCGGCCTCGCCGCCGGCCTGGCCTTCCCGGCGCTCATGATGCTCGCGATGTCGGGCGTCGCGCCCGAGGACTCTGGCCTCGCGTCCGGCCTCGTGAACACGAGCGTGCAGGTCGGCGGCGCGATCGGCCTGGCCGTGCTGGCCACCCTGGCGAGCGAGCGCACCGGCGCGCTGCAGGCCGCGGGCGAGCCCGCCGCCTCGGCGCTGAACGCCGGCTTCCACGTGGCGTACGTGATCGGCGCGATGCTCGTGGCGGTCGCCGCGGTGGTCGCCGTGAGCGTGCTCCGCTCGCCGAACGCGGCCCCCGCCGCGACGGCCGAGAAGCCGGAGCCCTCGCCCGCGAGGCACCGGCGCCCCGAGCCGGCCTGGTCCGAGGCGGCCTAGGGCGGACGTAGGATCGGCGCGATGGCAGTCGTCAGGCTCCGCGGCCCGCTGAAGCGGCTCGCCGGCGGCGCGCCCGAGCACACCGTGCCGGGCGCCACCGTCGGCGAGCTGCTGTGTGCGCTCGAAGCCGCTCAGCCCCGGCTGAGCGGCTGGATCCTCGACGAGCGCGGGCGGGTCCGCCGCCACATCAACGTGTTCGTCAACGGTGAGTACGGACGGGAGGAGACGGCGGTCGGCGAGGACGACCGCATCGACGTCCTCCCGGCGATCTCGGGAGGGTGACGTGACCGAGCTCCTCGTCGGAACGAAGAAGGGGCTGTTCGTGCTCGAGGGCGAGCCGGGGGGCGCGTTCGGGGTGACGGCGCGCGCGTTCGCCGGCCAGCCGGTCGAGTACGCGATGCGCGAGCCGCGCAGCGGCCGGCTGCTCGCCTCGGTGACCTCGCCGTTCTACGGGCCGAAGATCTGGCACGCCGAGGACGCGGCGGGCGAGTGGGAGCGGGCGGCCGGGGTGGAGCTGCCCGAGGGCGACGACGCCGCGCTCGAGCGGATCTGGGTGATCGTCGCGGGCGAGGCCGACGGCACCGTGTACGCGGGCGGCGATCCGGGCGTGCTGTTCCGCAGCGTCGACGGCGGCCTGACGTGGGAGCTCGTCCGCTCGCTCTGGGACCACCCGACCCGACCGAAGTGGCAGCCCGGCGGCGGCGGGCTGTGCCTGCACTCGATCGTGCCTTGGCCCGGCGATCCAGACCGCCTGGCCCTGGGGATCTCGGCGGTCGGCATCTGGCTGACCGATGACGGCGGGCGCACCTGGCGCCACGGCAACGAGGGGCTGGTGCCGCGCTACATGCCCGAGGAGGCCCGCGCGAACACGATGGACCTGTGCATCCACAACCTGCACCGCGCGCCCGCGCGGCCGGAGCGGATGTTCATGCAGTTCCACGGCGGCGTCTACCGCTCCGACGACGCGGGCGAGTCGTGGATCGACATCGGCACTGGGCTGCCGTCGGACTTCGGCTTCCCCATGGCGGTCGATCCGGCCGACCCGGACAGCGCCTTCGTCATCCCCCTCGAGGCCGACATGGACCGCGTCACGCCCGGCGGCCGCGTGCGCGTGTACGAGACCCGCGACGCCGGCGCGACCTGGACCGCCCGCGGCGACGGCCTGCCGTCCGAGCATGCCTACCTGACCGTCCTGCGCCAGGCGTTCGACCGCCGCGGCGAGGGCGACGCGCTGGAGCTGTACTTCGGCGCGACGTCGGGCGACGTGTTCGGCTCGGCCGACGCCGGCGCGAGCTGGTTCGCGGCCGCCGAGCACCTGCCCCCCGTGTTCAGCGTCCGCACGAGCGGCTGACCGGAACCCGTCTCGAGAGGAAGCGACACCATGACCACGACCACGTCCCTCGTCACCGGCACCGACTTCATCTGCGTGCCGACCCAGGACCTCGCCGCCGCGCAGCGGTTCTACGGCGAGGTGCTCGGCCTGCCGCTGTCGAAGACCTGGGGCTCGGAGAACCCGGTCGGGGCGGAGTACGAGACCGGCAGCCTGACCCTCGCGCTCGTCGCGTCCGCCCGGCTGGGGATCGAGTACCGCACCCACACCCACCCGATCGCCCTGCGCGTCGAGGACGTGGCCGCCGCGCGCGCCGAGCTCGAGGCGCGCGGCGTCGCGTTCCACGGCGACATCGTCGACAGCGGCGTCTGCCACATGGCGTACTTCAACGACGTCGACGGCAACGCGCTCATGCTGCACCACCGCTACGCGCCGCCCGACGCGCGGCCGACGAACGCCTAGCCCACGCGCACGGCGGCCTCCACGACGGCCTGCGCGCGCACGGCGGGCGCGAGGCCGTCGCGCGGGAAGCGGCGCGTGCGCAGGTGGGCGGCGAAGGCGCGCACCGCCTCGCCCGCGTCCGGCGGCGCGCCGACCCAGCGCTCGGGCCCCGAGCCGCCCCGGTCGAGCTCGAGCACGCCGTCGCGCAGCGTCGCGGTGCCCGCCGCGCCGGCGACGACGAGCTCCAGGCCACCGGGGCGCTCGGCCCAGCTCGAGCGGACCGTCAGCGGCGCGCCCGCCCAGGTGCCCAGGCCGACGCCGCCGAGGTCGGCCTGCCGCGGCCCGGGGCGGTCGAGCGAGACCGCCGCCAGCGCCGGGGTCTCGTTCAGCGGCAGCGCGGCCAGCGCGTCCACGAGGTGCAGCGCGAGGTCGCCGAAGCCGCCGACGCCCGCCCGGTTGGGGTCGCGCATCCACGCGCGCGGGCCGTCGAACCAGCCGTCCGCGGCGCCGGGGTGCCCGAGCGCCGCGCTCACGCCGGCGAGCCGGCCGAGGAGCCGCTCGCGCAGCACGCCGCCGAGGCGGGCCAGCGCGGGCAGCTCGCGCAGGTGCAGCGCGGCCAGGGCCGGCGTCCGGCTGCGCGCGACCTCCCTCGCGACGCCGCGCGCGTCGGTCGCCGTCCGCGCGAGCGGCTTCTCGACCAGCACGGGCTTGCCGGCCCGCGCGGCCTGCACGCACAGCGCGGGGCGCTGGTCCGTCGGCGCGCACACGACGACCGCGGCGGCACGGCGGATCGCAGTGTCCGCGCGGCTGACCGCGACGCCCGCGATCGCGCCCGGGATCGCCGACGGGTCGGCGTCCCACGCGGCGACGAGGCGCAGGTCGGGCTCGGACGCCAGCACGCCGAGCACGTCGGGTACGTGTGGGTGCGCGCAGCCCAGCAGCGCGATGTCGATCGGCATCGCGCTTCAGGGTGCCAGGCGGAGCGGCGCGGCTACGAGGTCGGCGCCGGGTGCGCCGTCTCGCCGTCGCCCGCGCCGCGCGGGGCCGCGTAGCGCTCGTCGTCCTCGGCCGGGTCGCCGCCGCGGCGGTGGCGCAGCCAGTCGACCAGCACGATGTGGATCGTGCCGGCGACGGGGATGGCCCCGAGCGCGCCGATCACGCCGGCCACCTCGGCGCCGATCAGCACCGACACGAGGATCGCCAGCGGCGAGAGCTGCACCGTGCGCCCGTAGACGATCGGCTGCAGGAGGTGGTTCTCGAGCTGCTGGTAGACGACGAAGAAAGCCAGCACGATCAGGCCCGACGTGACCGAGTCGGTCAGCGCGACGAGCGTGACGATGATCGCCGCCAGCGTCGCCCCGGCCAGCGGGATGAGGTCGAGGATCGCGACGAGCAGACCGAGCGCGAGCGCGAACGGGACGCCGACGATGAGCAGCACGGCCGTCGTCGCGAAGCCGGCGATGACGCTGATCAGGAGGTTGCCCGTTACATAGCCGCCGATCGTCCGCGAGATCTCGTGCGCCATCGCCTCGGCGCGCGGCTGCCGGTCTGGCGGCAGCAGCGCGATGATCCGCGCCCGCCATGCCGGCCCCTCGAGGAGCATGAAGAACGTCATGAAGACGATGGTCACCACGCCGGCCACGAACGTGAGCACGCTGCGGGTGACGTCCAGCGCGGCGGTCGCGCCGCCGGCCAGGCGCCCGGCGCCGCCGCCGTCGCCGCGGACCGCCTCCTCGACGCGCTGGACGACGTGGTACTTCGTCTCCAGGAACCCGAGCGGGCCGCGCCCGCGGGTGAGGTCCTGCACGTAGCCGGGCACGGCCTCGACGAAGTCGTTCACCTGCTGGGTGAGCGTCGGGATGATCAGCGCCCCGAGCGCGACGATCACGCCCATCACCACGACGTACACGACGGCGGCGGCGGCCCCGCGCCGGGCCAGCCCACGGCGCTGCAGCGCCTCGACCGCCGGGCTCATGGCGATCGCCAGGAACACCGACACGAACGTCCAGATCAGGACGCGCCGCGACACCCACATCACCCACAGCACGACGGCGACGCCCACGAGGACGAGCGCGGAGACGAGGATCGTGCGGGGGCGGAAGGCGACGACGCGTTCGGCGGCCATGCGGCCGGGATAGCCCGTCCGCGGCCGCCCGCAAACCCGCTACGGCAGCCCCTGGCGCCCCGCAGCCCCCCGCGCGGCGTCGCCCAGCAGGCGCGCCTCAGCGGCCGGCCGTCCCTCCGCGGCGTCCGGGACCGCGCCCGCGCGGGGTCGACGACGGCGTCGACGCGGTGCGCGGCGCGCTCAGGCGCGCCCGCGCGCGAGGTCGAGCAGCCGCCCGAGGATCCGCTCGCCGTCGGCGCGCAGGCCGTTGTGGTCGTACTCGCTGGTGACCCACGCCCGCAGGCGCGGCGTCGCGGCGATCGTCTCCTCGGAGTACGCGCGCTCGACGTACGGGTCCTCGGTGTACACCGCCGCCGCGCCCGGCACCTCGTTGCGCCCGAGCCGCTCGCCGTCGTACAGCCGCGGCCACTCGTGCGCGGCGAGGACCTCGGCGGCCTCGCGCAGCGGCGCGAGCGCGCCGTAGTCCTCGAACATCCACGGGAAGACGTGCTCGCCGGTGAACAGCTCCGGCGCCTCACGCATCTCGTCGGGCATGACCCGCTCGGCCGACCAGCGCGTCGCGCCGCCGTCGGCGTAGCAGGCCTCGTGGAGGATCGCGTAGATCGGGTTGCGCGCGAACGGAAGCGCCGCCTCCACGTCGTGGCCGAACGCCGGCGAGGCCGGGTCGAGCTCGACGATGTAGTGCAGGCGCTCGGCGCCGTCGCTCATGCCGAGCAGGTTGCCGAGCTGCCGCAGCCGCCGCGACGTCAGGCGGTCGCCCGACGGCAGGCGCACCTCATCGCCGTCCAGCCTGCGGTGCAGCGCGCGGACGCGCTCGCGGTCGGCGGGGTAGCGCTCGTAGTAGCGGCGGTTGCGCTCGAGCGTGCGCGCGTACGTCGCGCGGTAGACGTCGTCGATCGGCCGCGCGACCGGCGGCACGCCGCCGGTCACGAACGCCTCGCGCAGCCCCTCCGGCGCGAACGACAGGTACGTGAACGTGCAGAAGCCACCGAAGCTCTGCCCGAGCACGCTCCAGCGCCCGGCACCGAGCGCGGCGCGAACGAGCTCGGCGTCGCGCACGATCGCGTCGGCGCGGAAGTGCGTGAGGTACTCGGCCTGCTGCGCGGGCGTGCGGCCCGGCAGCGCGCCGACCGGCGTCGAGCGGCCGGTGCCGCGCTGGTCGAGCATGACCACGCGGAAGTCGCGCAGCGCGCGATCCAGCCAGCTCGGGCCGCGCGGGCTCGTGATCGGCCGCGGCGCCTCGCCGCCGGGCCCGCCCTGCAGGAACACGAGCAGCGGCCGGTCGCGGCCGTCGGGGTCGGCCACCTCGCGCGCGAAGATGGTGATGCGCTCGCCGGCCGGGTCGGCGTGGTCCAGCGGGACCTCGAGCTCGTGCTCGACGAGCACGAGGCCGGCGGCGCGGACCTCGGTCGGCGCCGTCACGTCCCCGCGCGGCGGCGCCGGGTCGCGGTCCGCCCGAGCGTGTCGAGCTCCTCGAGCGAGTGGCCCGCGCCGCTGGCCACGCACGTCAGCGGCGAGTCGGCCAGGTAGGCGTGCATCGCGGTCTCGTTCTGGACGCGGTCGGCGAACCCGCGCAGCAGCGAGCCGCCGCCGGCGAGCAGGATGCCGTGGCGGACGATGTCGCCGGCCAGCTCGGGCGGCGTCTCCTCGAGGGTCGCGTGGATCGCGGCGACGATGTCGGTGAGCGGCCCGGCGATCGCCGTGCGCACCTCCTGGCTCGTGAGGTTGAGCTTGCGCGGCAGGCCGGACAGGAGGTCGCGCCCGCGGATGTCGACCTCGAGCTCGGTCTCGAGCGGCACCGCCGAGCCGACCGCGAGCTTGATCGCCTCCGCGCTCTGTGAGCCGATCGCCATGACGTGCTCGGTGCGGATGTGCGCGCCGATGGCCTCGTCGAGGTCGTAGCCGCCGACGCGGACCGAGCGCGACACGACGATCTGGCCGAGCGAGATCACCGCCACCTCGCTCGTGCCGCCGCCGACGTCGACGACCATCCGCCCGACGGGCTCGGCGATCGGGACGCCGGCCCCGATCGCGGCCGCGATCGACTCCTCGATGAGGTGCACCTGGCGCGCGCCCGCCGAGCGCGCGGCCTCCTCGACCGCGCGGCGCTCGACCTCGGTGATCCCCGAGGGCGCGCACACGACGAGCCGCGGGTGAGCGCGGCGGCGTTCGAGCACCTTGGCGATGAAGTGCCGCAGCATCTTCTCGGTGACCTCGAAGTCGGCGATCACCCCGTGGCGCAGCGGGCGCGTCGCGGAGATCGAGGCGGGCGTGCGGCCGATCATCCGCTGCGCGTCCTCGCCGACGGCGTGCACCTCGCCGGTGCGCTCGTCGATCGCGACGACGGACGGCTCGGACAGGACGATGCCGCGCCCGCGCACGTGCACGACCGTGTTCGCGGTCCCCAGGTCGATCGCCATGTCGCGGACCGGGCGCAGCGCCCACGAAGCCGAGCGCCGCCCCGCACGACCCGCTTCGGTGCTCGGCCCCATCGCCCACAGGGTGCCAGAGCCGGCGCGGTCGCCGCGGCCGGCCGCTTGCAAGGATGTCGGCATGCACTGGCAGATCTACCTCTCCGGCGAGATTCACACCGACTGGCGCGAGCGCATCGCCCAGGGCATCGCCGACGCGGGCCTCGACGTCGAGCTCACCGGCCCCGTGACCGACCATGCGGCCAGCGACGACTGCGGCGTCGCGATCCTCGGCGACGAGGACCGCGCGTTCTGGAAGGACCACGTCGGCGCCGGCGTGAACGCGATCCGCACCCGCACGCTGCTCGAGCGCGCCGACGCGGTGGTCGTGCGCTTCGGCGAGCAGTACCGCCAGTGGAACGCGGCCTTCGACGCCGGCTACGCGGCCGCGCTCGGCAAGCCGCTGATCACCCTGCACCCCGAGGAGCACGACCACGCCCTCAAGGAGGTCGACCGCGCCGCGCTGGCCGTCGCCCGCGAGCCCGAGCAGGTCGTCGAGCTCGTGCGCTACGTGCTCGAGGGCCGTCTCCCCGCCCGGGTGTGAGCGCGGCCACCGCCCGCCGCGAGCTCGGGCCGATCGTCGGCCCCGGACTGCGGATCCTGTTCGTCGGCATCAACCCGTCGCTGCGCTCGGCCGAGGTCGGCCACCACTTCGCGCGGCCGGGGAACCGCTTCTGGTCCACGCTGCACGCGGCCGGGTTCACGCCGCGGCGGCTGCGGCCGGACGAGGACGCCGAGCTGCCGGCCTTCGGCATCGGCGCGACGAACATCGCCTTCCGGCCCACCCGCGCGGCGGCGGAGCTGTCGGCCGACGAGCTGCGCGCGGGCGCGGCGGACCTCGAGCGCACCGTCGCCGAGCACCGCCCGCGGCTGGTCGCGGTCGTCGGGCTGACGGCGTACCGCACCGCCTTCGCACGGCCGCGCGCGGGCTGGGGCCTGCAGCCCGAGCGCATCGGCGGCCGGCCGGTCTGGGTGCTGCCGAACCCGAGCGGCCTGAACGCCCACTACAAGCCGGCGGACTTCGCGCGCGTCTACAACGAGGCGCGCGAGTACGTGGACCGCCTGCCGCCGGCCTGAGACCGACTCGCGATCGAGGAGCCATGGAGATCACGCGCACCCGTCCCCCCACCCGCCCCGGGCCCGCCGAGTGGTTCACGGGCCAGGTGTTCATCGACCCGATCGCCGCCGGCTCCGAGCCGTCGCGACTGCGGGCCCTGAGCGTGCACTTCACGCCGGGCGCGCGCACCGCCTGGCACACGCATCCGCTCGGCCAGTTCATCCACGTCACCGAGGGCGCCGGCCTGGTCCAGCGCGCGGGGGGCCCGGTCGAGGCGATCCGCGCGGGCGACACGGTCCACTTCGAGCCCGGCGAGGAGCACTGGCACGGCGCCGCGCCGGACGCCTTCATGACCCACCTCGCGCTGCACGAGGCCGGCGACGACGGCGCCGACGCCCAGTGGGGCCCGCACGTGACCGACGACGAGTACCGCGCCAGCCCGGCCGGCGGGTAGCCGCCGATGCCGGCTCGCGGCGTCGTCATCGGCATCGGCCTCGTCATCGCGGCGCCGCTGATCTTCGCCGCGCTCGGGGCCACGCAGCGGGCGGGGCTGATCGTCGGCGTCGTGCTCGTCGCGGTCGGGATCGGCGCCTGGGTCGCCGGCGCGCGGGGCGCCGGCGGCGACGGCGAGTAGCGCGCGCTACCGCCCGCGGCTGCGTCCGAAGGCACGCGCCCGCGCCGGGACGTCGCCGACGAGCCGGCGCACCTCCGACAGCCCGGCGCGCAGCTCGGCGTCGCCGACCTCGACCGGCCGCATCGAGTCCTGCAGCTCGGCCAGCATCCCGTCAGCGGCGAGCACCGCGCTGACGGCCGCGTCGACGAAGCCGCTCACGCCCTGCGAGGGGTGGCCGCCGGGCGCGGGCGAGAACCGCCGCGCGGGCAGGCCGTGGCGCTCGGCGAAGCCCGCGTACGTGCGCTGCGCGCGCCCGTAGGCGGTCTGGACCGGGCGGAAGAGCTGCTCCTCGAGCTGATCGGCGTTGTAGTCGTCGAGCTGCTCGTAGGCCTCGCCGAGCGCGGCCAGCGCGACGCCGAGCCGGTCCGTCGCCGCGGCGACGTCGTCGAGCAGCTCCCGGCGCGCCTCGGCGGTGTCGTAAGCCATCGTGGGGTCAGGGTACGGTGCCGATGATGCTGCGCGCCGCTCGTCGCGAGCCGTCCGCGATCCTGCTCGCCGCGCAGCTCGCGGGCGTGCTGCTCTACCCGTTCCTCGAGGGCGACGGCGTAGGCCGCGCGGTGTTCAGCGTGCTCGGGATCGCGATCCTGGGGCTCGTGCTGCTCGCCGTCCGCAGCTCCTCGTTCCAAATGTGGGTGGCGATCCTGCTCGCCGCGCCCGCGAGCGTGCTGCTCATCATCCAGGCGGTCACGGGCAGCGACGACCTCCTGCCGTACTCCTCGGCATTCGAGGCGGTGCTCTACCTCTACGCGGCCGGCGCGCTGATCGCCTACATGCTCGCCGACCACGAGATCACCCGCGACGAGCTGTTCGCGGTGGGCGCGACGTTCACGCTCGTCGCCTGGGCGTTCGCGTACATCTACGTCGTGTGCCAGGCGATCCAGCCCGGGAGCTTCATCGCGGCAATCGAGCCACAGGCCGACCGCACCTGGATGGAGCTGCTGTTCCTGAGCTTCACGACGTTGTCGAGCACCGGGCTGAGCGATGTCGTGCCGGTCGAGCCGTTCGCGCGCGCGCTCGTGATGATCGAACAGCTGGCCGGCGTCGCCTACATCGCGATGGTGGTCTCGCGGCTGGTCGGGCTGCTCGTGATGAGCCGGCGCCCGGACGCGGCGGCCGAGCCGCCTCAGAGCGCGCCGGCGGCGAACGTGTCGCAGCGGCCCGGGTCGCCGCCCCGGTAGCCGGTGTCGAACCACTTCTGGCGCGAGGCCGACGAGCCGTGCGTCCAGCTCTCCCGATCGACGCGGCCGGTGGCGCGCTGCTGGATGCGGTCGTCGCCGACGGCGGCCGCGGCGTCGAGGCCGTCGGCGATGTCGTCGGCGGTGAGCTGCTCGATGAAGCCGGTCTCGACCGCGTGCGCAGCCCACACGCCGGCGTAGCAGTCGGCCTGGAGCTCGAGCCGGACCGAGCCCGACGTCTCGCCCTGGCGGTCGTTGCCGACGCGCCGGTCGGTGCCGAGCAGGTGCTGGACGTGGTGGCCGTACTCGTGGGCGATCACGTAGGCCTCGGCGAACGGCCCGCCGCGCGCGCCGAACTGGGAGCTGAGCTCGCGGTAGAAGCTGAGGTCGATGTAGACCGTCTGGTCGCCCGGGCAGTAGAACGGCCCGACCGCCGAGCTCGCCGCGCCGCACCCGCCCGTGTTCGTCTGGCCGGTGAAGAAGCGCGTCGGCGCCTCGCGGTAGCCCTGGACCTCGTCGCTCCAGTACGCCTGCACGGAGTTGACGACGCCGACGATGCGGCAGTCCTCGCGCTGGTTGGCGTCGCTGCCGGTGCGGCACGCGCTCGACAGCTCGGTCGACGGCGCGTTCGAGCCCGTCTCGGTGCCGATCGAGAGCGGGTCGCCGCCACCGCCGCCGGTGACGTCGACCCCGAGCAGCGCCAGGACCACGACGACCAGGATCGTGGCCGCGCCCCCGCCGACGGCGAGCCCGCGCCCCCCGCGCGCGCCGCGCCGATCCTGGATCTGGCCAGTGTCGAGCCGGGCGCCCTTGCGGAATCGCATGCGCCGGAGGGCTACCCGGCGGCGGCGCGGTCGGCACGGGGCGTCCGACTCCGAACGGGTCTGGCGCCGCGGCGCTCGGGCGCGCTGCCCGGCGCCCGTGACCGGTCGGTGCGCGCGACGAATTGCAGTCGCTATCGGACTGCTTCTCGTCGCGCGCCCGCGCCGGTGAGCTCGATCACGCCGGCGCGCCGGCGGCGGGCTCGTCGGGCCCGAGCACCCCGCCGGTGTCCGGGGGCGCGTCCGGTGCGCGCGGGAAGCGCGGGATCGGCGGGATCGGCGGGAGCGGGGTGAGCGGCCGGCGCAGGAAGCGCTCCACGACGTTGAGCGCGGGGCGCGCGCGCCCGTCGGCTGCGACGAGCCCCGAGTCCCAGCGCGCCCCGAGCGGCGCGCCGCTCCACTGATACAGGTAGACGCGCCGCACGTTGCGCCGCGCGGCGATCCGCAGCACGTGGCGCGTGCTGCGCGCCGCGCGCCGCTCGTCGTAGCCGAACGAGCGGGCGAAGCGCACGACCCCGCCCGTCTCGGTCAGCCACACCTGGCCGCGCCCGCCGGTCGCGGCCCGCAGCCGGCCGATCGAGCGGTCGCGCATCCGGTTGACGTCCACGTAGTTGTGCAGCCCCCAGATCCGCGGCTCGCGCGCCACCCGCCGGAACGCGCGGATCCAGCGCTCGAAGCCCGCCTGGTCGAGCACGTCGGCGGCAACGATCCGGCACCCGCGGCACCGCGCCCGCAGCGCGTTGTAGAGCCGCGCCGCATGCCCGGGGTGGCGCCCGGTCGGCTGCGCGGCGTGGTTGGCCTCGTTCCAGGTGCCGAGGTCGCGCACCCACGGGAAGCGCGCGCGGAACGCGCGCACCTCGCGCGCGAACTCGGCCACCGACGGCAGGTGCCGCGGCGTGCGCGCGCTCGCCGCGAACGCGACCAGCGCCCGCACGCCGCTCGCGCGAGCGCCGTCGATCACCGGCGCGTAGCGCGCGAGCTGAGCGGGATCGGACGCCACGTCGTAGGGCACGACGATCCGCGTGTGCCTGACGCCGAGCGCGGCGAAGCGTGGGTCGGCGAGCATCGCCGGCGACTGGTCCGCGATGCCGAGCGCGAAGCGCGCCTGCGCCGGCGGCGCGGCGGCGAGCGCGCAGGCGACGAGCAGGCAGCACGTTGCCGCCAGAGCGGTCCGGTTCGTCCGCGTCATGCCCCGCGCCACGGCGCGCGCACCGTAGCGCCCGACGCTTGCCATCGGTGCAAGGCGGCGACCGTGCCTACGCGCCCACCGCGCGCGAAGCGGCCCGCCAAGGGCGCGAACCATGGCGACCAGCTGACGTCTCCCCGATCCGGCCACGTCGACGCCCGCCGCGGTGCCCAGCCGGACCGCGACGGAGCATCCCAGCGAATGCGGACGGGAACTGACCGCAATTGGGCGTACAGTCGCCGACGATCGCCCACCCCGACGAAAGGCGCACATGGACTGGAAGCTCGAGCTCGTCGCCGTCCCCGTGTCCGACGTGGACCGCGCGAAGGCCTTCTACACCGACCAGGCCGGCTTCAACGCCGACCAGGACCACCGCGTGAGCGACGACGTGCGCTTCGTCCAGCTCACGCCGCGCGGGTCGGCGTGCTCGATCGCCATCGGCCAGGGGATCACCGATACTCCGCCCGGGTCGATGCAGGGGCTGCAGCTCGTCGTCGCCGACATCGAGGCGGCGCGCGCCGAGCTGCTCGAGCGCGGCGTCGAGGTTGGCGAGGTGCAGGACTTCCCGTGGGGCCGGTTCGTGTTCTTCAGCGACCCCGACGGCAACGGCTGGGCCGTGCAGCAGCTTCCGCCGCGCGACTAGCGTCCTCCACGGGCGATGAGTCTCGCCGCCGGTACGGGTCTCTAGTCGCGCAACCGACCAGGAGGACACGATGGGACA
>Ga0126313_10001133_pt1 | contig 13796 bp, 13 predicted proteins | sample Plot105A_FD_89954 | JGI IMG/M metagenome (GOLD analysis project Ga0126313, IMG submission 89954) | Serpentine soil microbial communities from UC McLaughlin Reserve, CA, USA - Plot105A | ecosystem: Environmental > Terrestrial > Soil > Grasslands | place: USA: UC McLaughlin Reserve, Lake County...
AGCGCGGCCGGCGACTTGCCGAGGCCCGGCATCTGCGTGATGTCGCCGCACAGCGGCACGAGCCAGCCGGCCCCCGTGTAGGCGCGGATGTCGCGCACCGGCAGCCTGAAGTGCTCCGGCGCGTTCAGCAGCGTCGGGTCGGAGGAGAGCGACAGGTGCGTCTTGGCCATGCAGACCGGGAAGTGGCCGTACCCGTCGGCGGTGAACTGCGTCAGCTTCTTCTCGGCCTCGGGGTAGAAGTAGACGTCGTTCGCGCCGTACACGCGCTTGGCGACCGCCTCGATCTTGTCCTGGATCGGCTCGTCGTCGGCATACAGCGGCCTGAAGGAGTTCGGCTGCTCGCACGCCTCCACGACCGCGCTCGCCAGGTCGGCGGCGCCGGCCCCGCCGCGCACGAAGCCCTCGTTCGCCTCCGCGCCGAACGCGCCGGCCTCGAGCGCGAGCCGCTTGACCAGCTCGACCTCCTCGTTCGTGTCGCCCGGGCGGCGGTTGACCGCCACGACCGCGGGCATCCCGAACTCGGCGATGATCGCGAGGTGGCGGCGGACGTTCTCCATGCCGACCTCGATCGCGGAGAGCGCCTGGGAGCGCTCGACGCGCGGGTCGTCCTCGACGCCGCCGTGGTGCTTGACCGCCCGCACCGTCGTGACGAGCACGACCGCGCTCGGCGTCAGGTTGCCGAAGCGGCAGACGATGTCGAAGAACTTCTCCATCCCCATGTCGGAGCCGAACCCGGACTCGGTCACGACGTAGTCGCCGATCTTCATCCCGACCTGGTCGGCGACGAGCGAGTTGTTGCCGTGCGCGATGTTCGCGAACGGGCCGCAGTGCATGAGGCACGGCTGGCCCTCGAGCGTCTGGATGAGGTTCGGCTTGATCGCGTCCTTGAGCAGCACCGCCATCGCGCCGGCGGCGCCGAGGTCCTCGGCGGTGATCGGCTTGCCGCCGTCGAACGACTGCGCGACGGTGATCCGGCCGAGCCGCGCGCGCAGGTCCTGCAGGTCGCGCGAGACGGCGAGGATCGCCATCACCTCGGAGGCGGCGGTGATGTCGAAGCCGGACTCGCGCGGGTAGCCGTTCGCCCGCCCGCCGAGGCCGACGGCGATGTTGCGCAGCGCGCGGTCGTTCATGTCGAGCGCGCGGCGCCAGCCGACCCGCAGCGCGTCGATCTTGTGCGGGTTGCCGTGCAGGATCGACGCGTCGAGCATCGCGGCGAGCAGGTTGTTCGCCGCCCCGATCGCGTGGATGTCACCGGTGAAGTGGAGGTTGAGGTCCTCCATGGGCACGACCTGCGTCATGCCGCCGCCGGCGGCGCCGCCCTTGATGCCGAACACGGGGCCGAGCGACGGCTCGCGCAGGCACGCGACCGGCCGCTTGCCGATGTGGCCGAGGCCCTGGGTGAGCCCGACGAGCGTCGTCGTCTTCCCCTCGCCGGCCTTCGTCGGCGTCATGCCCGTCACGCAGATGAGCTTGCCGTCCGGCCGGTCCTTGAGCCGCTCGATCACACCGAGGCCGACCTTGCCCTTGTAGCGGCCGTACGGCTCGATCTCGTCGGGTTGGAGGCCGCACGACTCCGCGATCATCTCGATCGGGACCAGCTCCGCTTCCTGGGCGATCTCCAGGCTGCTCTTCACGGTGTCTCCCTAGTGGCTGACGGCGGCGGCGGCGAGCTCTGACACGAGCTTGTCCTCGTAGAAGCGCTCGAGCCTGAAGGGCTCGATGAGCTCCGGCTGGCGGCCGGTGTCGACCAGCTCCGCCAGCGTCTTCCCCACGATCGGCGCGGCCTTGAAGCCGTAGGTGCCCCAGCCCGCGCTCACGTGGAAGTTCTCGACCTCGGTCTGCCCGAGGATCGGCGAGTAGTCCGGGCTCAGGTCGCACAGTCCGGCCCAGGCGCGCAGGATCCGCGCGTGCTCGAGCTGCGGGAACAGCTCCAGCGTGTGGCGCGTGAGGTCCTGCAGGAAGTTCAGCGTCCCGTTCATCCGGTACGTCGTCCACGGCTCGATCTCCGAGCCCATCACGAACTCGCCGCGGTCGGTCTGGGAGATGTAGATGTGCATCTGCGAGGAGACGATGACGACGTCGAGCAGCGGCTTGACCGGCTCGGTCACGCACGCCTGCAGGATGTGCGTCGTGATCGGGAGCGGGACGCCGGCCATGTCGTTCACCAGCGTGCTCCAGCCCGCCGTGGCGTTTATCACCTGGCCGCACTCGACGCGGCCGCGGTTCGTCTCGACGGCCGTGATCCGCCCGTTCGCCTTCTCGAACCCGGTGACCTCGGTGTAGGGATGGATCTCCGCGCCGCCGGCGTCGGCGGCCCGGGCGAAGCCCCACACCACGGCGTCGTGGCGGATGATCCCGCCGGGCGGGTGGTACAGGGCGCCCATGATCGGGTGCGTCACGTCGTCGGAGACGTGCATCGCCGGCGCCAGCTTCTGGACCTCGTCCGGTCCGATCAGCCGGCTGTCGATCCCGTTGATCCGGTTGACCTCGGCGCGGTTGGCCATCACGAACATCGCGCGGTCGGTGTGGGCGAGCGTGAGGTGGCCGCACTGGCTGAACAGCAGGTTGAAGTTCAGCTCCTTCGACAGCCCCTCGTAGAGCTTCACCGAGGCGTCGTAGAAGCGCGCGCCCTCCGGCGTCTTGTAGTTGGAGCGCAGGATCGTCGTGTTGCGGCCGGCGGCCCCGGAGCCGATGTAGCTCTTCTCGAGGATCGCGACATCGGTGATGCCGCGCTGCCTGAGGTAGTACGCGGTCGCGAGGCCGTGCGAGCCGCCGCCGACGATGACGACGTCGTAGCGCCGCTTGAGGTCCGGCCGCGGGCGCCACATGCGGCGCTTGCGGAAGATGTCACGCACCGGCGGTCTCCCGCACGAGCGCGTCGTCGCCGACCGGCCCGCCGCCGAGGTTCCCGGCCGCGTCCGCGACCACGGTCCAGACGTACTGGCCGAGCGCGGCGCCGAACAGCATCAGGTAGCGGTCCTCGGCCTCGCAGAGGATGCCGCCCGGCGTCCGGGCGACGGAGCCGGGGCGCCAGTCGCCCGGCTTGGTGACCTGCGGGCGGAGGTCGATCGCGGTGAAGCGGGCGAACGTCTCGCGCGCCAGCGGGCCGGCGAGCCGCAGCGCGGCGAAACCGGCGGTGACCTCGAGCGCGCCCGCCGGCGGCTCCCCGCCGAGCACCAGCGCGCGGGTGGTGGTCATCGGCAGCCAGGTGGCGTCGCCGTCGACGGTGGCCCGGCCGAACTCCAGGGGTGGGAGCGCGCCTTGGAGCTCGTACTTGCGGATGTGCGAGGCGTCGGCGAAGCCGACGGCGCCCAGCGACTCGCCCGGATACGACACGGCGACGTTCCAGCCGTCGCGGACCTCGAACCGCGCGCCGGCCGCGCGCGCCTGGCGCTCCATCGGCGAGCGCGCGATCGCGTCGCCCGCCGAGGGCGAGAGGAACTCGAAGCTCACGACCGCAGGACCTCCCCGTCGGGGTCGAAGAACGGCGACGTCGTGACGGTCGCCGCGTAGGTGGCGCCCTCGTCGGAGATGGTGATCGCGGCGCCGTCGACGGCCTGGGCGGACGGCACCCAGGCCATGCCGATCACCTTGCCGAGCTGGCGTGAGCGCCGCGACGAGGTGACCTGCCCGCCGGGGAGCACCACGGCGCCCTCGGTCGGGACGTGCCCGTTCGCCATCGTGAACCCGACGAGCGCGTGCTCGGCCGGATGCCCGGCCGCGTGCTCGAGCGCCCAGCGGCCGATGAAGTCCTGCTCCTTGTCGAGCTTGACGATCCACGGCATCGCCGCACCGTACGGGGTTGACTCCGAGTCGGTGTCCTGCCCGACGATCACGTGCAGCTTCTGGAGCCGGAGGATCCGCTGCGGCTCGAGTCCGAACGGTCGGGCGCCGGCGGCGATCAGCGCGTCCCAGACGTGCTCGCCGTAGGCGGCGGGGAAGTGGATCTCGTAGCCGACCTCGCCGACGAAGCCGATCCGCAGCAGCAGCGCGTCGACGCCCGCGACCGCTCCTCGCTTGCCGTCGAGGTAGGCGAACCCGTCCGGCGAGACGTCGAGGTCGGTCAGGCCGGCGAGGATCTCGCGCGCCTTCGGGCCGGCGAGGTTGACCGCGCAGAGCGCCTGCGTGACGTCGGTGACGCGCGCCTCGAGGTCCCACGTGGCGAGCCACCAGCCGAACCACTCCTCGATGGCGCCCGCCCCGCTCGACGTCGTCGTCACGTAGAACGACTCGTCGTCGAGCCGGCAGATCGTGCCGTCGTCCATGATCCGGCCGGCGTCGGAGGTCATCACGCCGTAGCGGACCCGCCCCGGCTTGAGGTTCGAGAAGCGGTTGGGATAGAGGCGGTCGAGTATCTCCCCCGCGTCCGGCCCGCGGACGAGCAGCTTGCCGAGCGTGGAGACGTCGATGACGCCGGCGTGCTCGTGCACGGCGAGCGCTTCGGCCTCGGGATCGCCGTAGTCGTACGCGCGCCGCCAGTCGCCCGCCCACTTGACGGTCGCGTTCTGCTCGCGCTGGCGACCGTGGATCGCCGAGCGCTTGGCCGGCTCGAAGGGGCGGCCGGCGAGCACGCCCATCGGCACGCTGACCCATGGCGGTCGCGCCGTCGTCATGCCCACCTCGCCGAGCGTCAGGCCGGTGTGGGCGCCGAGGGCGCGGATCGAGGCGAGCTGGGAGAAGCGGCCCTGCGACGGGCCCATGGTCACGGTCGTGTAGCGCTTCGAGAGCTCGATCGAGTCGTAGCCCTCCGCAGCCGCGTACGCGACGTCCTTGACCGTGATGTCCTCGTCGAGGTCCACGAACGCCTTGCCGCCGCCCTTGCGGTCGCGCGCGATCGCGGGCGGGGTGGCGACCGGCGACGGTGCCGGGCGATCCTCGAGGCGCGCGCGGTCCTGCTCGAGCGTGGCGGTCGCCGCGCCGTCGCCATGGCCGAGCGCGAGCGCCGCCTCGGCGCCCGCGACCAGGCCCGAGACCTCGGCCGCGTCGGCGTCGTCGTGGCCGGCGACCGAGCCGGCGGCGAGCACGATGTCGTGCAGCCCGTCGGCGACGAAGCGGCCGGTCGCCTCGTCGTAGCGGGCCTTCGCGCCGCCCTGGAGCAGGAGCGACGTGGCGGGCGTCGCGCCGCCGGAGACGGCGATCAGGTCGCAGGTGATCCGGCGCTCCCGGCCCTCGAGCGCGTAGCCCTGGGCGTCGATCGGCGCGACGACCGCGCCGGTCACGGCCTGGCGGCCGAGCGCGCGCACCACGGTCGTGCCGCGCAGCAGCTCGATCCCGGCGGCCTCGACGCGGGCCGCGAGCTCGCCGCCGCCCGCGTCGCCGCGCAGGTCGGCGACGGCGGCGATCCGGACGCCCGCCTCGTGGAGCGCGAGCGCGGCGTCGAGCCCGCGGTCCCCGGTCGTGGCGACGACGGCGGTCTCCCCCGGCTTGACCGCGTACAGCGCCGCGAGCCGGCGGGCGCCGCCGGACAGCATCACGCCCGGCAGGTCGTTGTCGGGGAACACGAGCGGCTGCTCGAGCGTGCCGGTCGCGGCGATGTGGCGCCGCGCACGCACCTGGTGGAGCGTGTCGCCCTGCCAGACCGGGACGAGCCCGTCGAAGAACCCGAGCGCCGGCGCGCGCGAGAGGATCTCGACGCCGGCGGCGCCGGCCCGGCCGGCGAGCGCGCGTGCCCGGCCGTGTTCACCCTCGTGCAGCAGCGCGCCGCCGGGCTCGACGTCCTCGTCGCACAGCACGACGTCGGCGCCCAGCTCGGCGGCGCGCAGCGCGGCGCTCAGACCGGCGATGCCGCCGCCGATGACGAGCACGTCGCAGTGCCGGCGGCGGTACTCGGTGCGCCAGCCGCGGTCGGCCTGCTTGCGCCGCAGAACGCCGAGCCCGGCGGCCGACCGCAGCACCTTCTCGTAGAGCGGCCACAGCCGGCGCGGGCGGATGAACGTCTTGTAATAGAAGCCCGGCGGTGTGAACGGGCCGCCGACGATGTCGGTGGCGCGCATCACGTCGAAGTCCAGCCCCGGCTTCGCGTTGGTGTGCTCCACCGCGAGGCCGTCGACCACGGGCTCCGCGCACGCCCGCACACCAGGCCGGCCGCCGATCTGCACGAGCGAGTTCGCGCACTGGCCGCAGCCGCACAGCTCCCCGCGCGGGCGGTGGTACTTGAACGAGCGCGAGAACGTGCGGCGACCGGACGCGTACAGCGCCGAGGCGATCGTGTCCCCCTCGAACGCCGGGATCGTCTTGCCGTCGAACGTGAAGCCGATCGCCCGCGCGCGGTCGATCCGCTCGCCGGGCTGCCCGGGCAGGCGGCTCACTCGGGCGCCTCGCTCGGCAGCGCCGTCCATTGCACCTCGTTCGTCGTCGTGTCGCGCTCGGCCACGAACCAGACGCGGCAGCCCGAACGATGGAACCACCACTCCCGCTGCACCCCCGCCACGTTGCGGCGGAAGTAGTTGTACGCGTTCAGCTCCCGGCTGTCCGGACGCGACGCCGGCCGCGCGGTGATCTCCCCGCCGTATCCGAAGTCGGTCACCTCGCGGACCCCGCAGTTGGGGCAGGAGAGGAGGAAGGACACGCGGCGATCTTATACAAATTCGTACAAATGACGCAAGACACATCCCCCAGCCGAGGCCGGATCATCGACGGGCGCGCGTATGCGGCCGAGCTGATGGAGGAGGTCAAGGACGGGGTCGCGGCGCTCGACGGCGCCGTCGGCATCGCGACGCTGCTCGTCGGCGACGACTACGCGGCGCAGGTCTACCAGCGGCGGATCGACCGCCACGCGGCGGAGGCCGGCATCTTCTCGCGCCCGGAGCGACTTCCGGGCGACACCTCGCTCCCGCGGGTGCTCGCCGTGCTGGCCGAGCTCGACCGCGACGCGCGCGTGTCCGGCATCCTCGTGCTCCGGCCGCTGCCCCCGCATCTTCCGGAGTCCGACGTGCTGCGCGCGCTGCCGCGGCTCAAGGACGTCGAGGCGCAGCACCCGGAGAACGCCGGCCTGCTCGCGCTGGGGACGCCGCGCTTCACCCCCTCCACCGCGGCGGCGGCGTTCCACATGCTCGACCGCTACATGGCGTCGGTCGGGCGCGATCCGGCGCTCGCGTACGACGGGCTCGACCTCGTCCTCGTCGGCCGCTCGACCAACGTCGGCAAGCCGGCGGCGATCCTCGGGCTTGCGCGCAACGCGACCGTGATCTCCGCGCACAAGCACACGGCCGACGCGGGCCGGCTGGCCGAGCACACGCGCATGGCCGACCTCCTGATCGTGGCTGCCGGCGTGCCGGGCCTCATCACCGGCGGGTTCGTGCGCGAGGGCGCGATCGTGGTCGACATCGGCATCAACGCCGTCGAACAGCCCGACGGCTCGACCAGGCTGATCGGCGACGTCGACACCGAGAGCGTGCTCCCGCTGGTCGAGGCCGTCTCGCCCGTCCCGGGCGGCGTCGGCCCGATCACCGACGTCTGGCTGCTGCGCAACGCGCTCGTCGCGGCGCACCTCGCGCGCGGCGAGGCCTGAGCCGGACGTCAGACGCGCTGGATCAGCGTTCCGGTCCCGAGGCCGCCGCCGCAGCACATGGTCACGAGGCCGAGCTCCTCGTCGTCGTCCTCGAGCGCGTGGAGGAGCGTGGTGATCAGGCGCGCGCCGGACGAGCCGAGCGGATGCCCGAGCGCCATCGCGCCGCCGCGGGGGTTCACGCGGTCGAAGTCCGGCCGGTGGACCTGCGCCCACGCCGCGACGACGGACGCGAACGCCTCGTTGACCTCGATGTGATCGATGTCGTCGATCGTCATCCCGTTGCGCTCGAGGAGCTTGGCGGTCGCCGGAATGGGTCCCTCGAGCATCTTCACCGGGTCGCAGCCGACGGTCGTGTGATCGACGATCCGCGCGCGTGGCCTCACTCCGAGCTCGTCCGCCTTCTCGCGCGACATCAGCAGCACCGCCGCCGCGCCGTCGGAGATCTGCGAGGAGGTCCCCGCCGTGATCTTGCCGCCGGGCTTGAACGCAGGCCGCAGCTCGGCGAGCGCCTCGAGGCTGGTCCCGGGCCGGATGCCCTGGTCGGTCGTGACGCTGGAGCCGTTGACCGGCACGGGGACGATCTCGCGCGCGAACGCCCCGGACTCCATCGCGTCGTGCGCGAGCCGATGCGACCGGACGGCGAGCTCGTCGAGCTCCGAGCGCCCGATCCCGTACTCGTCGGCGATGAGCTCGGCGCCCAAGCCCTGACCGACGATCCCATGCCGTGCCATGAGCCGGTCCGTGAACGCGCTCCCGTAGCGCTCTCCCGTCTCCGCGCCGGCGGCGAGCGGCACGAGGCCCATGTGCTCGACGCCGGACCCGATCGCGCAGTCGTGGATGCCGGAGGCGACCAGCGCGGTGGCGAAGTTCACCGCCTGCTGGGCGGAGCCGCACTGGCGGTCGATCGTGGTGGCCGGCGTCTCGATCGGCAGCCCTTCCTGGAGCCAGGCGTTGCGCCCGATGTTGAACCCCTGTGGGCCGAACTGCTGGACGCAACCGGTCACCACGTCGCCGACCTCCGCGGGATCGATGCCGGCGCGGCGGATGACCTCGGTGTAGCTGAGGCCGAGCAGGTCCGCGGGATGCACGTCCTTGTACCAGCCCTTCTCGGGATGTCCCCGCCCGATCGGGGTGCGGACGGCGTCGACGATGACCACCTCTCGGCCCTGACGGATCATTGCTACTCCTCAGTTCGCAAACTGAACTCAGTTTACACTTCGTCAGGACGCGGAGAGTCATCCTGGGGCCGGGCGATCAGCGACGCGAGCACCAGCTCGCGTTGCGAATCTCCAGGCGCCGGGTCGGGAGGAACCGTCGGCGCCGGGTGCGGAGGAAAGATCTCGCGAACGATCGGGATGGTGAAGTGGCGCGTCATCTGAAGCCTCCAATGGTTGTGCGAGGGAGCACAACCGTACCCTAGAATTGACTTCAGTTCAAGTCCGTGTCAAGACGCCACCGCCGGGGCCGGCGTCGCGTCGGCGACGACCTCGCCCGGCAGCTCCCGGGACGGATCGATCGAGATCGTCTTGGTCAGGAGGTAACCCTCCAGGCCGGCGATCCCGTGCTCGCGTCCGAGGCCCGAGCGCTTGTAGCCGCCGAACGGCGAGTTGAAGTCGGCGGCGAACGTGTTCACCGAGTACGTGCCGGCGCGGATGCGCCGCGCCACGTCGAAGCCGTGCGCGACGTCGGCCGTGAACACCGACCCCGAGAGCCCGTAGTCGCTGTCGTTGGCGATCCGGATCGCGTCCTCCTCGTCGTCGTAAGGGATCAGCACGACGACGGGCCCGAAGATCTCCTCCTGGGCGACGGTCATGTCGTTGCTCACGTTGGTGAGCAGCGTCGGCTCGACGTACCAACCGCTCGCGAGGTGCTCCGGCACGCCGCCTCCGGTGGCCAGCGTGGCGCCCTCTTCCACGCCCTTGCGGACGTAGCCCAGCACGCGCTCGCGGTGGGCCTCGGAGATCAGCGGCGAGACGACCGTGTCCGGCTCCATCGGGTCGCCGACCTTGAGGCCGGCGAACGCCGCCGCCAGCTGCTCGGCGAGCCCGTCGTGCAGCTCGCGCGGCACCAGGAACCGGCTCAGGCAGACGCAGCTCTGCCCGGCGTTGGTCCCGACGCTCGCCCCGACGAGCACCGGGAGCGCCTGCTCGAGGTCGGCATCGCGCAGGACGATCGCCGCCGACTTGCCGCCGAGCTCGAGCACGCACGGCCGGACGAGCGAGCCGCAGATCTCGCCGATCCGCCGGCCGACCGCGGTGGAGCCCGTGAAGCTCACCATGTCGACGTCGGGATGCCGCACCAGGTGCTCCGACGCGTCGGCCTTCGCCGCGACGATGTTGACCACGCCGGGCGGGAAGCCCGCCTGCGTGATCAGGTCGCCCATCGCGAAGATGGCGAGCGGATCCTGCTCCGGCACCTTCACGACGACGGTGCATCCCGCCACGAGCGCGGGCGCGGTCTTCTGCGCGACGCAGGCCAGCGAGAAGTTGTAGGCGCACATGATCGCCGCGACCCCGACCGGCTCCTTGACCACGAGGCTCTTGCCGGCGAACGGGACGATGCCGCCGCCGCCTGCGCCGACGAGGGGTGAGAGGTCCGCGGTGCGGACCTCGGCGAAGTCGTAGTTCTCGCCGACCTCCGCGTAGTAGTTCCAGTGCAGGGTGGGCGCCGTCGCCTGGTAGACGTCGGAGAGGAAGTACGTGCAGCCCATCTCCTCGGTGATGAGCTCTGCGAGCTCCTGCTGGTGCTCGGCGATGCCCGCCGCCAGGTTGCGGCACAGCTGCGCGCGCTCGCCGACGGGCCGTCGCGACCAGTCCGTCTCGTAGAAGGCGCGACGCGCGGCCTCGACCGCCGCGTCGATGTCGCCCGTGGTCGCCGCCGGCACCCCGCCGATGCGCTCGCCGGAGCGAGGGGAGATCACGTCGATGGCCTCGGCGGACTCCGAGTCGCGCCATTCGCCGTCGATGTAGAAGCCTGAGTGTTCGCGCTCGATCATCGCAGCATGTCTCCTGTTGTCAGCCCTTCTTGACGACGTTGCCGGCATCGATCGGCAGCGCGATCCCGGTGATGTAGCGGGCGGCGTCCGAGCACAGCCAGACCACCGCCTCCGAGACGTCCTCCGGCTCGATCCAGGGCGTGTCGGGAAGGATGTTCAGCGCCGCGAACGGCTCGCGCACGTCGTCGGCCGTCGGCGCCGCGAGGTGCGGCGCGAACAGCGCGAACGTGGCGTCGTTGATGACGAGCGGCGTGTTGACCGTGGTCGGGCAGATGGCGTTCACCCGGATCCGGTGCGGACCGGCCTCTTGAGCGAGGACCTTCATCAGCCCGACGACGCCGTGCTTAGCGGCCGTGTAGTGCGCGGTGTGCGCGTAACCGAGCAGTCCGGCGGTCGAGCTGGTGAGGACGACGGAACCGCCCTCGCCGCGCTCCACCATCGAGGGCAGCGCGGCGCGGGCCGCGTTGAACACGCCCGTGAGGTTGACGTCGATCATGTCCTGCCACTGCTGCGAGGTCATCTCCCAGCTGACGGCCCACGTGCCGATCCCGGCGTTGGCACAGACGATGTCGATCCGCCCCAGCGTCTCGAGGCCGGCGTCGACGACCGACTGGACCTGCGCCAGGTCGCGCACATCGGCGAGGCGCCCCACGGCGCGCCGTCCGCGCGCCTCGACCGCCGCGATCGTCTCGTCGAGCTCGTCGCTCGTGCCGAGCGCGTAGCCCACCGTCTCGACGGCGTCGCGACCGATGTCCAGCGCGATGATGTCGGCGCCCTCGTCCGCGAGCCGGATCGCGTGGGAGCGGCCCTGACCGCGCGCGGCGCCCGTCACGAAGGCCACCTTGCTGTCGAGCAACCCCATGTTCGTCCTCTCCTCGGTCGGCTCCCGTTCGATCCGCCGCAGCGCGGATCGGGCGGCGCGGGCTGGCAACGTACCAACTTGACTTCAATTCGTCTATGCTTCGATCCACTTTTCCCCGACCGAGGAAGGGCTGCCCAGATGACCGACAACGCGTCCACCGTGGACCTGCTGGTGCTGGGCGCCGGCATGGCGGGCTGTGCGGCAGCCACACGGGCAGCTCGCGCGGGTGCCTCGGTGGTGCTGGTCGAGAAGACCGCCGCGGTCGGGGGCTCCGCCGCATACGCCGGCTTCGTGTGGAGCGCCCCGAGCGTCGACGTGATGCGGCGCGAGATCCCCGACGCGAACCCGGCGCTCTCGAGCCCGCTCGTCGAGGACTACGACGGCGGGATCGACTTCCTGCGGTCCCTCGGCGTCGAGGTCGGCGGCGCCGTGACGGTGCTCGGCTTCGGTCGGGGCCGCGCCGTCGACACGGCCAACTTCTTCCTGACGTGCGAGCGCATCCTGCGCGAGACGGACGGATGCGAGCTGGTGCTCCGCGCCCACACCGAGCGACTCCTGCTCGAGGGTGGGCGCATCTGCGGTGCAGTCCTACGCACCGCGGCCGGCGAGGAGCGAGCGATCAGGGCCGGCGCAACGCTGCTGGCCACGGGCGGCTTCGCCGGCGATCCGGGGCTCCGCGCCGAGCTCATCCACCCCCGGGCCCGGGATCTGCCGCTGCGCGCGAACCGGGGCAGCACCGGCGACGGCCTGCGGCTCGGCCGCTCCGCGGGGGCGGCGATCTCGGAGCCCGGCGCCGGCTTCTACGGCCACCTGATCCCGTCGCAGGTCAGCTACGACGACCCCTACCAGTTCACCACTCTGACCTTCTACCACTCTGAGCACGGCGTCCTGCTGAACCTCGAGGGGCGCCGCTTCTGGGACGAGACGATCGGCGACCACATCACGCCGATGCAGCTGTTGGACCAACCCGAGGCCCGGGCACTGCTGATCTACGACCAGCACGTGCACGACAACTGGATGATGAAGCCCTACGTCGAGGGCGTCGAGCCGGTGGACAAGTTCCGGATCGCGTACCAGCGTGGCGCCCGCTGCGCCGTCGCGGAGGATCTCGAGGAGTTCGCCGACCTGCCGGACGAGTGGGGCTATCCGGGCAAAGCCGTCCTCGCCTCCCTCGAGGAGTTCAACCGCCAGTGCGCGGAGGGCCGCCCGCAGCCCGGGCGCAGCAAGGATGCGCGCCCGCTCACCGAGCCCCCGTACTACGTCATCGAGGTCGTCCCGGCGATCACGTTCCCGTTCATCGGGCTGCGCATCGATCCGCAGGCGCGCGTGCTCGACGAGCGCGGCACGCCCGTCCCGGGCCTGCTGGCCGCGGGCGCCGACACCGGCGGCGTCTTCGTCCGCGCCTACGCGGGCGGGCTCGCCAATGCCCTCGTCTTCGGACTCCGCGCCGCGGCCACGGCGCTCGTCTCCGGCGGAGCGCCGGCCGTCGGCGCGAAGCCGCTGGCGAGCAGCGTGTAGCCCTCCCGGAGGTTGGCCTCGAGGTCGTCGCCCGGATGCCGGACCCAGCGGACGAACGCCGCCATCGATGTCCCGAGCGCCGCGTGCGCCACCGCCTGGGGCAGGAGGTCGTGGACCGCGAGGCCGACGCGCTCGGCGACGTACTCGGCGATCACCTGACGCCACGCCGCATAGCGCAGCATCGCGTGCGCCTGCAGCGCCGGAACGGTCGTGATGAGCGTATGCGGATCCGTAACTCCGGCAACTGCGCGTCGTCGTAGCGATTCGAGGCCACGACGGCCTCGGCCAGCGCGTCCATCAGCGGCGCCTGCGCCGGCGCTGCCTCGAGGTGGGCGCGCAGGCGCCGCAGCACCCGGTCGAAGTCGCCCCAGACCATGTCGTTCTTGGACCGGAAGTAGCGGAACAGCGTGCGCCGCCCGACGCCCAGCGCGACGGCGATGTCGTCCATCGTGGTCTCCTCGAAGCCCTGACGAGCGAAGAGCTCGAGCGCCGTCCGCGCCACCTCTGCGTGCGTGGTGCGGCGTGGCCGTCCGGGGCCCGGGCGGTCCGAGTGGGCGTCAGAACTGAACTGAACTTGCATCAGGACAGGACCTGTTGTATCACTCCCGGCAATTCCGGCACTCGATGCTGAATCCACGTTCGAGGAGAAGGTGCCATGACCCGCAACGCCACCCCGGCGCAGCCCCCGGCGGCCGCCCCGCCAGCGCCGCCCGCGCCCGCGCCCGAGGCTGCCGAGCACGAGCGAGCCGACGCCGCGCTGGTGGCGGAGGATCTCCTCGTCGAGGACCTCTCGATCGACGGCATGTGCGGCGTCTACTGAGCGCGATGTTCGACCTCGACCGCGCCTGGACGTTGCACCCGCAGGTCGCCCTGCGCCCCGAGGCATTCGGCGCGCTGGCCTACAACTTCGG
>Ga0126313_10001136_pt1 | contig 13791 bp, 11 predicted proteins | sample Plot105A_FD_89954 | JGI IMG/M metagenome (GOLD analysis project Ga0126313, IMG submission 89954) | Serpentine soil microbial communities from UC McLaughlin Reserve, CA, USA - Plot105A | ecosystem: Environmental > Terrestrial > Soil > Grasslands | place: USA: UC McLaughlin Reserve, Lake County...
ATAGTCATGAGGGAGCCCGTGCAACACCGCGTCGTTGACCGACGTACACAACACCTTGCCAAACGGGCTGGCCCCGAACGACGGGTGGTAGTTGATGTAGCAGGACTCCGCGCCGCGATCGCGGATCATCTGGTGTGCCAACTCATCGAGCTCGAGAAGGTTCACGCCGACATCGACCCGTACAATGAGCGCGCTCAATACTTCGGCGACGAATCGCCCGGCCGGTCTCATCTGCTCAATCTCGGCGCGTGTTCGATACTCGATCACCCTGAGATTCTGCCGTATGCCGCAATCGGGCTCAGGAGGTTGCCCGACGAACCGTGTGCCCTGAGCTTGTCGCGGGCACCGGACTCGCGGGCTTCGATAGACTCAGGCCCCAAGCAATGCCGTCGAACTGAATCACCCAGTGATGGAGTCCTCGTACTCGCTAATCTCGGCGACCTTTGGCCCGGACGGGCTGCTCGGGTCGAAGACGTAGTCGAGCCACTCCTTGGCAAGCCGTCGCGCGAGCTGGAGACCGATCACGCGCTGGCCGAGGGTGAGGATCTGGCAGTCGTTGGACAGGACGGACCGCTCCACGCTGAATGAGTCGTGAGCAACCGTTGCCCGGATGCCTGGCACCTTGTTGGCGGCAATCGCCACTCCGATGCCGGTGCCACAGACCAAGATGGCGCGATCCGCTTCACCCCCCGTGATCTTTTCGCCTGCAGCGATTGCCACCGACGGGTACGAGGATGCGTCGAGATCTCCCTCGTAGACGCCGAGGTCGGTGACCTCAACTCTGTCATCGGCCTGCATATCGACCAGAATGTGGTCCTTGTAGTCGTAGCCGGCGCTGTCGCTTCCCACCAATAGCCGAATGCGATCGTTCATATGGGTTGTCCTTCCTTGTCCATGGACTCTGTTGCTGCGGCTGCGGGAGCCTTCGCCTCCCCCAGCACGTCGCCGATCGCGGTGACAATCAGTGCTAGCGAGATGGCGCCTGGATCTGGGGTGCCAACGCTGCGCTCGGCGAGCGGGCGCGCCCGCCCGATCTTCGGAACGAGAGAGGCGGTTGCCTCGGCTGCGGTCCTGCAGACGTTCGCCGCGGACCGCCACGCTTCGGACGCCGAAGCTCCGGCGTCGACCTGGTCGACCAGCGTGTCGACGAACGGGAACAAGGCGTCAAGCATGGTCTTGTCGCCGAGCTGGGCCTTGCTGAATCCCTGCAGGTGCGTAGCCGAACTCTGAACGGCATCCGCCAGCCGCCTTGCAGTCACAGCCTCCGTATTGCCCAGGCCCTTGCCGACACCCTCAAGGAGCAACCCCCACAAGATGCCGCTAGTGCCACCGGCCTTATCGCCAAAGGCGTGGCCAGCTGCGCTCAGGACCGTCTCGACGCCACCTTGGGTCTCGTTGGCTGCCTCAGCGGCGGCCTTTGAGCCCCGGGACATACCGATTCCGTGATCACCGTCACCTGCTATCGCATCAATGCGACCGAGGTACTCCTTGTTCTCCTCAATCGTTGCGTCGATTGCATCGACCGCCTTACGCACAAGTGCCGCAGCCACGATTGACTCCTCGCTTGCCTCCGCCACCACCTTCTCAGCAACATGCTCTGCACCGGTGCGCCGGGTGGTAAATTTTTCGCTTGTCACAGCGATGCCGCGTCGGAAGGCTGCAGTCTCTGCAGGCGCCACCCAGTATCCTTCGAGCTCATCGTCGAGCCACGTGACGGAAAGTGAGCAGCCGGCCATATCGAGGCTGGTGACCAGCTCGCCGACCTCAGGAGACACTTGCACGACGCCCTCAGCTTCAAGGAGTTCGCTGACGTGGCCGTATAAGACAAACAATTCCTCGTACTTGGTGGCGCCAAGTCCGTTGACGAGCACCGCGGCCCTGCCGCTCGCTTCCCCGGGACGCTCCGCGAGGACCTTGTTGACGAGATGGCTGGCCAAGTCCTTGGCCGACATCCAGCCGGCCGAGCTGATTCCGGGCTCGCCGTGAATGCCCAGTCCAAAGTCCATATGGCCCTCGTCGACCGTAAACAGCGGCTTGTCTGCACCGGGCATGGTGCAGCCGTGAAATGCCACGCCGAAGGAGTACGTCGCAGCATTGGCCGCGCGCATCACGCGCTCGACGTCGTCGAGGTTCGCTCCCGCCTCCGCCGCAGCTGCGGCGATCTTGTATACCGTGAATGTGCCTGCGATGCCGCGCCGCTTCTCCTGCTCCTCCCGGCTGGCCGAGGCGACATCGTCGGTCACGTACACGATCCTGGTGTCGATTCCTTCGTTGATCAGTCGCTCTGCGGCAACCCCAAAATTCAGCCGGTCCCCGGCATAGTTGCCGAACCCCAGCACCACTCCGGCGCCCCCGTGAGCTGCCTTGGCGATCCGGTAGACCTGCTCCGCAGATGGCGACGCGAACATGCCACCGAGGACCGCTCCATCCGCGAAGCCGGTGCCGACAACACCGTTGTACGACGGGTAGTGGCCGGAACCGCCGCCGATGACCAGGCTGACCTTGCCTTCCAGCGGCCCGCCCGAGCGGACGAAGCCGGAAGCACCTTCGACGCGCTGCACGTATTGCGGGTACGCCGCGGCGAAGCCCTTGATCACCTCGTTCGGGAATTCTGCGGGATCGTTGTAAATATGCGTCATTGGGAGCCTCCAGGATTCTTGTCAATGCGACGACTGGGAATTGGCCTGAGGTGGGCCTGGCCGAACGACGTTTTCTGAGCCTGTCGATCTCCTTCGACAGGCTCAGAGAACTGCCTTAGATCTACGTTCCGCTGTAAACGAAGTTGTCCAGCTGGCCAGCGTTCTCCTTGGTGATCAGCGTGCAGTCAAGGGCCTGCTTCTCCTCGGGGACGCCTGTCTCGCCGGTCTTGACCACACTGTCAAGCTGCGCGGCCGCCTTCTTCGTGCCCTCGACGATCGGCTGCAGCACCGTGGCGACCATCTCGCCCTTCGTGACCGCATTTGCGGCATCCTGGTTGCCGTCAAAGCCGAGCACCTTGACCTTTTCCAGCTTGCCTGCCTCCTTCAAGGCGTTGATGGCACCCAAGGCCATCTCGTCATTACCCGCAATGACGCCCTGGACATTGGGATTCTTGGAGAGCAAGGCTTCCATCTTCTGCTGGCCCTCCTGACGATCCCAGTTGGCGATCTCTTCGCCGACCTCCTTCAGGTCCGGGTACTGCGAGATCACCCCGGCGTAGCCATCGGATCGCACCTGTGCATTGTTGTCGCTGGGCTTCCCGAGGAGCTCGACGTAGGTACCCTTGTAGTTCATGGCTTTGGCCCACTCCTCGGCGCCCACCGTCGCACCCTGAGCGTTATTGGACACGATCTGTGCCTTGGCCAGGCCAGTCTGACTGATCTCGGCGTTGATCAGCACCACCGGGATGTTCGCATCGACCAATTTTTGCACGGCCGCCACACTCTCATCAGCACCGGCCGGGTCGAGCAGCACGCCTTTCACCTTGTCGTTGATGGCGGTCTCGATCAGTTGGTTTTGCGTATCCGGATCGTTCTCATGAGCGGACGTCGTCGGCTGATAGCCGAGCTTTTGGAACTCCGCTGTGGCGGTGTCGATCTCGGCTTTCCAGTACGGGTTTGACGGATCGACAGTGATCACGGCGATGGGTCCGCCCGCTTCTCCACCGCCGGTGGCTGGTGCCGATGGTGCGGCCTCGCCGCCGGCTTCGCCGCCGCCACCACCGCAGGCGGCCAAACTGAGTATGACCGCGCCAGCTAGCAGCGATCGTGATGCGATTCGATTGAACATCGCTTTCCTTTCAATGGTAGAAATCTGCGGGTGAAGGGTTGCGTACGGCGGACCGGACGCTTCTTGATCAAGAGCTGGATCCGGGTTCCGTCGTGCCTCCCCGGGCAGCCGCAGCTGCCCTCGCGGCCGCGACCGCTTTGCTAGCGCTGCGACGCCGCTGCACGATCTGCTGGATCTGGTCGACCGCAACAGCGAGGATGATCACTGCACCGGTGATGACCTTTTGCCAGAACGGAGACACGCCGACAATGACCAGGCCGTTGGCGAGGAAACCGATGACAAAGGCGCCGATGATCGTGCCGCGGACTGTGCCACGGCCCCCAGAGAGTGCCGCGCCACCGATGACGACCGCCGCTATTGCGTTCAACTCATAGAACGTGCCAAGATCGGCCGTTGCAGAGCTGATGTTCGCCATCTGAAGGATGCCGACGATCCCGGCGCACAGCCCGGACAGCACGTAGATCTGCGTCTTCACGGACTTGACCGGCACACCCGAAAGTTGTGCAGCACGCTCATTACTGCCAGTGGCGTAGAGCCAACGTCCGAACGGCGTGCGGTTGAGGACGATGGAGAAAATGATGGCAAGGATGATCATCACCCAGGCAGCGAGTGGCAGCCCGAGTGGTCTGCTTGCGAAGATCTCGAAGAAGCCGGTGTTGTTGAGTCCTTCCTGACCCCTGAGCTCGTTTGTGATGTTCTGACCGTCAAGCAATACCTCAGTGAGACCGCGCGCCACATAGAGCATGCCCAAGGTCACGATGAACGGAGCAAGATTGAGCCGGGCTATCAGCAGCCCGTTCACCCACCCGACGAGCATGCCGACCGCCAGGGATATGACGATGATCACCCAGAGCGAGGGGAACATGGTCTGATCGCTGAACGGCATGGGAACGCCGCGGAAGAGGTTGCCGGCCACGGCCGCCGTAAATCCGACGATCGATCCAACCGAAAGATCAATGCCACCGTTGAGGATGACCATCAGCATGCCGAGCGCGACGATCGCATTGAAAGCTACCTGCTTGGTGATCGTCGTCAGGTTGCCTGCCGTCAGGTAGTTGTCGCTCATGATGGTGAAGATCGCGATGATGATCACCAAAGCGATCAGTGCACGACCCTCGACGAGGAGGGCATTCATATTGAACCGACTAGGTCCCTTTTGCTCCTCCGCTGGTGCGCCCGCGGGCGGCGCGGGAGTCGTAGTCGTGGTACTCACTGGTGGGCTCCTTTTGCCACTTCTTCGGCTTCTGCTGCCGGTTCTGCACTTTCCGCTGCTGGTTCTGCCGTTGCTTCTAGTTCTTGTTCGTAGTGGGTATCGTGTTCGCCGGAGGCGGCCATGATGTCGTCGCGGGTGGCGGTACGCGGATCGAATTCCCGAATAAACCGCCCCTTGCTCATCACAATGAGCCGATGTGAGGCGGTAATCGCCTCACCGACTTCCGATGTGACGTAAAGGACGGCCAGACCCTTCTTGGCCTCACGGAAGAGTAGGGCGAAGATCTCCCCCTTGGCTCCCACATCGATCCCGCGGGTGGGCTCGTCGAGCAGAATAACCTTCGGATTGGTCAGCAAGATCTTTCCGATGACCACTTTCTGCTGATTTCCTCCCGAAAGCGACGTGATCAAGGCATCGGGTCCGGCCGTCTTGACCTTGACGTCCTTGATCTGACGGTCGACGTTTTCTCGTTCGATCTTGCGAGCGATGAAGAGGTTCTTGACCGTTTGCAGCAGGCTGGCCAGCGACATGTTTTTGCCGACGCTCATCATCTGGACCAGGCCGTCACGTTGCCGATCCTCGGGTACCAATCCCATGCCGATGGCGATGCGTTCCTGGATATTCAGGTCGGCAATGTCCCGATCCCCTAACAGAACTCGGCCGCCGGAGATTGAGTCGCGACCCGCAAGGGCCTCCATCAGCTCGGTCCGGCCGGCACCCATGAGGCCATACAGGGTCACGATCTCGCCCTCGCGCACGTCCAGCGACACATTGTTGACCACGACCCGTCCGGTGTCTGGCTCTGCGACCGTGACATTTTGGATCGACAGCGCAACATCGCCGAAGTCCCGCGGCTCATCGCGGAAGTCGTAGTCGGCCTCCCGGCCCACCATCTGACGGACTACCCAGCTGAGATCGACGTTGGCAGCATCGTCGGTGGCTACGAGTTCACCGTCGCGGAACACCACCGCAAAGTCCGCGATTTCAAGCGCCTCTTCGAGGTGGTGGGAGATATAGACAATCGCCACGCCATGACTCGTCAGCTCATGGATAACCTTGAACAGCACCTCCACCTCACTTGCGCTGAGGGCGGATGTCGGCTCGTCCATGATCAGAATGCGAGCGTCGGCCGCCAGCGCCCTGGCGATCTCGACCACCTGCTGCTGGCCGACGCGAAGATCCTGCACCAGCGTGTTCGGCGGGATCTCTTCCTCAAGGCGCTCCATCACCTCTTTGGCGATCTCAGTTTCCCTGGCGTAGTCGATTGCGCCAGTACGAGTTCGCAGTTCACGGCCGATGAAGATGTTGTCCCGGACACTGAGGTTCGAGGCGAGGTTCAGCTCCTGGTGGATGATTGAGATGCCTCGCTCCACCGCATCATTGGTCGACTCGAGATTGATGGGCTCGCCATCGAGGATCAGTTGACCAGCAGTCGGCTTCTCAACACCCGACAAGATCTTCATCAATGTCGACTTGCCGGCGCCGTTCTCCCCGAACAATACGGTGACCCTGCCGCGACGTACGTCGAAGTTCACACCCTTCAGAGCTCGGGTGACGCCGTAGGTCTTGGCGATGTCCACCGCCTGCAAGACGACGGCCCCATCGTGTGGCGCTACATCGTCCTGGTCGAGCACCGCCGCATGGTCACTCATTACGCGGCCTCGATCGTGACTGGTTGCACATTGACCGGCTTGGCCGGCGGCTGCGGTCCGCGGACGACGACCATGCCAGTGGCGCTCACGTTCTTGCCCTGAAGGGAGGCTGGGTCACTGATGCTGGACTTGACATTTTCTTGCATCAGCTTCTTCAGCTCATCCCCGACGAACTGGAACTCCGTCTGGCCTGGGGCGTCGGCAAACTTGAAACCCATCCCGTCGCGGATCGCGGTGCCATTGATGGCCGTGCCCAGCGGAATGAGTACTTGCGTCTGCTCCGGCACCCCGGGTACCTTCACCCGCAGCGCATTGGCGGAGGCCTCCTCGACTGTGCCATCGAGCTTGACAGCGAAGACGTAGGTGCCCTCGGCTGGCGCCGCCGCGTTGTACTGCTTCGCGGCGGCCTCCACATCACTCTGGATCGCCGGCACGACCTCTCCGAGCGGCTGAGCATTGGCCGGGATCTCGGTCTGAGCCTTGGTCCACAGCTCAGATGCCGCCTCTGCGGGATCAAACTGCTTGGGCAGCGTAGCTTCAAGTTCCTCAGGAGTCAGGAACTTGGTACTCAACACCATAGCGACGAGAAGAACAGCGACCAGTCCAAGGACAATGAAGAGGTTGCGCCTGGACTTCTTTTTCGTTTCTGGCATCAACATCAGTGCTCCTTACAGAAGCGCTGCCGTAGCGGTCCACGGCAGGGTTCGGCTGTAGGTAATTGACGGGCCTTCTCCCGCACCTGTTGAGGGCGCACACAGCTTCAATAGCTCGACAAATCTTGAGGCTTCCCAGGCAGCGCGGCCGACAAACAGTCCATACGTATTCGGATCTCTGAGAAGCTCGGTGGCGTTTTGGATGTTGACGCTCCCGCCATAGATGACTGCGCGGGCCGAGCCAGCTGCGTTCGTGACGACGTCATTGATCAGCGCCATCACTGGCGCAATCTGCTCCACGGTAGGGACAATGCCCTGCTCACCTATGGCCCAAACAGGCTCGTACGCGATGATGACCTGCCTGATCTCGACTGCCGCCAACTCTGAGAGTGCGGCCTGCACCTGGACGCCCACGAACTCCTCTGCGCCGCCGACGTCACGAACCGCCAGCGGCTCGCCGACACAGATCAGCGGGATGAGGTCGTGCGCGATCGCTGCTGCGACCTTCAGCGCAACAGTGCGATCGGTTTCCCCGAAATGCTTTCGGCGGTCGGAATGGCCGATCTCGATCAAAGTCGCGCCGGCATCTTTCGCCATTCTCATGGAGATCTCGCCGGTCCAGGCTCCCTCGGCTGCCCAGTGAGCGTTCTGCGCGCCCAGCAGCACCGGAAATTCTGCCGGCAAGCGATCGCGAACGCGGGCCAACGCGGTATGCGATGGCAGTAGGAACGGCTGGATGCCGCTGGGGATCGGGAAGGTCAGCAACTCGTCGACGAAACTGTCGGCCTCGGCCAGCGTTTTGTTCATCTTCCAGCTGGTGCCGACCCACAATGGGCGACTCTTCGGCGACGTCATGACGACTCAATCGGCTCCGATATCCGTCAGGCGATCACGGGATTAGCGAGACTTTGATCGATTCCTTGCCGCTGGCAACCATCTCCAGACCCTTCTGGAAGTCGGCCAGAGGCAGCTGGTGAGTGCAGATTTTGTCCATCGGAAGCCGGCCGGACTCGAGCATTCGGATAGCGGCAGGCCAGCAGTCCGGGCCCAGGTGAGCACCGCGTACGTCGAGCTCCTTGTCGTCGCTAATGATCGACCAGTCGACACTCACGTCGCTGCCGAAGACGCTGTATTCGACATACGTGCCCAGCTTGCGCAAGATGTTCAGGCCCTGGCCGACGGCGGAGGGATGTCCGGTCCCCTCCAGATACACATCTGCACCGTAGCCGTCCGTCATGTCCTTGACCTTCGCCACTGCATCCTCTTGGCCGATGTTGATGATCACGTCGGCGCCGCACTCCTTGGCGAGGTCCAGCTTGTCCTGGGCCAGGTCGAGGGCGACGACCGACTTGGGGTTCTTGGACTTCGCACCGGCGATCATGCCAAGGCCAATGGGCCCGCAACCAGCGACGACGACGACATCCTCGAACTTGATATCCCCGCGCTCCACTGCGTGCAGCGCGCAGGAAAGAGGCTCGGTAAATGCAGCATGTGCGGGCGGCAGATCGGAGGAGATTTTGTATACGAGAGCGTCTTTGTTGTAGAGCATGTAGTCCGCCATGCCACCCGGCGTCCGACGCTTGAAGCCGAACATGTCATGCGGGGCACACATCCAGTACTCGCCATTCAGGCAGTAGCGACACTTCCAGCACGGCACGATCTGCTCAGCGACAACGCGATCCCCGACCGCGATTCCCCAGCGTTCAGCCGCCACATCATCCAGTTGAACAACTTTTCCGACGAACTCATGGCCGGGAATAACCTCGGTTTCGGCCCAGGCTGGACGGTTGGCGTCTCCCCAGAACTTGGCCGCCCCGTGGTAAGCCTTCAAGTCGCTGGCGCAGATGCCGGTCGCCTCGACCTTGATCAACGCCTCACCCGGTCCCGGCCTCGGAACGGCGACCTCTTCCAACTGGTAGTTCTCAGGACCGTGACAGATGACGGCCTGCATTGTGTCGGGGATCTCATTGACTTGATCGGCCGAGGATTCAGACATGCGAGCCTCCCTGCTCCGTCGCGACGTAACGAAACGCTGCGGCTTCGCTACCGCGCCCTCCCAGACGGGCGTTGATCAGCACCCTAACGCCACCGTTGACATCTGTGCAATCATTTGCTCTAATCGTTATGAGAGTGCTGAACATTTGTTCACGCAGCAGGTGACATTGCTGGAATACTTTGGCCATGGTGGTAAAGAGGCGGAGACATCTAGCGGGTGGAGTGCGCACCACCAGTGGCAATGGGCACGGTCGTTTCTCACCCTCGCTGCTCTATGCGGCTGCAAAGATGTACTACACGGATGAGGCGACCCAGGCCGAGGTAGCAGAACATCTACAGACCAGTCGGGCGACCATATCGCGTTTGCTCTACGAAGCTCGGCGCCAGGGCATTGTACGCATCGAGGTGATCCCGGCAGACAACGAGGTTGCTCATGATCTTGCCGCCCGTGTCGCCGCAGTCCTGGGACTGACAGCGGTCTACATCTCCGAGCCGCTGCCTGTTCCCGGGCGCGGCGAGACTATTGAGGACCTGATGGGCAGCGTCATGGTGGGCGCGGTTGGGCGTGCGCTGGTGGCGGTGGGTCTCGAGGTCGGCGACGTGATGTTGGTGTCATCCGGGCGCACGATCTATGAAGTAGCTCGATTCGACCTGCCCAGGCTGCCCGGGGTCATCGTGGCACCGACAGTGGGCGGAACCGACCAGCCAGAGGCGTGGTACCAGACCAATGAGATCACTCGTCTCATTGCGGAGCGAATCGGCGGCCGGCCGGCCTTCCTGTACGCCCCGGCGTTGCCAGGTCCCAAACTATTCCAGACGCTTCAGAGCGACCCCGGCATCCATAGGGTGTTGAAGCTGTGGCCATACGCGCGTTGTGTGCTCACCGGAGTCGGCGCGCCGCCGCTGCTGCGCTCCGATGCGCCGCAATTCGTGAATGTGACCACCTCGCCGGATCTCATCGAGGCAGTCGGCGACGTCTGCTGCCGATTTTTCAACCGTACCGGTCATCCCGTAGCGTTCGCGGGCAGTGAACGGCTGATCGCGGTCGATATGGAGACGCTGAAGAGCATCCCCACGGTGATCGCGGTGGCCGCCGGACCGAACAAGGTGGCGCCGATCATCGCCGCTGCCCGCGCGAAATTCTTCAGCCAACTGGTGACCGACCCGCGCACCGCCAAGGAAATTCTCGCCCGGGCGTAACGCCGACTTGTCAGCGCCTGTGGTCGCCAGAGGAGCCACCCAAGCTGACAACTCAGTGTTTGGCCCAGGCGGCGAGGCGGTGCATCTGCTCGCGGGTCGCGGGATAAAGCTCCAGCCACAGTCCGTAGAGCTCGTCGTAGCGTGCCCGGCGGGCCGGGTCAGGCTCCACCTTGTGGTCGATTACGGTCCAATCGGTTTTGGGATCCACAAGCCCGCTACCGATCGCCGCCAGCAGAGCGCCGCCATAACACGCGCCGATCGTCTCGCGAGGGATCAGCTGGGTGTGGCCGGTGACATCAGTGACAATCGACGTCCACAGTGGGGAGCTCACACCACCGCCGACCGCCACCGTGCGCGTCACGTGCCACGCCGACTCATCGAACAGATCCAGGATCTGCCGGATTCCGAACGCAATGCCCTCATATGCCGCGCGGAAGAGATGGGCACGGCTGTGCCGCAGGGTGAGGCCGGCCACCAGCCCACGCGCCTTCGGATCGAACACCGGCGTACGCTCCCCGGCCAGGTCGGGCAAGACCAGTAGTCCCTCGGCTCCCAGGGGCACCTCGGCTGCCTCTGCCTTGAGCGTGTCGAAGTCGGGACCACCCATCAGGTCGCGCAACCAATTCGTCAGGCTCCCGGCCGTGGCAGTGCCCGCTGTCAGCAGGTGAGTTTCCGGCTCGACTCCAGCGGTCGTCCACAGAGCCGGGTGGAGGTAATAGTCTGCCAGCACTTGGATCAGGAAGATCGTGGACCCGTACATGATCATCAGATCTCCCGGATCCCGTACTCCAACGCTGAACGCCTCGGCGAAGGCGTCAATGGTGCCAGCCACCACTGGTGTGCCTGCCGCAAGGCCCGTTGCGCGCGACGCAGGCTGGCGGACCGTTCCGATGACCTCACCGGGCCAGGCCAGGCGAGGCAACGGCATCGGCTCACAGATATTCATGGCCCAGTCGTGATGCCAGCCGAATTCCGGCACGCGATAAAGCGGATCACACTGACTTGCGGTGTGATGGTCCAGGACGTACTTCCCGGTCAGCTTCGCGACAACGAAGGTATGACATCCGTACCAGCCGCGGGCCGCCCTCCATACTTCTGGTTCGTGGCGGCGTATCCACTCGATCTTGGGCCCCAGCGCCTGGCTGGTGAGGTACTTCCCGGCGTTGGCCAAGATCGCCTCTTTGCCATAGCGGCGGCAAAACAGGTCGATCTCCTCGGTCGCTCGGGTATCGATGCCATAAAGGATGGCCGGCCGGAGGGGCTCAAGATCGGCGCCGCACAGCACCAGGCTGGGACCCACACCACTGATGCAGACCGCGACGATCGGCCCTGGGCTGGAGCTGGTCAAGATCTGGCAGATGGCCTCGACGTCCCCCACCATGTCCCTTCGGCATCAGCCTCGGCCCAGCCCCGGCGCGGCAAGGAAATCTGGTGCGGGCGCTGCGCTGTTCCGACTACGTGGCCGTCGGAAGTGACCAGCAGCCCTTTGGTGCTGGAAGGTACCGATGTCAATCCCGAGTACGACCTCCACCTTTGCCACACTAGTGCCGTGGCCCGCTTACCGACTGATCAAAGGATGGTTGATGCGAATCGTAGTGACCGGAGGTCAAGGTTTGCTCGGTACCGAGGTCGTACGGAGGCTGGAGGCTCGGGGGGCGACAACCACCTCAGCAAGCCGGCGTACCGGTGTCGATCTTGCTACCGGAGCCGGGCTCGAGGCGGCGCTGCACGGTGCCGACTGCGTGATCCATGCGGCCGTCAATCATTGGCGTCATCGCACAGTCAATCTGGGTGGCACCCGCCGCTTGATCAATATCTTGGCCGATCAGCCAGCGCCACCACACATCGTCTACATCTCGATTGTGGGCTGCGACCGCAGCCCGTTTCGGTATTACCGCGCCAAGCACGCCAGCGAGCTGGTATTGGAGCGCAGCAAACTTCCGGTCACGGTGGTTCGGGCTACGCAATTCCACACCCTGGTTGCCACGGTTGCTCGGGTAGTGACGCGCGGTCCGCTGGGATTTGTACCCCGAGGCATGTCATTTCAGCCATGCGATCACCGTTGGGTCGCCGCGGAGATCGCCGACCTTGCACTGGGGCTGGCACCGTCGGGCTACCATCGGGCTGCTGATCTGGCGGGACCCGAACGTGTCAGCCTCGCCGATGCCGCCGCATTCATCCGCGCCGAGAAAGGCAAGCCGGCGCCGCGGCTCATCACGTTTCCGCCCGTCGGCGGCACCCTGCGGGCTTACGAGGCGGGAGTCAACCTCCCCGGTCCCGATGTGAAGATCGGTGGCTCATCCTTCCGTGGATTCTGGATGGCCGCTCAGTCTGGCGCTGCTCCGGTCAGACAGTAAGGGCCTTGAGCTCGGCGAGCAGCTTGCCCATGGTGTCCTTGGCGTCGCCAAAGAGGAGCGTAGTAGTCGGCTCGTACAGCAGCTCGTTCTCAATGCCGGCGAAGCCGGGACGCATGGAACGCTTCATGAAGACGACCTGGCGCGCCTGGTTGGCATGCAGAATCGGCATGCCGTAGATCGGAGCGCCTGGCGTGGTCTCGGCCGCCGGATTGACCACATCGTTCGCCCCAACCACCAGCGCAACATCGGCCTGCTTGAACTCCGGATCGATCTGGTCCATCTCCTTGAGCTGCTCGTACGGGACCTGAGCCTCTGCAAGCAGCACATTCATGTGCCCCGGCATTCGACCCGCGACTGGATGGATGGCGTAATCGACGCGTGTGCCGCGTTCGAGCAGCAGATCGACCAGCTGGCGCAGCATATGTTGCGCCTGGGCGACTGCCAGGCCGTAACCCGGGACAATGATCACGCGTTGGCCGTACGCGAGCAAGATCGCCACGTCAGCCGGTCCTGCCGCCTTCACCGGTCGATCACTGACGGTGGTGGCGCCGAGGGTCGATCCGCCCTTGAGCGCACCGAAGAGAATGTTGATCAACGACCGGCCCATGGCGTTGGCCATCAAGCGGGTCAGCAGGGCGCCGGCGGAGCCGACCAGGGTGCCGGCAACCAGCAGGAGAATGTTCTCCAGCAGGTAGCCGCTGGCTGCGACCGTCAGCCCAGTGAAGGCGTTCAGCAGCGAGATCACAATCGGCACGTCGGCACCGCCGACGGGCAACACCAGCAAGACGCCCAGCGAGGCGCCGACAGCGGCGAGCATGAGCGCGAAGAACATACTGGGGGCGATCACCAGACCGACGCTGAGAGCCAATGCGGCCAGCAAGCCCAGCCCGTACAGAATCGGATATCCGCGGAACACCACTGGACGCGTGGTCATCAGCTCTTGCAGTTTGAGG
>Ga0126313_10001137_pt1 | contig 13786 bp, 13 predicted proteins | sample Plot105A_FD_89954 | JGI IMG/M metagenome (GOLD analysis project Ga0126313, IMG submission 89954) | Serpentine soil microbial communities from UC McLaughlin Reserve, CA, USA - Plot105A | ecosystem: Environmental > Terrestrial > Soil > Grasslands | place: USA: UC McLaughlin Reserve, Lake County...
GACAGGCCCAGGCCGGCGGTGGCGGGCAGGTCGTAGCGGGTGTAGCCCCAGCCGCTGGAGAACTTCGTCGCGGGCCCGACCCACTGGCCGTCCAGCCCGAACCACACCCCGTCGACCAGCTTCAACGGCGGCGTCCAGACGCCGCCCATCTCGCCGGTGATGTGCCAGCCGTTGGCGTAGAACCGCCCGTCCTGGAAGCCGATCGAATAGGCCCGCGTCCCGGCCGCGACCTCGCGGCGGTCCTGCAGCCGGCTGGTGGTGGACAACTCCGGCGTGGCCCCTTGGGCCCCCGCCAGCGCGCCGGGGGCGGCGCCGGCCACCGCCTGCCCCCCGATCGAGATGCTCACGACGACGACGACGACCGATACCACGGCCATGAACCTGCGTGACATGAGGCTCTCCTCCCGACGGCTCCGGTCAGTCTTGCTCAGAGCGAACTGGAAGTCGAGCAGAATGTACACGTTTGTCGGCTCCACGCCGAAGGCGCCGGCGCCGCCGCGACCGGGCGGGCGGCCCTAGCCGGGCGGGGAGAGGGCCTCGCGGAGGGCGGCGGCGGCCTCCTGCATGGCGGCGTCGGCCGTCGGGGTGACGGCCCGCCAGCGGAAGAAGCCGTGGACCATGCCGGGGTGGCGGCTGACGGCGGCCGGCACGCCCGCGGCCCGCAGGCGGGCGGCGTAGGCCTCGCCCTCGTCGCGGAGCGGGTCGTGCTCGGCGGTGACGACCAGCGCGGGCGGCAGGCCGGCCAGGAAGGCGGCCCGCAGCGGCGAGGCGTCGGGCGAGCTGCCCTCGGCGCCGCCCAGGTAGTGGTCCCAGTACCAGCGCATGCCGGCCGCGGTCAGGTAGTAGCCGTCGGCCTTCTCGCGGTAGGAGGCGGTGTCCATGGCCGCGTCCATGACCGGGTAGACCAGCAGCTGGAAGCCGATCGCCGGCCCGCCGCGGTCGCGCGCGCCGAGGGCGACCACCGCGGCCAGGTTGCCGCCGGCGCTGTCGCCGGCGACGGCCAGCCGGTGCTGGCTGCCGCCGAGCTCGGCGGCGTTGCGCGAGGCCCACGCGGTGGCGGCGTAGCTGTCCTCGACCGCGGCGGGGAACCGGTGCTCGGGGGCCAGCCGGTAGTCGACGGCGACCACCACGGCGGGCACCGCGGCGGCCAGCCGCCGGCAGACGGCGTCGTAGGTGTCCAGGGTGCCGACCACCCAGCCGCCGCCGTGGAACCAGACGACGATCGGGAACGGCGGCTCGCCGTGCGGGCTGTAGACCCGCACGCGCAGGTCGCCGGCGGGCCCGGGGATGGCCCGGTCGTCGGCGGCGGCCACCGGGACCGGCGGGCCGTTGAGGGTGGCGGCGCCGGCGGCGTGGAGGCGGCGGGCCTGCGCGACCGACTGCCGCTCCAGCGGCGGGTTGCCGGCCGCGGCCATCCGCGCGAGCACCGCCTCGATCTCGGGCTGCAGGGACATGGCGGGCAGGATACTAGGCGCCGGCCGACCGGTCGCGGCGGCCAGCGCCGCCGCCGTGCCCTGCGCCGGCCGCCGAACCACACCTAGAGCAGCTCCGGGCGCACCCAGTCCTTGCCGAGGACGTGCTGGTCCAGGAACGCCAGCACCGTCCGGTACCACACGCGGGCGTGCTGGGGGGTGAGGATCCAGTGGTTCTCGTCGGGGAAGTAGAGCAGCTTGGCGTCGACCCCGAACCGGGTCAGGTCGGTCCACAGCCGCAGCGCCTCGCCGATCGGCACCCGGTGGTCGCGTTCGCCGTGGATCACCAGCATGGGCGTGCGGATGCGGCCGACGGCGTCGTCGGGGGAGTGGCGCCGGTAGCGCTCGGCGGCGGTCTCCGGGGCGCCGAACTCGCGCTCCCACCAGGCGGCGTGGTCGGTGGTGCCGTGGAACTGCTCCAGCGACCAGATGCTGGCGTGGGTCACGATGCAGCGGAAGCGGTCGGTGTGGCCGGCGACCCAGTTGGCCATGTAGCCGCCGAAGGAGCCGCCCATGGCGGCGGTCCGCCGCTCGTCGAGCTCCGGCCGCGCGACCGCGGCGTCGACCAGCGCCATCAGGTCGCTGAACGGCTCGTCGCCCCAGCGGCCGTGCCCCCGCTCGACGAACGCCTGGCCGTAGCCGGTCGACAGCGCCGGGTCGGGCAGCAGCACCGCGTAGCCGGCGGCGCTCAGCAGGTAGGGGTTCCAGCGCCAGCTCCACGACGACCACGACATCAGCGGCCCGCCGTGGATGAACACCACCAGCGGCGCCGGACGGTCGGGGGTGGCGCCGACCGGCAGCACCAGCCAGGCGCGCAGCGGCGTGCCGTCGCCGGCGCGGGCGTTGACCTCGGTGAGCGTCCCCGGCAGCCGCAGCGGCAGGCCGGGGGTGGGCAGCGGCGCCGGCCGCTGGTCGGCGGCCGCGGCGTCCAGGGCGACGGCGCCGGGCGGCGCGTCGATCCCGGCGCGCAGCGCGTACAGCCGGCGCCCGTCGGGGGCCGGGCAGAGGTCGGAGAAGGCGCCGTCGGCGCACAGCCGGGTGACCCGCCCGTCGGCGTCGCCGCCCACCTCGACCCGGAACACCGGCGCGCGGCCGCCCTGGTCGGCGACGAAGAACACCGCCCGGCCGTCGGCCGCCCAGGCCGGCTCCTGCGGCCACAGGTCCAGGTCGGGCAGCAGGTCGCGGCCCCCGCCGCCGTCCAGGTCGACCAGCCACAGGGTGACGTCCATGGCGTGGTCGGGGTCGGCGTGGCGGATGCGCTCGCAGACGGCCAGGCGGCCGTCGGGCGAGCAGGCGACCCTGCCGACCGAGGAGGCGGGGTCGTCGAGCAGGACCCGCCGCTCGCCGCTGCCGGTGTCGATGGCCACCAGCAGGGTCCGCGGGTTGCGGACCTCCCCGCTCTGCCACCCGGCCAGCACCGCGCCGCCGTCGGGGGTGACCGCCAGCTCCACCTCGTCCAGCGCCCGCCCGGGGCTGGGCGTCAAGGGGCGGCCGGGCGCCGTGCGCCCCTCCCCGGCGGGCGGCGGCGCGGCGAACAGCTGCGGCTCTCGCGGGCCGAGGTAGTGGTCCCAGTAGCGGATCGGGTAGGTCTCGAACAGCTGCGCGGTGACCCCGGCGTCCTTGCGGGCCCGGTGGTGGCGGGCGTCGGCCTCCAGGTCGTCGGCGCCGGGGTGGACGCCGGTGCGGTAGACGACCGTGCCGGCGTCGCCGGCGACCCGCAGCGCGTCGATCCCGGCGGGGGTGGAGGCGACCAGGTGGGCCTCGCCCCCGCCGGCCGGCAGCCGCCAGATGCCGGCGACCTCCTCGTCGTCCTCGGCGTCGGGGGCGGCCTCCGGGTCCCTGCGGGTGGAGGTGAACAGCAGCGAGCCGTCCGGCAGGAAGGCGGCGTCGCGCTCGCCCGGGGCCGAGCGGGTGAGGCGCCGCGGCGCCCGCTCGCCGGCCGGGTCGAGCTGCCAGAGGGCGGTGACGAACTTCTTGCCGTCCGGGCCGGGCCGCGCCACCGAGGTCACCAGGCGGTCGCCGTCCGGGGAGAGCACCAGGCCGGCCACCCGCGGCAGGGTCAGGTAGTGGTCGAGGTCGAAGGTCGGCTCGGCGGTGGACTCCTCGGTCATGGGCCGACCTTATCGTGCCTGGCGCCGCGCCGCCGCCCAGGCGCGGCGCCAACGGCACCGCCAGCCGGGCGGCGTGGTTCCCCCGGTCACGGCCCTGCGGTAGAATCGAACATGGGTTCGATACGAGTGGTGAAGGAGGCCGGCGTGACGGTGCAGACCGGGGCCATCGAGAAGGGGAGCGAGGTGAAGGTCCGCAAGCCGGGCCACGGGGAGATGGGCACCTGGCGGGTGCTCGGCGAGGTGGCCAACTCCGGGCCCGACGACCCGGCCTTCGACGTGACCAACCTGCGCAGCGGCCGGCGTCGCATCTTCCGGGCCTCGCGGCTGGTGGTGGTCCGCGGCGCCGCCCCCGGCCGCCGCTGACCGCCCCGCCCCCGCCCGCCGGCCGCCGCCGCCAGCGGCGGCCGGCGGGCGTCAGCCGCGCTTCGCCCGCTTTGCCGGCTTGCGGCGCTTGCGGCGCGGGCCGAACAGGGCGTCGAGGACCAGGGAGGTGCCGATGGCCAGCATCCAGGAGTCCTTGACCAGCGTGATGCCCTGCTGGCTGGGCGCCAGGGTGCCCTCCCGGCGCATCCCCGGGGTGGTCAGGTACAGCCGGGTGAGCGAGCCCCCGAACCCGGCCAGGCCCAGCCCGGCCAGGCCGGAGGGCACCACCCCGATGGCCAGCAGGGAGCCGCCCAGGGTGATCTCGCAGGCCGACAGCAGCTGCGCGAAGTCCTTGGGGTCCATGTCCTTGAACAGCCGCGGGAAGGCGGTCAGGGCCCGCTCGTGGAGCCAGGCGGCCTGCTCCTCGCCGGCGCCGAGCTTGGACAGGCCCTGATCGAGGATGACGGCCCCGGTCGCCAGCCGGACGGGGACGTGCCAGAGCTTGGTGGCCATCGCGCTCCTTCCAGACGTCGCGCCGCTTGATTGCACCAGCAACCTACTCCGTCGCGACGCTCCGGGTGCGCCGGGGAGCGAGCCGCTCGCCCTGCTTGGCGGCCCTGCTCCTTGCTCCCGATAGGCCTGCCTGTTACCGTTCGTCGAACGGGTGTTCAACCCAGCTCGTCGCCGGTCGGTGGGAAGCGTCATGGTGGGAAGCGTGGGAGGGATGGCGCATGAAGCCCAGGCCGTTGGTGGCCCTGTCGGCCCTCGTCCTGGCGCTGGTCGCGGCCGGCTGCGGCGGTGACGGCGACGGGCAGAAGGGCCAGGACAACAGCATCACCTTCTGGGTCGCCGAGGACAACGCGGAGCGGGTCAAGGCGATGCAGCAGACCATCAACCGCTTCCAGCAGCAGAGCGGCATCCAGGTGAAGCTGTCGGCGATCGCCGAGGACCAGCTCGCCACCCAGGTCCAGTCGGCCAGCGCCGCCGGCAGCCTCCCCGACGTGATGGGCGCGCTGTCGCTCGGGTTCGCCCACTCCCTGGCCGCCGACGACATCGCCGACCCCGACGCCGCCGCCGACGTGATCGACAGCCTCGGGCGCGACACGTTCTCCGAGCGGGCCCTCAGCCTGGTCGAGGCCGACGGCAAGCCGGTGGGCATCCCCAGCGACACCTGGACCCAGCTGCTGGTCTACCGCAAGGACCTGTTCGACAAGGCGGGGCTTGAGCCCCCCGACACCTTCGAGCGCATCCAGGCGGCGGCCACCAAGCTCAAGCAACCGGGCATGGCGGGGATCGTCGCGGCGACCAAGCCGTCCGACTCCTTCACCCAGCAGACCTTCGAGTACTTCGCGCTCGCCAACGGCTGCCAGCTCACCGACGACCAGGGCAACGTGCAGCTCACCAGCCCGCAGTGCGTGCAGACCTTCCAGTTCTACACCGACCTGATCAAGAACGGCTCGGTCTCCGGCGGCCAGGACGTCGACACCACCCGCGCCGCCTACTTCGCCGGCAAGGCGGCGATGCTCGTCTGGTCGTCGTTCATCCTCGACGAGCTGGCCGGGCTGCGCAAGGACGCCCTGCCGACCTGCAGCCAGTGCCGAGGCGACAAGGAGTTCCTCGCCAAGAACAGCGGCTTCGTCACCGCCATCAAGGGACCCGCCGGCGGCGAGCCGACCCAGTTCGGCGAGGTCACGTCGTTCGTGGTCGTCAAGGACGGCAAGACCGACCCGGCCAAGCGCTTCGTCGAGTTCATGATGAGCGACGGCTACCTCGAGTGGCTGGCCCTCTCCCCAGAGGGCAAGTTCCCGACCCGCGCCGGCAGCAAGGACAACCCGCAGCAATACGTCGACGCCTGGGCCAAGCTGAAGACCGGGGTCGACACCAAGAAGCCGCTGGCCGACCTCTATCCCGCCGAGGTGCTCGACGCGCTCAGCAAGAGCACCGACACGATGAGCCGCTGGGGCTTCCAGCAGGGCCAGGGCAAGCTGGTCGGCGCCCAGCTCGCCGAGCTGCCCATCCCCAAGGCGCTCGGCGAGGCGCTGGGCGGCCAGCTCGACGCGGAGGCGGCCGCCAAGCAGGCCCAGGCCGACGTGGAAGAGATCAAGCAGTCCATGCAGTAGCGGCGCACGGAGGGGTGAGCCATGCGCGAGGCGCCGCTGCCCGCGGCCGAGGCCCCGAGGCGGACCCGGACGCTGCGCCAGCAGGAGGCGCGCGCCGGCCTGGCGTTGCTGTCGCCGACCCTGGTCGTGGTGCTGGCCGTGGTCGTCCTGCCGATCCTGTGGACGGTCCTGATCGCCTTCCAGCGGCTGCGACTGCGCGACCTGCGCCGCACCGGCATCTTCGGTGCCGACCTCACCCTCCGCAACTTCGAGACGGTGCTGACCTCCAGCGGCTTCCTGGACGCCCTCAAGGTCACCCTGATCTACAGCATCGTCGGCACGACCCTGTCGATCGGCCTCGGGCTGGTCGCCGCCCTGGTGGTCCGCAAGCCGTTCAGGGGCCGGACGCTGGTGCGGGCCTCGATGCTGCTGCCCTACGTGGCACCGGTGGTCGCGGTCACCTTCGTCTGGCAGGTGATGCTGAACCCCGAGCTGGGCATCGTCAACGCGCTCGGCGCCGACCTGCTGGGCTGGCAGGACCCCATCCCGTTCCTGGACCAGCGGACCGGGACGCTCAGCGTGCTCGGCGTGGACCTCGGCGTGCCGACCGCGCTGGTGGTGGTCATCCTCTACCAGGCCTGGCGCTACTTCCCGTTCTCGTTCCTGTTCATCCTGGCGCGGCTGCAGGCGCTGCCCGGCGAGCTGGACGAGGCGGCGCGGGTCGACGGCGCCACCCCCCTGCAGCGCTTCCGCTACATCACCCTGCCGCAGCTCAAGGGCGTCATCGCGCTGCTCACCGTGCTGCGGTTTATCTGGACGTTCAACGAGTTCGACGACGTCTACCTGCTCACCCAGGGCGGCGCCGGCACCGAGGTCGTCTCGGTGCGGGTGTTCCGCTACCTCACCGGCCGCGGCGACGTCGGCGCCGCCGCCGCGCTGTCGCTGGTGCTGGCCGCCGCGCTCGCGGTCCTGCTGCTGGTCTACTTCCGCTTCTTCGTCGGGCGCTCCAGCGAGGCGGAGGCGATTTGAGCCGCACCGGGCTGGACACCGAGGTCACCGGCCGTCGCCCCGGCGTGGAGGCGCCGCCGCGGCGGGCCGCGCGCCCGCTCAGCCGCGAGGTCGTCGAGACCCGCGTCCTCGGCGTGCTCAAGTGGGTGACGATCGCCTTCTTCGTGGTCGCCACCATCTTCCCCTTCTACTACATGCTGCTGCTGTCGGTCCGCTCGATCGAGGACCTCGCGCTGGACCCCGGGGCGCTGTGGCCGCCCAGGGGCGTGTCGCTGGACGCCTTCGGCGAGGTGCTCCGAAGCGTCGACGACGGCGGCCAGGGCTTCGTCACCTTCCTGCGCAACAGCGGCGTGATCGCCATCGGCAGCGTGGTGGCGACCCTGCTGGTGTCGATCCTCGGCGCCTACGCCATCAGCCGGCTGGAGTTCTTCGGCCGCCGCCAGGTCCACTTCCTGTTCCTGGCGGTGTACCTGTTCCCGGCGATCCTGCTGGCGATCCCGCTGTTCGTGCTGTTCACCCGCATCGGGCTGCGCGGGTCGCTGCTCGGCCTGACGATCGTCTACATCTCCCAGACCGTGCCGGTCACCATCCACATGCTGCGCAACTACTTCGCGACCGTGCCGGCCAGCCTGGAGGAGGCGGCCGCCCTCGACGGCGCCACCCGCCTGCAGATCATCCGCAAGGTCGCGCTGCCGCTGGCCAAGCCGGCGATCATGGCGACCAGCCTGTTCGTGTTCATGATCGCCTGGAACGAGTTCCTGTTCGCGCTGCTGTTCCTGGTCGAGGACCGCGGCCGCTGGACGGTGTCGCTCGGCCTGTCGCAGCTGGCCGGCTCCATCGAGGTCGCCAAGACGGTGCTGATGGCCGGCTCGGTGATCCTGACCGTGCCGATCATCGTGCTGTTCTTCGCCACCGAGCGGCTGCTGGTGGAGGGCCTGACCAGCGGCGCGGAGAAGGGCTGACCGGGCCGACGGCGTGGCGTGCCCGGCGGGAGGGGAGGGGGTAGCCTTGTGAAGAGGATCACGAAGTCTTGGGAGGCCGCCAGCGATGCCCGCCGCCGCCAGCCCAGCGGACCTGTTCGCCGCCCGCAGCCAGATGGCCCTGTCGCTCGGCTGGCACATCGTCGTCGCCTGCCTCGGGGTCGGCTTCCCCGCCCTGGTGATGCTGGCCGAGTGGCGCGGCCTGCGCACCGGCGACCCCGCCTACCGGCTGCTGGCCCGCCGCTGGGCGCGGGCGCTCGGGGTGCTGTTCGCGGTCGGCGCGGTCTCCGGGACCATCCTGTCGTTCGAGATGGGCATCCTGTGGCCCGGGCTGATGGGCACCTTCGGCGAGGTCATCGGCCTGCCGTTCGCGATCGAGGGGATCGCCTTCTTCGTTGAGGCGATCTTCCTCGGCATCTACCTGTACGGCTGGGACCGCCTGCCGCCGCGCGCCCACCTGGCGAGCGGCGTGCCGATCCTGCTCGCGGGCGTGGCCAGCGCCTTCTTCGTGGTCTGCGCCAACGCCTGGATGCAGCAGCCGCGCGGCTTCGACCTGGTCAACGGCAAGGTCACCAACGTGGACCCGTGGGCGGCGATGTTCAACCCGGCCACCCCGCCGCAGACGGTCCACATGATCCTGGCCGCCTTCATCGTCGCCGGCTTCCTGGTCGCCAGCGTCTACGCGGTGGCGCTGCTGCGCGGCCGGCGCGACCGCTACCACCGGCTCGGCTTCCTGCTGGCCTTCACGGTGGCCGCCGCGGTCGTCCCCGCCCAGGTCGCCGTCGGCGACTGGGCGGCGCACTTCGTGGCCACCAACCAGCCGGTCAAGCTGGCCGCGATGGAGGGGGTGTTCCAGACCGCCAGGGGGGTGCCGCTGCACGTTGGCGGGGTGGAGGTCGACGGCGAGCTGCGCTACGCCGTCGAGATCCCCAATGGGCTCTCGCTGCTGGCCCACTGGGACCCCGACGCCGAGATCGCGGGCCTGGAGCGGGTGCCGCCCGCCGACCGCCCCCCGGTCACCGTGGTGCACCTGGCGTTCCAGCTGATGGTCGGCGCCGGCCTGGCGCTGCTCGGCCTCGGCGCCTGGTTCGCGCTGGCCTGGTGGCGCCGCCGCGACCTGCCCCGCTCCCGCTGGTTCCTGCGCGCCGCCGCGCTGTCCGGGGCCGCCGCGGTGCTGGCGCTGGAGGCCGGCTGGGTGACCACCGAGGTCGGCCGCCAGCCCTGGATCGTCTGGGGGGTGCTGCGCACCAGCGAGGCGGTCAGCAGCGCACCCGGCCTGCGCTACGGCCTGTACCTGCTGCTGGTCGTGTACGGCCTGCTCACCGCGGCGACCGTGTACGTGCTGCGCCGCCTGGCCGCCGTGCCCGTCCCGCTGGCGCCCCAGGAGCGCGACGTGCAGGCCTCCCCGGTCGTATGACCCTCCCGGAGGTCCTGCTGGCGGTCACCTGGGTCGGCGTGACCGCCTACGCGCTGCTCGGCGGCGCCGACTTCGGCGGCGGCTTCTGGGACCTGCTGGCCGGCGGCGCGCGGCGGGGAGGCCCGCAGCGGGACCTGATCGAGCACTCGATCGGCCCCGTCTGGGAGGCCAACCACGTCTGGCTGGTGTTCGTGCTGGTGGTGCTGTGGACCGCCTTCCCGCAGGCGTTCGCCGCGGTCGCCTCCACGCTGTCGGTCCCGCTGACCCTGGCCGCGGTGGGGATCATCGCGCGCGGGGCCGCGTTCGCCTTCCGCAAGGCGGTCGCCGAGGTCGCGCCCAAGCGGCTGTTCGGCGCCGCCTTCGCGCTCTCCAGCGTCCTCACCCCCTTCTTCCTGGGAACCGTGGCCGGGGCGGTGGCCTCGGGGCGGGTCCCGCCCGGCAACGCCCGCGGCGACCTGGTCACCAGCTGGTGGAACCCGACCGCCGTGCTCGGCGGCGTCCTGGCCGTCGGCGTCTGCGCCTGGCTGGCCGCCGCCTACCTGACCGCCGACGCCGCCCGGGCCGGCCAGCCCGGACTGGCCGAGCAGTTCCGCCGCCGCGGCCTGCTCACCGGCGCGGTCGTCGGGGCGGTGGCGCTGGCCGGCATCGGGGTCCTGCGCGGCGACGCTCCCGTCCTGTTCGACGGGCTCACCGGCCGGGCGCTGCCGCTGGTGGCCGCCTCGGCGCTGGCCGGCGTGGCGTCGCTGTGGCTGCTGTGGACCCGGCGCTTCGTGGCCGTGCGGGTCACCGCGGCGCTGGCGGTCGCCGCGATCGTCTGGGGCTGGGCGGCGGGGCAGTACCCCTGGATGCTTCAGGGCCAGCTCACCATCGCCCAGGCGGCGGCCGGCCGGCCGGTGCTGCAGGCCGTGCTCGGCAGCCTGCTGGTCGGGGCGCTGCTGTTCCTGCCGCCGCTGGCCTGGCTGCTGGTGCTCTTCCAGCGGTCCCAGGGGCCGGGCGGCGACCGCCGGCCTACCGGGCGCCGTCGCGGGGGGGCGCTGCCGCCAGGCCGGTGACGGTGTCGCCGAGCACCTCGCCGTGCCCGATCCCCAGCGTCTTGATCCAGCGCTGCTGGCCCAGCGTCAGCCCGACGAAGAACCCCAGCTCCACCAGCTCCGGCTCGGTGAAGTGCCGGTGCAGCTGCGCCCACAGCGCGTCGTCGGCCAGTTCGGCGTTCCAGATGATGGCGCTGGTGTAGGACAGCGCCGCCTTCTCCCGCTCGCTGAACTTGTCCGAGGGGAGGAAGTCCAGCAGCTCGTCGTAGCGGTCCTCGCTGAGCCCCTGCTGTCCAGCCTGGACAGACCGTTGCAGGCCTCAGTAGTGGCACTCGATCGACTTGGAGACGTAGACCCGGCAGAGCTCCTTGATCCTGTGGTCCAGGACCCCGTTGCGGAAGGTCAGGTCCCAGGCCTGGGAGAAGGCCCGGATGACGTTGGGGTTGTGGGCCCTGATCGCCTGGCTCTCCGGCCGCGGCGTCCCGTGCCGCCTGGCGTGCTCCAGGTAGCCCCTGACCTCCGGGTCGTCGATCCCCTCGGGATCCACGTAGCTGATGTGCGGCATCGCCGGGTCACCTCCGTCGCGCCCTGGTCGCGGCGCTGCGGCAAATGATACGGTCTGGCGGCTGCTGAGACAGTCTGCTGGTCTGACCAGGGATCGCGATGTTCGAGCCGATCGAACGGAAGAAGGTCTACGAGCTGGTCGCCGAGCGGCTGGTCCAGGAGATCAGCGACCGCCGCCTGAACCCCGGCGACGAGCTGCCCCGGGAGCGGTCCCTGGCCGAGGCCTACCACGTCGGCCGGTCCTCGGTCCGCGAGGCGCTGCGGATGCTGGAGTCCAGGGGCCTGATCGCCTCACCCGGCGGCGGCAGGCTGGTGGTGGCCGACTACGCCAACCCCCTCAACCAGTCGCTGGCGCTGCTGCTGCGGATGCACGACGGGGACCAGCGGGAGCTGTTCGAGGTGCGGCGCATCCTCGAGGTCGAGTCGGCCGGGCTGGCCGCGCTGCGGCGCAGCGACCGGGACCTGGCGGCGATGCGCGAGGCGCTCCAGCGCATGCGGGCGGGCCTGCGCTCCGCCGAGCGCTACGTCGGCGGCGACGTGCACTTCCACATGGCGGTCGCGGCCGCCACCCACAACCGCGTGGCGACCTACATGATGCAGGCCATCCGGGACGTGCTCCACCGCGCCCTGCTGACGATCTACCAGATCCCCGGCAGCCCCGAGCGGTCCCTGGGCCAGCACGGCGAGATCCTGGAGGCGGTCGCGGCCGGCCGCGCCGAGCTGGCACGCGAGCGGATGCGCCAGCACCTGCTGCGGGTGGAGGCCGACGTCGACCAGGCGACGCGCGGGGCGGGCGCGCGGCCCCGCATGGAACCGGCGGAGGGCCGCTGATGGCGCGGGTGGGGTTCGTGGGGCTCGGGGTGATGGGCGGGCGCATCGCCAAGCGGCTGCTCGACGCCGGCCACGAGGTGACCGGCCACAACCGCACGCGCGCCAAGGCCGACTGGCTGCTGGCCCAGGGGATGGGCTGGGCCGACTCCCCGCGCGCGGCGGCGGAGGCCTCCGAGGTCACCTTCAGCATGGTCACCGGCACCCAGGCCCTGCGGGCGGTCACCGACGGCCCCGACGGCCTCCTGGCCGGGCTCGGGCCCGGCAAGGTCTACGTGGACATGAGCACCGTGAGCCCAAGCGCCAGCCAGGAGCTGGCCGCCAAGGTCGCCGAGCGCGGCGCGGCCATGCTGGACGCCCCGGTGTCGGGGAGCGTGGTGACCCTGGAGGAGGGCAGGCTCTCGATCATGGTCGGGGGCGACCGGGAGGTCTTCGAGCGCGTGCTCCCGGTCCTGCGTGACATCGGGCCGACGGTCACCCACGTCGGCCCCGGCGGCCGGGCGGTGCTGATGAAGATCGCCACCAACCTCAGCCTCGCCGTCCAGATGGTCGCCTTCAGCGAGGGCGTGCTGCTGGCGGAGAAGGCCGGCATCCCCCGCGAGACCGCCGTGGAGGTCCTGCTGCACAGCGTCATCGCCTCCCCGATGGTCAGGTACCGCGGCCCCTTCGTGCTGAAGATGCCGGAGGAGGCCTGGTTCGACGTCGACATGATGCAGAAGGACATGCTGCTGGCCCTGGAGGCCGGCAGGGAGCTGGACGTCCCGCTGCCGACCACGGCCGTCACCAACCAGCTGCTGACCGCGGCCAGGGCCATGGGCCTGCAGGAGCGGGACTTCGCCACCGTCTTCACGGTGCTCGCCCGGATGTCCGGGCTGGAGGAGTAAGGAGGAGCCATGGCTCGGGGTCGATGGAAGGCGGCAGGGGCACTGGCGGCGCTGGTGCTGATCGCGTCGGCGTGCTCTGGCGGCGACGGCGGCGGCCAGGGCGGAGGGGAGAGCAAGGAGCCGATCGTCATCGGCGCGTCGCTGCCGCTGACCGGCGAGTTCTCCCAGCCCGGCGGGGCGGCCAAGCGCGGCTACGAGGTCTGGCTGGAGATGGTCAACGAGAAGGGCGGCATCCTCGGCCGGCAGGTGCAGCTCAACGTCCTCGACGACGCCAGCGAGCAGAACACCGTGGTCGCCGACTACACCCGGCTGATCACCCGCGACAAGGTCGACCTGCTGCTCGGCACCTTCTCCTCGCTGCTCAACCTGCCGGCCTCGGCGGTCGCCGAGAAGAACCGCATGGTCTACGTCGAGCCGGCCGGCGGCGCCCCGGCGATGTTCGAGCGCAAGTTCCACTACCTGTTCTTCGCCCAGCAGGCGACCGCGCCCCACCAGGCCGACGTGTTCGTCGACTGGGTCAAGAGCCTGCCGGCCGCCCAGCAGCCCAAGACCGCCGCCTACCCGACCCAGGACGACCCGTTCGCCAAGCCGGTGATCGACACCATGCGCAAGGCGCTGGAGGCCGCCGGGGTCAAGACCGTCTACTCGACCGTGTACCCGCCGGAGACCGCCAACTTCGACACCATCGCCAACACCATCAAGGCCCGCAACCCCGACCTGGTCGCCCAGGGCGCGGTGTTCGAGGACGGCGTCGGGCTGGTCCGGTCCCTGATCAAGACCGGCTTCAGCCCGCAGACCCTGTTCCAGACCTCGGCGCCGTCCAACTCCGACCAGTACGCCAAGGGCGTCGGGGAGGCCAACACCGAGGGCGTCTTCTACACGGTCAGCTGGAGCCCCGAGGCCACCTACCCGCTCAACCAGGACTTCGTGCAGCGGTACCGGCAGAAGTTCAACCAGCTCCCCGAGGAGGACGCCGCCGACGCGTTCGCCGCCGCCCAGGTGCTGCAGGCCGGCGTCGAGGCGGTCGGC
>Ga0126313_10001138_pt1 | contig 13786 bp, 15 predicted proteins | sample Plot105A_FD_89954 | JGI IMG/M metagenome (GOLD analysis project Ga0126313, IMG submission 89954) | Serpentine soil microbial communities from UC McLaughlin Reserve, CA, USA - Plot105A | ecosystem: Environmental > Terrestrial > Soil > Grasslands | place: USA: UC McLaughlin Reserve, Lake County...
ACCGTCTCCGTGGAGCTCCAGGGGAGCGGCTACGGCGACCGCCTGCTGTGCGCCGTCTTTCCCTTCGAGGAGAACGGCCGCCCGATGTACTTCATCTACAACTTCAAGCGCGGCGCGGACTACCCGTTCGTGCCGGCCCCGGGCGAGAAGGCACGCGACTCCGAGCGCGAGCTGCGCCTGAAGGCGCAGGTGGGCGCCGAGCTTCCGTTCGAGGAGGATGTGACGCGCTGGTTCCCTCTGTGGGAGATCCCGCTGTAGGCGTTTTCCGCTCTACGAGCGGCTTCTCGCCCCTTCTCGTCCGCCGCAAGGTACGAGAGGGGTACGAGCTTTCACGAGCGGCGCCGATCACGGCCTCCGCCGGCTCCCGTTTGGCGGGGTCGAACTCGTCGAAGAGGTGGCCATAGTCGCGCAGGCATGTCTGCGGCGAGTGGCCAGCCTGCCGTGCGACCTCGAGGATCGATTGCCCCTCGTGGATCAGCAGCGAGACGAACGAGTGCCGCAGGTCGTACGTCCGGGCGGTGGGCAGGCCTATCGCGAGCTTGGCTGCGCGGAACGCTCCCTAGTCCCTCCTGGCCCGCGCCGCTGAACAGCAGCCGCGGGCGCCGTAGTAGGCCGCCGCACGGAAGAGGTGGCCCTGAGCGGTTAGCTCATGTCCCGCCTTCAGAGCCGCCTCGGCCCGCTCGACGTCACGGCCGGCGGCGCTGGACCAAGCTTCGTAGTACGCGGCGTCGTCACCTTCCTCCGGGAACGCCTCGGCGATCGCCACCACCTCGCCGTAATCGGACGCACCCGATGTGACCCACGCCGTGGCCAGGCCAGCGAACTCGTTATGGAGCGGATCAGCGAAAAGCTGCACGGCGGTGGCCATAGTCCCAATGCCCGCGGACGCCCCCCGCATCCGCTTGGGTCGAGAAGCATATTCGGTCGTTGTTCGTCCAAACGTGCGCCGGCGACTGACGAATCCGGGCGACTCATTCAAAGGCCGCTCCCGAAGCGGAATCCCGGCGATTCCTACGCGAGCACCTACCGATTCGACCTACTGATCTCGCTCGCACGCCGCCAAGTCGCCCAGGCGCGCCAGGTGCCGATCCCGCCTCGGCCTCAGGACCGATGCCCGGCGGGTTCCTCGACGACCCGCAGCTCGATGTGAATGCCGCCCTCGGGCTCCGCGGCAACGAACCGGCGACGACCTCCCGCATGGCGGTGCTCAAGCGGCGGCGCGGTGTTCGGCGGGTCGGCGGCGAAGGCTGGGGAGCTGGATGGCTCGGGGGACGTGGGCTTGGTCGAGCGTGCCGATGTCGGTGCCGGGCGGGACGATCTCGTCGATGCGGTCGAGGATGTCGTCGCTGAGCGTGACGTCGATGCCGGCGAGCAGGTCGTCGAGGTGGCTCATGGTGCGCGGTCCGATGAGCGCGCTGGTGACGGCGGGGTGGGTGATGGCGAAGGCCATTGCGAGGTGGGTCATCGGCAGGCCCGCTTGCTCGGCGAGTGGGATGAGCTGCTCGACGGCGTCGAGTCGGCGTTCGTCGCTGAAGTCGTTGTGGAAACGGGCGCGGACGACGTCGGTCTGCTGGCCTTTGCGGACGCGGCCGGTGAGCATGCCTTGCCCGAGTGGTCCCCACGCGAGGATGCCCATTCCGTAGCGCTGTGCGGTCGGGAGGACTTCGCGCTCGATGCCGCGGTTGAGGAGGGAGTAGGGCGGCTGCTCGGTGTGGAAGCGTTCGAGGCCGCGGCGGTCGGCGGCCCAGTGGGCCTCGACGAGGTCGGACGCGGGCATCGTCGAGGAGCCGATGGCTCGGACCTTGCCGCTGTGGATGAGGTCCGAGAGGACGGAAAGCGTCTCTTGGATGTCGGTGTCGGGATCCGGTCGCTGGATCTGGTAGAGGTCGATGTAGTCGGTCTGGAGCCGGCGCAGGGAGTTCTCGACCGCCTTGACGATCCAGCGCCGCGAGGCGCCTTGCTGGTTGGGGTCGTCGCCCATCGGGCGGCTCACCTTGGTAGCGAGCACAACGTTGTCGCGGCGGTTCTTCAGCGCTTTGCCGACGACTTCTTCGGAGTCGCCGTAGGCGTCGGCGGTGTCGAGGAAGTTGATGCCCACGTCGAGCGCTCTGTGGATGATGCGGATCGAGTCCTCGTGGTCGGGGTTGCCGACAGAGGTGGCGAACATCAGCGTGCCCAGCGCGTACGGGCTGACCTTGATGCCGGTGCGGCCGAGGGGTCGGTATTGCATGCCTACTCCTTGGTCGGGGCGAGGCGTTCCGGTGCCGTACACTGGCTTATGCGGAATACTATTCCAGAACACTATACGGAAAGTCATTCCGGATAACAAGGACCTGGATCGGATGCCGAAGAACACGACGGAGCGACAGCGCCGACAGCGGGTAGACGCCCAACGCAACGTCGGCTCTCTGCTAGATGCGGCGAAGACCACGTTTGCGACCTCGGGCGTCGACGCGCCTGCGAAGGAGATCGCCGAGCTGGCCGGAGTCGGAGTCGGCACGCTGTACCGCCACTTCCCCCGGCGCTCGGACCTGGTCGTCGCCGTGCTCCGGCGCGGCATCGACGCCTGCGCCGACGCCGGCCCGGCACTGAGCGCGACCCACGATCCGGCGACTGCACTCGCGCAGTGGCTCGACCGGTACACGGCCTTTGTCGCCACCAAACGAGGACTGGCGACGGCGCTGCACTCAGGCGACCCGGCCTTCGATGCCCTTCCCGGCTATTTCTGGGAGCGGCTCGGGCCCGTCCTCGACGAGTTGCTCGAGGCTGCCAAGGCCACCGGCGAGATTCGCGCCGACGTCAGCGCCAAAGACCTGCTGACCGCTGTTGCGCTCCTCTGTCACCCAGCACCCGACACCGATCCTGAGTACAGCCAACGGATGGTTGGCCTGCTCATCGACGGCCTCGGGCGCAACGCCGAGCGGGTGCGACCGTAGGGACGCAGGACTTCCGGATCAAGGTTTTCGCTCAACGAGACGAATTCAGCACTGGGAGCGTGCTCCTCTTCGATGAACGCGACACCTTCGCATTCGCCTGGTGGCGACAGCGCGGGGGCGCGGACATGAGGACCGATCCGGGGCTCATGACGGTCGGCACTGCGCCGCGGCGCTAGTCATCGACTGCGGACCGACGGCGGGCAAGCAGCCCCCGCGGCGGGGACGATTGTCTGGCCCGAGGACGGCCTCGACATGGCGCCCGAGCCGCTCTACGAGGAGGCCCGGCGCAACGCCCCCAAGCCGACACCGAGTTCGAGCTGACTCAGCAGCCCCTCATCGCGCATTGGAGGCGCGGGGGCGAGGGAATCGTTCACTTCTGAGTTTCGTCCGGAGCAGACACCTTCGACCAACTGGTCGAGACCCCGCTTCGCATAAAGCGCGAGATCATCGCTGCCGACAAACCCGGCGTCCCGAGCGATGAGATTGGCCGCGACAGCCGGTAGGAGCGACGACAGCGCCAGAAGGAGGACCCGATGCCGGCTCCCAAACGAACTGACCTGGCCCGCGACGTATTCACGGCCTTCGCCGCGGGCGACCGCGAAAGGATCGAGGCACTCCTCGCCCCAGCTTGACCTTCCACGCCCCGCCGGACCCCAGCCTCGATCGCGCCGGCTACTTCGAGAGATGCTGGCCAGGATCGGGGAACGGGAGCATGTTCGACTTCGCGCGGATGATCGAATCGGGCGATGAGGTTGTCGTCACCTACAACGCGACACGCAAAGATGGTTCCCGGTTTCGCAACACGGAGGTGCTCACCTTCGAGGACGACCAAGTCGCCGAGATCGAGGGCTATTTCGACTGGGACCTCGAGTAGCGCCCCGCGCCGGGTACCCGCTTCGGACGAAGGCAGGCACCTCGCCGAGTCGATTCAGGGGAATTGCGATCACGATCGCGCTTGGGGTCGTAGTGGCGGGTTGTCTCGGGGCTTGAGTGCCCGAGCGAGTCCTGCAGTCACGCTCGCCACACCCCCTTGTCGAAGGCCAGGGTGGTGCAGGAGTGGCGCAGCATGTAGGGAGGGATAGTGGCGTGCCCGCCGCTGCCCCCGAGGAGTCCGGCTCGACCGGCGAGCGTCTGCAGGAGCTCCCACGCGTGCTGCTGGCTCATCGGCGCAAGCGTCGGCAGGGAGCGGTGCTTCTCCATCCGCCGCCGGTTGTGCTCGGAGTAGCGGCGGCGAAGCAGCCGCCCCGAGCTCCGACCCGCCGCGATCTCGGTCATCAGCCGCTCGGCGATGGGGCGGAGGGGGATCTCGCGCGCCTTCTCTCGATCGCTGAGGCGTCGAGCGCTCGCACGTGACTCAGGTCGCTCGCCGGGGGCAGGGTCTCGGTCACGACACGGCTTGAGCTTTCCTCAATTGCGCTACGGCGGTGGCGAGGCGGCCAAGACTGCCCGGAGCAATGGAATATTCGCCGGCCGGGACCGTCGTACGCGATTGACACCCGAGAACTTGAGCTGACTCGGGCAAACAGCGACAGAACGGAGGACAAGATGTCGGCGCAGGTCGATCCGTCACACATCATGCAGGTCGGGATGGGGTTCTGGGGGTCGAAGACGCTCCTGTCGGCTGTCGAGCTGGATCTGTTCACCAAGCTGGGCAGTGACGGGATGACCGCTGAGCAGATCGCCCAGGACCTCGACCTTGATGACCGGGCCGTGCCCGATTTCCCGGATGCGCTCGTCGCCCTCGAACTTCTCGATCGTGAGGATCACGCAAGCGACGCCGTGTACCGAAACACGGAGGCGGGAGCGGTCTTTCTCGACAAGGCGAGCCCCGCCTACATCGGCGGACTGCTCGAGATGGCCAACGCGCGTCTCTATCCGTTCTGGGGCGACCTCACCGAGGCGTTGCGGACTGGGAAACCCCAGAACGAGATCAAGCACACCGGCAAGCCGATGTTCGATGAGCTCTACGCCGACGAGGCCCGGCTCGAGCAGTTCATGAACGCGATGGCCGGGATCTCGGCCGGCCCGTTCATGGCGCTCGCCGAGAAATTCGACTTCTCGAAGTACGAGACTCTCTGCGATGTGGGGGGCGCGACCGGCAAGCTCTCGATCATCGTCGCCAACCGCCATCCGAACATCCGCTGCACCACCTTCGACCTGCCGGTCGTCGAGCCGATCGCGAAGCGGACGATCGAAGCCGCCGGTCTGAGCGATCGGATCGCCGCGGTCGGCGGCGACTTCTTCACCGACCCGCTGCCCAAGGCGGACGTGATCACGATGGGACTGATCCTCCACGACTGGAACCTGGAGAACAAGAAGCACCTGGTCAAGGCCGCCTACGATGCGCTGCCCGAGGGCGGGGCTTACATCGTCATCGAGAATCTGATCGATGATGCCCGTCGCGAGAACGCCTTCGGGCTGCTGATGTCGCTGAACATGCTGATCGAGTTCGGCGACGCATTTGATTACACCGGCGCCGACTTCGACGGTTTGTGCAAGGAAGCCGGGTTCAAGAAGACAGAGGTCTTGCCGCTCGCCGGTCCGACGAGCGCCGGCATCGCCTACAAGTAGGGCCTGCCTCCGGTAAGGACCAGAGCGGTTGCTTTCTCTCTGAAGACCAGCTTGCTGTCAAGGGGGTGGGGTGACCGCCCCGGCCTGATCGGGGTGGTGGTGCCGTGCCTCCCAGCTGGTCGATGAGATGTGCTCATTTCTCTTTCGGCGCTCTTGGCGCAGATCGTTCCTGGGAGCTGCCTCGGTCGCTCAATTCCAGGCAGGACCGTCAGGCCGTCAGGAAAGCGGCAGGACAACTCGTGACTCCCTTCGCGTGGTTGCGGCACTCGGGCGCGCGTTCAGACTGCGCTCGCGCGCGATCGGCGCGCGGCGTCGTAGCCGCCTATCACGGTGACTTCCTGCGCTCACTCCGCCAGGCTGCTACGACGCGTGGAACTCACCGGCCCGCGCGCGTACAAAACGCGTACATCAGGTCGAGAAACCGCGGGTTCGGCCGTTTCCTATCCGGATCTCAGAACAGGCGGATTTGCAGGTCATTGATGCCCTCGGAGAGCCCTTCAAGCCCCTCGGTTTCCTCCCCCTGAGCTGACTCGTAAGCGGGGGTCGAGCGTTCGAATCCCTCCGTCGGCTTGGCTCCGTAGAGCCAAATCCTTCGCTTCCGAGAAGCCGCCACCTCACGCGCGATCGGGCGCCTTACTTCGCCTTCTTCGCGCGTCCCTTGGTCTTCCGCATGGCACCCTGGCCGCGCGCCGCCTTGCCCTTGGCGCCGGCTGAACGCCTGCCGGTCAGCTTCGAGAAGGCCTCCATGACCCTCCCGGCAATCTTGTCGATGGTGCCTTGGGCCTTATCTCGCGATCCTGACTTCATCACTCGTCCTTTCGCATTGACCACACAACGGCACGCTGGCTGACGGACCAGCTCCTCTTACGGCTCGGCGGGCCGGTGCCCATAGACGGAGTGGCCGCCGGCTTTCCGTAGCCCGTGCGCTCGGCAGGGCGAGTGCGGCGCGAGTTCAGCAGGAACAGGTCGATTACGAGCCCGACCAGACCGGCAACCATGAGGGATCACCCCCCGCGGTTTGGATCAAGAATCCGGCCACCGTGGCATTGATCGCGGCCGCCAGGATCCCGCCTAGGGCGATCAGGAATACCGGTGTGCCGATCGTCATTTCGCTTCCGTGCCCGCGACGATTCGCGTGAAACGATGCGCGGGCCCAGCTCGTTTCCGGCGTGGCCACTTGGTACTGCGGCCGTTGCACAGTCGGTCGTTCGCCAACGGACTCGGGAGCGGAAGTAGCGCGGGCGATCAGCCGGAGGTAGCAACTCCCGAGCAGTAGCAGGCGGACCGCTATCGGAAGGCCGCCGCCGACTCCCTCGACAACTCGACTGTCAACCGGCTACCTGCACAAGATCCGGAAGGTTCAGATCGCGCGCGCCTTGGCCCGCACCCGTGCTGACGTCAGGCGTGAACTGATGCAGCGCGCTGAGAACCGCTGCCCATCGATCGCACGAGCAAGTGCGGGGAATCCACGAGCGCTCGGGCCGCATCGGGTCTGGTCTCCCTGGACCCTCGAAGCTGGGGTAGGACGCGACGACGTCCGCCGGCCTACGAGTCCGGAGCAATATGTCCGGGCCATAGGGGACCCGATTCAATCGCGACCCACAGCCGCGCGATCGCCGGCTCGCCTCCGTCCCCCACGAAGGCCTTCGGCGTCCGTAGACCGGAGTCATCCCGCAGCTGCCGCCTGCTCGATCCGGGTGAGCGCCGAGCGGAGCATCCGCGACACGTGCATCTGCGAATAGCCGATCCGGTCGCCGATCTCCCGCTGAGTCAGGTCCTCCACGAAGCGCAGCTTGAGCACTTTGCGCTCGATCTCGGGTAGGACCGTCCACGTGCCGACGATCGCGTCGCGGCGCTCGACCAGCTCGAACCCTGGGTCGTTCCCTCCCAATCGATCCACCAGCGCCGCCGACTCGTCGTCGTCCCTCGCGGTCGGCATGTCGAGCGACGCCGTCTCGTAGCTCATCGCTGCCTCGGATGCCTCCAGCACCTCCTCTGCCGTGCAACCGAGGGCATCGGCGATTTCCCGCACCTTCGGCGAGCGGCCAAGCCGCGTCGCGAGCACCTCGGTCTCGCGGTTGACCGCCAACGCCCGCTCCTGGAGATCGCGCGGGACGCGGAGCGCCCAGCCCTTGTCGCGGAAATGTCGCTTGAGCTCCCCGAGGATCGTCGGAGCCGCAAAGCTCGTGAACTTCGTTCCACGGTCCGGGTCGAAGCGATCGATCGCCTTCAGGAGCCCGAGGTTCGCCACCTGAAGCAGGTCGTCGAGTGGCTCGTCGGTATGCGTGTAACGCAGCGCGAGATCACGAGCTAGCGGGAGAAAGCGCCTCACAAGCTCCTCTCGCGCGCGCAGGTCGCCCATGTTGTGGTAGCGCACGAGCAGCCTTCGCTCGAGCTCGCGACTGCTTGCGCTGGGATGTGAGGTACGTCTTAGGTTCGCCGAAGCGAGAGTTACAAGAGTCATCGCTGGACCTCCGTCGGTGCTGGCTGACGCGAGGTCCGGGGCGCGACCGGTAGCCGGCCGCGCATCGTCCCCCTCTGTTCGACTATCGCCCTCTACCGGGCCGAAGGCCTCCGGACGGTGCAGGGTCCGCTGTTGGGCCCACCGCAGAGGCATCTCGTGCCAATAGAAAGACTGGTCGGTCTTCTATCACGGTAAGACCGGTCTGTCTAGTGTCCCCAAATTGCGGCTATGCTGGGACCGTGTCGGGGGTCCCCCAAGCTGTTGCCGGCGGAAACGTGGGCGCTCGCGAGCGCATTCTCAATACCGCTTACGAGCTGTTTTCGCGGCGCGGCATCCGTGCGGTGGGTGTGGACGAAGTGATCAAGCGCGCCGACGTCGCGAAGGCAACTCTGTACCGGCATTTCCCCTCGAAGGACGACCTCGTCGTCGCCTTTCTGGAGCGTCGCGAGCAGCTTTGGACCCAGGAGTGGCTGGCGCGCGAGGCCCGGCGCCGGGGGTCGGCTCCCGAGGAACAGCTGCTCGCGATCTTCGACGTCTTCGACGAGTGGTTCGGTGCCGAGGACTTCGAGGCCTGCTCATTCATAAACGTGCTGCTGGAGCTGGGGCCGCGACACCCGGCCGGGGACGCCAGCGTCCGGCACCTCCGAAACATTCGCGCGGTAGTGCGGCAGCTTGCCGAGGAAGCAGGCCTCCGCGATCCCGGTGCTTTCGCCCACTCCTGGCACCTCATCATGAAGGGTTCGATCATCGCCGCCGTAGAGGGCGATACCGAGGCGGCGCGTCGCGCCCGCGGCCTGGCGCAGCTGCTCATCGACGCGCATCGATAGCTTCCGGCCGACGGCAATGTTTCCGCTGGAAGGCGGCGGGCATCGGGGTTCCTGCCGGGCGAAAGCGGAGCGGACTCGTTGGGCGGACTCGCGACGTTTCTCCAGGCATCTGGCAGAAGGGCCGGCACGGACCCGCAAGCAGGCGGTTCGTCGCGGTGCTTCGGGAAACAACCGAAAGCAAGGAGTCCTCTCATGGCTACCACTGGTGCCACCGGTGGCGATATCGCCACCCAGCGGACCGGCGTCGCACGTGCTGCGCGCCGCTTCGCAACCGAGACCAAGCAGGCATTCAAGACCACGGAGTTCTGGGGGATGGTCGGGCTCATCGTGGCCATCCTGATCAGCGCGGCCGTCATCAATGGCGGCGACGACGGGACGGATCAGTTCATTGCCCGCCAGGCATGGCTCTACGTCGCGATCCTGGGCGCCGGCTATTTCATCTCTCGTGGCCTCGCGAAGTCCGGGAGCAGCGAGCCGTACGAGAATCGTTCCGGCGATCGCAGCGACGCAGTCGACTCGCCCGCTCGCGACGGGCGTCGATAGGGGGCCACACGACGATCAACGCCACTCCGCCAAAGCTCGCGAGCCGCCCACGATTGGGGGCTCGCGAGCTGGCCGATCACAGCCGGCCACCGCTGAGGCGGGCGCTCCTCCGCCGGAGCTGAAACAGCGCGAGGGACGGCCCCGCTATCCGGGTCCGGCGACGGTCGCCCTCACTGCTTCGTCGGCGCCTTCTCCTGGTGACCTCCGAACTCCGAGCGCATCGCGGACATCGCCTTGTTCGCGAAGGCGTCGAGGCCGCGGGACCCAAAGCGCGAGTACAGCGCGGTGGTCAGCACCAGCGCGGGCACTCCCTCCTCGATCGCGGCGATGGCCGTCCAGCGGCCCTCGCCGGAGTCGGAGACGCGGCCGGAGAACTCCTCGAGCTCTGGCGAGTCCACGAGCGCCTCGGCGGTCAGGTCGAGTAGCCACGAGGCGATGACGCTTCCCCGCCGCCAGACCTCGGCCGCGGCCGCGACGTCGATGTCGTAGCGGTACGCCTCAGGGTGCTCGAGTGGAGCCGTCTCGGCGTCCTTCTCGACCTCGACGGCCCCGGCGTTCGCGTTCTTGAGGATGTTGAGCCCCTCGGCGTAGGCCGCCATCAAGCCGTACTCGATGCCGTTGTGGACCATCTTCACGAAGTGCCCCGCGCCCGAAGGGCCGCAGTGCAGGTAGCCGGCCTCCCCGGGGGCGAGCTCGCCCTCCCGGCCGGGCGTCCGCGGCGCAGCGTCCACCCCTGGGGCGAGCGCTTCGAAGATCGGCTCCAGGCGGCTCACTGCCGTCTCGTCGCCGCCGATCATCAGCGAGTAGCCGCGATCGAGGCCCCACACCCCGCCGCTCGTGCCGCAGTCGAGGTAGTGGATGCGGTGCTCCGCCAGCCGGGCAGAGCGCCGCAAGTCGTCGCGGTAGTAGGAGTTGCCGCCGTCGATGACCACATCGTCCTCGTCGAGCAGCGGGACCAGCGAGTCGAGCGTCTGGTCCACCACAGCGGCGGGCACCATCAGCCACACGGCCCGCGGGCGCTCAAGCTCGCCGACGAGCTCCTCGAGCGACTGCGCGCCCGTCGCCCCCTCCGCCACCAGCTGCTGGACGGGCTCCGGGTGCATGTCGAAGGCGACGCACTCGTGGCCGGCGCGCAGCAGCCGTCGCACCATGTTGGCGCCCATCCGTCCGAGTCCGACCATCCCGAGTTGCATGGTGCGAGTCCTCTCGTTCGTTTTGTTCAGGCTCTTGCCGCCGGCTCGGGGGTCGGAGGGGCGCTGGGAGGCCGCTCCGCCTTGAAGTACCCCGAACCCTCGATGCTGATGTGCGGCAGGATCCGGTCGAGCCAGCGGGGCAACCACATCGTCGCCCTGCCCGCGACAGTAATCAGCGCCGGAACGAAGAAGCACACCACGAGCGCGTCGATCGCGACCGCCGTGGCCAGGCCGAGTCCGAACTGCTTGATCGTCGGGTCGCCGTTCAGGACGAAGCTGGCGAACACGCAGAACATCACCGCCGCCGCCGCCCCGATGATGCGCCCGGAGTAGCCGAGCCCCTCGATCACGGTCGCGCGGGCGCCCTTGCCCTCCTTGAAGTGCTCCTGGATCTGGGTCAGCAGGAAGACCTGGTAGTCGGTCGAGAGCCCGAACAGGATCGCGAACATGATCAAGGGCACGAAGCTGACGATGGGTATCGCGCCGTCGAGTCCGATCAGGCTCGTGGCAAAGCCCTCCTGGAAGACGAGCGTGAGCACGCCGTAGGCCGCCCCGACCGAGATCAGGTTCATCACGGCTGCCTGGGTGGGGATGAGGATCGAGCGGAACCCGACCAGCAGTACCAGGAAGCTGAGCGCCGCGACGACCAGGATGACCAGGGGCAGCTTGCTAGTGATCTTGTCGGCGAGGTCGACATAGGCGGCTGTCGTGCCGCCGACGAAGGCCGTCATGCCCTGGCCCTTGGTCGCCTTCGGGATCGTCGTGTCCCTCAGCTGCGAGACCAGGTCCTCGGTGTCGAGGTCGGAGGGCGATGTCGTGGGAATCAGCGTGTAGACCGCCGCAGTCCCCTTCTTGTTGACCAGCGGCTGCGTCACTGACTTGACGCCCTTGGTCTTCTGGAGGTCTGTTCGCAGGGTCTGAAGGCGCGGGTCGGTTGCAGGCTGCTCGGCCTTCTTCTTCTTGTTCGCGAGCTCGTTGGACTGCTTCTGCGTCTGCTGCTTCGCCTCGTCCTTCGCCTGCTGCTGGGTCGCGCCTTCGAGCAGCGCTTGCTGCTCGATCTGCTGCTGCTGCTGCTGCAGCTGCTTCTCGTTCTGATTGACCTTGTTGAGGTTCTTCTGATCCGGCTTCGCGGGCTTACTGAGCTGGACGGAGATCAGGAACGGCCCGTTCGTCCCTTCCCCGAAGCCCTTGGTGATCAGGTCGTAGGCCTGGCGTGCGGTCGTGTCGGTCGGCTCCGCGCCGACGTCCTCCTGCCCCAGACGCATCGACAGCGTGGGGATCGAAAGAGCCACGAGGACTACCAGAACCGCGATCATCACCGGCCAGCGGTGATTGGCGATCCCTGTGGCCAACCGCGTCCAGACCGGGGATTGCGTCTCGGTTGCTCGGGCCTTGTGGAACGGCAGCTTGAGCGCCGAGACATGGGATCCGAGCAGCCCGAACAGGGCCGGCAGAAGGGTGAGCGCGGCAAGAATGGCGAAGGCCACTGCGATCGCCGACGTGTAGCCCAGGGTCGTGACCAGCGGGATACCGGCGACCACCAGCGCCAGCAGGGAGATCGCGACGGTGCCTCCCGCGAAGAGGACCGCGCCGCCTGCGGTCGCGGTCGCGCGCGCTATCGACTCGCGCACCTCCATGCCCTCACCGACTTGCGTGCGGTGCTTGGTCACGATGAACAGCGAGTAGTCGATCCCGACGGCGAGCCCGATCATGGTCGCCAGCGTGGGTGCGGTGGTAGGCACATCGGCGATGTGGCTGAGCAGCGTTACGACGCTCAGGCCGCATAGCAGGCCAAGTACGGCGGTGACTATCGGCAGCCCCATCGCCACTGCCGAGCCGAAGACGAGCAGCAAGATCAACATCGCGGCCAAGATCCCGATCTTGTCGCTGGCTCCAGTGTCCGGCTTGGATAGCTCCTGGCCGACGTAGCCGCCGATCGCCGTTTGGAGCCCCGCCTTCTTCGCCGGGTTTGCGGCGTCGAGCACGGCCTGGGACTCGTCCACATTGATTGAGCCCTGACCCACGTCGAGCGCCACCGAGATGTAGCCGATCTGCTTGTTCTTGCTGAGCGCGCCGGACCCGGCGTCGCTCAGGGGGCTGACGGCGGCCGTCACGTGCGGGGTCTTCTTAAGGGCGCTCACCGACGACTTGATTGCCTTCGAGTACTTCGAGTCGGTCAGCTTGCCGCTGTCGGTGGCAACGACCAGCGGGTTCGTTCCGTACGCCTGGCTCGGGAAGCGTCCGCTCAGAAGGTCGGTCGCGCTCTGGCTCCCAGTGCTGGGCAGGGTCACGTTGTTGGTGGTCTCCGAGCCGGCCCGACCGGCGGCGATCACTAGCCCCACGATCAGTACGAGCCACAGTCCGAGCACCACGAAGCGCCAGCGCGCGCACGCGCGGCCGAGTCCGTACAGCAGGCCAGTCATCCAAACCTCCTATCCCCGACGGGACGAGGGGAGCGAGTCGTACGCCCACCGTATCCCGAGTACAGGACGCCCGCAAGCTTGGGCGAGGCCTCCAGCACACCTGTCATGACGAGCCCCTTTCCTGTTCCCGTCAACGGCTTTCGCTGCCGTTGTGTCGGCGTGAAGTCAATCGTCGTCGGCTGGGGGACCGAGTACAAGAGGGGGGACCCCGCGTGTTATCCCTACGGTTTCGCGGGAGGGGTGGCGGCGGCTCGAGTCGCTACGCGATGGCCGCCGGGAGCTGGAAGCGGGAGCGGATCCCGAGCTTCTGGTACGCGCTGCTCAGATGACGCTCGACGGTCTTCTCGGTCACGAACAGCGCTTGGGCCACCTCCCGGTTGGTGTGCCCCTCGGCGACTTGACGGCATACGCGCCACTCCGCCGCGGTGAGCGCGCCCGGCCCGGTCAACTCGTCCCGTGCGGGACGCCCGGGCCCCGCGTGCAGCTCGGTCCGTGCGCGCTCGGCCAGCGCGGTCGCACCGCACTCGTCGGCTAGCTGGATCGCGCGCCGCTGGGCGTCGCGCCCCTCTTTTCGGCGTCCGCGACGGCTCAGTTCCGCCCCGAGGCTCGCGAGCGCATGAGCCAGTTCGAGGCGGGCCGAGCTGCGTTCGAGGACCGAGACTGCTTCCTCAAGCAATGCCAGCCCCTCGTCGCCACCGATCGCCGGTCCAGCGGTGCGCAGCGACAGCCCCAGCGCCCCGGCTGCACCCACGCGCCGAGCGATGGTCAGCTGCTCGCGGGCAAGCCTGGCGGCCGTCTGCGACTCGCCCAGCGAGGCGAGCGCCGGCGC
>Ga0126313_10001139_pt1 | contig 13777 bp, 11 predicted proteins | sample Plot105A_FD_89954 | JGI IMG/M metagenome (GOLD analysis project Ga0126313, IMG submission 89954) | Serpentine soil microbial communities from UC McLaughlin Reserve, CA, USA - Plot105A | ecosystem: Environmental > Terrestrial > Soil > Grasslands | place: USA: UC McLaughlin Reserve, Lake County...
GGACGAGTCGGAGCCCGGCACGTTCAAGGACCGCGAGATCATGTTCACCGTCCCCTTCCGTCTGATCGAGGGCTGCCTGATCACGGCGCACGCGATCGAGTCGGAGCGCGTCTTCATCTACATCCGCGGCGAGTACCTGCGCGAGTTCGAGATCCTGCGCGACGCGCTCGAGCAGGCGCGAACCGAGGGCCTGCTGGGCGGCGTCACGATCGTGCTCCACCGCGGCGCCGGCGCCTACATCTGCGGCGAGGAGTCTGCGCTCCTCGAATCCCTCGAGGGCAAGCGCGGCCAGCCCCGCTCGCGACCGCCCTACCCGGCTGTCTCTGGCCTGTACGCGGCGCCGACGCTGATCAACAACGTCGAGACGGTGTCGACCGTGCCCGTCGTGCTGGAGCTCGGTGCGGCGGCGTATGCCAAGCTCGGCGTCCCCCCGAACTCGACCGGCACTCGGGTCATCTCCGTGTCGGGCAACGTTGCGAACGGCGGCAACTACGAAGTCCCGCACGGGATCACCCTGCGCGAGCTCATCTACGACCTCGCGGGCGGCGTCCCCGGCGGCCGCAAGCTCAAGGCGATCATTCCCGGCGGTTCTTCGGTCCCGGTGCTGACCGCAGACCAAGTCGACCTCAGCTACGACCACGACACGTTCACGGAAGCCGGGACGATGATGGGCTCGGCCGGGATGATCGTGATCGACGACCGCGCCTGCATGGTTCAGCTCGGCCTTCGCGTCGCGCAGTTCTACATGCACGAGTCGTGCGGGAAGTGCACACCGTGCCGCGAGGGGACGCGCTGGATGGTGCAGCTGCTGCACAAGATCGAGGACGGCGACGCCGAGCAGTCCGAGCTCGACCTCCTGCTCGACGTCTGCGACCGGATCCTCGGCAAGTGCCTGTGCCCGCTCGGAGACGCGGCGGCAATGCCGGTCGCGAGCTACGTCGACAAGTTCCGCGACGAGTTCCAGGCGCACATCGACCACGGCGGCTGCCCCTTCGGCGGCGAGTCGTCGCTGGAGCACGTAATGGCCCCCGTCGACCAGCACACCCACCACCCGACGGTCGAGGTGCCCGCGTGAGCGCTCAGGCGGATCTCGTCTCGCTCACCGTCGACCGCCGTGAGGTTCAGGTGCCCAAGGGCACCGGGCTCGTGGAGACGGCGGCCGCAGCCGGGATCGAGATCCCGGTCTTCTGCTACGAGCCGCGGCTCGGGCCTGCGGTCGGTGCGTGCCGGATGTGCCTCGTCGAGGTCGAAGGCATGCCGAAGCTCCAGGCGGGCTGCACGCTCACGGCGCAGGACGGCATGGTCGTCCGCACGGCTCAGACGAGCGCCCCGGCGGCCGAGGGCCAGAACGCCACGCTGGAGTTCATCCTCGTCAACCACCCGCTCGACTGCCCCGTCTGCGACAAGGGCGGGGAGTGCCCGCTCCAGGACCTGACCTTCCGCTACGGCCCGGGAAACACGCGCATGACCTTCCCGAAGCGGACGTTCGAGAAGCCGATCCCGATCAGCCCGCTGATCGCGCTCGACCGCGAGCGCTGCATCCTCTGCTACCGCTGTACGCGCTTCTCCGAGAGCGTCGCCGAGGACGGGCAGCTCGTGGCCGAGAACCGGGGCGCGCAGTCGATCATCACCACGTTCGAAGACGAGCCCTACCGCGCGCCGTTCAGCGGCAACGTGATCGAGCTCTGCCCCGTCGGCGCCCTGACATCGACGCAATACCGCTTCGAAGCTCGCCCCTGGGAGATCCAAAACGTCCCCACCGTCTGCGCGCTCTGCCCCGTCGGTTGCAACATCGACGCGACAACGCGCGAGGGGAAGGTCAAGCGGATCATCTCGCGGAACCACCCTGAGGTCGACGAGGGCTGGCTCTGCGACAAGGGCCGCTCGGCGTTCCCGGCGCTCGGCGCGGAGGATCGGGTCGTCGACCCGCTGCGTCGCTCCGGACCGCGCCGGCTCGTCCCGATCGGCTGGGAGGAGGCTCTCGACGAGGCGGAAGCGCTCCTCCGCGGCGCCGGCGGCCGGATCGTGACCGCGCTCTCCGGCTCCGAGAGCGTCGAGATGGCGTTCGCGATCGGCAAGCTGCTTCGTGTCGGGCTCGGCGCCCACTCCGCCGTGCTGCCCGAGGAGACGAGCCGCGCCCTCGACGCCTTCCGCGCACCGCTGTCGTCGATCCGCGACGCAGAGCTCGTGGTCGTGGTCGGCGACGACCCGGTGGTCGAGCGCGCTCCCGTCGTCGATCTCTGGATCCGGGCCGCGCGCCGCGCCGGCGCCGAGGTCGAGATCATCGGTCCTCACGGGAACGTTCCGGCCGAGCCTGGGACCGGCCCCGCCGCGTGCAAGGCGCTCGCGACCGAATCGAGCGAGCTCGGCCAGCGCCTCCGCGCCGCGGAGCGCGCCGTGCTGATCTGGTCCGGCGCAGCGGGCCAGGGCGGAGCGCACGTCGCCGAGCTTGCCGGGGCGCTGGGCTTCGCGGCCAAGCCCGGCTGCGGCGCATTCCATCTTCCCGCCACGCCGAACGGGCGCGGCGTCGCCGATGCCTGGGCGGCCGCAGCGGACGGCGACGAGGCGAACCCGGAGCCGATCGGCCTGCTGGTGGTCTCGGGCGACGAGGCAGCCGCCGACGCCAACGTCCGCGCCCTGGCACACGACGCCGAGAAGGTGCTCGCGATCGGCATGTTCCGCCGCCCGCTGCGCGGGTGGACCGACCTCGTCCTCCCCGGGACGAGCTACCTCGAGCGGGACGGCACGACGATCAACCTCGAGGGCCGCCTGCAGCGGCTGCGACGGGCGGTCATCCCGCCCTGCCCGGACGAGCTGGCGTGGATCTCGCGCCTGGCGGAGCGCTTCGGCGTCGACGTCTCGCCCTATCCGTCGGTCGTCTTCGCGGAGCTCTCGGCGGTTTGTTACGACGGGCTCGAGTACGGCCGCGTCGGCGAACGGGCGCCGCTGCCGCCGCGCGTGGAGCCCGCCGCCGCGGAGGAACCGGTGCGCAAGGAGCGCAAGCCGGCGCGGCTGACCGGCAAGGGCCTCAAGCTCGTGGTGTACCGCCCGCTCTTCTCGGGTCCCGACGTCGAGCGCGTCCCGGAGCTGCAGTTCCAACGGCCGGGGCCGGAGATGGAGGTCTCGGCGGACGACGCCGACCGGCGCGGGATCGTCACGGGCGATCCCGTCGTGGTGACGTCGAACGGAACCTCGCTGAATCTGCGGGCCCGTGTGAACAAGAGGCTGCTGAAGGGCGTGGCCCGCATCCCCGCCGACTACGCCGCTGAGCTGGCCAACCGCGTCGAGGTCAGGAAGCCGTAGTGGAGCCCTGGTGGATCTCGCTGCCGAAGGCGTTCGTGCTGATCAACGTCGTGCTGCTGATGTTCGCGTACCTCACGTGGGTGGAGCGGAAGCTGCTCAGTCGGATGCAGCGCCGCTACGGACCGAACCGTGCCGGCCCGTTCGGGCTGCTGCAGCCGATCGCCGACCTCTTGAAGCTGATCCGCAAGGAGAGCTTCGTCCCGACCGCAGGGATCGACGTGCTCTACATCGGCGCGCCCGTCCTCTCGGCCTTCACAGCCCTCACCGCCTTCGCGGTGATCCCGTTCGGCCCCGGCTGGGAGGTCCGCGACTACCAGATCGACGGCTACATCGCGAACGTCTCCATCTCGCTGCTTCTGTTGTTCGCGCTCGGCTCGGTCGGGATCTACGGGTTCATCGTCGGCGGGTGGGCCTCCGAGTCGAAGTATTCGCTGCTCGGCTCGATGCGCACCTGCGCGCAGCTCGTCTCGTACGAGGTCTCGCTCGCGCTCTCCGTGCTGGGAATCGTCCTCATGGCCGGTTCGCTGTCGCTCGTCGACATCGTGGCGAAGCAGGACGGCAACTGGTGGTACATCCTCCCGCAGGCGGTCGGCTTCCTCGTCTTCCTCGTCGCCGGGACCGCTGAGACCAACCGCGCCCCGTTCGACCTCCCCGAAGCGGACACCGAGCTAGTCGCCGGCTACCACACCGAGTACAGCGGCATGCGCTGGGGCCTGTTCCAGATGGCGGAGTACGTGAACCTGATCTTGCTCTCGGCGCTGGCGACGACGCTCTTCCTGGGCGGCTGGCACGGCCCGTGGGCCGACTGGTTCGGCCCGCTCTGGTTCCTGCTCAAGGTCGGGATCATGATCTTCCTGTTCATCTGGCTGCGGGCGACGCTCCCGCGGCTGCGGTACGACCAGCTGATGCGCTTCGGCTGGAAGGTGCTGCTCCCGATTGCGACCGTGAACGCTGTCGTGACCGCGGCGCTGGTGGTGGCGCTGTGAGCCCCGGGCCCGTCGAGTCGCTGAAGGGCTTCGGCGTAACGCTCAAGCAGGTCTTCAAGAAGCCGATCACGCAGCAGTACCCCGAGTACAAGCGGCCGCTCTACCCGCGTTTTCGCGGCCGGCACCGCCTCTGGCGGTTCGAGAACGGGCTCGAGAAGTGCGTCGGCTGCTCGCTCTGTGCCGCCGCGTGCCCCGCCGACTGCATCCGCGTCGTGCCCGCGGAGAACACGCCCGACCATCGCGTGTCCGCCGGGGAGCGCTACGCGCGCATCTACGAAATCAACCTCAGCCGCTGCATCTTCTGCGGCTACTGCGAGCTCGCGTGCCCGTTCGACGCGATCACGCTCGAGCAGGAATACGAGCTCTCCGAATACTCCCGCGACGACCTGATCTACACGAAGGACATGCTGCTTGCCGAGCCCGTGAAGCGGGTGCCGGTCGCGGATCCTTCGCTCTACGACACGCCGATCCCGGCGTACAAGGCGGAGGCCTGATGGGCGATTTTCTCGTCTGGGTGGTCTGGATCGTGGCGGCCTTTGCCTGCCTCGGCTCGGGGATCGCCGTCGTGACCTTCTCGAACCCGTTCTACTCGGCGCTCGCGCTGATCGGGAACCTCGCATCGCTCGCCGTGCTCTACCTGCTGCTCGCGGCGGAGTTCGTCGCCGCCGCGCAGGTGCTCGTCTACGCGGGCGCGGTGATGGTGATGTTCCTGTTCGTGATCGCGTACGTCGGCCAGCGCTCGGACACGGTGTGGACGGGCGGGCCGAGCTGGCAGCTCGTGGGCGGCGTCCTGGCGGGCGGCGCGATCCTGGTCGAGGTGATCATCGCGATCGGGCTCGGTGCCAGCGGCACGCTGCGAGACGAGGCCGACATCGACGCCGGCTTCGGCTCGCCGGCCGAGATCGGGCGCCTGTTCCTGACCGACCACCTGCTCGCCTTTGAGATCACGTCGATCGTGCTGCTCGTCGCCGCCGTAGGCGGCGTCGTCCTCGGTGGACAGAGCCGCCGTGCGCCTGAAGAGGAGGCGTCGCTGGGCCGATGATCTCGATCACGTTGCTGACGCGTTGCCGGCGGTGCGAGGCCGGAGGGGACAGTGCTCAGCACGGCCCCGGAGAGACTCGTGCCGCCAGCGGCGCGAGCCTTCGGCGGAGCCCGGCTCCGCCGGGCGGGAGCCGAAGGCGGTCAGGGACGTGATGGGGCCTGAGATACCCCTGTATCTCACGGTCGCCAGCTTTCTCTTCGCGACCGGCGCGCTCGGCGTCCTGCTCCGGCGCAACCCGCTGATCGTCCTGCTCTCGCTCGAGATCATGCTCAACGGGGCGAACCTGGCCTTCATCTCCTTCGCGCGACGGCTCGGAGACGGCGACGGGCAGATCTTTGCCGTCGCCGTCATGGCGGTCGCGGCCTCCGAGGTCGTCGTCGGGCTCGGCCTCGTCGTCGCCCTGCATCGCCGCGATCTCGAGCTCGACGTCGACCGGCTCTCGACGCTGAGAGGGTGACGTGGAAGCCGCCGCCTGGATCTGTCTCGTCTCGCCCCTCGCCGGCGCGCTCCTGATCACGCTGGCCGGCACGCGGATCTCGCGCCGTCTAGCGGGTTACCTCTCGACTCTCTCGGTGGCGGTGTCGTTCGTGGCCTCGGTCGTCGCCTTCTTCGCCCTCCACGACCGGCACGAGGACGACCGCATCGTCGTCTCGGAGGCGTGGACCTGGTTGGCGGCGGGCGACTTCCGAGCCCCGCTCGACATCCTGATCGACCCGCTGAGCATCTTCATGATGCTCGTCGTCTCCGGCGTCGGCGCCCTGATCGTCGCCTACTCGATCGGCTACATGGACGGCGACGACGAGGAGCGGCGCTACTTCGCCTACATGTCGCTGTTCGTCTTCTCGATGCTGTTGCTCGTCCAGTCGGCCAACTTCGTCCTGTTGCTGGTCGGCTGGGGCCTCGTGGGCCTCTCGTCGTACCTGCTGATCGGCTACCACCACGAGCGGCCGAGCGCGGTCGCCGCCGCCAAGAAGGCGTTCATCATGAACGCGTTCGGCGACGCGACGATGGCGCTCGCGATCTTCCTGCTGTTCTGGAAGGGCGCGCCGCTCGCGCTCTCGGAGTTCGAGTACGCCGACGGGACCTCCCAGACCGTGATGACGCTCGTCGCGCTCGGGATGCTCGGCGGCGCGGTCGCGAAGTCGGCGCAGCTCCCGCTCCACACGTGGCTGCCGGACGCGATGGAGGGGCCGACACCGGTCAGCGCCCTGATCCACGCGGCCACGATGGTCACGGCCGGCGTCTACATGCTCGTTCGCCTCCACCCGATCTTCGAGGCGGCCCCCGAGGTGCAGGACCTCGCGGCCGGAATCGGGGCCGTGACACTGCTCGTCGCCGGCCTGATCGCGCTCGTGCAGACGGACATCAAGCGCGTGATCGCGTACTCGACGATGTCCCAGATCGGCTACATGTTCCTCGGCGCGGGCCTGGGCGCGTACGTCGGCGGGATGTTCCACCTGATGACGCATGCCTTCTTCAAGGCGCTGCTCTTCCTGGCGGGCGGCATCGTGATCCACGCTCTCGCGGGCGAGCAGGACATGCGGAACATGGGCGGCCTGCGCCGGTACCTCCCGCGCACGCGGCTCACGTTCCTGATCGGCTCGCTCGCGCTGGCCGGGATTCCGCCGCTCTCGGGGTTCTGGTCGAAGGACTCGATCCTCGGCTCGGCGCTCACGGAGGGGTGGTACGGGCGGACGCTACTCGTCGCCGGGCTCGCAGGCGTCTTCCTGACCGGCCTCTACACGTTCCGGATGTTCTTGCTCGTCTTCGAGGGCGACGTGTCTCCTTATGCGCGTGAGCACGTCCACGCGCCCGGCCACGGCGAAGGATCGTTTTCGATGACGTCCACCGTCGCCGTTCTCGCGGTGCTTGCGGCCGTCGGCGGGCTGATCGCGATCCCGGGCCTGTGGAACCTCCCGCTCGACTGGCTGGGGCCGGTTGCCGAGCCGCTCGTCGAGGCCACGGCACTCCAGGACTACATCGTCAGCGCCGTCTCCGTGACGCTTGCGCTCGCCGGCATCGGCGTCGCGTGGGCGATCTACGGAACAGGCCGGCTGCGGATTCCGAGGGTCGCCTGGCTCCAACGCCTCTTCGAAAAGAAATTCTACTTCGACGAGGCCTACGACTTCGCGTTCTACCGGCCGGCGGCCGCGACCGCCCGCGGCTGGTCGCGCTTCTTCGAGCGGCCCGTGATCCAGGGGTCGATCGACGCCGTCGCCGGCGGAACCCGCCGGGCCGGCGGCACCGTCAGCCACACGCAGACCGGGCTCGTGCGCAGCTATGCGCTCGCGCTGGCGTTCGGAGTCGCCGTCCTGATCCTCGTCTTCGTGTCGGTGAGGCAATAGATGGAGGACTGGCTCACCACCATCTTGATCCTGCTGCCGCTGGGGGGGGCGCTGCTCGTCTGGCTGGTGCCGCTGCCCGGGCAGCTGGCGGGCTCCCTGGCGCTGCTCTTCTCGCTGGCGGAGGTCGGCTTCTGGATTAACGCGCTCTTCCGTTTCGAGTTCGAGAACGGCCTCCAGTTCGATCAGCAGCACGCGTGGTTCGGCGACCTCGGCGTTTCGTACCACGTCGGGATGTACGGATTCTCGCTCTGGCTGATCGGGTTGAGCGTCGTCGTGGCCGCCGCCGCGATCGCGTACGCGGTCTGGACCGGGCGGGACCGGGCGCGGGCCTATTTCGGGCTGATGCTGTTCCTGACGGGCGCGATCGTCGGCGTCTTCGCGGCGCAGGACCTGCTCCTGTTCTACGTCTTCTTCGAGGCGATGCTCGTACCGCTCTACGTGCTCATCGGGGCGTGGGGCGGCCCCGACCGGCTCGGCGCGACGATCAAGTTCGTCATCTACACGATGGGCGGCTCGCTCTTCATGCTGGCCGCCATCATCGTCTTCGGCCTCCAGGAGGGGACGTTCGACCTCGTCCAGAGCGGCACGAGCGACGACCCGTGGCTCTTCCTGGGCTTCGCCGTCGCCTTCGCGGTCAAGGCGCCGCTCTTCCCGCTGCACGGCTGGCTCCCCGACGCATACCGGGAGTCGCCGCCGGAGGTGGCGGCCCTGCTCTCCGGGGTCGTCTCGAAGGCCGCCGCCTACGGCTTCCTGCGGATCGCGATCGCGAAGTTCCCCGAGCCCGCACACGATCTCCAGATTCCGATTCTCGTCCTCGCGGCGATCGGCCTCGTGTACGGCTCGGTGCTCGCGTTCCGGGCGCCCGACGTCCGCGGCGTGATCGCCTACTCGAGCCTCGCCCAAATGGGGCTCATCACGATGGGCCTGTTCGCCTTCAACGACCTCGGCTTCGACGGCGCCGTCCTGCACATGGTCACCCACGGGCTGATCTCGGCCGCCATGTTCCTGCTGGCCGGGTCGGTCGAGCGCCGCTGCGCCACGGGCGACTTCGCCCTGCTCGGCGGGATGGCGCGAGGCAGGCCCGCGCTGGCGACCATCCTGATGACCACCGGAATCATCGGCCTTGCCGTGCCCGGATCCGTGGCGTTCGCAGGCGAGTTCCTGATCCTCGCCGGCGTCTTCAACGCGGGCTGGGCCTGGGCGATCGTCGGCGCAGCGGCGATCGTCCTCGCCGCGATGTACATGCTCCGCCTGATCTCGGGGGTGCTGCACCAGGACCGCGGGCCCGCCGTCCCCGAAGCCGCTCTCGACCTGCGGCCGGCGGAGCTCGCCGTGATCGTTCCGCTCGTGGCTCTCCTGCTCGCGCTCTCGGCATGGCCGGCCGCGATCAGCGAGCGCGCGTTCGCAGGTGACAACGCCCAACAGGTGGTCGAGGAGCAATTCGCCCGATGACGACTCCGAGCGTCGACTGGTTCGCGATCTCGCCGTCCCTGGCGCTCCTGGCCGGCGGAGGCGCGGCACTGCTCGTCGCGGTGCTCGTACCGCGCTGGCTTCGTGCACCGCTCGCCGCGCTCGCGACTGCCTGCGGGTTCGCCGGAGCGTTCGTCGCCGCGGCACTTCTGTACTGGAAGACCCCGGAGGCGCAGACCCTCCTCTCGGACTCGATGGTGCGTGACCGCTTCGGCTCGCTGGCGCAGATGATCGTGGCCGGCGCGGGCGTGCTTGTCGTCGGGATCGCGTACGAACGCGTCTCGCGAAGCACGCACGCCGCGGAGTTCTACGCGCTGCTCGCGGCGGCCGGCGGCGGGATGGCCTTCCTCGTCCAGGCACACAACCTCATGACGCTCTTCCTCGCGCTGGAGTGGTTCTCGGTCGCGCTCTACATCCTCTGCGCGATCGAGCTGGACGTCGTCGGCTCGCTCGAGGCGGGACTGAAGTACCTGATCGTGGGTGGCTTCGGCTCCGCAGTGCTGCTTTTCGGATCAGCACTCGTCTTCGGCGCCACCGGGGAGCTCGGCTTCGAGCAGATCGCGTCGGCGACGACGTCGCAGAACCTCGTCGACGACCCGCTGCTCGTCGCCGGTCTCGCGATGATCATCGCCGGGCTCGGCTTCAAATCCTCGGCGGCGCCGTTCCACCAGTGGACGCCCGACGTCTACGAAGGCGCGCCCACGCCCGTCACGGCGTTCATGTCGGCGGCCACGAAGACGGTCGCCGTCGTGCTCACGATGCGCCTGCTCGTGACCGCGTTCCCTGAGGAGAGCGAGCTCTGGACGATTGCCATCGCCTTCATCGTCTGCGCGTCGCTGGCTTGGGGCAACCTCGCCGCGCTCGTGCAGCGGAACGTGAAGCGGCTGCTGGCCTACTCGTCGATCGCGCATGCCGGCTTCCTGCTGATCGCGGTGGCATCGAACAACACGCTCGGCGGCAAGGCGCTGCTCTTCTACCTGATCCCCTACGCCGCGGCCTCGCTCGGCGCCTTCGCCGTCGTCGCGGCGCGTGAGCGCGAGCTCCGCGCACCGGTGACCCTCGACAACCTCGCCGGACTCGGCTGGGAACGACCGCTGCTCGGCGTGGCGATGTGGGCGTTCATGCTCTCATTCGCCGGCCTTCCGCCCACGGGAGGCTTCGTGGGCAAGTTCTACGTCTTCTCGGCCGCGTACGACCGCGGCTGGACGTGGCTGGTGATCGTCGGCGTCGTCGCGACGCTCGTCTCGCTCTACTACTACCTCGCGATCATCCGGGCGCTCTACATGCGCTCGCCGCTCGAGCTGCAACTTGCGCCGACGGGCGGGTCGCCTCCGCGCGAGTTCCTGCTCGGAACGTCGGTCGTCCTCGCCATGGCCGTCACGATCGGCTCGTTCATCTTCGTCGGGCCGCTGATCGACCTGGCCGAGAACGGCGCCGCGTCACTGCCCTTCTAGGTACGCCAGGCCGTCCGTCCAGCAGCTCGCCCACCAGTCGGCATGGGGCATGCCGCTCGCGCGCGCGGCCGAGAGCATCTCCTCGACGTCGTACGAAACCCTGCGGAACTCGAGCGTCAGGCCGCGGGCGTCAACCGTTGCGATCGCGTACTCGGCCCAGCGCGACACTCGCAGGGAGCCGCCCGAGGGTCCCTCGGAGAACGGAAGGCCCACGCTGCCGACGTTCGCGAAGAGCGAATCAGGCCGCCGGCGGAGCATCTGGAGGTGCGTGTGGCCCGCGACGAAGAGGTCGGCGTGGACGCCGGCCAGGGCGCGGTCCAGCTCGGCGCGCGAGACGTCCGGCAGGAGCAGATCTGTAAAGGACCGTGGCGAACCGTGGAAGAAGAGGCCGCTCGTGCCGTCCAGGGCGATCTCCACACGCGGCTCGAAGGTCCGCAGGAACGCTCGATCCTCGCGGTCGAGGCGCGTGCTGCACCATTCGCCCTGCACCTGCAGCCTCGGACCGACCTCGCCGCCCAGGTCGGGCACGCCGTCGAGCAGCCAGGCGTCCCAGTTCCCCATCACGACGGGGCAGTCGAGCTCCCGCAGCCGCCAGATCGCTTCGTTCGGGAACGGCCCGATCGCGACGTCGCCGAGGCAGACCGCCGTGTCGACGTCGTGTGGGAGGTCCTCGAGAACGGCGTCTAGCGCGAACGGGTTGGCGTGCAGGTCGGAGAGCACGGCAACCCTCATGCGGAGACGCTATCCGGCGGGGAGGCATGCGTGGAAGCTCACTCGTTGGCGCGGGCGATGAGATCGCGAAGCCGAGGACGCGTCCGCCGCGTCTAGCTGGGACGCGTAGCGTGGCGGCGGAACTCGGCGACAGCCGCGAGGACGCCCTCGAGCGAGAGCAGCCCCAGGCACGCGGTCAGGGCGGTTGCTCCGACCACGGGCACGCCGCCCTCGAGTAGCGCCGGCGAGCGCGTGGCGGCGCCCACGACGACGAGCGTCAGCACGAGCGCCCACACGAACGCCTGCGCGATCCGGCCGTCCTCCTCGAGCAGCTCGCCGAAGATCGACAGCCCGCAGGCTGCAGCGGTCGGCACGGCCGCGAGGAGCGCATAGAAGGCGAGTTGTGGAGCGGCCGCCGTGTCGGCGATCGTCGCCACGAGCACGAGCGCGGCCGTCGAGACACGCAGTCCCACGTTGTCCCTTTTCGTCGTGTATACGACGGGTCCTCCCAGGAGTAGTGTCGTCGCGATGCTGCTGCTCGTCGCCGTGCTCGCCCTTCCGCTCGTCGGCCTGGGCCTGCTGCTCGGCTACCCCGACGCCGACTTTCAGTGGAAGCACCAGCCGAGCCATTTCTGGCTCGTGCTCACCGTCGCCGTGATCAGCGTCATCCTCGGCTTCGCGACGGGCGAGGCCGCCCGGCGGCGCGGTGACGCTCGTGTCTTCCTCGTCGGGCTCGCCTTCCTCGCCGCCGCCGGCTTCCTCGGGCTGCACGCGCTGGCGACGCCGGGCGTCCTCCTCGACGCGCCCAATACCGGATTCGTGATCGCGACGCCGGTCGGTCTCCTGCTCGCCTCGGGCTTCGCGGCCGCCTCGGCGCTCGACCTCTCGCCGTCGACATCGGCGGCGATCATGCGGAACCAGGGCTTGTTGCGGGGAGCGGTGTTCGCGCTGCTCGCCGTCTGGGCCTTCCTGTCGCTCGCGGCCGTCCCGCCGCTCGACGATCGCTTCCTCCCCGAGCGACTGGACGGGCCGCTCGTCGTCGCGGCCGCCGTCGGCGTCGGGCTCTACGGCTTCGCGGCCCTGCGCTACCTCGACCTCTACCGCGCGCGGCGCGCCGTTCTCGTCGCCGCGATCGGGACCGCGTTCGTCCTGCTCGGCGAGGCGATGGTGGCGATCGCTGCGGCCCGGAACTGGCACGCCTCATGGTGGGAATGGCACGTCCTGATGGCGGTCGCCTTCGGCCTCGTCGCGCTCGCCGCGCGTCGCGAGTACTCGCGCCAGGCGTCGGTCCCCTCGACGTTCACGAGCCTCTACCTCGAGCACACGCTCGGCCGGGTCGACCGCGAGCGAGCCGCTGCGCTCGAGGAGCTCGTCGCCTCGCCGGCCGGGAGCGACGAGCTCCGGCGGCGCTACGGCCTCGCCGCCGGGGAGGCGGAGGTGCTCGAGCACGCTGCGCAGGAGATCAGGCGGCTCGACGAGCTCTTTCGGCCGTACCTCTCGCCGCAGCTCGCCGACCGCCTGCGCGCCGATCCCAGCGCCGGCGACCTCGGCGGCGAGCAGCGGCAGGTGAGCGTGCTGTTCGCCGACCTGCAGGGCTTCACCGCCTTCTCGGAACGGGCGAGCCCGAGCGACGTGATCGCGATGCTGAACGAGTACTGGGGCGGAACGGTGCCGGTCCTCGAAGCCGAGGGCGGGCTGATCGAGCGCTTCGCCGGCGACGCCGTGATGGTCGTGTTCAACGCCGACGCAGACCAGGACGACCACGCAGCCCGCGCCTGCCGCGCCGCGCTCGAGCTCCAGCGCGCGTCGAGCAGAATCGCCGACGGCCGCCCCGGCTGGCCACGCTTCCGGGCCGGCGTCAACACCGGCCCAGCCGTGATCGGCAACGTCGGCAGCGCGGAGCGACGGAGCTTCACGGCGATCGGCGACACGACCAACCTCGCCGCCCGCCTCCAGGCACAGGCCCAGGCCGGTCAGGTGGTGATCGGAACGGCGACGCTCTCCGCGCTCGGCGGCAACGCCGAGGTGACGCCGCTCGGCGCGCTCGACCTGAAGGGCAAGGCCCAGCGGGTCGAGGCATACGTGCTGGAGTCGTTTTCGTAGGCTCCGGGGCAAATCGACCGAGGAGCTCCGTATGGCAGACACGCAGGTGACCTGGCTCGGGCACGCCGCATTCCGGATCGACAGCCCGGGCGGCAAGCGGATCTACGTCGATCCCTGGCTCGACAACCCCAAGTGCCCTGACGGCGAAAAGCAACCGGAGCGGATCGACATCATGGTGCTGACCCACGGGCACAGTGACCACGCCGGCACGGCGCCCGGCCTCATCAAGCAGTTCTCACCTGACGTCGTCACCCAGGTCGAGGTGCAGAGCTGGCTCGAAGGCCAGGGGGTCGAGGGACTTGAGGTGCCCGGCGTGAACAAGGGCGGCACCCGGGAGATCGACGGGATCTCGTTCACGATGAC
>Ga0126313_10001140_pt1 | contig 13776 bp, 11 predicted proteins | sample Plot105A_FD_89954 | JGI IMG/M metagenome (GOLD analysis project Ga0126313, IMG submission 89954) | Serpentine soil microbial communities from UC McLaughlin Reserve, CA, USA - Plot105A | ecosystem: Environmental > Terrestrial > Soil > Grasslands | place: USA: UC McLaughlin Reserve, Lake County...
CTACGTGCAGTCGCACCCCGACGTGCTGCTGCGCACCCACACCTCGCCGATGCAGGTGCGCTCGATGGAGACGCAGCCGCCGCCGATCTTCGTCGTCGTCCCCGGCAAGGTCTACCGGCGCGATTCCGACGCCACCCACAGCCCGATGTTCCACCAGGTCGAGGGGTTGGCGATCGCCGAGGGGATCACCCTCGCCGACCTCAAGGGGACGCTGCTGGCGATGTGCCGAGCGCTGTTCGGGGCAGAGCGGGAGCTGCGCCTGAGGCCGCACTTCTTCCCCTTCACCGAGCCGAGCGTCGAGGTCGACGTCTCCTGCTTCCAGTGCGGTGGCAGCGGCGAGCTCGCCGGCGGCGAGCGCTGCAACCTCTGCAAGGGCCAGGGCTGGATCGAGATCCTCGGCGCCGGGATGGTCGACCCCAACGTGCTCGGCTTCGTCGAGGGCCACGGCTATGACGCCGAGCGGGTCCAGGGCTTCGCCTTCGGGATCGGGGTCGAGCGGGTGGCGATGCTGCGCCACGGCGTCCCCGACCTGCGGCGCTTCTTCGACAACGACGCGCGGATGTTGGAGCAGTTCTCATGAGGGTGCCGTACTCCTGGCTGCGCGAGTACTGCGACCCGGGGATGGACCCGGCCGCGCTTGCCGACCGGTTGGTGATGACCGGGACCGAGGTCGAGCGGGTGGAGACCGTCGGGCCGAGCTCGGGCGAGGGCTTCGTCGTCGGCAGGGTGCTCGAGCGCGAGCGGCACCCGAACGCCGACCGGCTCAGCGTCTGCCGCGTCGACACCGGCGACGGCGAGCGGACGATCGTCTGCGGCGCCCCCAACGTCGACGCCGGCCAGACCGTCGCCGTCGTCCTGCCCGGGGCGACGATGCCCGGCGGGATGAAGATCCGCAAGGCCAAGCTCCGGGGCGTTCCCTCGGAAGGGATGATCCTCTCCGCCGCCGAGCTGGAATTGGCCGATGAGGCCGACGGGATCATCGTCCTCGAGGGCGGTCCGACGGCGGGCACGCCGCTGGCCGAGCTGGCGCCGCTCGGCGAGCCGGTACTGGAGATCGAGGTGACCCCGAACCGCAGCGACTGCTTCGGCGTCCACGGCGTCGCCCGCGAGGTCCACGCGATCACCGGAGCGCCGCTTGCCGCCGACCCGTGGGCCGAGGACGCGCCGACCGAGGGGGACGGCGTTGTTGGCGACTTCGCCTCGGTGACGGTCGAGGTCCCCGAGCTCTGCCCGCGCTTCACCGCCCGCGTCTTCACCGACGTGACGATCGGCCCTTCGCCGCTCTGGCTGCAGGCGCGGCTCGCCGCCGCCGGGCAGCGGCCGATCAACAACGTCGTCGACATCACCAACTACGTGATGTTGCTGACCGCGCAGCCGCTGCACGCCTTCGACCTCGACCAGGTCCCGGACGGGGAGCTGACGGTCCGCACCGCCAGCGAGGGGGAGAAGATGACCACGCTCGACGACGTCGAGCGGACCTTCGACGCCGAAACCGTGCTGGTCTGCGACCGCAACGGGCCCTCGGGGATCGCCGGGATCATGGGCGGGCAGACCTCCGAGGTCTCGGAGACGACGACCCGCGTCCTGCTCGAGGTCGCCTGCTGGAACGGGACCAACATCCTCCGCAGCTCGCGGCTGCTGGGACTGCGCTCGGAGGCCTCTGCCCGCTTCGAGAAGCAGCTGCACCCGGCGCTCTGCATGCGGGCGCAGGCAATCGCCTCGCGCCTCCTGGTCGAGCTCTGCGGGGCCAAGCTGGTGCCGGGGACGATCGACGTCGCCGCCGAGGCCCCCGAGCCACGGCGGCTGCCGCTGCGCGCGGCGCGGGTGCGCGGCCTGCTGGGGATGGAGATCTCCCAGGATGAGCAGAAGACCTATCTGGAGCGGCTCGGCTTCGAGGCCGAGGCCGACGGCGAGGACCTGTCCGTCGTCGTCCCGCCCGACCGCCATTACGACGTCACCCGCGAGGTCGACCTGATCGAGGAGGTCGCCCGGGTCCACGGGATCGACGAGCACCTGCCGACCACCCTGCCCTCGACCGGCAGCGCCATCGGCGGTCTCAGCCGCGAGCAGCGACTGAGGCGGCGTGCCGAGGACGTCCTCCGCGACCTCGGCTTTGACCAGGTCGTCGGCTGGAGCTTCACCGACCCCGGCGAGGCCGGTCGGCTGCGGATCCCCGGCGACGATCCGCGCACGGCGCCCGTCCTGCTCGCCAACCCCCTCTCCGAGGAGCAGTCGGCGATGCGGACGACCCTGCTCGGCTCGCTGCTGGACATCGCCGCCCGCAACGCCGCCCGCGGCGTCTCCGACCTTGCGTTGTTCGAATCCGCCCGCGTCTACCTCCAGGAGGGGACCCCCGAGTTCGCCGGTGATCGGGCGGCGCCGTTCGCCGAGCCGCATCGGTTTGCGGGAATTGTCGTCGGGGTGTTCGGCGAGCGCTCTTGGCGGGGTGGTGGTGAGGTTGCCGACTTCTTCGCGCTGAAGGCTGTGCTGGAAGCGCTGGGCCGCCATTTCGGGATCGAGCTGGAGTTCGGGCCTGTCGAGGAGCCGTTCCTGCACCCAGGTCGCTCGGCTGCTGTATCGGTCGACGGCGTGCCTGCCGGCTGGCTCGGCGAGGTGCATCCCTTGGTCTGCCGGACCTGGGACCTGGAGGCTGCCGTCGCCTTCGAACTGGACGCGGCGCCGCTGGTCGCCGCCGCGAGCCTCGGCGAGGAGTCCTACGAGGACGTGACGACTTTTCCCGCCGCGTACCAGGACCTGGCGGTCGTGGTCCCGGCAGACACCCCCGCGAGCAAGGTTCGCGCCGCTGTCCAGGCCGCTGGCGGCGAGCTGCTCAGCGCCGCCGAGGTCTTCGACCTCTACGAGGGCGAGCAAGTCGGTGCGGACCGCAAGAGCCTGGCGCTGAACCTCGAGTTCCGCGCTCCCGACCGGACGCTCACCGACGAGGAGGTCACCGGCCTGCGCGAGGCGATCAAGGCGAAGCTGGGGGAGATCGGAGGGACCCTTCGTGAATAAGCGAGTGCTGGTTGCCGGCGCGTCGGGATTTACCGGTGCCCTGGCTGCCCAGATCGTCTCCGATCACCCCGGGCTCGAGCTCGTGGCCGCGACCTCGCGCGGCGACGCCGGCAAGCAACTGTGCGACCTCTACCCGCGCTACCGGGCGCAGATCGAGCTGACCGAGCTCGATCTCGACGACCTGCCCGAGGTGGACGCGGCGATCGTTGCTTACCCGCACGGCGCCGCCGCGCCGACGGATGCGGCGCTGCGCGCCGCCGGCATCCTCGTCGTCGATCTCTCGGCTGACTTCCGGCTGCGCGACCCTGAGGCCTACCAGCGCTGGTACGGCGAGCACGGCGCGCCCGACCTCTTCGGCACCGGCGTCTACGGCCTCAGCGAGATTTACCGCGACCAGCTGCGCGAGGCGAAGCTGGTCGCCACTCCCGGCTGCTACCCGACCGCGAGCGTTCTCGCCCTGGCGCCGCTGGCCGAACAGGGCCTGCTCGGCGAGGTCTTCGTCTCCGCGATGCAGGGCACCTCCGGCTACGGGCGCGGCAGCGACGACCTCGTCCACTTCTCGGCGATGACCGAGAACGCCTTCCCCTACAAGACGGAGGGCCACCGCCACCGGCCCGAGATCGAACAGGAGCTGGCGGCGCTCGGCAGCCCGGCGCCGGTCACCTTCGTCCCCCATCTTGTGCCCCTCGACCAGGGCGAGCTGGCGACCTGCTTCGCGACGCTCGGCGAGCCGACCTCGAAAGAGGCGGTCCAGGCGCTGTACGAGGAGCGCTACGCAGATGAGCCCTTCGTCCACGTCCTCGACGGTCCGCCGAACCTGCGCGCCGTCCGGGACACCAACGAGTGCCACGTCTATGTCACGGTCGAGGAGCGGGGGAGGGTGATGGCGTTCTCCGCCATCGACAACATCTGGAAGGGCGCCTCCAGCCAGGGCGTGCAGAACCTCAACCTGATGCTGGGCCTCGACGAGACGGAAGGGCTCCTGTGAGCGAGCCGGTCACTGAAGCCTTCTTCCGCAGCCGCTGGGTCGAGGCCCCCGAGAACGTCGAGGAGCTCGATCCCACCCAGCTGGCGCCGGGCTTCCGCGCCGGCGGTTCCCACTGCGGGCTCAAGGGCGGCGGCCGCACCGACATCGGCCTGGTCGTCTGCGACGCCGAGGAGGTGACCTCGGCCATGGTCCTCACCCGCAACGCCTCGGCCGCGGCGCCGATCCGGATCTGCCGCGAGGAGGTCGACGCCGCTGGCGTGCGCGCCGCTGTCGTCAACAGCGGTAACGCCAACGCCGAGACCGGCGAGCAGGGGCTCGCCGACGCCCGCGCGATGTGCGAGCGGACCGCCGCCGAGCTCGGCCTTGTCGCCTCGCAGGTTGCCGTCGCCGAGACCGGGACGATCGGCGTGCCGCTGCCGATCGACGCTGTGCTCCCCGGTATCTCCGACGCCGCCTCGACCCTCGCGCCCGACGGCGGTGGTGCCTTCTCCGACGCGATCCTCACCACCGACCGCTGGCCGAAGCGCTGCACCCTGCGCGCCGGCGGCGTGACCCTTTCCGCCCAGGCGAAGGGGGCGGGGATGATCGAGCCGAACATGGCGACGATGCTCTGCTTCGTCCAGACCGACGCTGACGTCCCTGACGCCGACGCGCGCCTGCGGGCCGCCGTCGACGCTTCCTTCAACCGGATCACGGTCGACGGCCAGATGAGCACCAACGACATGGTGCTGCTGCAGGCCTCCGGCGCCTCCGGCCAGCCGCTCCCCGCGGATCTGCTCGAGGCGGTGCTGATGCAGCTGGCGATAGAGATCGTCCGCGACGGCGAGGGCGCCGTCCGCGTCGGCCGGATCCAGGTCACCGAGGCCGCGACCGAGGCCGAGGCCGAGCGGGTCGCCCGGGCGATCGCCAACTCGCCGCTGGTCAAGACCGCGCTGTTCGGCCGCGACCCCAACTGGGGCCGGATCGCCCAGGCCGCCGGCGCCGCGCTCGCCGGCGAGGACCTGAACGAGATCGGCGCCGGTTCGATCGAGGCCGTCGAGCTCGGGGCCGAGACCGAGGAGGCCGAGATCGGGCTGCGGCTCGGCCGCGGCGAGCACGCCGCCCACGTCTGGTTCTCCGACCTCGGCTATGAGTACGTGCGGATCAACGCGGAGTACACGACGTGAGCTCCACCCCCAGCAACAGCCGCTACGACAGCGGCAGCGTCGCAACGCTCCTCGAGGCGCTCCCCTACATCCGCGAGTTCCACGGACGCACGGTGGTGATCAAGTACGGCGGCGCGGCGATGCTCGACGAGGATCTGCGCGAAGCCTTCGCGACCGACGTCGTCCTGCTCAAGTACGTCGGCCTCAACCCGGTGATCGTCCACGGCGGCGGGCCGGAGATCACCCGCTACATGGACCGGCTCGGGCTCGAGGTCCGCTTCCACGAGGGCCTGCGGGTCTCCGACTCGGAGACCGTCGAGGTGGCGAAGATGGTCCTGGTCGGCAAGCTCAATTCGGAAATCGTCCAGCGGCTGAACCGCCATGGCCAGGCCGCGGTCGGCCTCTCCGGCGAGGACGGGACCCTGTTCGAGGTCTCGCCGGTCGCCAACGCCGAGCAGGTCGGGTTCGTCGGCTCGATCGACCGGGTCGACGTCGACGTCCTCAAGCACATCGCCGCCGACTACATCCCGGTGATCGCCTCCTCGGCCTCCGACCGCGGCGGCCAGTCCTACAACGTCAACGCCGACGAGGCCGCCGGTAAGGTCGCCGCCGCCCTCGGCGCCCACAAGGCGATCTTCCTCACCGACGTCGAGGGCTGGCTCGGCGACCCGGACGACGAGGGCTCGCTGATCACGCGGGCGACCGTCGCCGAGGTCGACGAGAAGCTGCCGAGCCTCGAGGGCGGGATGCGGCCGAAGCTGCAGGCCTGCGCCGACGCGATCCGTGGCGGCGCCCAGTCGGCGCACATCATCGACGGTCGCATCCAGCACAGCCTCCTGCTGGAGCTGTTTACCGATGCCGGCATCGGCACCATGGTCACGCCGTGAGCGACGCCACCCGGCAGATCGGGTTCGAGGCGGCGCGGGAGCTGGAGGAGCGCTACCTGATGCGCACCTACGAGCGGGCGCCGGTCGACTTCGTCCGCGGCGAGGGGCCGCTGCTCTGGGATGCCGAGGACAAGCGCTACCTCGACTTCCTCACCGGGATCTCGGTCTGCTCGGTCGGCCACTGCCATCCCGACGTCCTCGAGGCGGTCCACGAGCAGTCCCGCCGGTTGATCCACGTCTCCAACCTCTTCTACACCGAGCCGATGGCGCGCCTGGCCGAGCGGCTTTCGGAGTCGAGCCTCGGTGGCCGCGTCTTCTTCTCCAACTCCGGCACCGAGGCAAACGAGTGCGCGATCAAGATCGCCCGCAAGCACGCCCACCGGCGGGGCGTCAACGCGCCGGAGATCGTCAGCTTCGAGAGCGACTTCCACGGCCGCACCTACGGCGCCCTCTCGGCGACGCCGGGCCTGGCGACCAACGAGGCGCTGGGGCCGATGCTGCCCGGGTTCCGGTCCGTGCCCCGCAACGACGCCGCCGCCCTGCGCGAGGCGGTGGGGACCCACACCGCCGCCGTCCTGATCGAGCCGATCCAGGGGGAGGCCGGGGTCTTCCCGATTTCCGAGGAGGCGCTGCTGGCCGCCCGCCAGGCCTGCGACGAGGCCGGCGCGCTGCTGATCTTCGACGAGATCCAGACCGGTATCGGCCGCACCGGCTCGCTCTGGGCCTACGAGCAGACTCCCGTGCGCCCGGACGTGATCACCAGCGCCAAGGCGCTCGGCGGCGGCTTCCCGATCGGTGCCTGCATCACCGGCCCGGAGGCGGCTGAGGTGCTCGAGCCCGGCGACCACGGCTCGACCTTCGCCGGTGGTCCGGTCGCCACCGCCGCCGCGATCGCCGTCCTCGACATCGTCGACGACCGGGTCCTGCTGCGCCACGTGCGCGAGCTCGGCGCCCACCTCCGTGAGCGGCTGCAGGCGCTGGAGGGCGTGCGGGAGACCCGCGGCCGCGGCCTGATGGTCGGGGTCGGCCTCGAGGAGGGGATCGACGCCGCCGCCGTCGGTGCCGACCTGCTCGAGCGGGGGCTGGTGGTCAACGCCCCCCGTCCCGACACGCTGCGCCTGCTGCCGCCGTTGGTGATCGATTCCGACCATGCCGATTTGGCAGTTGGCCTCGTAAGTGAATCGCTTCTAGGCTTCGCGACGCGATGAGCCCCGGCCGCCCCAAGGACTTCTCCAAGAAGCAGCGCGACCTGCGCGCCGACACCGCGCAGCGGTTGGAGGCGATCGTCGAGGCTGCCGAGCGGGCCGCCGCGGGCGTGATCGACGACGCCGAAGCCGAGGCGCGGCGCTACCTCGCGCAGGCGCGGTCCGAAGCCGATCGGCTCGCCGAGGGCCAGGTCTCCGACCTTGCCGAGGCGGTCGACTCGCTGCTCAGCCAGGCGGTTTCGCTGCGACGGGAGGCCGAGCGGCTGCAAACGAGCCTGGAAGCGGCGAAGGCGCGGCTCGGCGGCGCCGAGAACGTCTCGCCCGTGACCAGCGTGGAGCCAGAGCGCGATGAGCTCCACGAGGCCCCACGGCTGCGGTCCGTGGACGGTGCCCAGCCGACCCCTGCGGCGGTGCCCGCTCCTCAGGCGCAGGAGGACTCCCGCGCCGACCCCGCCGGCGCCCGCCTGCTGGCGACGCAGATGGCGGTCTCCGGCAGCAGCAGAGAGGAGATCGAGCAGCGACTGCGAAACGGTTTCGAGATCGAGGACACCGACGCGATCCTCGACGCGATTCTCGGACCTGAGGAGCGATAGCGAAGATGCACGAGGACCCGACCCGTCTGATGGGGCCCGAAGACCATGGCCCCGGTGGCCCGCAGGGCGATCGCCCGCACGGCAACATGCGCCTCCTCGTCGCCGCTCTGATCGCGGTGATCGTCGGCCTGCTGATCGCGGTGATCGTGATCGCCGGCAACGACGACAGCGGCGAAACCACGTCTTCGTCGACCGTCGAATCCTCGACCACGGAACCGTCGACGACGACCGAAAGTTCGACCACGACGACGACCGAATCGACGACCACGACCGAAGAGGAACCGACGGTCGAAGAAGACGAAGGAGCGCCGGAAGAAGAACTCGAAGAAGTGCCGCCAGTCGAAGAAGAAGGCGGCGCCGGGGGACTGGAAGCACCCTAGAAGTCCTCACCGCGAGCGGCCTGCGAGACTTGCGCCCCCGTGAGTGCCGATCAACCCCACTTCCAGCCGACCGCCAGCTACGAGGCGGATCCCGCCAGCGTCCATCGCGTGCTGCTGCTCTACTCGGGCGGCCTCGACACCAGCGTGATGCTGAAGTGGATCCAGGATCACTACGAGGCCGAAGTCGTCTGCCTGACCGTCAACCTCGGTCAGCCCGGCGAGGACTATGCGGTAATTGAGCAGAAGGCGCTGCAGCTGGGCGCTGCCGAATGCCACGTGGTCGACGCCCGCGAGCGCTTCGCGGCCGAGTTCGTCGTCCCGGCGATCAAGGCCAACGCCGTCTACGGCAACGGTTACCCGCTCTTCACCGCGCTGGGCCGGCCGCTGATCGCCCAGCTTGCGGTCGAGTACGCGCGCCAGGCCAACTGCGACACGATCGCCCACGGCTGCACCGGCAAGGGCAACGACCAGGTCCGGATCGAGGCCACGGTCGCGACCCTGGCGCCGGAGTTGAAGACGATCGCCCCGGTCCGCTCCTGGGAGATGGGCCGCGAGGAGGAGATCGCCTACGCCCGCGAGAACGGGATCCCGGTCAAGGGCGGCACCGAGGTCGCGCCCTACTCGATCGACGACAACCTCTGGGGCCGCTCCTCGGAGGGGCGCTGGATCGAGGAGCTCGACCACGCGCCCGAGGACGACGTCTTCCAGCTGGTGACCCGGCCCGAGGAGGCCCCCGACGAGCCCGAGACGGTGACGGTGGGCTTCGAGGCTGGTGTGCCGGTCTCGCTGAACGGCGAGCGCCTCGCCTTGGTCGATCTGCTGGAAAAGGCGGCCGAGATCGGCTGTCGCCACGGGGTCGGCATCGTCGACCACATCGAGGACCGGATCGTCGGCCTCAAGGTCCGCGACATCTACGAGGTCCCGGCGGCGGCGATCGTGCTCACCGCCCACGAGGAGCTGGAGCGGCTGGTCGGCACGATCCACCAGAACCAGTTCAAGCCCGGGCTCGACCAGAAGTGGGGCTACCTCGTCTACGCCGGCCTCTGGTGGGAGCCGCTGCGCACCGACCTCGACGCCTACATGGATGCGGTCAACACCCAGGTGAGCGGCGAGATCGGCCTTCGCCTCTACAAAGGCAGCGTCCGGGTGGTCACCCGCTCCTCGCCGAACGCCGTCTACGACGCCGAGCTGGCGACCTTCTCGGAGTCCGGCGGCCTCTTCGACCAGAACGCCTCGCCGGGCTTCATCGAGCTGTGGTCGCTGCAGTCACGGATGGCGCACCGGATCCGCGAGCGGGGGGAGGGGTGATGTACAACCGGCTCGGCAAGGCGTCGCTCAAGTTCACCTACCGCTACATGCGGCGCCGCTACCGGCGCGAGACGCGGATCGCGCTCGGGGTCTTCGGCGCCGGGATCGTCGCCGCGGTCGCCTATTTCGCCACGCGGGACGTTCCCGAAGGCTGAGCCGGGCGCTCGCCGGCCCGCAACATCGGTTGCGGGTTATCGTCGACTTGCAGGACCTTTGGGGGCGCCTCGCTAGCCTCGGCCGCTCGTGCGGCCACTCGGGCTAAGAACGGATTTCCTTTGGATCGGCGTCGGGGCGTCGCTCTGCGCGCTGCTGGTGGTGCTCGGCGCCGCCGTCGGCAGCGCCGGCGCGACCGAAGCCGAGAAGCTGGAAGCGAAGCTCTCCTCGGCGCGAGACCAGGCGAGCTCGCTGTCCTCGCAGCTGCAAGCGACGACCGCTGAACTCGGCGGCGCCGAAGCCGAAGCGAAGGACGCCGCCGCCGAAGAGGAAGAACTGAGCGACCTGCTGGCCCAAGGCCGCGAACGGGCCGCCGAGCTCGCCCGCAAGCTGAGCGCGACCCGCCACCGGCTGGCTGTCGAGAAAGCACGGCTGCGTCGTTCCCGGGGATTCCTCGCCCAGCGGCTGGTCGCGATCTACGAGAGCGGCACCCCGAGCACGGCCGACCTGGTGCTCGGCTCCGGCAGCTACGAGGATTTCGTCACCCAGAGCGACTACCTGCGGGCGATCTCCGAAGCCGACAGCGCCCTTGCCGACCGCGTCGCCGAAGTGCGCGCGACGGTGCACAGTCAGGTGCTGGAGGTCGCCGAGCTGAAGGCCGAAGCGATCGCCTACGACGAACGGCTCGAAGCCGCCCGCGCGGAAATCGCCGAAGTGCGCGCCGCCGCCCAGGCGGCCTCCGCCCACCTGGAATCGCTGAAGGCCAGTCGCGAAGCCTCGCTGGCGACGCTGAAATCGGACATCGCCGAATGGGTCGAGGAGGTTCAGGAAGCGCGCCTGGCCGAAACCGAAACCGAAGCCGAAGAAGAAGTCGGCCGCTGGCTCGGCGGCCCGTACTCGATCCCGACCTACATCGTGATGTGCGAGTCCGGCGGCAACTACGGCGCGGTCAACCCGTCGAGCGGCGCCGGCGGCGCCTACCAGATCCTGCCCTCGACCTGGGAGCTCTACGGCGGCCAGGGCGAACCGCAGAACGCTCCGAAGGCTGAACAGGATCGGATCGCCGCCGCAATCTGGGCCGATTCGGGCGGCGGCGCCTGGGTCTGCGCCTAAGTCACGGGTCCTCCCTAGAGGCGCCTCAGAGAATTTACGATCTGCGCGCCACTGTAGACAACTCACCTCGTATGGTTCTCTCCATGGCAGTGATGGCAAGGGAAAAATGGACCGACGAGCGGCTCGACGACCTGACGCAGCGGGTCGACAGGGGCTTCGAGGAGGGCAAGGTCGAAATTCGCGACCTCCGCTCGGAGATGAAAACCGAATTCGAAAAGTCGCGAGCCGAGACGAAAATGGAATCCAGTGAGTTACGAGCCGAGACGAAAATGGAATCCAGTGAGTTACGAGCCGAGACGAAAACGGAATTTCGTGAGTTACGAGCCGAGACGAAAACGGAATTTCGTGAGTTGCGGGCCGAGATGAACTCTCGCTTCAACGGGATAGATGCCCGTTTCGATTCTCTCCAAAAGACGATGGTGCTCGGGGTCGTCGGCATGAGTGCGAGCATCATCGGCGCTTTGATCGCCGTCTCCTTCTGAAGTAGCCCGTAACTAGCGCGGAAGTGTCACGGCAGGCGCCCGTGCCATCTGCCCCGCTTGCCATTATCGGCCGACCTCGTGAGCACCGCGTCAGCCGCACATCTCCATGCCCACAGCGAGTACTCGCTGCTGGATGGCGCCTGCAAGATCGACGCGATGGCGGCACGGGCGGCCGAGCTCGACCAGCCGGCGCTCGGGCTGACCGACCACGGCGTCATGAACGGCGCCGTCGACCTCTACAAGGCCTGCAAGAAGCACGGAATCAAGCCGATCGCCGGGCTCGAGGCCTACCTCGTCGAGGACCGTCACGCGATCAAGGAGCAGGCGAAGTACGAGCGCAACCACCTGACCCTGCTGGCCGAGACCAACACCGGCTTCTCGAACCTGGTCAAGCTCACCTCCGCCGGCTTCCTCGAGGGCTTCTCGCGCGGCAAGGCCAACGTCGACCTGGACCTGCTCTCCCAGCACGCCGAGGGCGTGATCGTCCTCACCGGCTGCCTGCAGTCGCGCTTCTGCCGCCGCCTGATCGAAGAGCGCGAGGACGACGCCCGGGCCCACCTCGACGACCTGATCCAGGCCTTCGGCCCCGAGCAGGTCTACATGGAGGTGCAGAAGAACGGGATCCCCGAGCAGGACAAGGCCAACGAAGGAATCGTCGGCTTCGCCCGCGAGCTCGGGCGGCCGCTGGTCGGGACCGCCGACGTCCACTACCTGCGGCGCGAGGACTTCGACAACCACGCGGCGCTGCTCTGCGTGCAGACCAAGTCGACCCTGCAGATGCCGAAGATGAGCTTCGACACGAACGAGTTCTACATCAAGGACAACGCCGAAATGGCCGCGTCCTTCGCCGAGTGGCCCGACGCCATCCCGACCACGCTGGAGATCGCCGAGCGCTGCGACATCGAGATCGAGCTCGGCAAGCTGCTGCTGCCGCAATACCCGACCGAGAACGGCGAGGAGCCCGAGGCGATGCTGCGGCGGATCGCGATGGAGGGACTGCGCGCCCGCTACGGCGACCCGCCTCCCGCCGCGGCGGTCGAGCGGCTCGAGTTCGAGCTCGGGGTGATCGAGGAGATGGGCTTCTCCTCCTACTTCCTGATCGTCTGGGACTTCGTCAGCTACGCCAAGCAGAACGGGATCGCCGTCGGTCCCGGCCGTGGCTCGGCCGCGGGCTCGATCGTCTCCTACAGCCTGAAGATCACCGACCTCGACCCGCTTGCCAACGAATTGATGTTCGAGCGGTTCCTCAACCCCGGTCGTAAATCGATGCCGGACATCGACATTGATTTCTCGGTCCGTGGCCGCGAGCGGATGATCCGCTACGTCGGCGAGAAATACGGCCGCGAATCGGTCGCCCAGATCATCACCTTCGGCAAGATGGCGCCGCGCGCCGCGACCCGCGACGCCGCCCGCGTGCTCGGTTTCGACTACGCGACCGGCGACCGGCTCGCGAAGCAGATCCCGGAGCCGATCATGGGCCGCAGCCCCTCCTTCGCCGAATGCCTCAAGTCCGGGCAGGAGCTGAAAAGAACCTATGACTCCGAGGCCGACGCAAAGAAGATCATCGACGTCGCCCAGGGCCTCGAGGGGATCATCCGCAACAACTCGATCCACGCCGCGGCGGTGGTGATCGCCGACAGGCCGCTGCAGGAGGTCGTACCGCTGCAGCTGGCCGAGGACAAGACCGCGCCGGCGGCGACCAACGACAAAGGCAAGCCCGAGCGCCAGTACAAGATCGTCACCCAGTACTCGATGAACCCGATCGAGGAGATCGGGCTGCTGAAGATGGACTTCCTCGGGCTGCGCAACCTCGACGTGATCGAGGACGCGATCGACATCATCGAGCGTTCGCGCGGCGAGCGGGTCGATATGGAGCAGATCCCGATCGACGACGCAAAGACCTACGCGATGCTGGCCAGTGGCGACTCGACCGGCGTCTTCCAGTTCGAGTCCGAGGGGATGCGCGACGCGCTGCGCAGGGTCGGCCCGACGGAGTTCGCCGACATCGTCGCCCTCGGCGCCCTTTACCGGCCCGGGGCGATGGCCTACATACCCACCTACGCGAAGGGGAAGAAAGACCCCTCGACGGTTCGTTACCCCGACCCTCGGCTGGAAGCGATCACCAAGGAGACCCACGGCTGCGTCGTCTACCAGGAGCAGTTGATGCAGATCGCCCGCCAGATGGCCGGCTTCTCCGGTGCCCAGGCAGACGACCTGCGCAAGGCGATCGGCAAGAAGAAGCGCGACCTGATGGCGACGATGAAGGACAAATTCATGGAGGGGCTGGCGAAGTCTGGAACCGCCCCGAACGTCGCCGCCGACCTCTGGAAGCTGAACGAAGCCGCCGCCGACTACTCCTTCAACAAGTCCCACGCCGCTTGCTACGGGCTGATCTCCTACCGCACCGCCTACCTCAAGGCCAACTACCCGGCCGAGTACATGGCGGCGGTGATCTCCTCGGTGATGAACACCAAAGACAAGGTCCCGTTCTTCGTCAACCGCTGCGCGGA
>Ga0126313_10001141_pt1 | contig 13776 bp, 14 predicted proteins | sample Plot105A_FD_89954 | JGI IMG/M metagenome (GOLD analysis project Ga0126313, IMG submission 89954) | Serpentine soil microbial communities from UC McLaughlin Reserve, CA, USA - Plot105A | ecosystem: Environmental > Terrestrial > Soil > Grasslands | place: USA: UC McLaughlin Reserve, Lake County...
AAGGACGACCCGCCCGAACAGCTCCTCACCGCCATCCGCGTCGTGGCCGCCGGCGATGCGCTGCTGTCGCCTGCCATCACCAAACGGGTGATCGCACAGTTCAACCCACGTCCCGCCCCCGCGCCGCCACGAGGATTGGACGAGCTGACCGACCGCGAGCTCGACGTGTTTCGTCTGATCGCCCGCGGCCTTTCCGACCCGAGATCGCGCGGGCGCTCTACATCAGCGAGACGACCGTCAAGACCCATGTCACAAACATCCTGCAGAAGCTCAATCTCCGCGACCGCGTTCAGGCGGTAGTGCTTGCTTACCAGACCGGGCTACTCGATGATGCGCAGCCCCCGGCCAATCGCAAGCAGCCCCCGGCCCGCTGAGTGTGCATTTCGGGAGCGGCCATCCTGGCGGACACCAGAGCCTCGCGCACCGCGGTGGCCGGTCAGCCCTGATCGGCGAGGGTCTTGCCGTCGCTAGTTCAGCCCCTGCAGAGTCCGAGCGTGCCGGGGGAACCGACGCTCTTCTGAGGCCTGCGCGGCAAACTACTCCCGGTGCTGAACTAGCGTCAACGTCCTAAATGTGTCCAACTGTGCACAGTCGAATTCGTATCAGTCATCTCGGTTTCTGCAGGCAGGCCTGTGGGTATCATGCTCAATCTGCGACGGCGTTCTGGTCTGTCGCCAGTCAGGTCTATGGTCAATCTTCAGGGGGATCCGATGCCGACGGATCTATACCTGATCCGCCACGGCGAATCCGTCGCAAATGTCGAGCCCATCATCGCTGGGATGCGCAGCGACGCCGGCCTCACCGATCTCGGCCGAATGCAAGCGGAGCTGCTGGAGCAGCGCCTGCGCAGTGAGGGCCTGCGTGCCGATCAGCTATACGTGAGCACATTGCCACGGGCACTGGAAACCGGCGATTACGTCGCGAGGGCGCTCCAGCTTCCGATACAGCGCGATGACGACCTGCAAGAGCTACGTCCGGGCGAGGCCGACGGGCTGTCTGTTGACGAGTGGCGAGCGCGCTACGCCGGCCCGGACACCACCCATCTGGCGACTCACCCGTTCCGGGCATTCGCGCCGGGCGGCGAGAGCTGGGCCGGATTCCTCGTTCGTGCGGGCGGCGCCTTGGCCCGCCTCGTCGCCCGCCACGAGGATGAGACCGTCGTGGCCGTATGTCATGGAGGCGTGCTGGAGGCCTCGTTTTACCTTGCGTTTGGACTAGGTGGCACGGGCAGTCGGGTGGCCTTCGTGCCGCTCAACACGAGCATTACGCACTGGCGTCACCAACGCGGGCCGCATGGCCACCCGGAGTGGACGCTGGTGACTTTCAACGACGCCGGCCACTTGGCGGTCGGAGGCCTGCCGGAGGAGTCACCGCGGGAGGCCGTGCCGACGCCTCCTGACGAAGACTGACGACGGCGTTTGCTGGGTGCGTTGTGGCGGACGCGGCCCGGTGGTGAGATGAATCGAGACTGGACGCCGTGCCGTCTGGCCTGTTGCCCGAGGAGTCGGCATGAGCTCTGCCATCGAAGTGCAACAACTGGTCAAACGCTACCGGCGCATCACGGCCGTCGACGGCGTGAGCTTCAACGTCAACTCGGGGGAGATCGTCGGATATCTCGGACCCAACGGCGCTGGAAAGACGACGACCATTCGTTGCCTGCTGGGTCTGCTCCGGCCGTCCAGCGGTTCGATCCGGCTGCTGGGTATGCCGCTGTCAGACGGCCTGCCTCGGGTGCTGGAAGAGGTGGGACACATTCCCGGCGAGTTCGGACTCTGGCCTCAGCTGACGGGCGCCGGATGTCTGGACTATTTGGGCCGGCTGGCCCACCGGCGTCCGCGCCGGCGAGCCGCGCTGTGCGAACGGTTCGAACTCTCCCAGACCGATCTGGGGCGACAGGTCCGGTACTACTCCCGCGGCATGCGCCAGAAGATCGCGATCGTACAAGCCTTCCAGCACGATCCGGAACTGGTGATCATGGACGAGCCGACCGAGGGTCTGGACCCGGTGATGAAGGAACGCTTCCTGCAGCTGCTCGACGAGCATCGGGTGGCGGGCGGCAGCACGCTCTTGTCGTCACATATCCTCTCCGAAGTTGAGCAGGTCTCCAACCGAGTGGTCGTGCTGCGCGCGGGCACCGTCGTGCGTGAAATCAGCCGGCACGACCTTGTAGCTCGAATCCGTCATTGCGCAGCCACGTTCGCAACAGATGCGTCCTCCGCGATGCCGACGACCCTGCCGGGTGCATTCAACGTCGCGCGCGTGGGCGACACTCTGCGCTTCGACCACAGGGGCGATATGACTGCGCTGATCAGCGCTCTCAGCGATCTGCCGGTGGTCGATTTCGTCAGCGAGCCGGGCAGCCTGCTCGACGTCTTCTTCGAGATCTACGGGACCGATTCGCGGTGAACGGAACCGTTCTGACCCACCTGCTGCGGCAGGCTGTCCGGACGGCGGCCGCGCTGTGCGCCGGCACCTTCGCGTTCTTCTACCTAGTGTTGACGGCATCGTCGAGCTTTCTCAGCGAGGCGACCTTCGACATCCCGTTTCTTCGTGACCCTCCGCGCGCCATGCAGGCCCTGTTCGGCGGGTCGATCGACTTCCTGCACGCCGAAGGCTGGCTGGTCACCGCCCTGGCTCATCCCATCACCCTGGCGCTCTTCACGGCTGCTGCGCTGACCGTGCCGGCAGTCATCTCGACCGAGGTCGAGCGGGGCACCATCGATTTCGTCTTGAGCCGGCCGATCCGGCGAAGTTCGTACATCTTGGCTGTCACCACCGCCTCATTGATCCTCGTCACCGCCACGCACCTGTCCGCGCTATTCACCACCCTGCTCGCCCGGCAGACGATCAGCGGCGTACATGACCTCTCGGTCAGCGGACTACTCCGGGTGTTCTTCGGCTCCTGGACGATCTTCGCCGCCGTCTCCCTGGTCGCCGTACTGATCAGCGCCAACAGCAGTCTGCGCAGCCGTGCTGTGGGCCTCGCCGTCGGATTCGTGGTACTGAGTTTCTTGATCAATGTGGCGGCCCTGATGCTCGATCAGCTCTTCCCGCTGCGTCGCCTGTCTCTGTTCCACTACTTCCAGGCGGCGAAGGTGCTGGACTCCAGCTCCCGGTTAGGAGATCTGATCGTGCCCGGTGTGATCGGCGCGATCGCCCTGCTCGCTGCCGTGCTGTCGTTCTCCAGGCGCGACATCGTCCGCTGAGCCACGCGGAAGGAGGACCGAAGGACTCGGGTCTGGTCTCTGCGATAGCGTCGACATTGGCAGACGTAACGGCAAGACCCGGGCGGCCAGGAGGCTGGCGACGAAGGTCCCGAAGGTCCCAATCGCTCGAAGCTGAGCACATCGCGAGTGTGTCGCTCGTTCTCTAATCCGGTCGGTTGTTTGGGAGGTAGGGCCATGTGGTTCTTCCGAGCGGTTGCCTTGGACCTCGACGGAACGCTGGCAGTGGGCGACAGGGTCTCCGACGAGATCCTCGCCACCATCGACGAGACGCGGTCCGACCGAGCAGTGCTGTTGGTGACCGGACGAGTACGCAGTGACCTCGACAGGGTGTTCCCGGGCCTGACGTCGCACTTCGACGCCGTGCTCACCGAGAACGGAGCAGTGCTGTCGACCTCGAAGGCCTCTCGGCTGCTATATGAACCGGTTGACGTCGAGGTGGACAAGGTTCTTGCCGACCGTGGAGTGACGGCAGCCCGTGGGGAGGTACTCCTGGCCATCGATGGCAGGGACGGTGTTGTCGCCTCGCAGGTGATCGCTGACCTCGGGCTCGACTGCCAGGTAGTCCACAACCGGGGGTCGGCGATGATCCTGCCTGCGGGAGTGACCAAGGCCGCCGGACTCCTCGCTGCTCTGGACGTTTTGGGGCTGTCGCTGCACAACACGATCGCGGTGGGGGACGCTGAGAATGATCTCAGCCTCCTACGGGGCGTCGAGATTGGTGCGGCAGTGGCGGACGCGGTGCCGTCCCTCGCCGACCATGCGGATCTTGTCCTGGACCACCCGAACGGCGCCGGTGTGGTAGCGCTCCTGCGTGGGCCCCTGTTGCGCGGCCACCAACGGCTCTGTCCGCAACGCCGTTGGGTGTCCATCGGCTGGTTCGAAGACGCCAGTCCAGTGCGACTGCCGGGGTCGCAAAGCAGCGTTCTGGTCAGCGGGGACACCGGCTCCGGCAAGAGCTACCTGGCCGGGTTGCTGGCCGAAAAGTGGGTCGATGCCGGCTACTCGGTCCTGCTGATCGACCCCGAGGGCGACCACCTGGGGCTCACCGAGCGTGCCGACATGCACCTGGTCGACGCTGCCACCCGCCTGCCGTCTCCCCGCGAGCTCGTCAGCATGCTGAGCGCCAGTCACGCGAGCCTGGTCCTCGACCTCTCCGGCCTGGAGGTCGATGCGCAGCTGGCCTATCTCGGGCAACTGCCCGAAGCGGTGGCGGCTGGACGTGCTGCTTGTGGAGTTCCGCATTGGGTCGTCTACGACGAGGCGCATCAGCGCAGCTGGCTGGACGACCATAAGAGCTCAATCGCCGAGGCCGGCACCTGCCTGGTGACCTGGCGGCCGGAGCTCCTGCCATCCGAGTTAGCCCGTACCGTCGACTTTGCGATCAACGTCTCGTCCGTCCGCTCCAGCACGCTGAGTGAGGGAGCCAACCGGCCGGAGCTGCGCGGCACTCTCGTCTCGGCCGACATGACACAGCCCTTCCACATCGGCCATCGCGTGAGTCCGCACGTCCGGCATGGGCACAAGTACGCCTACACGCCGCTGCCGGCTAGTCGCCGGTTCTACTTCCATGGCCCGAGGGCCTCCGAAGCGGCCGCGACTTTGGAGGAATTCAGCCGCAACGTGCTGAGCTGCAACCTCGACGTCCTCGACTACCACCTGACCAGAGGCGACTTCTCCCGATGGGTCAGCGGCACCCTCGCCGACTACAGCCTGGCCAAGGAGCTCTCCGACGTCGAGCATGACGTGGCGAACAGACGCGCAGCCTCACTTGAGCAAGCCAGACGTCAGGTCAGTGACGCGATACGACACCGATATCTCACCGGTTGACTCCTGGTGGTGTGAACTGCTGCTCGGCCCCGAGCTGGGGGTGCGGTCACGCCCGGGTGATTCGCAATGCCAGCCACGCGGCGAGCGCCTCGATCTCGGATTCCACGTCGCTGCGCATCGCGTTGGTGAAGCACACGTCCTCGTGCAGGGCGTTGACGGTGAGTGTTCCGGCCTTGCGGTCGGCCTTGGCGTCGAGCTTGCCGACGAGGCTGTCATGGTGGAGCACGGGCAGGGCGAAGTAACCCCAGCGCCGTTTCGCCGCTGGCTTGTACATTTCCAGGATGTAGTCGAAGTCGAACAGATCCTTCGTACGCTCGCGGTCGTGGACCAGACGGTCGAACGGCGACAGCAGGGCAGTGCGACCGGTAAAGGGTTGGTCGAGCGCGTCGGGGTCCGCCCGCCACTGCCCGTCGAGTCCGTCGACCGTTACGGGGACGCCGGCCTCACCCACCGCGATCGGCTCACCTGGCATGGCGGCGGTCTTGGCGCGAGCGAGGCCGAGCGAACGGAGTCGTCGCTGCTCTCGGCGCCGCTGGGCTTCGTCGGCGGGTAGGGGCTCGAAGGTCGGGTAGACGCGGTCAGCGACGTCCCAGAGCCGTTGCCGTCCAATCCGTCCGGCGACCGCGACTTCGCCCTGGCGGAGAGCAGCTCCAGCATCTGGGTGACGTTGCGATTGTTCGTCCAGCCGGTCGAGCCCCACGGCACCTGGCAGGTGTCCGGCACGTCCCGCGACAGCAGCGGTCCGACGTCGTGGAGGCGGGCGAGGACATCGCGCTGGAAGCCGTCGTTCGCATTCAGCCATCTCCGGACTGAGGACTGGGCTGTGTATGCCGTGTCCTCGGGGACGTGGACTGCGACCGCATTCATGGGCCGGACAAAGGCACGGAGTTCAAAGAGCGTCCGGTCCTCAAGCGCCCGGGTCAGGTCGGCAGGCTGGTATGACGCCCCGAGCCGGCTCCAGGCGACAAGGTCGGCGTTCGGCGCGATGGCGGCTGTCGGGTCTATCTGCAGCAGAGTCAGTTGCTCGACGAGATCCACCAGGTCGGTCGGCCTGGTCGCATCAAGCAGCTGAGCTCGCACGGCGAGCTGTCGCGCCTCATCGCGGCCGAGCTGTAACGGCATACCCGGAGGGTAATGGGCCGAGACCACGGATCGGCCGCGAAATGCTGTGCGACGGCACTCAACCGGGAGGGGAACGACCTAGGGACCGACGGGAGCACGGATGGCTTCGATGACATAGTCAGCGAAACGATGAATGGCGGTCGGGTCGCCCCAGCGCTCCTCTTCGTGCCCGTGCAGGTACACCTCCCGGGCTTGAGCCAGCACGGGGCGGTGCTCGGGCGGCAGGCGATTCAGCGCCCAGTCCGCCGCCGCGTCCTTGCGAACTATCTGCCCGGTGGCGACGGTCATCCAGATCCTGGCCAGGGTGAGGAGGACATTGCGGGTGTCAGTATCGAGATCGCCGATCAGTTGCGGCACGCCGTGCACTGCGCCGCGGACGATGTCATCAAGCGGCGGCGGGTCGAGGACCTGAGCGGGCGGGGGCCCGGCCAGCGCCGTGTTGCCACGCAGCGCGATGGCGATCAGCACGGCGAGGTCAGGGTTGAGCTCCGGCTCCGGCACGGCTCCGGACTCGTACGAGTCGCGCAACCACTCGCCATACAAGAACTCCTGCCGCGGCGGATACCGCCACGGTCGCACATCGCCCTGTAGGACAATCGTCAGCTCGACAGATCGGGCAGGCCCGCGACGGGCCCGCTCACCCGAAATCTCGAGCAGCCCGTCCAGCAGTTCCCGTCGCTGCACCGCTGACATCTGCCCGCTGGTGACGCCGAGCAGGTCGATGTCGCTGGTCGCGCTCAGGCCACCGAGCACTGCCGACCCGGACAGGTACACACCCATCACGTCCCGGTCGAGGACCTCCCCGACCACTCCCAGCACGGCGTTCGCCTGCTCGGCCTCCCGCCCGCCGCCACCCACAGTCACTGAAGCGCGCCGATCGCGGTGCGCAGCTTGGGTAGCTCGTCATGTGCAATCGCGACGATCCGATATCGGCTGTCTGTGCGGGCCAGGGTGTATACCGCCTTGAAGTCATAGACCCGATCGCCGTTCGCGCGTTGCAGCGCCCAATGCACGCGCACGAAGGCGACGCCTGCGATCGGCTCCGTGACCTCCACCGACAGGGGAACCGGCTCCGCCACGCTGAGGCGCTGGTATGTGTTTGACAGCTCCTTGAGGACGTGCGGCCAGTCCTCCGTTCCCGCCGAGGACACTGACACCTGGTCCTTAGTGATGGTCACAACCTGAAGCGGGAAGCTGAAGCAGTCGAGGAGTGCGTCAACATCGCCGCCGGTGAACGCGCTGCGGTACTGCTCAATCAACTCTCGGGAAGCACTCACGGGAATAGTGTCCAGGGTCGAATTCAGCAGAAGCGTCCTCTCTAATTGCGGGTCGTCCTACCTGCGGATCGCACCTGACTACTTGCGACAACCGCCTAACAAAGTGTTGAAGCGGGTCAGGCCGTGCGATAACGCATCTTCCGGCCCTTGCCAGATTGGCGCCGCGACTTCTCTCCTCGATCTGGCGGACCAGTTCTTTGCGCACCTCGGCGAGGGCATGATCAAGGTCGCGCTGGTGGGAGGTTGCCACGAGGTGCACCCGTCCCGCGAGCCAGGCTTGGAGGGTGAGCTTCCGGTCCGGTCCCTCGGTATCTTTCAATGACAGCTCGAGGTCGACCTGGTCATGTTCCCATCCAGAGAGGTGCGGCGCGAGTGCGGACAGGCCCGCGAGAATGCGCGGCCGGTCTGCTTCTACGAAGCCGGCGCCGAGGCGCAGCCGCTCTTCCAGGGTCCGTGTTGGGCTGTTCTCGGTTCCAGTCATCAGTGCGCCTGTCTCCTGTTCAGCGTATGACTTCGGCGAGTAACTGCTGGGGCGCCGTTCAGCGGGTTAGACCAATTCGTGCGCAAAGGCGTAAGCCGCCGCGGCGGTGCGCGAGCTCACGTCGAGCTTGGTGAAGATATTGCTGAGGTGGCGAGCAACGGTCTTCTCGCTCAGCACGAGTTCCCGTGCGATCTCAGGATTGCTCCGGCCCGCCGCGACCAGCCGCAGCACCTCCACCTCGCGTCGAGTGAGGCCGCCGGCGGTGTGCCGGAGCAGCTTGTCGGCCTCGATCACCTGCGATTGTGCACCCAGTTCCTCGAAGGTCTGCCTCGCCGCGAGTAGAGCCGTGGTTGCGGACTCCTCGTCGCCCAGCGCCCGGAAGCATGTGCCCATCAGCAGGCGAGCGCGAGCCGCTTCGTACGGTGAGTTCAATTCGTGCCAGAGTTCCCAAGCTCGACGGGCCGGTGTTAGGGCATCCGCCGGCGCACCTGAGGCCAGTTCGGCCAATCCGGAGGCATATCCAGACATCGCTCGCAGCGCCGTACTGCCGAAGTCGTCCGCGATTCGAGCCAGCTCCTCGGCCGCGGCCCTCGCCTCATCGACCTCCCCGCTCGCGACCAGGATCTGCACGGCAGCCGGCAGCAGGCGAGACCGTTGCACCGGACCGCCGGCCTCGCCGAGGAGCCGACGGACCGCTCCGAGGGCGGCGGCGGTTCGCCCCCGGGCCAGCCAGAGCAAGGCCAGCCCGGGCTGTGGTTCATGCCCGAACCGCGTTGCCTGCCGATAGGCCTCCTCGGCGGCCGAGTACTCGCCCAGAACCCGGTGCACGTCGCCTCGCTCCGCGAGAGCCAGTCCGGCTGCCGGTGACCAGCCGCTCACGGCGTATCGGCGGTGGGCAAGTTCGAACTCCTCCAGGGCGTGGGGAAATGCGCTGTGCAAGCGCATTATCTGCCCACGGTGTACAGCGCACTGACCGGTGAAGGGAACCAGCCCCGGCTGCAGATTGCACCAGCGGCTCAGCGCACCCGTCCACACCTCGGCGCGTTCCAGATCGCTGACCTCCTGGCAGGACTCAACTACCGAGCAGTAAACCATTCCCGCAATGATCGGTGAGAGCTCGCCCGCAGCAATGCCCACCATCGCCTCATCCAGCAGGGCCAATCCTTCGCGCACCTTTCCGATGTGCAGCAGCAGCCGACCCTGACTCATCAGTCCGATCGCCACCAGGTCCGCATCATGGAAGCGGCGACCGATCTCGGTGATTCTTGCCGCGATCAGGCGCCCAGCGGCGAAGTCCCCGGAGTGCAAACACTCGAACTCCTCATGGACGAGCACGTATCCGCGCTCCCGGAGTTCCTCCGGCTCGGCCTCCAGCAGCCGTTTGGCGCGCGCCACCCAGCCACTGGCAACAGCCATCTCGCCGGACAGCGTCAGCACGGTGCCGAGCCAGGAAGCGCACAGCGAAGCAGTGCGTTTGTCGCTGGCGTCCTCATTGATTTGGTACGCGCGCTGCAACGCCCGCACGGTGGCATCTCGCTGACCGACCAGGTAGGACGCAGTCGCCAACTTCATCAGCTCATCGGTCCCGAGTGCCGATGGGTCGACTTCCGACAGGCGATCGTACGCGGCCGCCCACTCACGCCGCTCGAAGGCCTCCCGCGCGCTCACGAGGTCGTCCACGATGCCCAACGCGTACCACTCCCTCTGGGAGGATACGGCCTGCACTCCGGGCTGCGATCTGTCGGGCGACAAAGTCTGCGTCCCGCCCCACCCCGGGCAGCACCATGGAGCTGAACGCGTACTGGAAGGAGAGCCCGCAGAAGAAGAGGCCAGGTGCTTCGGTCACGACACCCCGCATCTCCCGCGGCCAGCCGTTGCCCTCGAACACTGGAAGATCAATCCAGTCGAACGTCTGCCGGAAGCCGGTGCACCAGACCACGTTCGCTACATTCATCAGCTGGCCGTCGTCGAGCAGCGGCAGGCCGCCGTCGACTCCGACCACTCGTGACAGCAGCCGCTTCACCCCGCGTTCTTCAAGATCTGCTCGCTTCACCCGCAGCATCGGACCGCCGTGGAAGCGAACCTCATTCAACGCCTTGCGACCGATCGGCGTGCGCCGGGTGATCACATGCCTGGCCAGAAAGACGAACACCGGAAGCGCCACCCGGATCTTCCGGCTATCCAGCCGGATCGGGAACTCCCCGGGGTCCCGGCCGCAGAGCACGGTGGGGTGGTTCGGGGCCACCTCGTAGGCGATGTCGCAGCCCGAGTGGGAAGCTCCGACCACCAGCACGCTGCCCGCCCGAAGCTGGTCCGGCCGACGGTAGGAGCTGGAGTGCAGCTGCACGATCGAGGGGTCCAAGTCGGCGGCATAGGCCGGCACATACGGCGTGCGTCCGAACGTGCCGGTCGCCACGACGACGTTTCGGGCGTCGATAACCTCCTCGCTCACCGTTATGCGGTAGCCGCCGTCGTACGCTTCCAGCCGCTGCACCTGCGTGCTCGTGCGGATCGGCAGGTCGAACCGGGCGGCGTAACCCTCCAGGTAATCGGCCACCTCGTCCTTACTGGGATACGACCATGGCTCGCCGGGGAAGGCAAGCCCGGGCAACCCGTCGTACTTCACCGGTGTATAGAGCCGCAGGCTGTCCCACTGTTTGCGCCAGTTGTCGCCGACCCGGCCGTTGCCGTCGACGATCAGGGACGGTCGCCCTCGGCGTTGCAGGTGGTAGCCGGTGGCGAGCCCGGCCTGGCCGGCGCCGATAATCAACGTCTCGATCTGCATGGATCTCTTCCTTGCCTCGGTTGTCTCTGGTTGGGCCCAGGACTGTTGGCTCGACGCTAGGAATGGGAGGCAGCACAGCGCATCGACCGATTTGTGCATCCTTGGCGGCGGGGAATGGGCAGGTTTCTGCACCCGATGACGTGCGCGTCAGCACCCAGACGGTCAGTGCACTATCCACGAGCCGAGCCGCACCGCATCGACCGACGGTCAGGTTGAAGGTGGACCGCCTCGGGTAGGTGACCGGTCGCGGGTGACCTTAATCGCGTAGCCGATCAAGGACAGTACGGCGATGATGCCGAGCAGCAGGCCGAGGTTCGCGGTGAAGTTCTGCAGCAGGAGCGCCTTACTCGGCGGCTGGCTGCCCTGTCGGTAGATCATCGGGATGGCGATCACCGTCACCGGCACGGCTGTAACCAACGCGACCTGCAGGTATCGGCGGCCGCGATCCGGGAGCAGGCGTCGCAGTAGGGAGCTCACCGCGACCAACACCGGCGAGAGCAGACCATGGTGGATGACGACGGCGGCGATCAGCCACACCGTTACCCACCCCAATGTCTGGATCGGGACGTCGATCAGCAGGTTGACGATGCCGTAGAGCAGGACCAGGAGGCCGAGGATCCCGAGTACCAACCGCCAGATACCCATCACAGCACCTCTATCTGAGAGACCCATTTGGTGCTGAGGATTTCGGGCCGGTTCGGCGCCACGAGACGCAACGGATAGCCCTGGTCCAGGCTCAGGCGCTGGCCGTTGAGCTGCGTGGCGAGAAGGGCCCTGGAGAGCTGAGGTCCGAAGATCTGGGATCGCCTGATACCGCCGGCCCCGAACGAGACCACCGCGACGTGTGAGTCGGCGGTGCCGCCTGCCCGCTCGACGACATCAAGCAGGCGCAAGCCGCGCCAGCTCGCGTCGACGCTCCAGCCCTCGACGGCAGCAATGGGGATCAGGGCCTCGTGAACGGCCTGCTGCTCGATCTCAGCCACGGTCAACTTGTACGGCCGGGGCCCGTTGATCTGCAGCGTCCAGTCCGGGCCGATCATGCTCGCCGAGACCTTCGCCTCCTCGGCCGTACGGTTGACCGGAACTCCTTGCGGGCCCTTGCTAGGTTGCCGGGCGGCCAGCAACCCGATCCGTTCCAGCGGGGTCAGCGCCTGCCCGATAGAGGTAACGACAACCGCGGCGATCCCGACAGCGGCAGCGGTGAGGACGCCGCGCCGGGAGATGCCCGGCATGACGGGCGGCGGCTGGTCACCGGCGATGCTGTGCGACTCCGGGTTCTCGTTCCACGGGATCTCGGTGAGCACGTCGCCCTCCGGCAGCTTGGTCTGCAGCCCGTAAGCGATGTCGGGAAGCTTCACTCCGATGTGGAGCAGAACCGACCCGACAACGACGTACGCCAGGTAGTGGTGGACGGACACGAAGTCCCAAGGGAAGGGGTACCAGTTGAGCACATTCAGAAAGCCGGTGGTCAGCTGCACCAGGATCGATCCAACCAAGATCGTCAAGGACAGCAGCTCCAGGACCCGTTTTGCCGACTTGAACGGCGGCCAACGAAACGCGTTCGGATAGACCGACCAGAGCTTGACCAAGACCAGGGGGATGGTGGCGGTTCCGACCGCGACATGTACGCCTTGGGTCACCCGGTAGCCCCAGGCCGGGGTCGCTAGCGCGGGCAGCCACGACCAGGGCTCGTACTGGTAGAGGCTGAGCAGGCCTGTGACCAACGAGATCCCGATGGCAATGCCCAGAGCCCTGCCCAGCCGGGCTGTCAGGGCAGTCGAGCGCAGGGTGCTGTCGAACCTCGGCCACCACCGCGGCCGGGGGCGAGGGCCGGACGCGGGTCCCTTAGGTTGGTCTGCAGTCCCGGTGGGATGCATGTACTCCTGCTCCGCTCGTCTTAGCTGCCTAGGGCGCTTCGCCGTTCCGCCGAGCTGGCCCTGGCCCGGCCCCCTCGTCCCGCCGCGGGCGTTCGACCAGCAGCGGGTGACTGTCGGAATGTTCGGCACCGTTGCCCCCAGCCCGCCCGTCGCTGTGGGTGAAGTAGAGGGTGTGAGCGCCGCGCCATGCCTTGGTCTCTAGGTAGCCCGCATTGGTCGCCGACAGGTGCACCCTCGTCGGCACCTGGTCCGTCACGGTTACGCCGAGCCGAGTGAGCTGAGCGGCCTTGTCCGGGTTGTTGCTGAGCAGGGCCACCCTTTCCACCTGCAGGGCCTCCAGCATCTGTGCGGCCACTGTGTAGTCCCGCTCGTCCTCGGCATGGCCGAGCGCGACGTTGGCCTCGTAGGTATCGAGGCCCTCGTCCTGCAGGAGGTAGGAGTCGAGCTTGCTGTACAGGCCGATGCCTCGCCCTTCCTGCCGCAGGTACAGCAGATACCCGCCGGCTTCCGCGATCCGCTCGACTGCTTCGCGGAGCTGCGCGCCGCAGTCGCATCGTTGGCTGCCGAAGACGTCGCCGGTGAGGCACTCGCTGTGCGGCCGCACTAACGGCACGGGCACGGGCGAAGCGCTCTGCTGAGACATTTCCGCATAGCCACCGAGGCCAAGCGCAAGATGTTCGAGGCCGTCGATGAGTCCGTCGAAGGTCAGCACGCGCGCAGGCGTGGTGTACCCGTCGAGGAACCTGAGCGGGATCATCACCTGCCGACGGATGCTCGCGTTGGGCAGCTCTGGCGACATCAAACCTCCTCCAGTGGGTCGGCTCGGAACCGCGGCGACAGCGCGTAGCGCAGCAGCACCACGTCACCCAACTGCCGCACCTCAGCCAGCCTTGCTCGCCGGCCCGGATTCCATGGAAATCGGCCGTCGTCCACGAACCGCCGGGCCGCCGAGTCGCCCACGAAGAAAGGTGCGACCGCGACGTGCAGTTCGTCGGCAAGGTCGCCAGTGAGGAACTGGGTGTGAATCGACTCGCCGCCCTCGACCATCAACCGTTCCACGCCCCGCTGGTAGAGGTCCTCGCTTACCCACTGCATGCTCACCGGCTGGCCACCGTCGACGACGGTCGCCACAGAGCCGAGTCGTTCCGACGCCTCGTGCACTCCTGCGCTGCTGCAGTAG
>Ga0126313_10001143_pt1 | contig 13772 bp, 10 predicted proteins | sample Plot105A_FD_89954 | JGI IMG/M metagenome (GOLD analysis project Ga0126313, IMG submission 89954) | Serpentine soil microbial communities from UC McLaughlin Reserve, CA, USA - Plot105A | ecosystem: Environmental > Terrestrial > Soil > Grasslands | place: USA: UC McLaughlin Reserve, Lake County...
CCGCCCCGACGCCAACGCTCACACGTCCTCGACGCCGACCGAGGAGGCCGCTAGGTTCGCCACCGTCTGAGCTTCACACCCGGACCGCCACCGCGAAATTCCACGGCGACCGGGACATCCTCCGAAGTCGCGGCAGCGCTGGTGAATGTGAGTGCCCGTCGGGACAGTCGAGCAGACTTCCGTCCTCGGCGAATGCCGGCACGCGCCGTACGCGTCCAGGGCCTGCATCAGCTCCCGTTGGAAGTCGTGCGTGAGCGGTCGCGGGAGAAGCGAGGCCAAACCACCTGCCACGACCCGTTGCGGCTCGTCTGTCGGCGTCGTAGTGCGGCGAGAAATTAGCATTGTACGGCGCGTTGAGGACGTGGCGCTTCGGCAGATGGCTCCGCCCAAATGGCCGCGACCTCATGGTGTCCGATGACGTCTGCGAGGGCGGAACTTGATCCGCTGGTTACCGCTGCCCGCGACTAGCCGTCCCAGACTGCGGGCTCAGCCACGAGAAGCGCGTCATATGGACGCTTCGATGTGGGCGTCAGCCCGATGCCGAGCACGCGCTGTACATCGAACTCCTCGAGGCGCTCAGCGACGTAGACGCGAAGCTGATCTTGAAGCTGACGCGCAGCTTCGTCGGTGACAACGACCCACGCCAGCATGAACCCGCCCGGGACATCCTCGAAGAGGTACGCCCCGCGCTGCACGTTGTGCCGCGCAGCGGCGCGCCGCCCCGCGGCGCGGATCTGCCGGTGGACGAGCTTCCTGCTTTCGCCGCTGACGTCCAAGAGAGAGCATGCGGCAGGCACCCAGCCCGGCGGTCGCTCGTCGGCGAGCTTCTCGAGCAAGCGTTCTGTGTGCTGGTCGAGCTTCTGACGCGGCTTCTTCGCTTTCGCGCGTAAGCCGCGTTCCGACAGCACCCAAGCGTCCAGTGGATCTGTCTGCGAAAGGTAGCGGACCCTCTGTTCGGACCTCTCGTCGTCGTCGAAGTACAACGACGTGTCCAGGTAGAGCATCCACCAGTCCAGTTCCTCACTTGCGAACCGGTCTGCCCGGTCGTTGAGCTGTGACCGCCGGCGCAGGAAGTGGATGAACTGGTGCGGCCAAGCCACCGTCGCGCACACGTGCTCGAGTTCATGCAACGTCACCAGCCACGGAATCGTGACGTCGTTCGGCATCAAGGGTGTGCCGGCCAGTTCCCAGAGGACAGGCGCGACCGCCGAAAGATCGTCGAGCGTGACAACAATCGGGTGTACCTCGCGGACACGTTCACCGAGGTCGAGCCGTGTACCGTTCTCGCACCGGAGCTCGATCGGCTCAGTGCGCGTTAGCGCCCGCCGAGCCAACGAGCTCTGCTCGGCGGCTTTAGTCACGTGCTTCTTCAGGTGGTCGATGAGTGCGGCGCCGCCGCGTCGCGCCCCGGGCTTGAGCGTCGCGCCCTTGGCTTCGACCGTCAGGACGGTGTCGCCAAACCGGAGTAGCGCGTCAATCTCGCCGAGCTCCTTGCCGCCGCCTTCAGGGAAGAGCTTGACCGTGTAGTGGATCTCATCGGGCTCAAGCGCCTGTGAAAGCATCGCGCCGGCCTTCCGCTCAAGCCACCGCCCCCGGTGGCGAGAGTACGCCTCGCCCGACTTGAGCGCCGACTCGAACACGCGCCGTAGCGCCCACAGATCGTTCCCCGGCACAGTGCAGAAGTAGTGGCCGTCACCAAGGTCGAGGTACGGTCTCTCGCGCACTCGCTCCGCCACCTCGAACGCAGTGCCGGTCTGCCCGAAGGGAATTGCGAGCGCCTCGATCACCGCGGCGGCGACCTCCGTCGGGACGTCTGCGCGTTCGCCGATGTCCTCGGCCGTGAACAACAGCGCGTCGCCGAGATGCATGAGCGCCCAGAGAGAGGTCATTGCCCGATCGCGAAACCCGGGCGGCGCCGTCTTCCACCTATCGTCGAACGCCTCTTCTGCCCACGCGAGCGCCTTCTCGACGCCTTCCTCGTGAGCGCGGTGTCCGTGTTCCTGGATCCGCTCCGGAAGGAGGCTTGGGATTGTCTCGGTGCACGCTACGGCAGCGGCCGCATCGAACCCAAGTTCCCTCCGAAGCCGGTCGGCGACGTGTGGTGCGCCGAACAGGTCGAGCATCAACGCGCCCTCCTGCCAGGGCCACCCCGGTGCGCGGAGCATCAGGTGCTGCATCGCAGCTCTCCCGCGGGCTTCGCCGAACTCGTGCCCGTCCAGCGCGCCGGACTTGCGGTAGCGGACGAGTCCCTCGAGCAAGACCATCTCCCTGAGCAGGCGGCGGAGTGGGTCGAGAATATGTGCGCCGATCGGCGGAGTTGCGGTGCGCGTGCCCTCGCGGCCCGGTCGTGTCGCCAGGATTGCGGAAGCGAGCTCCATCACGTGCGCGGCGCCCGGATGCTCGCTCTCAGAGTAAGTCTGAGGATTGAACGACAGCTCGCCGAGCGCCAAGTTCCCAAGAAGATGAATCGCGTCGATCGGCGCGAGCAACGCTTCAACCTCGGCGCGCCGCTTCTCGACCTCGACTCTTAGATCCGGCGCTCCTCGGATGGTCGGCAGCATCGCTTCGAACATCTCGAGGGTCCTGACAAAGTTCGACGGCAAGTTCTGAGCCGTCGGATCGCGCTTCTTCCGACTGCGCTTCCCCACCCGACTAGCATACCGTCCCTGAGTAGTCAGGATGATCAGGTCCGAATCGTGCGTGCGCAGCCTGCAGCGGCGCGCGCAATTAGATTCTGGCGCAGTACTGCGGCGCGGACGGCTGGTCCGTACTCCCGCTTTGCGCGAGCAGCGGTCTAGGTTTCCCCAGAGGACCCCCGGTCGGCGGATAATCGTTCTCGGTGCCGCACACCGTGCTCACGCCGAACGAGATCGCCCGACGGCTCGGGGTCACAGGACTTCAGTTCCGTAACTGGCTCCGGGCCCAGAAAGCCGCCGGCCATCCACTCTTAGCTGGTCATCAGTACCGCTCGCGCTACGAGTTCACGGTGGCGGACGCTGAGCGACTCGAGCGCGAGTTCGCTCAGCAACTGCGCGGAGGTGCGGTGCAGGTACGCGTTGCCGGGCGTTCGCGTCGCGACGCTCGGCTGGTCGGCCGGCCGTCGGCCGAGAGGGAGATGGATCGTCATGAGCGTACGGAGGATCCCGGGCACCGGGTGAGGCTCGAGTGGAGAGGCGAGGAGGTCGAGACGCTCCGTGATCTAATTCGACCCGGTTTGCGAGCCGTGGTGGTCGGTATCAACCCAGCGCCGGCGAGCGTTGCAGCCGGCCACTACTACCAGGGCACGTACGGCCAGCGGTTCTTCGATCGATTGCGACGAGCCGGAGCGCTGCCCGACGGTGATGGTTTCGAGGATGACCGAATCTTCGCGGCGGGCATCGGCTTCACGGACGTGGTCAAGCGGCCGAGTGCGAGCGCAGACGAGGTCTCCGCAGAGCTTGCGCACGGGCGAGACGAGCTGGAGGCGAAACTCACGGGCGCCGATGCGCCGCTGGTCATCTTTGTGTTCAAAGGCGCAGCCGAGACGCTGCTCGGGCCGCTGCCGAAGGGGTTCTACGGGGTGGTGCCCCGGAGGCGCATCGGGAAGGCGCGAGTCTTCGTGATGCCCGCCCCGACCGCGCCGCCGACGGTCGTGGAGGACGCGGTGAAGAAGCTGAGGCGTGCGCTTCGCAGCGGCGCCCGCTGAGTTCTCGCTCGCTCGCTCATCCCGTCGGGCCCTGATGCGCGTCTCCAGAGGGTCGCGATCGCGGAGAGTCTCCGATACCTGCGGCTCCTCCGCCGCGCCACGAGCGGCTCCCGGCGAGCGTCAGGGCGCAGCGAGGCGCTAACGGGAACCATCGGCGCGCGGCGGGCGTGGACGGCCTCGATGATCTCGGCGTTGTCGATGCCTTGGAGGTAGATCGAGGTGATACGAGGTTGCTGTGACCGAGCTGGCGCTGGATGACGATGAGCGGCACGCCCTCGTGGGCCATCTCGACCGCGCGGGCGTGACGGAGCTGGTGGGGCGCGAAGCGCCGACGCACGCCCGCGGTCGCGGCCGTGCGGCGCAGCTCAGCACGCGCGGCGGCGGCTGACCATGATCGCCCTCGGGTCGGCCCGTTAATGACGCAGAACAACGGACCGACCGGGAGCTCGAGGCGCCGACCGACCCACCGCTGCAGGTGCTCCCACGCCCACTCGTCCATGCCGAGTTCGCGACGGCGGCCGCCCTTGCCGCGGCGCACGAGTAGCGCTCCGCGACGGTGGTCGAGGTCGGACTCGTTGAGCGCCAGCGCCTCGTGGATCCGCCGGCCCGCGCGCCACAGCACGACCACGAGGCCGCGCAAGCGGCAACCGTGGCGCCGGTCGCCGGCAGCGCGCATGACCGCGACGATCTCCTCGACGGTCGGCGGGTCGGCCGGATAACGGCATCCCTTATTCCGTGGCGGACGGCCGGCGTGCTACCCCGGCATCGTGGCCGGCGACCGCCGACGACCCGCGGCATCGAGCAGCACTTCGCCCATGACTCCTCCTCAGGAGTGAACGGGACGCTCGTTTAGTCGCCCGCGATGCCCGTCTACACCCAGCGAATGCGGCTACCGCTTCGAGCCAGAGGAGCGGCGAGTTCGGCCAACCGGCCATGAGTCCCTGGCATGGGAAGCAGCAGCCACAGTGGCGGTGTTGTTGGCGCCTGTTCCCGGGCAAAGCATCTAGCCGCAGTGGCAACGACACTCGGTTCTCCGGGATAGTTCTGGGCGTGGATCAGTCGCGACCCACAACGCCACGCATCGACCCGGATCTGTTCTTCGGCCGCGGAAGACGACCCGACCGGATCTACTTCTCGCGGACTTTTCCGCTTCGCAGTCGGCGGACGCGCGCTCGCGGCCACCCCGCGCGCTACGTCACGAAGGTCTTCGATGAGCCGCCGGAAGAATCGCTGCCGAGCACCGCGGACGAGGAGATCGACACCATGGAGGTGGTGCACGTCGTGAACTTCGCGCCCACGCGTAAGCAGCTGAAACTGCTAGTCGCCCGCGAGGCGGGCGAGGTCCACAAGCTCGAACTGCAGGAAATCTCCTTCGACCCTGCGGCGACCTGGGCTCGTCAATTGCTCACGCTCGACGGAGCCCAAGCGCAACGCCTTGTAGGCATGATCCGTGCGGTGGACAACCTGCCGCTCGCGGAGGGCGAAACGCAGCGCCTCGACGACGCGGTGATTGAGGCTGTGTTCTCCGACACGGACGCAGTCAACCGTCTGTACGGGTCCGATCCGGAGCGCTTTCGGACTCTCATCGCGAACGACGCGACAGCGCGCGACGTCATCGCAGTGGCGCGGCGGCGCGCCGCAGTTGAACGCTTTCGCCGGCTGCTGAACGACCCCGAGTTCTTCGCGGCTCAATGCGCCGGAACCAACCGCGAGGCTGTGTGGCAGCAGTTCCTCGAGGACAATCCCTGGATCCTCGGTGTCAGCCTCAGCGGGCAGCTATTGACGGGCTGGGACAAGCAGAAGCTCGAGCAAACAGTCGCGGGGTACTCGGTTGCGGGCGTAGGGAAGCGCGCCGATGCCCTTCTTCAGACGAACGGTCGCATCCGCTCGCTCGTGTTCGCTGAGATCAAGCACCATGAGACATCGCTGGTGGCCGCACAGCCCTACCGCTCCGGGACCTGGGCGCCGTCCGACGAGCTCGCCGGTGGCGTCGCACAGGTCCAGCAAACTGTCCAGCGTGCGCTTCGCGACATCGGCGAGCGGCTTCGAGCCGTCGACGTCGAGGGTGCCGAAACGGGCGAGGAGGCGTTCCTGCTCCGACCGCGCTCGTATCTCATCGTCGGAAACCTCACTCAACTGCTCGGCTCAACCGGTGGCGTGCATGCCGACAAGCACCGCTCGTTCGAGCTCTTCCGCCGCAATCTGTACGAGCCAGAGATAGTCACCTACGACGAGTTGCTCGCTCGGGCAGAGTGGCACGTCTCCCTGGTAGAGCCCTGAACACGTCAGCGACTCCAAGGCACGGCGCTGAAGTCGAGCGCTCGTTGCGTGGGGCGACATGTGCTGACGTTGCGCGGCGCAGTCCCGAGGCTTCGTGCGGATATACGCGCTAGTGCATCGCATGGGATGCAGAGTCAGCCGTCGTCAGCTGTCAGTGGCTTGCCTGATGCAGAGGCCCCTGTCGTCGCTAGACTGGCTTTCACGCGCCCGGCCTCGGATACCCGCGCGCAACGAGCACCTCCGCCCACCTCCGCGCGATCCGATCCGCGTAATCCGCCTCCACACTGCCAGCGAACGCGATGCACCCGTCGACGTGATTGATCATTGCCAGGATCGAGTCGAAGCGCCGGTGCTCGGCATGCTCGGGAAGGCCGTTTCGCTCCACGCCGCGCACGTGCACCTCGATGCGCCGCTTGAACTCCGGCAGCAGCCGCGGCCGCGATCCGTCCACGAGCAGCCCAAGGACGATCTTGCGTGCCCCCGGCGTGACGATCCGCGTCTTCTTGTGATGGACCATGAAGCCGTGCCGCTCCAGCCGCTGAGCCGCCTCGTAGACGACCGCACGCGCCTGCTCCCGCGAGAAGGTCCCGGTGCTCGAGAAGACCATGTCGTCCGAGTAGCGCGTGAACACGAGCCCTTGGCGGTCGGCGAAAGCCGTCAACTCGCGGTCGACGTCGTTCATCACGAGGTTCGCGAGCGCGCCGCTGGTCGGCGCGCCCTGGGGGAGGTACCCACGAGCGAAGACGTGGTAGGGCGCCTTGCCGCGGAACTTCGGGGTCACCGACAGCGTCTGCGGAACGGTCCCGCGCACGCGAGTGCACAGCCGGCAGAACTCGAGGCTCAGCAGCCGCGGATACCCCAGTCCGGCGAAGACCTCGAACACCGGGCGCTCGCCGACGCGCCCGAAGAAGTCGTGGATGTCGAGCTTGACCATCCAGCGCGCTCCCGCGTGCCGCGACGCACAGTCGACGATCGAGCGCCTCCGCTGGTAGGCGTAGCTGGCATCGTCCGGGGTGCACGCGCCGAGGATGCGACCGAGGATCCAGCGTTGAATATCCATCAGCACCGGCTCGGGGCTCGAGATCGGGCGCGGCTTCCCGCGGCTCTTCGGCCTGACGATGCTGACGTAGGGGTCCCGGCGCCGGGTGACCACGTCGCGCAGATACATGTGCGAGACGCCCGTCAGCACCGCGAGGTGCTTGAGCGTCAGCACGGGCGTCGCCCCGCGGCCGCCGACAGCCCGCATGACTTCGAGCGCACGGCCGGCGCTGTGCTCATCGAGCCCTTGCTCGAGCGCCTGTTGCCGGTAGAGGTGCGGGGGCGGGAGACTCACTTACCTTCGATTCCGTCCCGAAGGGTTGGACGGACGGCGGCCCGAAGACCTCGCAGGGGTAAGCCGTTCGTCCAGCCACATGGTGGCGTGGGTTTGTGCAGAGGGAGACGGTGAGCCGAATCCCCGGGAGGCGCTGGTGGCCTCCCTTGACCGGCGGACCTGCCGCCGGCAGTGCTAAGCGGACCTCCCAGCCCCCTCACCTCAGGCTCGCCGGATAGTACGGCTCGTCCAAGCCGATGATCCCCGACGACGTGCGCCGGCGCGCTCGTTTCTGCGCCTGCAGTTCAGACCGGCCGCGGTCGGTGATACGACCGGTGCCCGGCTCGACGAGACCAAGCTGCTCGAGCGCGTCCCGAAGCCCGAGGACCCGCGCGACGTCGACGCCGAGCTGCGCGGCTCGGAACTCGTCCCCACGCGGACCGCCTGCCAGCAACAGCAGGACCTTGAGCATGCCGTCGCTGGTCGGCGGCATCGAGTTCAGCCGCTCGTTGCGTCCGATGCGCAGCTGACCCACACGCTCGGCGATCGCCCGGCGTGGCGGCTGCGGGCGCAGGTCGCCGAGTTCGCGCGCGACTTCGGGCGGGACTGCCCGTCCCGGGAAGAGCGGGCGCCAGGCCTTGGTCTGCCAGAACACGGCGGGCAGGTTGTTCGGCGCGCCGTGCTCGGACGCGAACAGGCCGCCGGTGCCCTTGTAGCCGAGCGCCCACGCGCGGTCGATGCGGGTCTCGGTCACACACAGCTGGCGGATCGCCGCCCGCGTCTCTCTGGCCCAGCCGATGGCCGTTGCGAACGCGGGCGCACCTTCGACCGCCCATGCCTGCGCGATCTCACGTGACCGGCGGATGCGGTCCAGGGCGGCGGGCGTCGCGGCGAAGGCGACCGCGTGCAGCTCGATGCGCCCGAGCGAGCGCCAGCTCCGGATCGTCCGGTTGCGCGCGATCGCGCCAGCGAGGGCCAAGAGCTGGTTGCCCGAGCCGATGTAGTCGGTCGCGATCACGATCGAGCGGGCCCGCTCGCCCCGCAGACGTTCGAGATCGGCGTCCGGTGCTATCCACGCGCCGTGCGTCCTGCCTCCGGCCTCGGCGAAATCGCGCAGCAGCCGGCCGACGAGGCCCTCGCTGCCTGGCGTGACGCTGATCGGCGCCCCGGGCAGGAAGTCGTCGAACGCCACCGGCGGTTCGCTGGCGTCCTCGGCCAGGTCAAACTCCGAAAGCGCGCGCTCAGGGACCGCCAGCACGGGCCCGTCGACCTTGCCCGACTCGACCAGCTCGGCGAGTAGCAGCTGCAAGCCCGAGCTGACCGTGCTCAGCGTGGCGAACCGCAGGCTGTCGAGCAGCATCGTCGCGGGCACGCGGTCAACCTCGGCGAAGTTCTCGAGCCACGCTGTCCCTGCCGCTGTCTCACTGGCCCGCATCGTCGCTGCCGACGGGTTCCGTGCGCGCAGGGGATCTCCTTCGACCACGCGCCCGCGCGGCGTGCATCCGCCCGACTCACGCCTCGGGTACACGCCAACCGCAGAGGTATCCGCGCGAGCGCTTGAGCACACTGCGCTGCGTTCTTGGCGTCATGTCGAAGCTTTCGCTGGGACCGCCTCTACGATCGCCGCGACCGTGGCTCATCTCCCCAATAGCCAGCTCTCAGCGAGGTCCGAACAGCTCGCGCGCAAACGCGGCCAGCAGCTGCTCGGAGGTCCGGGACCCGCGCGAGGAGCCGCTGCGACCAAGGGTGCGCTTTCTGTGGGATCTCGAGACTGTCGCTTTGGACGAGCAGGAGCCGTCCGGGACGCGGCTCGCGTACTACCGCTTCGCGCGAGTTGCGGTCGCCGACGGGGCATTGGGCGCAATATCCGAACCGCCTCGTTGCGACCGCGACGGTGGTTTGAGCTCCCACCGATGGCGAGCGCGCAGACGGCGACGTCGTGCCCCCAGGGCCGCCCCGCGGCCGCACCCTTGGAGGGTTCAGCTGAGCTGCTCGGCCAGTCCGATGATGATGCCCTCAGGGCCACGCAGGAAGCAGAGCCGGTAGATGTCCTCGTACTGCGCGATCTCGCCGACGAGTTCGGCACCGTGGCGGCGCAGGCGGGCAACGACGTCGTCGACGTCGTCGACAGCGAACATGATGCGGCGGATGCCCAGCGTGTTCGCCGGCGCGTTTTCCGGGTCGGCTCTGACCGCCGGCGGCGTGTGGAACTTCGCCAGCTCAAGCCGGCCGTGGCCGTCCGGGGTCCGCATCATGGCGAGGTCGGCACGGACGTCGTTGAGCCCGACGACGCGGTCCACCCAACGCCCCTCGTTTGTCGCCTCGCCTTCCAGCTCCATACCGAGTTCGGCGAAGAACGCCTTGGCAGCCTCGAGGTCGTCGACCACGATGAGAACATTGTCCATCCGCTGAAGCGTCATATCCCCGGAGCATCTCCTGGTGTTGTGGGCGCGCCTGTCGTGGCCCTTCACCTGGTGAGCGGAGCCGGTCAGAGCTTCTCGACATGGAATCACTCATTCAGCTCCGAGGACGCCGGCATCAGCGGTCCGGGCGAGTGCGTCGCCGGTCGGCTCCGCGCTCCCGCCTTGGACGACGCGGAGCGGTCCGCGACCCGAGCCGCGCGCTATCGCAATGCGCGCAATCCGGTCGCGCGGAGGCGGGCGCGCGGATTTCCAAACGGAGCCGCTGCGAGGGCCGCGAGCCGTGCTGGCGAGGTTCGGCCGTGCCGGCGCGTTTGCAACGTGCCGTGGGCGTACCGAACCGACGGTGCCCGGCCCGTGCCAGCGGTCGCCGGCCCCACGGGCACGGGCTCGTCGTCACGGCCAACGACCGCGGCGCTATGCGAGCGCTTCTTCGACGCTCTAGCTGGACCACAGCTCCGGCAGGGTCATCGCCGGCGGATCGTTGAGATCGACGCCCGTGCAATCGGCCATGCGCCGCTTGAACCATCGCGGCCGAGGTCACATCTCGGACACCGGGCGCGCGCCGCGGCGGGCCGGGTGTAGGTTCAACCTGACCGGGCGGAGACCGTGCACAGTTCCTGGACTGCAGTGGACCTGGCCGCTGACCGCGTCGCTTGGGCACGCCTGCTGCGCCGTGCGCACGAGGTCGCGCTCAGCGGTCGCGGTACCCCGCCCGTGCTGCGCCCGGTGATCGTCCGGTCATGGGAGCGCTGCGTCGCGGCCGGCGTCGACCTCGACCGTCCGGCGCCGCGGGTCCTCGACGAGGCCGAGACGGCGACCCGGCTCGCTGCCCACCCGTTGGCCGAAGTCGTGCCGATCCTGAGCGGCTCCCTCGGTGCGGCGACGACCGAGGCCCGGCACCTGATCGTCCTCAGCGACGCCGACGGCGTTCTGCTGTGGGCGGAGGGGCATCCGAGCATGCTGGAGGCCGCGATCGCGCCGCGGTTCCTCCCCGGCTCGCTCTGCACCGAGGCGGCGGTCGGCACGAACGCGCTCGGGACGGCGCTCGCGCTCGACCACGCGATCCAGGTCTTCTCGGCCGAGCACTTCAGCCGTCTCTTGCACGGCTGGTCGTCCGCGGCGGCGCCGATCCACGAGCCTGCGACCGGCGAGCTGCTCGGTGCGGTCGGTCTCACGTGCTCGTTCCGCCACGCCCATCCGCACTCGCTCGCGCTCGTCACCGCCGTCGCGCGCGCCGCGGAGGCCCACCTCGCCCGGGAGCGCGAGCGCGGCGACGCCGGCCTCGCCGCCCGCTACGTCGATCGGCTCGCCTCCGCCGGGCGGTGCCCAAGCGCGTTGGTCGCGGGCGACGGCCGCGTCCTCGCCGCATCCCCGCGCGCCTGGCTCGGCGAGCGCGTCGACCTGCCGGCGCCCGAGGGCTACGTGACGCTCCCCGGCGGCGACCGGGCGGTAGTGGAGTCGATCGGCGACGAGGCGAGCATCGTCTGGCGCGTGCCGGCGCGCGGCCGCCGCGTGCCGAGACGCGTCGTGCGCATCCGCGCGCTGGGCGGCGCGCCGCCCGTCGTGCTCGTCGACGGACGGAGGCTTGCGCTGAGCCCCCGCCACGCGGAGCTCCTTGTGACCCTGGCGCTGCGGCCGGACGGGCTGTCGGCGGGCGCGCTCGCGCGGGCGCTGCACGGCCCCGGCGCTAAGGCCGTGACCGTCCGCGCCGAGCTCGTGCGGCTGCGCCGGTCGGTCGGCGACGTCGTCGCCGCCCAGCCGTACCGGCTTGCCGCCGACGTGCGCGCCGATTTCCTCGCGGTCGAGCACGCGCTGCGCCGCGGCGCCCTGGACGCCGCGCTCGCCCTCTACGCCGGCCCGCTGCTGCCCTCCTCACGGGCGCCGGCGATCGTCGCGGCGCGCGCCCGCCTCCAAGCCGCGCTGGACGGGGCGCTCCGCCGGCATAGCGAGCTGGGCGCCCGCGCGCGGCATGACGCCGTCGGCCGGCCGGTGAGCGCGCGCCGCCGTCCGCGCACGGCGCCGTGGACGGCGAGGGGCAGCCGCGGGCGGCGTCCGGCGCGGCGCGCCTGAGTCCGCAACGTCTTGCAACCCCGCGTGCGCGGCCCGGACGGCGCGGCGCCCTTGACATGCTCGCCGGGTCGCCTTTCGCGACGCCGCCACCCGCCACCGACCAGAGGAGGCACACCCGGGATGGCCATCGACTTCACTCTTTCGAACGAGCAGCGCGAGCTGCAGGCGAACGCGCGCGAGTTCGCGGAGACGGTGCTCGCGCCGGTCGTGCGCGACGCCGACGCGGACCCTGATCCCCTGAGCGGCTTCCAGCGCACGAAGGAGCCGTACGTCGCCGCCTACAAGGCCGGCATCGCTTTCTGCATGATCCCGAGCGAGTACGGCGGTGGGGGTCTCAGCAACGTCGACCTGATCATCGCCGCCGAGGAGGTCTGCGCCGTCGACCCCGGCTTCGCGTGCACCGTGCTCGTCAACGGCCTCGGGCTCCTGCCGGTCTGGTACTACGGGACCGACGAGCAGAAGGACCGCTTCCTCCGCGCCGCCACCTCTGACCCGAGCGGCGAGTACATCGTCGGCTACGCGGCGAGTGAGCCCGCCGGCTCGCCGGGCGGCACGGCGAACTTCGACTGCCCCCTGCCCGCACCGGTCGGGATCGGCGTCACGGCGACGCGCGACGGCGACTCGTACGTCCTCAACGGCCGCAAGTACTGGCCGTGCAACGTCGGCGGCTGGGACGGCAAGGGCGCGAACGCCAGTCTAGTCGTGGTCCGCACCGATCCGGAGAAGGGCGGGACCGAGGGCCTCTCGGCAGTCATCGTGGAGCGCGGCACGCCAGGTGTCACGTACAACCTGATCCAGAAAATCGGGCACCGCCTCACGCCGAACGCCGAAATCATTTTTGACAACGCGCGCGTCCCCGCCGAGAACCTCATCGAGGGCACACGTGGCAACGGCGACCTCGTGATCAACCGCAACTTCGCCTGGTCCGGCCCCGTCGCCGGCATCGCCGCGGTCGGCGTCGCGCGGTCCGCCTACGAGGCCGCGCTCGACTGGGCAAAGACCTACACCGCCGGCGGCCCGAAGCCGATCATGTACTACCAGTACCCCGGGTACGTGCTCGGCGACGTCGCGGCGCGCATCGAGATGTGCCGGTACTTCTGCTGGAAGACCGCGCACTACCTCGACCAGCACGACTACCACGCGGAGATGCTCGGCGCGATGTGCAAGATCCAGTGCACGGAGCTGCTCTTCGACGCCGTCTACAAGTGCATGCAGGTCGTCGGCGTCAACAGCGTCGACCGCCAGCACCCGTTCGAGAAGCTGCTGCGCGAGGCGACGATCCTGCCGCTCTACGACGCCGGCAACTTCGGCATGCAGCGCCGCCGCGTCCACGGCGTGATGAGCGACCCGGCGTTCAACCCGCGCGCAATGATGGACGACGAGCCGATCGAGTACACGAAGGCGATGGAGATCATGGACACGATCCCCGGCCCGCTCGACCTGCCCGAGGCCGCGCCGGCCCGCTGACGGCGATCCGCTATCGCGGCCGGGTCGGGGCGGCTACGCCTCGCCCGGCCGCGGCGCCGGCGCGCCGCGCACCATCCGCCGCGCGTAGTACTGGGCGAAGTGCCCCGCCGGCGTCTGTAGCCACCGGCTCAGCGCGTCGTCGAAGCCGGCCCGCCGCCAGTGCAGCCGCGACGCCTGGTACGCGGCGTACCGAGCGGGCGCGCAGACGTGGCCGTTCGCCAGCCGACGTTGGATCGCCACGCCACAGCCCTCGCAGACGCGGTAGCCGAGGGGACCGCTCGGGATGCCGGCGGCGGGTTCGCGCTCGTGCTCGTGCATTGGGTGCCGCAGTACCCGGCATCGCTCCGAAAAACCCCTGCATTCAGCAGATTGTCGCGAACACGCGCTCCATACCTGGCCCGTTGACCGCCGCCACACCGTCGACCGTCACCGCCGCCAGGGCGACCGCCTCGGCCACCGGATGGAACGCCGTCCGGGAACCGCGACGACCGCCATCCCCGCCGCGCGGAGGCGCTTCGTCGAATCCTCGATCGAC
>Ga0126313_10001144_pt1 | contig 13764 bp, 13 predicted proteins | sample Plot105A_FD_89954 | JGI IMG/M metagenome (GOLD analysis project Ga0126313, IMG submission 89954) | Serpentine soil microbial communities from UC McLaughlin Reserve, CA, USA - Plot105A | ecosystem: Environmental > Terrestrial > Soil > Grasslands | place: USA: UC McLaughlin Reserve, Lake County...
TATATCTTGAATCAAAATTTGGAGTAAGAATTGAAGATAGTATTATGATAGCAAGTAAAAACAGCAGCAGCAGCAGCAGAACAGGAATAATAAATTTTAATAAATTTGAGAAGGATTTAATTATTATTTAATAAAAAATGATAACAAGGAGGAGGAGGAGAAAGTTTTTATTATTATTTTGTATGCCTAGGTTGAAATTTGTTAATATCAAAAATATTGTGTGTAATAACATAACATAACAATAAGTATAACAATAAGTATAATAATAATAATAAAATTATTATTATTTTAACTGTGAGATAATATTTTCAAATAATTTCTTTGCAATCGAATCCTTACTTTGAACCTTCAAATGAACTATAGGCTCTTTTTGTGTAACAATAAAAACTTCATTATAATCAGATCCTATTTTAGTATTTATTCTGCCTACATCATTTGCAACTATAATATCTGCATTACATTCTTTCAATTTTTTCTTTGCCTTATTAATTAAATAAGTATTTGAAACATCAAAATATGCTTTAAAACCAACAAGAAGTATATTTTTGTCTATTAATTTAATATCATCAATAATTTTTTTTGTAGGTACAAGTTCTAAATTAATTGAATGAGAAATGTGACTAGGAATTTTCTTTTTATATATTTGAGGGAGTTTGAAATCTGTTACAGCAGCAGCAAAAATAACTATATCAAATTTCTTGGAACTGATCTCAGAGATAACTTTTGTATACATTTCATCAGATGTATTAACCTTAATGGTTTTTAAATTAGGTGAATTAGAGGTTCTAGAAACAGAAGAATTTCCCTCAATATGAGTAACATGGGCACCAAGGTCTAGTGATTGTTTAATTATAGCATTACCCATTTTTCCAGAACTAAGATTAGTTATAACTCTGATTGGGTCAATATATTCCATTGTACCGCCTGATGTTATTAAAATGTTCTTTTCTGAAAGAACTTTTTTTTTATTCGAAGTAAAAAATTCTAAAACTGATTGTAATGCTTGTTCTGGTTGAAGAATTTTCGCTTTTCCTTCATTAATTTTAGGATCTAGAAAAGTTACCCCAACTTTTTTTAATTTAACTATATTTTCTATCACCAATTGATTATAATACATTGCTTCATGCATAGCTGGTGCGATAAAGATAGGAATTTTTGATCCTAATGCTACAGACAAAATAGAGGTTATTGGAGTATCGTCTATTCCATTTGCAAATTTACCAATAGTATTAGCTGTACATGGATACAAAATTATTAAATCTGATTTGTTAAAATCTGCTAATTTAATATGTTCCATATCGGCAGTTAATTTGTGAACAACATCATTTCCCGTAGCCCATTTTAGATAATTGGGATGTAATAACATGGTAGCAGAATTTGATATTACCGGGAAAACGTTTGCACCATGCCTCATAAGTAAACGAGCAAAATCAATCGCTTTGTAGGCGGCAACACTCCCACATACACAAAGAACTATCCTTTTGTCTTTTAAAGTATCGCCCCATGTATTTGTTATATCCTTTGAAGAATGTAGAGCACTAGTCATTCTCTTGTTTTCTCACGTATTAGGAGAGGATGAAGATGATGATGATATTTTTTTCTGAATTTTTTTTATTGTTTTTACTAAGCGTTCATATTCTTTATCTTCTATTTTGTATGAATGCTTTTCTTCTGGAAATTTACCTGTTTTTACATCTATAATATAAGTATGCACTGCATTCAGAATAATCTCTGAAAGATTAGTATAAGTTTTTACAAATCGTGGTTTGATATTATCATATAGATTTAACATATCATGCAATACCAAAACTTGTCCATCGCAATAAGGGCCTGATCCAATACCAATTGTTGGAATTTTTATACTTTTGGAGATTAATTCTGCAACTTCTGAAGTAACCATCTCCAATACAATAGCAAAAACTCCAGCCTTTTCTAGTTCTATTGCTTCTCTTAATAGTTGAGAGCCCCTAATAGCAGTGTTGCCTTGTACTTTATACCCTTCCCACAATCTAGTAGTTTGGGGTTTTAATCCTATATGCCCCATTACAGGAATTCCAACGTCTATAATTGCCTTAATTCTATCAATGATTTCAATTCCACCTTCAAGCTTAACTGCATCACTACCCGATTTTATGAATCGAATAGCATTCTTAACTGCATGATTGATATCAATTTGATATGATCCAAAAGGCATATCAGATACTATAAGAGATCGTTTAGTACCTACCGATACTGCTTTTGAAAAAATCAGCATTTCTTTCATATTTACAGGCACAGTAGAAGTATAACCTAGCATAACCATTCCCCCACTATCACCCACCAATATTATATCAACACCTATTTTGTCACATATTTTTGCACTCCAATAATCATAAGATGTAATGACCGAAATTTTTTCATTATTTTTCATAGATACAATATCGTTAACGACCAATTTCTTTTTTGGTCCAGTTTTTTGATTTTTTTTATTGTTATTGTTATTATTATTATTATTATTATTAGTCTTATTCATTATTGCTCACATTCCATCTACGTATTATTTTTAATGAATTATCAATATTATATTTATTATTAAAATTATTCAATATTTTGAGTAGAGAGTTCTGACTCATTTGTTTCAGTTGTTTTGAAGTTTTCACCAATTCTGGAATAGCCCTTACAATATTGTCTATTATACTTATTGTGGCATTCTGTGACGTTCGTGAAAGAGGATTCAGATCAACTGTAATTACTTTTTTTTGCATATTAATTAATGCCTTTGTACGGTCACCATCTTCTAATGGTACAAAAACTACATCAGCCAAAAATATTCCTTCCGGATCAACATGTCGCCTATTACTAGTTAGCTCTGGTATTTTTAGAAATTCTTTTTGACCCACACCAAGAACAATGTTTGCACCATTTTTCTTTAGAGTTTCTGCGATTAAATTTTCTCGTCTTTTATTTCTGTAGAATAGATTAACTTCTATAGAGGATTTAGTTTCATTGGCTAGATCAACGATCTCTTTAGGACATAATGCTGCTGTATTTCCATTTACGGATATTACTGGCCTCTTGGCAAGTAACAATAAACTTGATGCTGCTTTAATCGCATCATAAGCATAATTAGAAGTTTTCTCCCCAAGGAGATAATCGAATGCTTCTCCTCTACCATGAGCTATTAGCCCTTCACTAACTACCAGACCAGATTTGAAACCATTCGCAAGTAATTGTCTTATTGCAAGTGATTGTGCTCTTGGGTGATTGGATGGTATATGATTTATTTCATTCAAAATTTTGTATTAACGCTCCTTGATTATCAATATCAGATACTATCAAAGTGCCCGGATATTTCTTCAACATTGAGGTAACTGGAACTATCTCGTTAGGTGAGACCAATGTAAAAATTGTTTCTCCAAACATACCTATACTACATTCTACACCAAAATTGTTTAATTCTTCTATTGGTTTTGCACACACTCCTTTTGTCAATCCTAAAAAATTTGCGAACTCATGGGACATCCTTAAAAAGGAATTAACATCTTTTGATAATAATAATCGTTCGACCATCTTTTGGCCAAGAATATTAGCATTATTTGAATGATAATTAGAAAGAATTTGTTTTGTAGATAACGGACCAATACAAAGAATTACCGCTTTATAATTAGTTAATTCTATTTTAGTTACTTTACCTATTCCAGGAGCGCCAAAACGAGTCCTAATTTCTAGTCCACCATAAAATTCGGAGATTACAGTGCCTAAACCTGTATTGCATTCAATTTCTGCTATGTGTGCAATCTGAGCGGCTTGTTCCTTTAAAAATTTTATATCAAGGGCTTTATTCAAAGCATAAGAAAGACTCAAAGCAGCTGCACCACTTGTTCCTAATCCATAACCAATAGGAATATCTATAGAGTGATTTATTTTTAAATAATAGGAAAAATCAATTTTATCAAAATAATGCCTGGTTACCCATTCTGAAACTTCCGCATTATTAGTTAATGAGTTATTGATATAGATCTGATACCATTTCTTCTTCTTCGATTTGTAAAGTTCTACAGATGTGGTTACTCCTCTTTTAAAAGAAAAACCAGCACCTTTAGATCCGTAAAATAGTGGATCTGTATTTTGGCTTTTATTCTTTGGTTTTTCAAAAAAACCTGTAATATGACCAGGACTGAATGCTGTACATCTAGCAACAAGTTCGCCAATTTCAGAAGAGGTCATAGACTTAAAGTAAATAGAACATGAAAATATAAAAATATCGATACTAACTTCTCTATAATGTAAACTATTTTTTTATACATGTTGATTTTTATATTGTGATTAAATTGTCTACTATCTGGTAAACTTTAATTCATGGTAATTTACTCATTGTTATTGTTATACTAATATATCGCTCTTAATTCATATAAATTATATAAATAAATAAAATAGAATTTTTAATTTTTAAATAGAAAGAAATTTTATAGGAAAAATAGAATATATACGAGGAAGAGGTACTATTGTCCAAGGATATAGAAATTATTTGTATTGGCAATGAAATATTGAACGGTACTACAATTGAAAAAAATTCATTTTGGCTAACAACAAGAATAAGAAGAATAGGCGGTAATGTATCCAGAATAACCATAATTCGAGATGACTCTAAGGAGATTGAGGCCATAATAAATGAAGCCTTAAGTCGACATCCTAAATGGATATTAACATCCGGTGGTCTTGGTCCTACATATGATGATATTACCATTGAATCAATTGGAAAAGCACTTAAAAGGAAATTCCTTTATGATCCTATTGCATTAGCATGTCTGAAGAAAAATTATTTAAAACGGGGCATAAAGAAATTAAATAAATATCAATTAAAGATGTCTTTTGTACCAGAAAATTCGCAAATAATAGATAATTTAATAGGTACTGCTCCATCAGTATTAATTAGACATGGAGAAACAAAAATAATTTGTATGCCGGGTGTACCTATAGAATTAAGACACATTTTTAAAACGAATATATTAAAAATGATAATGGATGATTACAAGGGCATCTATTTCAAAGACCAATTTGTAAAGACACTAAAAATCAGAGAGAGTCAGATAGCAAATTTTTTAGAAACAATTACTAAAAAATATGAAGAAGAGGAATACGATTTTTATATTAAAACACATGCTAAAAATCCAACGTCACTAGTACCCAAAATAAATATTTACGTTTCTATTAGAGGCTATGATGAAAACATGATAAATGTTAATTTCGAGAATATAATAAATAAAATTAAAAAGGAAATATACAGATTAGGTGGAGAAGTTTTATAATATATTAATGAATAGCAAGAAAGGTATTTGTAGAAATAAATGGACGTAAAGACTCTTCAATATTAGCGTATATTTTTAGAGTAACAGGTCCAAAAGGAATTTTATATGTGTCCTCTTGTGGTAAAGTAATTTTAAAATATCCTAATTTATTCGGTATTGGTGAAGCTTTTCCATGTGAAATAATATTTCCATTATAATCAGTTAGGAAGAATTCTGCCGTTATCGATGATGATATTGTTCTATCCATGGATATATTATCTACTAGAATTTGAAATTCAAGTATTTTTTCTTCTCCGATCTTGATAAATTTACTAAAGTTTACAGACGCTATTTGAATGGATTTAGGGTTTACAAAGTTTGACCAATAATCTCTTTCGAAAGGATATGAAGAATCATTAAATCTTTTAATATCTATAATTCTTCCTGAGGGATTATATCTGTCCAAATAAAAGGCACCATTACTTATAAGTGCGTGATTATGTTTTTCTATCCAATCTATGCTAGCATCATATCTATCTTTTGCTTCTTCTAGACTTACTATACCCTTGAGAGGAAAAGGAATAAAGTCTTCGTTCTTCATCTTAATTAGCTCTTTTTTTATTAAATTAGCGTGTTCAGGAATTATTAACGATAACCATTCTGCATTCTTTGTAGTTGATTGCGATTTAGAGAAAGAAAGATCATTGGATAAAACCAATCTTTCAGCAGCTGCAGTTATCTCCCAAGGTTCTTGAGCCCATACTCCTGCACTTGCAGCTATTTCTTTAGGATCATAATGCCACTGATCCAAATATGATTCTACAATATCATCATTTTCAGAGATAAATCTAATTCCTTTAAAATAAGGTAATCCAAGCTCTACTCTAGAAGTATATTCTGGATCAACAGTAAGATCACTCTCTCCACTATTTGTACCCCATTCATACATAAAATATAAAGAATATAACAAGTCAGATTTATCCATTGGGATTCCATTATGCCAGTTGGAATATAGAATTTTATATGTGACTTTACTTAATGATGTAGAATTCTTTTCTACAGGTACCCATTCTCCTAATGTACTATTCCATATAATGGTATGAGAATGAATTGGTATTCTATCATGAGGACCATTTGTTGTTGAATTTAGAATTTGATTTCTCATTGAAATAACTTCTCCTGTAAATGGATGTCTAAGAGTAGGACTATCAGCAATATTCGAGTAGATATTTATGCTATAAGCATCACTAAAACCAGCCACATTGTTCCATGCACCTTGATAAATTTGTTTGACTCCTACTTTTAAAGAATTATCTCTTTCAGATTTTGCGTTCAGTAATGAATATTTACTGGTAATACCAGCACCATAATCATTTACTAGACCAGTTACAGAAGAAGAAACAGCATACGGATCAATATTCTTAACTAAAAAAATGCGTACGGATTCTTCAATTCCCATTTTGGTTGCCTCATTAAGTAAATTATTTCTTTCCTCTTCTGAGCTGAAGTTTGAGAAGACTAATTTTTGAGTTATTTTATCCAATGTAGAATTCTGATACTGCCAAAATCCAGGATTTTGATTTCCTGGCATGTTTGCATACCAGGGGGAATACATTTGAGCAAGGACTGCATCATTATACTTAATAAAAGATGTAGAGCCAGTGAATGCTTCTGTATAGACATGCCATAAAAATTTTTGTGGATCGGATCCTTGAGTAAGCGTAACAGCTTTATTTAGATCGCTATAATCCTTTATAATCGTAAAACCCAATTGTTCAAGTTCTGATGAAATTAATTCTCCAAGAACTTTCCTTTGAAGATCATCACTTCTTATTAAAATTTTTAATTTAATAGGTTTGTCATTAAAATACCATTTGTCATTTTTTAATTTAGCGCCATGTTCTAGCAAAGTTTTATTAATTTGTTTGAATGCATATTCTGGATCGTAATGGAAGCCAAATGACTCAACAGTATCCATTACCACAGGATAATCAGGGGAAAAAAGACCAAAAGAATCGGACATTGGAATTCCATAACCATGTAATACTTCATTTGAAATAAAATTTCGGTTTATTAAAAAATTTATAGCAAATCTAATATCACGAAATTCGAAGGGATTCATTGTATCATTATTTGATGATGGAGAAGGATTTAACAAAATTCCAAATGAACCTCCAATTTTCTCATATAATTTGATACTAATATCGTTTTTTATATCTGAAACCAAGTCAAGGGGAATACGAAAAAAATAGGTATCCAAGTTTTTAGATCTTATTTCTTCAATAGCAACATTTTCATCTAAGTAATGAATAAATCTTACATTCTCAATACTAGAATAGTTTTCTTTTTTTGATTCTTCTTGAGTTGAAAATTCAAAAGATACCTGAAAAATTAATAAAAAAAAAAAGATGAAAATAATAGAGAAATTAATAAATTTACTCATAATAACTAGTGCTCATAGTACAATAGGTTTCCCTACAATATCACAATTACTCTTGACATACAAATAAATAATTAGTTAAAGTTTGAGATGAGTTTTCAATCCTTTATAACGATTCCTAATAGTTACTTCGGTAACTCCTGCTGCCTCTGCTACATCCTTTTGTGTCTTATTTTCGCCATTCATAACGCATGCGACATATAATGCAGCTGCTGCTAGACCCATTGGATCTTTTCCTGCAGAAATTTTACCTTCTTCTGCTTTTTTAAGAATTTCTAAGGCTTTACGTTTAGTTTTTTCAGACAATCCTGCTTTGCTGGCAATTCTTGCAACACATTTTACTGGATCTACAACTGGCATTCTTAGGTCAAGCTCTCTAATTAAAAGTCTATAACAACGTGCAACATCCTTTTTCTTGATATTACTTGCATTTGCTATATCTTTTAGGGTTCTTGGTGTTTCTGTATCCCTACATGCAGCATATAATGCAGCTGCAACGAGAGCAGAAATAGATCTGCCTCTTACTAATCCTTTTTCTAACGCTTTTCTATAAATATATGCAGCCTTTTCTATTACAGCGTCACCAACTGCCAGTTTGTCTTTTAACCTATCTAATTCACTAAAAGCTTGTCTAAAATTACGATCTACTGGTTCATGAACCTGGCTTCTACTATCCCATGTTCTAAGCCTCTCAATCGTGCTCTTCATGGAAGAGGAAAGTGGTTTACCAGAAGCATCTTTGTCTACAGGTCCTATAATGGTAGCTAAGCCCATGTCATGCATAGCTAAAGAGGTAGGAATTCCAGCACGGCTTCTATCTTCGTGTTCTTCTTTAGAGAATGCTCTCCATTCTGGCCCAGTTTCTTCTATTCGTTCATTAATTACAAAACCACAATTTCCACAAAACATTTCACCAGTAGAATTGTCAGTAACCATTGGACCTTTGCCACATCTTGGGCACCGATCGCCAAAAAGCGATATATCTTTAACCATTCATTTCACCACAAAACTTTTTAATAACTAAATTCGTACTATTTATGTTTTATTCTAACATATAAATATTACCCTATCAATACATAGGAGAATCTAAATTCTATTAAATTTATTCGAAAAAGATTGGAAGTGCTTTTTATTTACCGAAAAGAAATTTACATTACTTCAACAGCTTCTTGATTAAATCCTTTTTTTACTAGATAATTTTTAACATCTTCACGATGGTCACCTTGTAACATAATGAAACCATCTTTAGCAGTTCCCCCACATGCAAATTGGCTTTTAAGTTCTTTAACAATATTATGCATATTTGTTACTTTAGGATCTATTCCTTCTATCATAGTTGTAGTCTTTGAAAATCTCCGAGTTTCAAGGCGGATTATTATTCTTGTCTCTTCTTTTTCTAGTTCTCCACAAGGACATAAATCATCAGGTAAGCCACATTTTTTACATATAACCGCCATATTATATTTATCTATACTTTTCTTAACTTCTTATTAAGCCTTACCCAGTACCTTTACACAGCTTTTATTTTTCTAAAATATTCCTAAATATAGTAAACGATAGCTATTTAAGTAGTAGAGTTTTATGTTTTATGAATTGAGCAGCAAAAAGAAAAACGCACCATTACCGGCTTCTAGTGCAGGTTTACTAAGATTCTTTGAAGATGAAACTAAAGGAGTAAAAGTGAAACCTGAAGTTGTTCTTGGAATTACAGGAGCTTTAATTGCAATTTCCATCATGATTCGAATCATATTTCCAGTTGCAGGAGCATGACAACTCACTATCATAAGATGGAAAATGGCCATGACAGTGTATCTAATATCCACAGAAGATGGGTTCTGACAGTGTATCTAATATCCACAGAAGATGGGCTCTAACTCGGATCAACTTTTCATCTTATAAAATTTCTTTAACAATATCCATAATTAGTTCTATAGCTTTAATATTAGTTTTTGATCATTTCTATTTTCAGGTAAATTTAATACAATTAACTATATTTACAATAACAGGCACATCATTTCTAATCTTCAGTTATTTCTTGGATCTTTATTTGTTAAGAAAAACGCCAGTTAATAAAATATCCAAAATTCTACATGTTTCAGGTTTTTCGAATTTACTATGGTTACTAATCTTGATTCTTGGATATCTTACTTTTGTTATATTTCAGAAAGATCTTCCTCCTAAGGAATACCTGCTTGAGGGAATGATGTTGGCAATTGGGTTAAGAATAGGAATATTTACTTCAGTTTTTGGTGCTAATTTATTTGAAGCAATAAAAACTGCAATAATTCAGCCTATAGTTTTTCTATTTTTAATTATTCCTGCTTCTATATTTATCCAGATTTTTTTCGATGTTGTAGCAATTTCTTTTGGTTTAATTTTAATAGGCTTAGGTATAGGATGGACGATACTTGCCGATAGAGCAGGCAGACCAAATTTACAAAGTACTTTTTCACTTCTCCAGGCTTTCCTTTCAGCATGGACAGAAAACAAGGTAGAAAAAATAGAAGAAATTTTGTTATCCAGATCTAAAAATGAACTGGTTAGTACACATATTGTTAAATTTACTAACAAACATCATTATCTTTACTGGGTTTTACCTAATATTCATCCAGGTCCTTTTAAAGAAATTGGTGGAAGTAATCTTCCTTATCAAATCTATAATTTTTTTTCTCAACAAGCAGTGGTATTTCATAGTGCTTCTGATCACTCCTTAAATATTCCATCCAAAGGTGAGGTCCTAGAATATCTAAAGTCATTATCTAAGACACAAAAGACTCTGGACTACGGAAATACATGTTCAATACCTATTCAGATAAGAAATAAAAAAGCTACGGTTACAGGAATAATCTTTGACAATACTCCTATTCTTATGCTCTCTTTTGCCCCTTATGGTATGGATGATATTCCAGAAGAAATAAGTAAAGAATTAGAAACATATTCAAGAAGTGAAGGATTTAAGAGAATTTTTATAATAGACAGTCATAATGCTATGGGAAAAAAAATTGGAAAAATTGAAAATGAAGAGTTGTTAGAAGCAGGAAAAAAATGTCTAAAAATCTTAAAAGAATCTCTACAATATAGTTTTAAAATTGGCTTAGCAAATACAAAGGAGATTAAAAATCATATTGTTTTTGGAGAAGACATTGGAAAAAGTGGTCTTTCTATAATCCTCATTGATATAAACAAAAATAATGAGGACAATAACAGTAATAATAAGAATAATCAATATGTAATAGGATGGGCTGATTCTAATAATATGAAAAGTGGATTAAGAGAATATATTATAAAATTTTTTGAGCAAAAAGGAATAAGAATGTTAGAAATTTGCTCATCAGATACACATGAGAAATCTGGATTTAGAACCTCAGAAGGATATTATCCATTTGGTTACATAACAAAATTTGAAACAATAACAGATCATTATTATAAGCTTATAGAATTAGCATATAAAAAATTAGACGTTTATAGATATGAAGTATTCTATATTGTATCTACAATAAAGGTGATGGGAATGAATCAATTTCTGGACTATTCTAATGCTTTAGATAAAGCAATGAATTTAACAAAAAAATTCCTAATTATCACCCTTGGAGTTATTTCACTTATGTTGATAGTTACAAATTAAATTGATGTATTATTCTTAGTGTTATTACTTTAATGTTGATTAGATTAGTTTGCATTAATGCTATGAGGATATTAGATGGAGAGATAAAATAAATTATTTGCTTTAGAATGTTGTCACATATTAGCTTTTAATTAATTATAAATAATCAAAGAGTTATTTTTTTATAATTTTAAGTTAGATTTAATTGAAATTGTTATCAAAGTTGAAATGGTGACTTAATAATAATTCATACTATTAGTGAAATTTTTTTATTCTAGAATATTTTAGTTTCAGAAAAATGCCTACTGACTCTTTTTATAATAGGTAGTTCTATAAAACTTTTTATTGGCCTTATCTAGTTATATTTTTCACTATGATAAGAAATAGGAAAGATTCATTACTTATTTAAATATAATTGCTATAATTTATTATGTGTTTAATATTGAAAAAAATAAAAATTAATTTTCTTCAAAAGTTGTTGATAAATGACCAAAATATATCTTTCAACTTAGGTTCTCACCAGAATACAAGAGCAGAACCCTCTCCCACTCACAAAAGCATAGACATAAGTCCTTCTCTTTCGGATATGGAATTTTCTTGGTTAGAAGAACATTAATATACTCACGAACATTGGATGGATTATATTACTGCTATTCATTATACAAAATAATTTTCAATCACTTCTCGAATTAAAACAATAGTTAATAAGATCTCAAGGGAAATCTAAAGAAGAATAGCGTGAATAGAATTCAGATTAAGCTTATTAATAATATTGTTTCTCAGAATCAATTATCTACGAGGATAACTGATTATATTTAACAAGTTATATATTAGCAAATGAGTCTTTGGTTACAACATTCATATTTTCTACGTTCCTTTTTCTTCTGGCAGGTACGTTGTCTTTCATTTTGAGCTAGATATTGCATATTTTATAGTTTTTCTTATCTTTTCCTCCTTGAAGATAGTTGACTAAATGCATTAGATATATTGTTCTACCCTCTACATAAATTACAAATCGTCAAATTATATTTATGACTAAGTAATTATTATTTTTTTGTGCATTATTTTATCTCATTATTAATTGTGATAGTGTTTAATTAGATATTTAACTAACTAAGTTTTATTTGTCCCGATTTTCCGTTGGTGTTCAACTGTTCTTAATATTAATTTATATTTTCCATTTCTAGGCCTGATTCTTAATCTATAACCACAGCATGGACACCAAGTACCTTGCCAATCAATATAAATCTCGCATACCTGACAGCGTTTTTGCCCTATCAAATAGCGTCCCCCATTACGAGGTTTTATTGCTTTATGACGTTGACAAATTCCCTTACAAGTCATTTTCCATCAGCAGTATACTAATTGAAAACATAATAATGCATATATTGTAAATTGGAGGTATTATATATCATACATTTACAAAAGCATTTGATTGTTTAAATATTCTTATTGAAATTTCTATAATAAATTCAACATTTTTTTCTCTTTTATATTCCTATTTAGAAAAGCTCTCATCAATATTTAATGAAAAATATCTACTTGTACATTTATTTTCTATCTATATCCAGAAAATAAAAAAAGAATATATTCTCCTTTAATCCCTGTTTATTTCTTTTCGGTTAAGGATTCAAAAAATTGAATTAGTCTTCCATTAAAACCATAATTATATTTCATTAATTCTGTAATTTTCTCAACACAATCTAAACAAATATTGTAATATTTATCAGAAAGTTCGTCGTAATTCTCTGTAATAACTCTCGATTTATTGGTGTTGTTGGTATTATTATTATTACTACTACTAACATTTAGATATAATAACGTTTTAATTTCATTATTACAAATATCACAGGTTTTGATTTGCTCTTCTTTTACTATATCTTTTGTGGTTGAAATATCTTCTATCATCTTTATTTTGTGTGGTTGGTTGTTACCAATAATGTTTTCCTTAATATTTCATCTTTTACTTCTTATAACTAATTTCTTAAAACGAAGTAACCAAAATAAATAAAGTTTACTATTAAATTTTTATGGGAAGAAACAAATAATTAATTCTATCTCAATTCATGACTATTAGAAGGAAAAATTATGGTTTATAATAATTTGAGTCGCTTCTTATCGTCTTTTGCAGACATTTTTAAGTTTTATAAAAGGGTATCAGAACAGTATACCGACCTTACAATCTTGGATTCTGTCAAGCAATCACTACCAAAGCAGATATTAAGATCATATATCGATCAACAATCGTTAATTCCTCTTTTATATTGGTTCAAAAATGACTTTATGAAATGGATGCCAAAGGAACTACAATGTTCAACTTGTAATATCAAGATGAGAGTCCAAGTTCTAGAAGGGGATTCAAAGATATTGCGTAAAACGGAAGTATATTCATGTGACAAATGCGGATCCTCTATAATTTTTCCTCGATACATGAAAATACTAAAAATTGCCGA
>Ga0126313_10001145_pt1 | contig 13750 bp, 12 predicted proteins | sample Plot105A_FD_89954 | JGI IMG/M metagenome (GOLD analysis project Ga0126313, IMG submission 89954) | Serpentine soil microbial communities from UC McLaughlin Reserve, CA, USA - Plot105A | ecosystem: Environmental > Terrestrial > Soil > Grasslands | place: USA: UC McLaughlin Reserve, Lake County...
GGAAGGCAAACCTCAAGAACAGCGCTGCGGGGAACCCTCGTCGCGCTCGTCTCGCACATCGTCAGGATGCAGCTGAGGAGCGTGCTCATCTGGGGGACCGCGCTCGGGCTCTACAGCGCCGCGATGGTAGCCTCGTTCACGGCCCTCGAGGGGAGCGCCGAGCAGCTCAACCAGCTTATGGAGGCCTACCCGAAAGGAATGCTGGAAGCCTTCGGCGTCACCGATCTCGGAGACCCTGCCAACTACCTGCACTCGCAGTTCTTCGGGCTCGCGCCCCTCGCCCTCTCTTTCTTCCCGATCCTCGCGCTCGCGAATGCCATAGCCGGGGCCGAAGAGCAGGGTATCATAGACGTCCTGCTCGGCAATCCCCTGCCGCGCTGGCAGCTCGTCGCGGGCAACTTCCTCGCCGCCGCCATCTCGCTGCTAGGAATCTGCACCCTCGTTGGCCTCCTCACCTGGGGTATGGCCAGGCTCGTGGACGTAGACCTCTCACTTAGAGAGATTACAGACGGCGTACTCAACCTGTGGCCGATAACCGCCGCGTTCGGCGCCCTGGCGCTGCTGTGCTCGGCGCTGTTCCACCGTAGGGCCCTCGCCATCTCAATCCCGGCCTTTCTCCTCTTCGGCATGTACCTGATCGACGCCATAGGGCGCGCCTCCGAAGACCTCGAAGACTGGCGGCACGCCACTGTCTTCTACTACTACGGCTCGGCCATCGAGAACGGCATCGACTGGATCCGATTGGGCGGCATAACCCTCGTCGCGCTCGTGCTCGTGCTTTTGGCCGCGCTCGCCTTCCGACGCCGAGACATATATACGTGAGAGCACGGCGCTGCGCGCCTTGTCAGCATTTCGGCACGTTCAGCCCTTCGGTCGCTTTCAGCTTTCAGCTTTTCCTCGGACGGCGTCGTTTGCGCTCGCGAAGCGCTACCTTGCCAGAGGAGTCCCTTCTTGCGAACGGCGGTCGCTGCTTCCACGCTTTTCCCGACAAGCGAAGCCCGAAGGGTTGAGCGTGCCGAAATGCTGAAAGTGGAGGCCTAAAGGCCGGAACGTGCTGACAAGCTGCCACAGGCAGCATGCTACCATGCTCCTCTATGGAGCATGGTAACCTGGCTGCACTATCCGTCAGAGCGCGGGGTATCGGCGTGCTGCGCGGCGTCATAGACTCATCTGTCTCGCGGGATTTTCTGGATGTTCTGGAGTTGCTGGAGGATGGACGGCCAGATTCCGGCGCCCTCGCGAGTGGCTTCGGGCGGTTGTGGGAGGGACTTGCCCTCGAAGAGGAGCGTCTGCTGCCGGATGCGTGGCAGTCCTATCTGGTGGGCAGGATACTGGACGATGAGAACCCGTTTAGTCTCGGAAGCGAGAGGGGAGAGGTGAGCGCCTCCGTGCTGGAGCAGGCGGGGCGGGACTTGAAGACGCTGCGGGAGATGTTCGCGCTTGATGCGGCGGCGTTGCTCGGTAGGGTCGAGTCAGCCGTGCCTGGCCTGGCCGGAATCTGGGTTCCCTGGAATGATTCCGCGCCGGCGAAGGAATCTCCGCATCACGCCATCGCGCGCAAGCTATCGGCGGCCGAAGATTGGGGGGCTTGCGCGCAGCTTCTGGCGGGCCACTACTCGCTGCACAGCGCGGGACCCTTCGGCCGCCATGGGGCTTTCCGGTGGAGAGAGGGGCGGCTCAGGGCCGTCGTTCGTCCCGATCCGGTCAGGCTCGCGGGACTGGTAGCACACGAGCGCGAGCGTGGGCCTTTGATCCTGAACACGGAGCGCTTTTTGGCCGGGCTTCCCGCCCACCACGCCCTCCTCTACGGCCCGCCAGGTACGGGGAAATCCTCCACCGTCAAGGCCGTCCTCAACGAGTACGCCAGCAGTGGATTGCGGCTCGTCGAAGTCAAAAAAGAGGACCTCGGGGAGCTGGCGAGCGTACTCGAGATCCTACGCGGGCGCGGGCCGCGGTTCGTCGTCTTCGTCGACGACCTCTCATTCGAGGAGCACGAGGTCGAGTACAAGGCCCTCAAGGCGCTGCTCGAAGGCAGCGTCGAGGAGCCGCCCGAGAACGTCAGGCTCTACGCCACCTCCAATCGCAGAAACCTGATCCGGGAGGGTTTCTCAGACCGCGAGGACGGCCCAGACGACGTTCACGCCCGTGACACCATGCAGGAGAAGCTCTCCCTCGCGGCCCGCTTCGGGCTGCGCCTGACCTTCCCTGCCCCCAACCAGGCACGCTACCTCGAGATCGTCGCCGGCCTCGCCCGAGACCGCGGGCTGGACATTCCCGAAGACACCCTCCAGGAACGCGCCATCCTCTGGGACCGCTGGCACGCCGGACGCTCGGGCCGCACCGCCAGACAATTCATCGACGAACTCGAAGGCGAAATGCCTTCTTGAAGAAGGCATTTCAGCTTTTTGCCGATGGTTAGCCGGCTAACTATCTAGATGAGGCTATCTGCAAGACGGGTGTCGTGGGGTGGTGCCCCGGGCCGTCTCGCTGACCGGCTGACAAGCTGAAGTGCTGAAAGCGTAGGCGAAGCCGGAGCATGCTGCTAGGCGAGGCTCGGCGGGGCTTCGTTGAGGCCGAGCCAGTAGAGCTTGAGTTGTTCGACGGCACTGACGAACTGTTCGAAGTTGACCGGTTTGCGGACGTAGCTGTTGGCGCCGAGGCCGTAGCCGTCTAGCATGTCTTTGCGTTCTTTGGATGAGGTCAGGATGACGACGGGCAAGAGGCGCGTACGCTCGTCCGAGCGCAGGCGCTTTAGGACCTCGAGGCCGTCCACCTTGGGCAGCTTGAGGTCCAGTAGGATCAAACGCGGCATGTCGGAGGTGTCCCTTCCCGCGTGGGGGCCGCTCGAGAACAGGTAATCGAGCGCCTCGACCCCGTCGTGAGCGACGACGACCTCGTTCATCACGTTGTTCTTTCTGAGCGCCCGCAGGGCGAGCAGCTCATCGTCAGGATTGTCTTCGACCAGGAGGATGACGCCGTTGCTCATCCCGCCCCGACCCCGCCCGGGAGCCAGCGTCTCGAGCAGCTCCCAAGCGTCCCTGTCTTCTCTGCGAACGTAGTGTGACGGCATAGCATGCTGCCCTCTGTACCGCGTTAACCGGGCTGCCTTCAGACCACGCCGCGCGGGCCTTCTATCTTGTCTGCGATGTAAGGGTAACGGTAGTCGATTCCCTGGCTAACCTGGTAGGCCGCGTAGCAGCCGTGTATCACGGGCACCGCGGCGATCACGAACGCGAGCGGTACCAGCACGATGGCACCGAGGCCGAGCGTCACTATTGAGAGGAACACCGCGATAAAGGAGTAGACGATCAAGACAACGATCCAGGCTATCTGGTACCAGAGCGCCTGCAGGGCGTGGAAGCGCACCTTCTCGGAACGGTCTTTGTAGAGCAGCCACACCAGCAACGCGCCGAAAGGCATCAGGCCAATGAGCGCCACGAGCAGGCTCAGGTGCGCGACTATGGACCAGGTTCGCTCGTCCTGCGGGCTCATCGTCTGCGCGCCCGCCTGGCTTTCGGAAACCTGCCGTTGTCTACCACCGAGGTTGGGGTCTTGTTGCATCGCCTCTCCTTCCGCTCCGGTCCTTCTGCCAGCAAGTATACAAAAACGCGGACTACGTAATGATAGCCCCGCGAATAGCGACCATGTATCCCCCGAATGAGTGATTTTCGCGTGTTTTCTCGGCAGGTGTCGAGTTGCCAGGACCGCCTGGTGGCAATAGAATAGGGGCTCGATGTGATGGGAGCTACACAAACGAACACGAGGGCGCGAGATCGGTCGGGCCGACAACGTGCGTGTGGCAGCACGGGGCGTCGTCCGCGCCGGATCCTCCAGGCTGGAGCCTGAATGGGCGTTGGCCTCAAGGTTTTGTTCGTCGAGGACTCCGAAGACGACACCATGCTCCTCTTGAGGAGGTTGCGCAAGGGCGGGTACGACCCCATCTGGGAGCGGGTCGACACCTCGGCGGATATGGAGGCCGCACTCGACGGGGCGAGTTGGGACCTCGTCATCTCCGACCATTCCATGCCCGCTTTCAGCTCGTCTGCGGCGCTTGGGTTGCTCAGGCGCAAGGGCTTCGTAGACTTGCCCTTCATCATCGTGAGCGGCCAGATCGGCGAGGATGCCGCCGTCGCGGCCATGAAGGCCGGTGCCCACGACTACCTCATGAAGGACGATCTCGCCAGGCTCAACAGCGCCATCGAGCGGGAGCTTAGGGAGGCCGAGGTGCGCCGCGAGCGGCGCAGGGCCGAGGTTGCGCTGCGGGCTTCGGAGACGAGGTTCAGGCTCATGATCGAGCAGTCGCCCCTTAGCACCCAGATCTTCTCCCCCGACGGCAGGACGCTGAGGGTCAACCGGGCTTGGGAGGAACTCTGGGGCGTCACGCTGGACCAGATACCGGAGTACAATATCTTGCAAGACCCGCAGCTCGTCGAGAAAGGGATAATGCCCTACATCGAGAGGGCCTTCGCGGGCAGGGCCACAGCGGTGCCGCCGGTCAGGTACGAACCCGAGGCCACCATCCCAAGCGTGAGTGACGTCGCCCACCGCTGGGTACAGGCGTTCATCTACCCCGTAAAGGATGCCGACGGCAGGGTCCAGGAGGTCGTGCTCGTTCACGAGGACATCACTGAGAGGAGGGCGGCCGAGCAGGAGCGCCGGATGGCCGAGGAGAAGTACCGTTCCATCTTCGAGAACGCCGTCGAGGGGATCTTCCAGACCACGCTCGAAGGGAAGTTCCTAACGGCGAACCCCGCGATGGCCCGCATGCTCGGCTACGAGTCCCCGGAGGAGTTGCTCGGGACCATCTCCAACATCAGGGACCAGCTCTACGTCGTGCCGGAGCGCAGGGGGGAGATCTACCAGCTCGCGCTGCGGGAGAGCTTCGTGAGCGGCTTCGAGGTGGAGATGCTCCGCAAAGATGGAAGCCCCGTGTGGGTCTCCATCAACGCGCGCGCCGTCCCCGACCCGGGGGGCGACATCGCCGGCTACGAAGGCACCATCGAGGACATCACCGAGCGCAAGCGGGCCGAGGAGGCGCTGCGCGAGATCCGGGAGGCCGAGCGCCGCCGCATAGCCCGCGAGTTGCACGACGTGGTCCTGCAGGACCTCACCTACGCCCTGCAGTCGATGCAGGTCTTGAAGAGGATACCCGAGGGCGCGGGTCGCGCCGATGAAACGGAGCGGCAGGTAGAGGCGCTCAAGAGGGCCGTCGGGGGATTGCGCGAAGCCATCTACGACCTGCGCCCCGAGAGCGTCAGGGAGCGGCCCCTGATCCGCGCCATCGCTTCTATCGTCGAGCTGAACCGCCAGATCGGCGAGGGGTGCGAGTTTGAGCTGATCGTGGACGACGGGTTCCCGGTCGATGTCTCCGGGCCCTCGGGCGTCGAGGTGGTGCGCGTCGTACAGGAAGCCCTGGCCAACGCAAGGCGCCACTCGGGCGCCAGGCACGCGGTGGTTACCCTCGGCGCGACGGACGGCGAGGTCCTCGTGGAGGTAGAGGACGACGGCAGGGGTTTCGGGCCGGAGACTTCATACGGTATGGGGCTTACCGGGATGCGCGAGCGTGTCCTCGCGCTCGGCGGGAAGCTCGAGGTGGAGGGCAGGGAGGGTGTGGGTACCAGGGTGTTTCTCCGGGTGGAGCTGGCGGTCCTGACAGGCGAGGGGGCCGGAGAGCTTTCGAACACCTGAAAAAGCTCCATCCTCGTTGGCAAAGCTGGTATATTGCTTTCGCACCTGGAGTCCGCGAAAGGGAGGGAATGCAGCGCATCTTGCTCTTAGAGGACCACGCCTCGTTCCGCCAGACGCTCGCGTACGTCTTCGACCAGCAGCCAGATTTCCAGGTGGTCGCCCAGGCCGGAACGCTGACCGAGGCCCGTCTGGCCATGGACGGCTCGGAAGCCGCCGACCTCGGGGTCATAGACCTCACCTTGCCCGACGGTGAGGGCACCGTCTTGATCGCTGAGCTGCGCGACGTCAACCCCGCGTTCGCGGCGCTAGTCCTGACCGCGAGCCTTGACAGGGCCGAGTATGCCAGGGCCATCGAGGCCGGGGCGGCCAGCGTCCTGCACAAATCGGCCGACGTGGACGACATACTCGACGCCACGCGGCGGCTCGGAGAGGGGGAGGCCCTGATCTCTCAGGAAGAGCTGATCGAGCTGCTGAGGCTGGCCGGGCAGAACCGCGAGGAGGAGCTCGAAGCGCGCGCGAGCATAGAGCAGATCACACCCCGCGAACAGGAAGTCCTGAGCTCCCTCGCCGAAGGCCTCTCTAACAAAGAGATAGCCGCCAAACTCCACATGAGCGTCGACACCGAGCGCACCCACATGATGAACATCTTGAACAAACTCGGCGTGCACTCGCGCATTCAGGCCTTGCTCTTCGCCGCCCGCCACGGCCTCGTCGAGATCCGGTAGGCGGTTGCGGGAAACCGCGCTTTCAGCGGTCACCAAGTCAGCCGTCAGCTGTCTGGTCCTGCAACAGCGACTTTCCATCGCGGACGTACTTGGTCGGGCTTTTTGTGCATATGGGCTCGTCTTCGACGGCTGCGCGCGCCCGACTTTTGCGCACCGTTTGGAGAAATCATGCAAATGAGTGATGTATGGTGCCTTTTCGGAACCTAGTATGTCGGGTGCACGGGTTGCGGATCTCACCGCCCTCCGGCGCAAAGTATGGGTAGCGAAGCTCAAAGAGCGGTCGTAGATCTCCAGGAAGGGCGGCTCCGTTCTCGCCCGCGTGGCAACCTGCCGATGCAGGCCAGCAGCTTCGTCGGGCGCGAGCGGGAGCTGGACGAACTTGGCGTGATGCTGGCGTCGAGCAGGCTGCTGACGCTTACCGGCCTGGGCGGTTGCGGCAAGACCCGGCTCGCGCTGCAGACGGCGGCAAACCTGGCGGAAGATTTCGAGGACGGCGCCGGCTTTGTCGAGCTAGCCCCGCTCACCGACCCCGAGCTCGTGGCCGAGGGCGCGTCCCGGGCATTTGGCTTACGCCCGGTCGGACTTTCGCCGGACGAGGCGCTGCTGAACTACCTGGAGCCCAGAGAGACGCTCCTGCTGTTGGACAACTGCGAGCACGTCATCGAGGGATGCGCCGGGCTGGCAGATGTCTTGCTCCGCACCTGACCAGGTCTCAAGATACTCGCGACCAGCCGGGAGGCCCTGCGCGTGCCCGGCGAGAGGACCTGGCTCGTTCCGTCCCTCTCGCTGTCCGACGTGCGGGAAGAGATGGATCCCGGGCAACTGGCGCGCCACGAGTCTGTCCGCCTGTTCGTGGAGCGGGCCAAGGCCGCGGCACCGCCCTTCGGTATCGCCTGGTACGAAGGTGACATCGAGACGAACGTACAGGGCTATGGCAAAGGGTTCTTCGTCGGACGCTTCAACCGGGAGACGTTCGCGATGGACCCGGACAGCGTAATGCGCCGATCCATCACAGCGATGGTCCTTACCCTGATGCCTCGACCAACCCGGATTTCGCCCCCATCCACACCCACCATCTGGGGCTGTTCTTCGACTCGCCCGGGGCCGCCCGGCGGGCCGGTTGTCCCGCTGACGTGACGCCGTTCAACGGGTAGCACAAGGCAGGTATCAAAGCCCTCTCCACTCGCGAATCCCCCGACAGGCGAGGCCCGTTGCGCGAGGTCGCACCGTAATACCCCAGCCGCAGGAGTAGCCCTTCGACACTCAGGGGGGCGCCCATCCGAATTACGGGCGCCCCTACCGATCGCCTCAACCGCCGACTTTTCAATCCTGCAGCAGCTCTCCCTCGCAGACGTATTCGGCCGGCCCTTTCATGTACACGGGCTCACCTTCGCCGGACCACTCTATCTCCACCACGCCGCCGTCCAGGCACACGTTGACCGGATTGTGGGTGAGGCCTTTGGACATCGCGGCGACTGCGACGGCGCACGAACCCGACCCGGAGGCGAGGGTCTCGCCCGCGCCACGCTCCCAGATCCTCATCCTGACCTCGCGTTCGTTCCAGGCGAACCCGAACTCCACGTTCGTCTTCTCGGGGAAGTCGGTATCTTCCTCGATGGGCGGTCCGATGGTGGGAAGATCCAAAGCCTCCACCGCGGCCTCGCTGTCCAAAAATGCTACCGCGTGGGGGTTGCCGATCGAGACGCGCAGGAACCTGAAGCCGCCGACCTTGACCTCGGTGTCGAGACGGGGCGCTCCCATATCCACCCGTGAGGAGCCGTCCTCGAAGAGGATGAGCTTTTTGACCCCCGCGCCCGTGGCGACGGTCAGGGCATCGCCTTCGGCCATACCGCGGTCCCTGGCGTAGCGGGCGAGGCAGCGCAGGCCGTTGCCGCACATCTCGGAGGCCGAGCCATCCGAGTTCAGGTAGACCATCTCCAGGTCGGAGCTCCCGGATGGGGCAGCAATGAGTATACCGTCCGCCCCGAGGCCGAAGTGTCTGTCGCAGGCTCTTCTGGCGAGGTCGGGCAGGTCCACCCCCTCGACCTGTTCGGGGTCGAAGACGAGAAAATCGTTACCGCAGCCCTGCATCTTGGTGAAGTGCATGGAAAGGATTCTACCGGACGGACGGCGCGCGTTGGCGGCAAAAATACCGTTGGGAAAAGAGAGGTCTGCCCGTATATTTCTCGTGTGAGAACGGAACGCGCAAAATATCGTCGCCGCAGGCTCGGGGCCGTGTTTGTAGCCGGCGCCCTCGCCGTTGCCGTGTACACGGCCGGAGGGGTCGGGGCTGAGCCGCAGCCCACGCATTACACCGTCGCGCCGGGGGATACGCTATGGGGGATAGCCATCGAGCGCACCGCGCCGTGGGAGGACCCGAGACCGAAGGTCGAGGCCATCCGTGAGGCGAATGACCTCTCGGGGTATGAGATCTACCCGGGCATGAGCCTGGAGGTGCCTTCCTCTGTCTAAACAGGCCGTGGCGCACGGTGTCTTGAACACTTTGTCGTAGACTTTCCGTAAAGGTTTTGGCTTTCTTGGTCTCTGGCATAGCGAACGCAGCCACCAACCTGGCGTTCGAGATCAGGCCCTCGCCGAGCTGGCCGATATCCTCCTGCCTCACCATCATGCTGAAGGTGGGCGCCAAGAATGCCTGAGAGTCGCCGACGTGGCATGATAAGCTACCCCGCACGGGGTGGACTATTGCTGCGCGGCGCGAGGAGGTCGGTTAGATGGCGAGGGCGGGAGAGGAGATCTACCTCGCTTCACCACCCGTGCCGGTGCAGAAGCCGGTCCTGGCGACGCTCGCCCCGGTGGGAAGGCTGCTCGGATATAAAGACCACTACCGGAAGTACAGTGCGGCGGATGACCCTGGGGGCGCAGAGCCCCCGTCCACGACTAGCGTGATGGTGAGGGCAGTTGTCCTGGTGGCCTCACTGGTGGTGCTCTCTTCGTTCCTGGCCGGGCGGGCGTGGCGCCTGAGCAAGAGCTAAGCACGCGATCAAAGGAGAAGGTTTGGAAGAGCGCGGTGAAGTCTGCCTGGCCGAGGAAGTCGAACACCTCAGGCAACTCGGCCTCTCCGACGAGGAGGTCGCCACCAAATTAGGTGTCGACGTGAGTTGGGTGAACACCTTGGTCTCACCGGGGCAAGAAGAGCCCGGTCCGGAGTCGAAAGGCTGAGTCATACCGAGTCCGGATGGATGCTAACTGCACGACGAAGTTTGCAGGAGGCGCACGAACCTCGCCGCAGCAGTGGATTCCCGCTCCCCGCTTTCGCGGGGCCAGGTTCTGCGCGAATGACGGGTAGAGGGACCCGGCGTGCACCCACGGCCGGAAAGCACGAACGCCCAGACGGATTCCCTATGAAGCTTCGGTTGGCATACCGCGCTATTCTTCGGCGCGACCTCCGAGGTGCTTTGACAGGAAGCGTTCGGCTGCCGCATAGAACTTGAGCCGGTTTTCGGGGCGTGCGAAGCCGTGACCTTCGTCCTCGAAGAGTAGGTACTCGTGGTCGATGCCCTTCTCTTTCATGGCGGTGACGAACTGCTCCGACTCGGCCTGCTTTACGCGTGGATCGTTGGCGCCCTGGGCCATGAGCATCGGTATCCTGACACGGTCCACGAAAGTTAGCGGCGAGCGCGACTCGAGGAACTCTCGCTCCGTTTCGGGGTTGCCGACCCGCTCCTGGAAGGTGGAGAGGAGCGGTTTCCAGTAAGGCGGGATGCTTGTTATAAGCGTAATCAGGCTAGAAGGACCAACGATATCCACCGCGCACCGGAAGAGGTCTGGCGTGAAAGTGGCCCCGACGAGCGCGGCATACCCGCCGTAAGACCCGCCGTAGATGGCGACCCGCTCGGGGTCGGCCACGCCTTCCTCGACGGCCCACCCGACCGCGTCGACGAGGTCGTCGTGCATCCTGCCGCCCCACTCCCTGTTGCCGGCGTTGAGAAACTTTTTACCGTACCCCGTCGAGCCCCGGTAGTTGACCTGCAAACAGGCGTAACCTCTGTTGGCGAACCACTGCGCCTCGGGGTTGTAGCCCCACCCGTCCCGCGCCCAAGGACCCCCGTGCACGTCCAGCACCATCGGCATGGGTCTGTTGGATCTTCCAGGCGGCAGCGTCAGATAGCCCTCTATCGTCAGGCCGTCGCGGGAGGTGAAGGAGATGGGCTCCATCCTGGCGAGTTCGTATTCGGCGAGGTCCGGACGGGCGTCGAAGAGATGCTCGCCGCTTCTCGTCTCGTGGTCGTAGGAGTAGTAGGAGGCCCCGCCGTCATCTGAAGTGAAGGCGACGAGCCAGTTCCTGTCGGCACGGTCGCGGCTCGCCACGGCGAAGTCCCCGCGGCCCAAACCTGCTATGACCTCGAAATCTTCTTTGATGTCGTCATCTAGCACGACCCAATCCGTCCTCGCGCGCTCGACGGCGGCGGCCTGGACCTCGTGGTTCTCGGGGTTCATTACGACCTGTCCCACGTCGTAGCGCGGGTCCTCGACCAGTGCTTCCACGTCGCCGCTTTCGAGGTCGAGCAGGCCCAGGCGCGAAGCGTTGGCCTCGCGCGAGTCCAGGAGGTACAGCTTCGTGCCGTCTTTGGTGAAGCCGATGGGAGCGCTGGAGAGCGCGTCCTCCTTGTCCCAGCCGAAGAGTTTGCGCCACTCGGCGCCTTCGGTGGCGCGCAGGAGCAGGTCGATGCCGCCCTCTGGTGTGGCCGCCATCGCGGCGCGAACCTCGAACTCCGCATCCGCTACCCAGCTTACGACGTTGCCCGGGTTCCTGGCGGCGAGGTCGAGGTCGCCGGTCGAGAGGGTGAGACGGTAGACATCGTGAAGCTCCGGATTATCCTTGTTCAGGGCGACGAGCAGCGTGTCTGGGAAGTGGCGGCTCTTGTCCACGATCTGGGCCTGTACATCGTCAAACGGTGTCAGGTCGCGGTCCTCTTTCGCGGACGCGTGCACGGCGTGTATCCTCCAGTTTTCGTCGCCGCCCTCGTCCTGCAGGTAGACGATGTGGCGGTTGTCCTCGGCCCAGAAGCACACCCTGATGCCACGCTTGCGGTCGTCGGTTACGGGCTCGAAGTCCTCGAGCCGGCCCCCGACGGGACCAACCCAGACGTTGAGGACCCCTTCGTTCGGGGCGAGAAAGGCGAGGCGTTCCCCGTCGGGGGAGAGGCGAGGTCCTATTCGCTCGGGGTTGCCGAACAGGACCTCGCGTGGGATCAGGGGCACGGTCATGAGTTCCTCCCTTTGATTACATTTCAGCCGGTCAGCACTTCGGCATGTCAGCTTCTCAGCTCGTTAGTGCCACGGAGTTTAGCGTGTGCCGGCCGGCGTGTGCGATGGATTATGGGCGCGACGGATGAGGTACGCGCAGGGACACCAGGAGACGGACGGAGGACGAGCGGCTTCTTTATGGGCCGGAGCAGGCGGCTTCTATCGTGGGTCGCGTCTCGCCTCTGGATTCGTAGCTTGCCTACGACCTGACGCTGGCTAGCCCGCCTCCAGCACGTCGGCCATGGAGTACAGGCCGGGCTGCGCGTCCGCGACGAACCTCGCGGCACGGAGCGCGCCGTCGGCGAAGGTGCGGCGGGAGAGGGCGCGGTGTGTGACCTCGACTTCTTCGCCGCCGGAATAGAAGACGAGCCGGTGCTCTCCGACGACCGCGCCGCCGCGCACGGCGTGAATGCCGATCTCACCCTCCTGCCTGGGCGAGAAGCCTTCCCGCCCGTGGACCGCGACCTCCTCCAGGTCTTTTTCTCTTCCGTCGGCCGCTGCCCGCGCGAGAAACAGGGCGGTGCCCGAAGGCGCGTCCTTCTTGTTCCTGTGGTGCGCCTCAACGACCTCGATGTCGTAGGCCTCGCCGAGCTTCGCCGAGAGCTCCCGCACGATCCCCTGCAGCAGGTTCACCCCGACGCTCGTGTTGGGGGCGAGCACGATGGGAACGTTGCGCGCCGCTTCCTCGACCTTGTGGAGCTGATCTTCCAAAAGTCCCGTCGTCCCGATGACGTTCGGTTTGCCGTAGGAGAGGTGCTCGACCGTCGCCTCTGGCGTCGTGAATTCGATCAGGACTTCGGCCGAATCGGGTGGGTCTTCGCCTGCGGTTACCCCCGCCTTGCCGAAACCACAAAGATCGCCGAGGTCGGAGCCGAGCTCGGGGGCGCCGGATTCGACCGTACCGCCGGCGAGCTCGATGCCTGCCGTTTCGAGGGCAGCGCGGCAAAGTTCGCGGCCCATGCGGCCTGCCGCTCCGATTACGGCTACCCGGGTCACACTTCCTCTGGGGTCGGGAGGAGGTGGTTCGACTCCTCCATCGCGCGCCTCAGGGTGTCGAGGTTATCGTCAGACAGCGGGATCATGGGCAGCCGTATCTCGTCGGAGCAGAGGCCGAGGATGGAGGCCGCAGCCTTGACCGGTATCGGGTTGGTCTCGACGAAGAGGGCCCTGAAGAGCGGCAGGAGCTCGTAGTGGAGTTGGCGGCCCCGCTCCCAGTCGCCGTTCGAGAGGGCGCCTACCATGTCAGAAATCGCCGCGGGGGCAACGTTGGAGGCGACGGAGATCACACCGTGCCCACCGAGCGCCATCATGGGTACGGTCATCGGGTCATCCCCCGAGAGCACGGCGAACTCATCACCGCAGAGGCTCACGATATCGCTGACCATGTTCATCGAGAGCGTCGATTCCTTTACCCCAACGATGTTGGGGACCTCCGCAAGGCGGGCTATGGTCTCGGCTGAGATGGTCACGGCCGTCCGGCCCGGGATATTATACAGAATGATCGGCAGCTCCGTGCTCTCAGCGACCGTGGCGAAGTGCCTGTACAGCCCTTCCTGGTTTGGTTTGTTGTAGTAGGGGGCGACCTGCAGAGATCCGTCGGCACCCTCCTCCTGGGCCATCCTGGTGTATTTGATCGCCATGTCTGTGCTGTTGGAACCCGTGCCGGCGACGATGGGCACCCGGCCGCCCGATACCCTGACGACGGTGCCTATGACGAGCCTATCTTCCGCCTCGCTCATGGCTGGGGTCTCGCCCGTGGTACCGCAGGGAACGAGGCCGTGGATGCCGTTTTGGATCTGGAACTCGACCAACCCTTCGAGGGCCTCCACGTCCACCTCCCCATTCCGAAAAGGCGTAACGAGGGCCGTGAACGCGCCGCTAAACATCTTTCTCCTCCAGCTCGAAGTCTCTGTGCAAAACTCTTACCGCTTCTTCTACTCGCCCGGCGGGCATCACGCAAGTCACCTGTATCTCGGAGGTGGAGACGAGCCTTATGGGGATACCAGCCTCCCCGAGCGTGGCGAACATCCTCGCCGCGTAGCCGGGACGGTTGAGCATCCCCGTCCCCA
>Ga0126313_10001146_pt1 | contig 13748 bp, 14 predicted proteins | sample Plot105A_FD_89954 | JGI IMG/M metagenome (GOLD analysis project Ga0126313, IMG submission 89954) | Serpentine soil microbial communities from UC McLaughlin Reserve, CA, USA - Plot105A | ecosystem: Environmental > Terrestrial > Soil > Grasslands | place: USA: UC McLaughlin Reserve, Lake County...
CCTTGGGCATGGCCGCCTTGCACTGAGGAGGCTATCCTCTCCCTTAGGTCTCTTGAGTAACCGCTCATGGAAGCATGTTCCCATCGGTTCACTATCCCTCCAACACGCTGTGAACGGCGTTCCAAGAAGTTCAGGTGTACAGGCTTAGGGCTGTTAGCGGGCGAGCGACCGGTCGTTTCGCACGGCGGCCACCACCTCGATGATGGCCGAGTTCCTCGCCTGCGCGTCGCTCTGATCGTCGCACGGACGTGTGCGTCGCCCCCTCCACAACACGGTGCCTGCTGTTGGACGAGAGGGTGGCCAGATCGTCCTGCAGATCGAGCCACTCGGGCTCCTGTGTGCCGGCACTGACCACCGCCAGCGGTTTGTCGCCCAGGCTTATCAAGGCGCGCGTTTGGGTGGCGGTTTGGAGGGTGGCACAAAGCTCTAGGGCGGTGGTACTCACTTGTCTCGTCGAGGGGCCGAGCGCGTCGATCTGCGCAGGGTCATCCGCGTCGAGAGCGAGTACAACTGAAAACGCCGGAGGGCGTTCCGCGCGTAAAGCCCCGGTCGCGGCGGGTTCATAGGCCCTTTTGTCCGCGTTCATACCTGATGGCCCGCTCCATGAAACCGAATCCTTCTCGCTCGTCGCGAGGCCCCTACCACCTCGCGACGTTGTCGGAAAAACGTTCCGGATAGTACATACCGGGACTTTGCTAAAGGAACAGGGTCTTGGATCGCTGGTCCACGGATACGGGTCTCGTTAATGAGCGTATCCGGGACGCAACCGACCGGTCGCGTCGACGGCGACGTGGGCCTGGGATCCCGTGGCGGTAGGGTCAGTCCGGGCGAGGGGCGGAAGTCCGTCGGTTGGCCGGCGCCTACGCGCCGCACCGGAACGCCGTCTGGCCGGCCCCCGCGTGCGCCACCTCCACCTCCTCGAGGTGCCGCTCCGACGCACGGTCACAAGCCCCCGATTCAAGGATGGAGCGCCCTGCAAGGCGTAGAAGGCGGGCCCGAGCACCACCCCGAAAACGACAGCGGTGGCCACGTGCCCGAATCCCCTGAATCCTGCCTTCTCGGCCGATAGGCCGCCCGCCCTCGATGTGAAGCGAATCACCAGGGCCGAACTGCCTATGCCCATCAGGACGATTGTGACGAGGGCGTAGGAGAGCCTTGCACCCATCGCTTCCGGCTGTAGGAGGGTGTGGAAGCGTCCCTCGGGCAGTTAGGTAGCGAGCAACCATACTAGGTACAGGACGACGGCACGTTATTGCGACATCCGGGTGAAATCGTGCGGGGCCTAGGGTTGCCCGAGACGCTGCCCACGATGATATACTAAGCCGTCGATGTTGAGGCGGGCACCAGAACGGACGATCGACGAGCGCAGAAACGCCCTCGAGGAGGCCAACAGGGTACGCTTCGCCAGGGCCGCCACCAAGCGGGACCTCAAGAGCGGGCGGTTGGCGATCTACGACCTGCTCATGGACCCATCAGAGGAGCTGAAGGGCGCCAAGGTCGAGGAGATGCTCCTCGCGGTTAAGGGCATGGGGCGCATCAAGGTCACGCGGGTTATGAGGGACTCGGGTATCAGCCGTTCCAAGACCCTCGTCGGCCTCACGCACGGGCAGAGGGACCGTCTCATCAGGGCTCTAGGGTGCGAGGAAGGCTGATCGTCGTCTCCGGACCCTCCGGAGCCGGAAAGTCCACGCTGATAAAAGCCTCATTGGAGGCTGTTCCCGAACTCGCCTACTCGGTCTCGGCGACGACGCGGGCTCCTCGTCCCGGCGAAAAGGATGGTAAAGACTACATCTTCCTCTCTCGCGAGGAGTTCGAGCGTTGGATCTGTGAGAATCGTTTCCTGGAGTGGGCCGAGTATTCTGGTAACCTCTACGGGACGCCGGAGCAGAAGGTCGAGAAACGGCTCGAAGCCGGGAGATCCGTGATCCTGGAGATAGAGCTCCAGGGCGCGAGGCAGGTAAAGAGGAAACGCCCCGACGCGGTGATGGTCTTTGTCAGGGCACCGTCGCTTGAGGAAACCCGGCGCAGGCTCACCGGAAGGGCGACCGAAACGCAAGAGGCGATGGAGAGCCGGCTCGCGACGGCCGTAGGTGAGGTCGCCGCCACAGGCGAGTTCGACCACGAGGTAGTAAACGGGGACCGCGAGCAGGCCCGCAACGACATGATTGAGAAAATGGAAACGATCGTAAGAGGAGGCAACAGTGCTGCACGACCTTAAGATAGACGAGCTTCTCGGCAAGGTAGATTCTCGCTACGGCCTCGCCGTGGCAAGCGCCAAGAGGGCGCGTCAGATCAACGAGTACACCTCGACCCTCGGCCTGAACGATGCCCTCGGCATCCCGGGTCCGCAGGTCCACACCCGCTCGCAGCATCCCCTGACCATCGCCATTGAGGAGCTGCGCCAGGACAAGCTCCATGTCTCCTTTAGGCAGCCGGTGGACGAGGTGGCGGAGGAAGCCGGGGCGGCCGACGCCGACGACTTCATCAACCCTCCGAGCGGTGGCGGCGTGCCCGAGGCGGCCGACGTCGACACCGGCGCCCCCGAAGACGAAGGTGTGGCCTAACAAAGCATAAACCCGAGTTTCCTTGATCCTGATTTACCTCGGAGCCTCCCCTGGCGCCCTGGCGATCCCCAGCGTCGCCCGCGAACTCTCCGAATCCGGCCACCGGGTTGAAGTGATCCTCGGTCAGAGAGCCCGCGGTTTCGTCGGCCCCGCGGCCTTCGGCGATGCCGCTATCGTGGACGAACCCTCGGAGACGCCCGAGGCCGTGCTCTTCGCCCCGGCAACCACGGATACCGTGGCCCGGCTCGCCCGCGGCCTCGACCGTGGCGCCCGCTCTTTCGCCGTCGTCGTCCCCGATCTGGACGCCGCGACAGCGGAGCATCCCGCCGTGCGGGAGAACCTCGACCTGTTGTGGGAGGACGGCTACCGCGTGGTCGAAGGTTCGGATGGTTGCATGGCCGATGCGCGGGAGGTCGTCGCGAAGCTACTCGGCGGTCTTGGTGGGCCGATGGAGGGCCTGCGGTTGCTCGTGACGGCGGGTGGGACCAGGGAGCCCATAGACAGCGTGCGTTTCATCGGGAATCGCTCCTCGGGGAAGATGGGACTCGCCGTTGCGCGCGAGGCGTCGCGGTTGGGTGCCGGTGTCACCCTAATAGCCGCCAACATGGAGGCGGTCGAGCCTGGCATAGAGGTTCACGCGGTAGAGACGGCGGGGGAGTTGCGGGACGCTGTTCTGGATCTCGCCGCGCAGGCGGACGCGCTCGTCATGGCGGCCGCGGTCTCGGACTTCACGCCGGCTTCGCCGGTGGGAGAGAAGATCCGGCGCCGCGAGGGGACGACCAGCCTCGAGCTCGCCCCGACGGACGACATACTCGGTTCCGTTACTGAGCGGTACCCCGACCTCTTTGTGGTAGGATTCGCCGCGACGCACGGGGACCCTCTGGACGACGCCCGCGACAAGCTCGGGCGCAAGGGGGCTGACCTCATCGTCGGCAACGACATTTCGGGGCAGGGTGTCGGTTTCGGCGCGGACGAGAACGAAGTCTACGTCGTCGGCCGTGAGGAGGAGCGTTTCGTCCCAAGGGCCTCGAAACAAGAGGTAGCCGGGGTCATTTTGGACACCATGATGGTCGAGATGGAAAGGCAGAGATAGGGATGGTGGAGAAAGCGGCCGGCCCGACCACCTGGGATGCGGCGGACGACCAGAGGCTAAAGACCACGCATCTTTTCACGTCCGAGTCCGTCACGGAGGGCCACCCGGACAAGATAGCGGACCAGGTCTCCGACACCATCCTCGACGCCGCCCTGGCCGACGACCCGATGAGCCGCGTGGCTTGCGAGACGCTCGTTACCACGGGCCTCGTGGTGGTCGCTGGCGAGATAACGACCTCCACATACGTGGACATACCCACGCTCGTGCGCGAGAAGATAGCCGAGATCGGCTACACCAGAGCCAAGTTCGGCTTCGACGCCGGGACCTGCGGCGTGATCGTCTCGATAGACCCCCAGTCAGACGATATCGCCCTCGGGGTGAACCGCGCGCTGGAGGTCAGGGACCAAGATCAAGACCTCGATGAGATAGGCGCCGGCGACCAGGGGATGATGTTCGGCTACGCTTGTGAGGAAACCGATGAGCTGATGCCGCTTCCGATCACACTGGCCCACGCTCTGACCCGCCGTCTCGCCGAAGTCCGCAAGAACCACGCCCTCGACTACCTGAGGCCCGACGGCAAGAGCCAGGTGACCGTCCGCTACGAGGGGGACACGCCAGTCGCGGTCGAGAAGGTCCTGATCTCCGCCCAGCACCGCGAAGGTGCGGAGACCAGCATCAAAGACGACCTCGTGGAGGCGGTCATCCAACCCGTGATGCCTGAGGACCTCTTCTACCCAGGCACGGCCGAAATCCTGGTAAATCCAACAGGCCGGTTCGTGACTGGTGGCCCCCAGGGCGACACGGGCCTGACGGGACGCAAGATCATCGTGGACACCTACGGTGGTTCAGCCCCGCACGGCGGCGGCGCTTTCTCGGGCAAGGACGCGACCAAGGTAGACCGCTCGGCTTCCTACGCTGCCAGGTGGGTGGCGAAGAACCTTGTGGCGGCCGGGCTGGCCGGGCGATGCCTGGTCCAGGTTGCCTACGCCATCGGCGTGGCCCACCCCGTGAGCGTGATGGTCGAGACGTTCGGAACTGCCAGGGTGGACCCGAGGACTTTGGGAGCGCTGGTGCAGGAGCACTTCGACCTGAGACCGGGCGCCATCATCCGGGATCTGGGACTGCGCAACCCCATCTTCGCGCGCACCGCGGCCTACGGCCACTTCGGACGTCGCGAGCCCGGGTTCGCGTGGGAGGAGACCCCGCGAGCCGACGATCTCCGCCGCGCCGCCGGCTTCTAGTTGGTAGGGAGATCGGGCCGGAAGGCCCCGCGCGCGGCACGGGTGAGCCTGCTCATACCCACGCACGCCCTTCCGCCCCTTAGCTACAAAATACCGGAGCGTCTGCGCCCCGAAGTTCGGGTCGGCGCAGCGGTAGTTGCGCCGCTCTCGGGCCGGCATCGCCTAGGCATAGTAATAGGATTTGAGGGCGATGATCACGCCCATGAAGACGTGCTCTCTGTGGTGCCGGATCTCTCACTGCAGACCGAGCTGGTAAAACTTTGTCTCAAGATCTCCGAGAACGCCGTCATTCCCCTGCCGACCGCACTAAGGTCCGCAATTCCGCCAGGCATCGACAACGGACGCTACCGTTTGCTCGAGCCAATCTCCGGTCATCCGTGGGAGCCAGGCACCTACGTGACGCGCGCGGCCCTGAAACGTGCCCTCGGCGCCGACGGCCTGCGCGAGGCCGAATCCCGGGGGCGTGTCGTGCTTTGCCCATCTGCGCCGCAGCCTCGGTCGGTGGAGTGGGCCGTAGTTCGTGCCGCTGCGGACCCCGATCTGTCCCGGGCTCCCCGCCAGCGAGACCTGTTCTCGTCCCTGAAAGAGATCGGAGGCTCAAGCCCGACCTCATCCCTGCTCGCCGAGACCGGCGCCAGCCGGGCCACGCTGCGGCAACTCGTCGGCCGGGGCGCAATGAGGCTCGTTCGCCGTTCGGAGCCGGCTCCCCTGCTCGCTACGACTGGCGACGCCCCATCGGCTTATCCTTTATTACGCATCGCCAGGGCCGCCATCAAGAACGGTGGCCCTTTCCTGTGGAGGATCGCCATGCGTGAGGAGGGGGATGCGGTAGCTGCAGTGGTAGGGGAGACGTTGAGGGAAGGAAACCAGGCATTGGTGCTGGCCCCTGAGGTAAGGTCGGTCGAGCGGATGGTGGACTATCTGCGCCGGGCGTTGCCTGTGGGATACACGGTTGCCCCTTACCACGGCGGCCTGGGTCGAGGCCGGACCGCTGTCTACGAGGCCGCCCGCGACGGGACCGTCGATGTCGTGGTCGGAACCCGGACGGCGGCGTTGCTCGGGCTTGCGCGGCCGGGTTCGATCTGTGTGGTTGACGAACCGAACGACTCGCATAGGGCCGAGCCGGGCCACGAGGGTCTCCCCGTGCACGCCAGGGACGTGGCGCTGGAGCGTGCCCGCCTGGAAGGGGCCGCGGTATTCTTTCTCTCGCCTTTTCCTTCGCTCAAGCTGTACGCCGCCGAGGTCCGCAGGCGCGAACGGGTACGGGAGCTCCCCGCGAGCCGGCCGGGGCGGTGGCCTGTTGTGCGGATCGTGGACATGCGGGGTTCGGGCGCGGCGCTCAGCTCGACCCTGATCGAAGCCTGCCGCCGGTGCACGGAGAAGGGGGGAAGGACCGGCCTCGTGCTCAGGCGGCTGGGTTACGCCTCCACGGTCTCCTGCAACCACTGTGGCACGATGAAGCTCTGCCCGAACTGCGACCTGCCGCTGATCTTGCACGAGAAGAGCGGACCCCTCGTCTGCACCCGCTGCAGCTACAGGGAGAAGCTGGGGCCCTGCTCGGTGTGCGCTTCCGAGCGCGTCAGGCCGACGGGCCTCGGCGTCGAGCGGATGCGCGACGAGCTCTCGGAGGTTCTTGGGACGCGGGTCGGCCTGATCACCGCCGACGAGCGGGAGCACACGGACGCTTCCGTGGTTGTCGGAACGGCTCCCCGAATCCTGGATGGAGGGTGGGACGCGGTGATCCTACCCGACGCTGACTCTTTTCTCGGGGCGAGCGGCGTCGGCACCGTGGAGAGGTCGTTCAGGTTGTTCTACCGCGCCGCGGAATCTGCCCGCGGTCTGCTCCTCGTCCAGACGCGCCTCCCCGAGCACTACGCCCTGCGGGCAGGGGTGCGCGGCGACTACGAGGCGTTCGCGGAAGCCGAGCTCCCACGGTTGCGCTCCCTCGCCTACCCGCCGTTCGGGCACGTCGCCTCGCTGACCTTCGGGGGTTCCGAATCGGCGGTCCTGAGTGCGGTAGAATCCCGGTTGCGGCCGGCGCTGGAACCGGAAGTCGAGATGTCTTCCCCCGTACCTCTCAAGCGCGCAGGAGAGCGTAGCACGTGGCGGGTTTTGCTCCGCTCCCGCGGTCGGTCAGCCGTGGCCCGCGTGGCGGCGGGGGCCGCAAGGGCGGCGGCGAGGACACACGGGCTAACGGTTCGGGTCGAGTTGGATCTCGAGGAGGTATAGATAATGGCGCTCGACATCAGGACGTTCGGAGACCCTGTGCTCAAGACCCAGGCCGCGCCGGTAGAGACCTTCGACGAGTCGCTCGCGAGGCTCACCGAGGACATGCTAGCCACGATGCGCGAGAACGAGGGCGTCGGCCTCGCGGCCAACCAGGTCGGACGCCTCAAGCGCGTGCTCGTCGCCTCCGTGGAGGACGAGGACTACGTGATTGTCAACCCCGTTTTATCCGGCAAAAGCGAGTCAACGGAACGGGGGCCAGAGGGCTGCCTCTCGATTCCGGGGATACAGGTCGACGTGGAACGCGCGACCGGGGTCACCGTCTCTGGCCAGGACGCCTTGGGCGAGCCGGTGCGTATAGAAGCTTCGGAGATGCTAGCCAGGGTTTTGCAGCACGAGGTCGACCACCTCGACGGCGTCCTGATCCTGGACCGCACGGACAGGCAGTCGCGCAAGGTCGCCATGCGCGAGTGGCGCGAGCGCCTGCTCGCCCAGCAGAGCTGATCACACGCCCTTGAAGGTAGCGTTCGCGGGTACCCCTGACTTCGCCGCGACCATCCTGCACGCCCTGATCTCCTCACCCCACAAGGTCGGGCTGGTGATCTCACAGCCCGACCCCCGCAGAGGCCGCGGACGCAAGACGATAAGGACTCCCGTCGCCGAACTCGCCCGCCAGAACGACCTCCCCCTCGAACAACCGGCCCGCATATCCGAACTTAGCGACGAACTTTCCGCCTTCGACGCCCTCGTGGTGGCCGCCTACGGCCAGATACTGCGCCCGGATACCCTCCACGCCGCAAGAAAAGGCGCCTACAACGTTCACGCCTCGCTCTTGCCGAAATTCCGCGGCGCAGCCCCGATAGAACGCGCGATCATGAACGGCGAAACCGAGACAGGCATCACCATCATGAAGATGGACGAAGGCCTGGATACCGGCCCCATTGCACTCCAGACCTCCGTCAACATACCCCCCGAGATGAACGCCGGCGAACTAACGGAGCTTCTCGCCGATACTGGGGCTAAGGCTATAGTCGAGAGTTTGGATCTGATCGAGCATAACAGCCTAACCCTCGTCGAGCAGGAAAGTCTCAAAGCTACTTATGCTCCCAAAGTGACGGATGAGGACAGGGTCATCAGGTGGGGGAGGGAGGCGGGCGAGGTGCACGATCTGGTCCGGGCCCTTGCGCCGCGGGTCGGGGCAAGAACCTTCCACCCCGATATAGACGGGCCGGTCAAGATCTGGCGCTCCAGGGCCGTGGAGACGACCTCACCCTCCGAGTCAGGTTGCATCCGAACCGAAAGCGGGCGGATGGTCGTCTCTTGCGGGTCGGGGGCTCTTGAGGTACTCGAGCTTCAGGTACCGGGCGGACGACGCCTCCCGGCGCGTGAGTTCCTCCTCGGTCGCTCTCTCAAAGCCTCGTTTGGCTGAGTTTATACCCGATTCATTGCCGTTAGTGGAAAGATCTAGGCTGCCTCGACTACAATGTCCACATAAGGGTAAGGTGCCAGCAACGGTGCTAAACTGCCCTCGGCGTCAGGTGCGATATCCGTTGGGAGGAGACTGAGATAAGAGAGCCCGAGACTACTACCAACGTACCTGAACCTGAAGTTCAAGTACAGCAGCTAGGCCTCGACGAGGAGATTAGGGTCGCCATCGTCGGGGCCGGTGGCTACGGGAGGGTCACGCTCGACGTCTTGCTTGCGGGGGGGCTCGGGGAACGGGTGCTGGGGTTCTACGACGACGCTCATGCCGCGATCTCGGACAAGATTCGGGGGTATCCGGTGCTCGGGGATGTGGAGATGCTCAAGAGCATGCTCTCCGTGGAGCCGGTGCATCTTGTCGTGGCGATTACGGACAACGATGCCAGGCTGCGCCATGCGAACTCGTTGAGGGACCTCGGGGGACAGTTTTTTACCGCCGTGCATCCGCTAGCCTACCTCTCGGGCGTTGCCACGGTGGGGGGCGGTTGCGTCGTCGGTGCGGGGGCTGTCGTCCACCCCGATGCCACGGTTGGGAGTCACTGTTATCTCGGGCCCAGGGCGGTCGTGGACAGGGACGCGCAAGTGGGGGCAGGCAGTTGGGTCTCCACCGGTGCGGTGGTCGGGGCGGGGGCCAGCATCGGGGCGAGGGTCATTCTCGGGCCAAACTCCAGCGTCGAACGCAAGGCCTCCGTCGAGACCGACGTGGAGGTGAGCACGCTCAAGCACGTCTCCAGGGAGGGCGCTTGAGAGCTCCGGCAATTTACGTGGTGTTCCTTCGGCCGGTCAGGGCCTAGGCGCGATGGGGCGCTTCAGGGGCCTGGGACGGTCGGGGAAAATCGGGGTGGACATCGACCGCGGGTCGATCAAGGCCGTCCAGCTCCAGAGCTCCGGCGGGGGGTACGTGCTTCAGCACGTGGGGTATCACAGGCTTCCCCCCGGGGTGATCGTCGACGGGGAGGTCGCCGACCAGAATTTGCTGTCGTCGGAGCTCCGGGAGTTCTGGGGCTCGCATTCGTTCAAGGGCCGTTCCATCACCTTCGGCGTCTCCAACCAGAAGGTCGTTGTCAGGCTGCTAGACTTCCCGCACATGAGGCCGGAGGATCTGCAGGGCGCCATCAGCTTCGAGGCGCAGGACCACATCCCGATGCCGCTCGACGAGGCAGTTCTGGATTATGTGGTGCTCGGGCCAAGGGAGGAGAGTTCCGACTTCGACCGGGTTCTCGTCGTCGCCGCCCAGAGGGAGATGATCTCTCGCTACACCTCGGCGGTCAGGGCCGGCGGGCTCAAGCCCGAGGGTGTGGACGTAAAGGCGCTCTCGCTCACGCGCTCCACCCTTCCCGACCCCTTCCTCGGCGAGGATGGAGCCGTGCTCCTTCTCGACGTCGGGGCGGAGATCTCGAACCTCGTCGTGGCCGACAGGGGCAACCCGGTGCTCACCCACTTCGTACCCGTTGGCCTCGGCGACTTCGTGGCCGCCGTGGTGGAGCTGGCCGAACTCACAGAAGACGAGGCCGAGAGGCAGGCGCTCGACCCGCGCGTCAACCTGGGAGACGGCCGGGAAGATGAGGCGGAGGAAACGACCGATCTGGCGCAGGAGGAAGCAGGGGTGGAGGAAGAGGACGACTTCGACCCCGCGCTCGCCTACGACGTAAGGCGTGGGCTGGAGGGCGCCGCTCAGACGCTCGCCGACGAGGTACAGCGGTCCATCGAGCACCATCGGTCGCATGAGGCAGTCCGCGACGTCTCGAGGGTTCTCATCTCCGGTGAGGCGGCCCTGATCCCCGGCCTCGACGCCTACCTCGGCGACCTGCTCGGCGTCCCGACGGGTCGCGGCAAGCCCGTGGACAAGCTCTCCGCCAACCGCTCCAACATCGAGGACGGGCAGCTAAGGGCGATGGAGCCCGTGCTAGCCGTCGCGTTCGGCCTCGCCATGGAGGATGAATGAGGCGCATAAACCTCCTTCCCTCCGACGAGCGTGGCCGGGCCGTAGAGAGGTTGGGCGGCGGGGTTCTCGGTATCCTGCTGATTGCCTGCGCCTTCGTTGTCGTCGTGATGGTCGGTATTTATCTGGTAATGCTTTTGAGGTTGAACGGTCTCGAAGACCAGGTCGCACAGTTGGACGACGACATCGCGCAGCAAAACGCGCGCCTTGCCGAGCTTAGCCCTTACAGGGACCTCAAGGCACAGCTCGACGCGAAGAAGCCGATAGCAGACGGTATCTACAGCACCCGTCTTGCCTGGGACCAGTTCTTTCAGGGCCTCGCCTTCGTCGTACCAGAGACCACAGCTCTCGACACCCTGACGGCCGAGTCCTCCCCGGTCGATATCGAGGCGACGCCCGAGCAGCCGCTCGAGCCGGCAGGCACCGCGACCTTCACCGGCGTCGCGTTGCCCCGCTACGAGAACGTTGCCGACTTCGTAGTGCGGATGGACAACCTCGAGTACCTCGCCAACGCAGAGCTCGAACACGCAGCCCTCAAGACGTTCTCCCAAAAGGCAGTAAGCTTCGAGGTCGCCTCGGCGCTGGTCACGATCGCGGGCCAGAACGGCACCGAGGTGAAGCTCGAAGGTGTCTCGCAGGACGAGCTCGCCCCAGCGAGGGCTCGCTGAACACGCGCGAGGTCGCCAACATGGGAGGGCGCGATGCCTCGCCGCCTTCTAGGAGGCAGTACGCCGCCGGGACGGGAGGCGGGTCGAGGTGACCAACCGCAACTTGCTCATACTCGGTGCCCTTGGCATAGTGTTGCTCATCATCATCTACTTCTTTCTCCTCTTGAGCCCGCTCCTGCAACGCCTCGACGAGCAGGCGCGGGCGAAGGAGAGCAAACAGGCCCAGCTCGCCCAGATACAGCAACAGGTCAACGACCTCGAGGAAGTCAGGCGCGACTCCCCCGCCATAGAACGTCAGCTCCTGGAGCTGAGCAAGCGCATACCCGCGCAACCCCAGATCCCCACCTTGGTCGTCCAGGTACAAGAGATCGCGGACGCCTCCGGCGTCACCCAGCTGTCGGTTGACCCCGAACCTTCCCTCGCGCCCGAGGGCGGTGGCGACTACAGGGTCGTCCCGGTTACAATGCAGTTCCGGGCGACTTACGACGAGATGCAGGATTTTCTATTGCGAACGCGCAACCTCGCAAGGCTGGTGACCGTAACCGATGTCAGCTACTGCCGCGTCCCCCAGCTCGACTCCGAGCACTCCTGCCCGGTGCAGCCGCCTGAGCGCGTGGACGAGGCCACGGCATCGAACCCGTCCGTAGAGGCCCGTCTCCTGATCGAGATACAGGCCGACGTGTACTACCAGCCGACCGACGCCACCTCGGGCGAGGTCCCGCCGACCGTAGTCCCCGAGACGACCACCCCCGAGCAGCTGGAGGAGACGATCAGTGGCGGATAGGGTGCGCCGGACCGGACATCGCCTCGCCGACCTCGGTGCGGGGTTAGTGGATGCGTTCGTGCGGGACAACAGGGTACTGCCGCCGGTCCTCGCCGTGCTCGCCCTGTTCATCATCGCCTGGATCCTGGCCGGCGCTTTCATGGGCAAAGCCGACCAGAAACCCGTTGCGCACAAGGCCGACCTAGCCCAGTCCAACCCCGCCTACGCCGATAACGTCGGTCCCGGCGGCGATTCCCCCTCCCCGGGCGTCGAGAACCGCGACGTAAATTCCTACGCCGCCTACCGTAGCAAGGACCCGTTCAGGGAACTCTTAGCTCCCGAGAAGACAACCGCAGAGCAGCCGACAACGACGCCCCCAGAACAGACTAGCCGCGAAACCACCACTGGCTCCGGGCAGGCCCCGGGTCGCCCGGGAGCAAGCTCCGCCAACAGGGACACGGACGCCGACGGCGTGCCCGACCGCAGGGAGCGGACCATCGGCTCCGACCCGAACAACCCGGACACCGACGGCGACGGTATCCCCGACGGCTCCGACGACACTATCAAGGACTCCAACAGGAGGGACGCCAACGACGACGGCCGTCCCGACACAGGAATGGGCACCGGAACAGGCGCCACGCCAGGCTCTACGCTAGGTACCGGGCCAACCGGACGCGGAGGAGACCGCGCTCGCAGCCGGGGCGACGATCTGCTAAACAGCGGCGGAATACTACCCTTGCCGTAGGCAGCGCAGCACGCCCGTTCAGCGGGCTTGTCAGCATTTCAGCTAGTCAGCAGGTCAGCCAAGTCGTCTGCGATGCCGCCCACCGGTGCTCACGAACTCGGCGGCGCGAATGAGAACGCAACAAGATAGCTAGCCGGCCAACCCCCGAGAACAACACTTGAGGTACTGACAGCGGGTTTCAGTGAACATGACCCGCATTGCATGATGCACGTGTGCGATCTAGATGAGAGGTTTGCCTGACTTGCCGGAGTAACCTCGACCTGCGAGTAGCTCAGTATCGATGCAACCCGCTGTGAAATGCTGAAGTGCTGACAAGCGTTGGCCGAAGGCCGAAGCGTGCTACATTACGCCTAGTTGTCGTTCGTGTTCGGAGGCGTATTTGTGAGGTTTGGTTTTTCGACGGCGGGGGAGTCGCACGGTCCCGCCGAGGTTGCTCTGGTGCACGGGGTTCCGGCCGGTCTTGGGCTGCTCGCCGGAGATGTAAACTGGGACCTGGCGCGCAGGCAGAAGGGTTACGGGCGTGGCGGGCGCCAGAAGATCGAGAAGGACGAGGTCGAGTTTCTGGGTGGTGTGCGGCACGGTTACACGTTGGGTTCGCCGGTCGCGATGCTCATTCGGAACAACGATTACGCCAACTGGGAACACCGGATGACGCCGGAGCCGGTGGAGAATCCGCCGGAGAAGATCACGCTTCCCCGTCCCGGGCACGCTGACCTCGCGGGGATGCAGAAGTACGACTTCGACGACCTGCGAAATGTTCTGGAGCGCTCGAGCGCCCGCGAGACTACCGCGAGGGTCGCGGCCGGCGGCGTTGCGAGGAAGCTCCTCTCCGAGTTCAGTGTGGAGATCACGAGCGCGGTCTACAGGATCGGGGCTGTCGCCTATCCGAAAGAGAACGCGGCGCTCGACGCAGCAAAGGCCGACGAGTCAGAGGTGCGCTGCCCGGACCCCGAGGTCTCGGAGCAGATGAAGGCGGAGATCGACGCGGCGCGCTACGCGCGTGACGCCCTCGGAGGCGAGTTCG
>Ga0126313_10001149_pt1 | contig 13728 bp, 11 predicted proteins | sample Plot105A_FD_89954 | JGI IMG/M metagenome (GOLD analysis project Ga0126313, IMG submission 89954) | Serpentine soil microbial communities from UC McLaughlin Reserve, CA, USA - Plot105A | ecosystem: Environmental > Terrestrial > Soil > Grasslands | place: USA: UC McLaughlin Reserve, Lake County...
CGGCTGTACTGGAACTACGGCGACTCGGTGATCGCCGCCTACGAGCAGTACTGCGAGGCCTACGAGTGCTGGACGACGCGCCAGCTCGAGGACTTCGTGAAGGCGCTCACGCGCCCGGCTCGCGCCTGACCCGGTAGGTCTTGACGGGCTCGGCGATGCCCTTCAGGCGCTTCGGGCCGGCGCTGGACCACGTGTAGCCGTCCTTCGCGGCGTCGCGCACCTCCTCGGTGGTCAGCACGGAGCCCGGCCGCGCGCGGGCGGTCAGGCGGCTCGCGAGGTTGACCGTCGAGCCGAACCAGTCGCCCCAGCGGTTGACCGCCGGACCGTAGGCGATGCCGGCGCGCAGCTGCGGCAGCGTCTCGTGGCCCTCGGCGCGCTCGACGAGGTCGAGCGTCGTGGCCAGCATCGGCTCCGGATCGGGCGCGACGAGCATCACCGCGTCGCCGATCACCTTCACGACGCGCACGGGCGGCTCGACGACCTCGCCGGCGAGCCTGGAGAGCTGCGAGGCGACGCTGGTGAGCTCCTCGACCCCGGCGGTCTCGCCCAGCTCGGTGAAGCCGACGAGGTCTGCGAACGCGATCGCCTGCGGGCGCCCCTCGCTGAGGTGCCCGGTCGTCATCTCCTCGAAGGTCACCGCGTCCGTCCTGAGGACCTGCCCGAGGTGCAGCGTGAAGACGTACTCCAGCCACGGCCCGGTCAGCGGCAGCAGGGCCTCGGTGGCGGCGGCGAAGCGCCGCCCGAGCTCGCGCTCGTCGGCTCCGCCGGCCAGCAGCGAGCTGGCCCCGAGCGTCCTGATGGCCTCCGCGTAGCGCGCCATTCCGCGGCCGAGCACGCGCGTCGACTCGAGCATCCCCTCGTCGTCGAAGCCGGCCTCGCGCAGCCTCGCACCGATCTTCGCGGCCTCCAGGTCCTTCTCCCCCAGCACCTTCGCGTCGGGCGGGGGCACCGGCAGTCCGAGCGCGCGCCGGGTCGCCTGCAGGTACTCGAGGTCGAGCCCGCTCTTGTCGGCGAGCTCCTGCTGCGAGTAGCGCCGGTCGGACCCGAGCAGCCGGTCGACCGGCAGCAGCGCGAGCCGCTGCTCCTTGACCGCCACCTTGAGCTCCTCGAGCGGCACCCCGTCGGCGTGGAGCTCGTCCAGCAGCTCCCGCCGCGCCGTGCGGGCGCGCTCGTCCGGCAGCTCGTCCAGCAGGCCCTCGGCTTCCCAGTCCACGTCGCAGGCACGCTATCCCACGCCCTCCCGGTGGCTAGTCCCGGTCGTCCGAGCCTTGCGTCCTGGGAAGCCGGGGTTCCACGGCTCGGCCGTCCTCGGCGGCGAGCGAGCGGATGGCCTGGGCGACGCGCAGGCCCGTTCCCCGTGAGGCCTCCGCGACTGCCGCCACGGCGCCCGTCGCGGTGAACGCCGTGTTGGCCGGCCGCAACGTCCGCCGGGTCACCCTGGGGGTCACCGGGCTCGTGTCGACGATCGTCCGCAGCGCGGCGGTGCTGCGCTTGAGATCGTCGAGATCCGCCACCAGGGTTTCGACCGGCTCGCCCGCCCCGAGCTGGTAGAGCGCGGAGTCGCCGGGGTCGACCCAGCTCAGATAGCCCCCTTCGAGGATGTCCAGAGGACGCTCGATGGCACCGGTGAAGCTGTACCGGTCGCGGTCGGGAAGCACCGGGTCGAAGTACCGAGGGCAGTAGAAGTCGGAGACGGGCACCCCGTTGACCGGGTACCAGATCGCCTGGCACGGATCGCAGATCTCGAGCAGGTAGCGGACCCGCCGCCGCGAGTCGATCGGATGGGAGGCGGCGACAAGTCGATTGCCGAACGGGTCGGTGATCATCTCCAGCGCCTCATGGCTCAGCGTCACGCTCCAGGTGTCACTCGCCGCCACGAGCGCAAACGGCTGGCGGGTGAACGAGTTCATGTGCAGCCCGGTCATCTCCCCGCGCTCGAAATCGTCGACGATGTCGGCCGTGCGCTCCTCCCCGATCGCGTACTCGAGCGTGCTCACGAGCTCGTTCGTCGCGCTGAAGATGACGATCGGGTGGTAATCGCTCGGGACCGACTCCAGGTCCTCGAACGCGTCCACGGTCACACGCTGACCCCAATAGGGCGCGAAGTCGCGCGTGATCTGCTTCTGGATCGCCGCGGCAGCCTGGAGGAGCAACCGCGTCGGGACGTCGCGGGTCAGTGAGACGAGCGCGACGTGATCGGTGAGCGGCACGGCACTCCCTTCGTCTTGACCTACATGGCAGATCCGAAGAGGCTGGTTCGAGGACCGGGTGAGATGCTCGAACAGTCAGACATCGCCCACTATCTCCTGTCGCTCGGGCTTGTCAAGCCACGGGACATAGTCGAGGGAGACTTCAGCGTCATCGACGTGTCGCGCCGGAACTGCGTCTTTCTCGCCAAGAGACGTGCGGGTCCGACCTACGTCGTCAAGCAGGCCCGGCCGCGCACCGCCCAAACGCTGGCGCACGAGGCGGCGGTGCTTCGCGCGCTCGCTGCGGCGCCGGACCTGGCCGGGCGGATCCCCAAGGTCGTGCATCAGGAGCGCGAGGCGGCGCGGCTGGTCCTGAGCACGCCCGGAGGCGCACGGGACTGGACCGATCAGCACGGCGGCGGTCGCTTTCCACGCGTGCCCGCGCGCACCCTCGGTCGCGTGCTCGCGAACTTGCACCGGCTACCCGGGGAGAGCATGGAGGAGCTGCCGCCCGGGGTCGATCGGATGTGGGGCCTGTCGCTGCCGGAGCCGCCGTTGGAGCTGTTGCTCCGCCTCAGCGCGGGAGCCCAGGATCTCGTCGCTCGCGTGCAAGCGAGCCGCGCCATGTGCGATCGGCTCGCCGAGCTGCGCGAATCGGACTCCGGCCGGGGCCTCGTCCACGGGGACCTTCGATGGGACAACTGCCTGGCCGTCGCGGCGGCCACCTCCGGGCGCAGGACCCGGGTGCTGCTCGTGGACTGGGAGCTCGCCGGCGCCGGCGCCCCGGGGTTCGACGTGGGGACCGTGCTCGCCGAGTACCTGTGTGCGTGGGTCGGTTCTGTCCCTATCGTCGACCCGGCCAACCCAGGCCGATTGGTCGCTCGAGCGAGGCATCCACTTTGGCGCATGCGGCCTGCCGTCCAGGACTTCTGGTCCGCATACCGGCGATTCAATCCCGAGGCTCCGACGCTGCGCCGGGTCATGCAGCTCGCAGCGGTCCGGATCATCCAGACCGCGGTGGAGCACGCGCAGGGACTCGCGATCCCCTCGGCACACGTGGTGACCCTCCTGCAACTGGCCGACAACCTGCTGCGGAATCCCGAAGACGCGGCCCTCGGCCTGGTGGGGCTGCGCGCGTGAGCCCGTATCGCAACCAGGTCGCTGCGGCGCTCGCCGCAGTGACGATCGACGGACCCTCTCGGTACGCCTGGCTCGGCCGCAGGAGCCGGCCGCTCCCGGCTTCCACCGATGCGGCGCTCGACGAGTCCGAACGCCGCAACTATCTCCTCTTCTGCCTGCGTGAGGAGCTGTACGCGTCGTTCTACTGCCACGGCCGGCCCGTGCCCGCCCGGTGGGGGGCGCCCGGACCGGTCGCGGCGGACCCCCGGTTGGTAGAGGCGATGGCACGCGCGAATCCGGGGCGCGGGAGCTGGGAGCCGGGCTGGACCGTCGACCGGCTCGACGGCCGCGATGCGATCGTCGCGCACAGACGCCTTCGGACGCGTGTCCGCCTGGACGACTGCCGCAGCGAATCTGCCGAGGTGGCTCTCGGTGCTGAGGTCAGCATCCGGCTGCCGAAGGAGCTCCAGGAGCAGTCGCCCGGGTTCTACACCGTCGTCGCCGAGGTCGCCGACACCGAGCCGTCGGCGGACTTCGTGCGCGTCTACTGGAACGTCGGACGGTCGGGCGCTCCCCCACTCGTGAGTGCGCTCGCAGCCCGGCTGAACGGCGAGCGGGTGCCGTTCCGGCTGAAGGTCGCGAGTCACCCGTTCCACCTCGACCGCTGCGATGCGTCCGTGCTGTACCTCCGTGCCGACATCTTTCGCCAGATGACCGGAGCGCTGCGGGAGATCGCCGCCCGGCTGATCACGTACCTGCGACCGCAGATCCCCGCTTTCACCCTCGAGCTCGCACCGGGCGTCGGACTCGCGGAGGACGTGGGCAGCGGGAGCTTCGGCCAGCGACGCTGCGGCCTGCTCGCCGAGGCGATCGTGCTTGCCGACGAGCAGCGGATCGCCCGCCCGGGCGAGCGATTGGACGCTGTGGCAGCGCACTTCGCCGAGGCCGGGGTGGCGATCGACGCTCCCTACCTCGAGCCGTCGCTCGCCGGCCGCCATGTCCTCTGAGGAGGTGTTCCTCGACGCGGCCGCTTCCATCGGCCGGCAGATCGTCGCCGACGCGGTGTGGCACGGCCGCCGGTGCAGCTGGATCGGCGCCGCCGCGACAGACCCCGGGCAGCCGTGGCGTACGGAGTACCGCGCACTCGGGCCGAACCTCTACGACGGCAGCGCCGGGGTCGGCCTCTTCTTGGCCCAGCTCGCCGCCGTGACTGCTGATGCCGTCGTCCGTCGCACCGCCATCGGCGCGGTACATCACGCCATCTCCCGTGTGCCGGCCGTCCCGCCCGATCGGCGCGACGGATTCCACGCCGGCTCGCTCGGGGTCATGTGGGCCGCCACTCGCGCCGCGGTGCTGCTGGGCGAGGAGGAGCTGTGCCACAGAGCGCGCAGGGTGCTCGCGGCCGCTCAGCCGCCGCCCGGGCCTGATCGGAGGCCCGACGTCGTGCCGGGCAGGGCGGGCACGATCGTCGCGCTGCTGGCGCTCGCCGATGCGCTCGATGAGCCGGCGCTCGCCGAGCAGGCGATCGCCGCCGGCGACGAGCTGATCGACCACGCCACGATCACGGCGGATGGCTGGTACTGGGAGAACCCCGACCGTCGCGCTCGCCATCAGCTCTGCGGGCTGTCTCACGGAGCAGCGGGTATCGGCTGGGCGCTACTCGAACTGTTCTCGGCGACCGGCGACAGCCGGTTCGTCACCGGCGCGGCGGGCGCCTTCGCCTACGAGCGGTCGTGGCTGGATCCGGACTCCGGCACGTGGCCCGACCTCCGTACCGGCGGCCAACGGCGCGGCATGACGCGCCGGATCGCGTCTCCGGCGATCGGCACGTGGTGTCATGGTGAAGGCGGGATCGCCCTCACGCGCCTGCGCGCTATCGAGGTGCTGGGACACGACGCGTGCAAGCGTGACGCCGAGGTTGCGCTGCGAGCGACCCGCCGGCACCTTGCTGCGACGCTGCCCTTCGAGATAGCGGATCTCTCGCTATGCCACGGGGCGGCCGGAACCGCCGACGTGCTGCTGTGCGGAGCGGCCGCGCTCGGCGGGCAGTGGCGTGACGCGACGAAGCTGTCTGTGGAGCTCGGGCGCACGGCGATCGAGCGCTATGCGGCGACGGGTGAAGACTGGCCTTGCGACGCGGCCGACGGAACGACGCCTGCCTTGTTCCGCGGGCTCAGCGGCATCGCTTGGTGGTTCCTTCGGATGCACGATCCGGGCATCCCCTCGCCGCTGACATTCCCGATCTGCGGTTGACAGCGCCGGTCGGACGCGCGTAGGTTCGTTTTGCAGATCGGTCAGCGCACTGAGGAGGTCGTGCCCATGGGCTTGCCACCCAACGTGAACCAGCTGGTCACCGATATCCAGGGCGCGCCGGCGGCCGGGGCGGCCGCAGCAGCAGGCGCAACAACTCCGAGTACCGCTGCCACCAGCACGTCGCAGCTCATCACGTTCACCGGCTACCTCGGCCCCACGATCAACTCGCCCGGCGGCCAGCCGTGGCGGCTTCTCTACCTCGACCTCCGGATGGAGTGCTGGCTGCTCATCGAGGAGAGCGGGATCGTTGACGCGCAGCGCGTTCGGGACGACACCGCACCCAGTGGCAAATGCGACGTGATCTGGGTCAAGGCTGACGCCGCCGTCGGTGCAGGCCGCGGGTCACTGTCGGACGAGGCCCGGTTCCTGACCGGCCAGTTCACCCAGGCCGGCGACAGCGAGGCATCATGGACCGGCGGGACGCATACGGCGAGCACGGGGGCCTTCTGCGGAGCTTCGACGGTGACGTGCTGCCGCCGGGCCTCGAACTAGCGACCCTCGCCGGCTTCAGCCAGGAGGCGACGCTGCTCGTCCGCGGTCAGCTGACGCGGTCGTTGCGAGCGCGCTAGCGCGCGCACATCCGCGAGGCTGCCGCACACCTCGCACTCGAATACCTGGACGACGGTGTTCTTGCTGAGCGTCGCGATCTTCCCGTCGCGACTCAGTGCGACGTCGGCGACCACGCCTTCATCGGACTGGAGGACCGCGAGTGCGGCGCCGGTACGGGCATCCCAGAGGCGCAGCGTGCCGTCCTTGCTGGAGCTGAGCACCTTGCTGCCGTCGGCCGTGAACACGGCGGTCGTGACCTCGTCGTCGTGTCCGCGCATCACGACCGCCGAGCCGCCGCCGGGATCCCAGACCCGGACCGTCCGGTCCGCCCCAGCGGTCACGAGCCGCCCGTCCGGACCGTAGGCGAGCTCATTCGGACGTCCACGATGTCCCTTGAGCGAGTATTCCGGGCGCGTCGGCCGGTCGACTCGCCAGACCAGGACGTCGCCCTTCTCGGGGAGCGCCGCGACATGCTTGCCGTCGGGGCTGAACTCGGCGCCCCAGATGATTCCCGTCTTGCGAGCGCCGCCGAGCGTCACTTCCCGCCCGGACCTCACGTCCCGGACCACGATTCCGCCCTTGTCGGCGACGTACACGATGCGCTCGCCCGACTTGTCGAAGCCCGCGGACTCGACGCCCTGAAGCGCAGGAGGATGGACGACGGTCTCCGCTGATCCCGCGCGAACCGGCCACATGCGAACTGTCGACGCATCCCAATTGGGAACGACGAGCGTGTCGGTGGTCGGGGAGAACTTCGGCGCGACGTATCCCTCGGGTCCGGGCAGCGACGCGACAGTGCGCCCGTCGTTCGTATCCCACACCCTCACCGTCCCGTCCTGGCCGCCGCCCGCCAGGAGCGTGCCGTCTCGATTGAAGTCGAGGTCGAACGTATAGCTCGGGAGCGTCCACGCCCGGGTGCGCCCGGCATCGAAGGTCCGGACAGTGCCGTCGTCACCCGCGCTCACGACGCGGTCGCTCCTCGGTCCGAACCGGACGTCGTACACGCGTGAGCGTTGGCCACGGAGCTCCGCCACCGGCGCGCCACCCGCAACGCTCCAGACCCTCGTCGAACCATCCCGGCCGCCGGCGGCGAACCGGCTGCCGTCTGCACTGAAAGCAACCGCCGTCAGGCGTCCCTGTCCGCTCACGGATCTCACCTGCGCACCGGTCCGGGTGTTCCACAGCCTGATCCGGCCGTCGTCTCCGACGCTGACGATCCGGCTCCCGTCCGGGGTGAACGCGACGTCCGTCGCCGGGGTCCCACCGTTGAGCAGCACCCGGCCGGTCGCGCCGTCCGCTCTGTTCCACAGCCGCACGCTCCCGTCGTCGCCGGCGCTTACGACACGGCTTCCGTCGGTGTTGAGGTCGACCCCGAGCACGGGACCGTCATGGCCGCTCAGCCGCAGCGTGCGTGCCGTGTGGTCCGTGGCGCGCACCCGCACCGTCCCGTCGCCCAGGGCCGCCGCGACCCACGAGCCGTCGCCGCTGAAAGCCACGTCCTCCACTCTCTGGCCCTCAACGTGCAGCACCTCTCGCGGCGCGGAGAGCGAGTCGTCGGTGATCGCGACCGTGCCGTCTTCGAAGCCGAGCGCGATCGCGTCGCCTCCGGGCTCGTACCGAGCGGCCAGGACAGCGCCGTGGCGGGCGTCCAGACGCGCCATCCGGTGCCCGGTCGCGACGTCCCAGAGGAGTGCAACGCCGTCGGTGCCGCCGGTGACGATGTGCTCGCCGTCCGGGCTGTAGTCGGCGGCGTTCGCGTCCAGGGAATCAGCTTGCAGCACGCTCAGCTGATGGAATGCGAGCGTCGCCTCACGGAGCGCGGACGCAGCCTGTTCGGTCGGGGCCGTGTCATCGGCCCAGAGCGCCAGCCGCACGGCCAGCTCGGGGTTGTCCACGAGCGCCTTACCGGATTCCAGTGCGAGCTGATGGGAAACCGCGATGTCCCGTTGGCGGACCGCGTCGCCCCGCTGGTGGAGCGCGATGACGGCCGTGGCCGCGATCGCCGCCACGCCAGCCGTCAGGGCGGCGGCGCCGAGGACGAGACGGCGCCGGTGCCCCCGCCGCTCGCGCAGCTCGCGCTCCTGACTCGCCGCCAGGAACTTCTGCTCTGCCGTTGACGGGCCCGGGTCTCCGCGTGCGGCCCACTCCCGTGCCTCGGCGAGGTGCGCGCCGCGATAGAGGGCGCTCTCGTCGCGATCCAGGCGTGTCCATTCCTTCTCCGCGACGCTCAGGTTCCGGTGGAGCTTGAGGTCGTCGCGGGCGGCATCGATCCAGTCTCGGAGCCGGGGCCACTCGCGCAGGACGGCCTCGTGGGCGAGCTCGACGGTGCCCTCGCTGACCGTCACGAGGCGCCGGTCGGCGAGCACGTCGACCAGGTCCTTCACCTCTTGGCTCGTGACGAGCTCGTCCAGCCCCCGCCGGTGGCGCTCGACGGTGCCCTCGTCGTCGACCTCGACGAGCTGCAGGAGAACACGGCGGGCGAGCGACTGCCGGCTCTCGTCGAGGTCGCCGAACGCATCCTCGGCAAGCCGGGCGACCGCCCCGCGGACGCCGCCCGTGCGCTCGTAGGACACCAGCTGAAGGCGCCGCCCGTCGCGGTGTTGCCACAGCTCGAGCAGCGCCGTCGACACGAGCGGGAGCGCGCCGGGCGCCTCCTCGACGTCGTCGACCATCGCGTCGACGAGGTCGTCCTCCACGGTGAGTCCGACGCGCTGGGCGGGGCAGACGATCGCACGCTGGAGCTCGTCGTTCCGCATCGGGCCGACCAGCACGTGGTTGGACGCGAGCGCCCGCGACAACGCCGGGTAGGCGGCGCAGCGTCCGTAGAAGTCGGCGCGTACGGCGAGCACGACGGCGCCGCCGGGGTCGTCGCCGGCCGCTCCCACGAGCTCGGCGAAGAAAGCGACCCGCTCAGACTCGTCACGGCATGCGGTGAAGACCTCCTCGAGCTGGTCGACGGCGAGCACCAGGCGGTCGCCCTCGATGCCGTCGAGCGCCCGGTCGAGCTGGCGCATCGGGTGCTCGCCGGGACGGATCACGCGCTGGGGCCAGTCCTGGCTCCCCGGGAGGACGCCGCTCGCCAGCGCGGGCAGGAGCCCGGCGCGAACGGCCGACGACTTGCCGCTGCCCGACGGGCCGACGACGCCGAGCAGCGGTGCGCCGACCAAGCGCGCGACGAGCTCGGCGACGAGCCGCTCGCGGCCGAAGAAGTACGGCGCGTCGGCCGCCTCGAACGGGACGAGGCCTTTGAACGGGCAGACCAGATGCTGCTTGCCGTCGCCGCCGTCCTCGGGCCATTCGCGCGTGCCTTGCAGCTGAACGACGCCGACCGCGAGCTCTTCCTCCATCGACCGCAGCCGGGACCGTCCCGCTGCGGTTCGCCCGGCGACCGCGCCGATCCGCCGGGCCGTCTCGCGTCGTGCCCAGAGGCCGGCGACGTCATGGACGCGGCGCGGGACGCCGTCGCTCGCGCCGAGGAGCCACTCGGCCGGTACGTCCTGCGCGGCGCTGTCGGGCGCGTAGAGCGCGGCGATCTGGCCGACCGCGCTCGAGCTCAGGCGCTTGAGGTGGAGCACGCCACCGGCCTGGAGCGCCTCGAGCGCCTCTGGGGCCTTCGCGGTGGCGACGACGAGCGTCGATCCTCCCGATGCATCGCGCACTGCGCCGAGCACCGCTTCGCCCGCCTCGTCGGCATCGTCAACGACGAGGAGCAGCGGGCGGTTCGCGCCGGCGGCTCGTCCGAGCACCTCATGCACCGCTCGCGGCGGGCCGTCGCCCGAGGCGTAGAGCACCGTCGCGCCGTGAGCGTGCGCGTCGGCGGCCAGCTCCGCGACCAGCCGCGTCTTGCCCATGCCCTGGCCGCCGGCGAGCACGACCACCCGGCCGGTGCCGGCGCGCGCCTCGTCCCAGCGGTCCCGCAGCCACTTGAGCTCGTTCTCCCGCCCGAGGAGCGGCGGTGCGGACGTCACGTCGAGCTCGTGCGGCAGCGCCTCCGCCGAGGCCATGGCCAGTGCGGGGTCGTGGTGCAGGATCGCGTCCTGCAGCGCGTGGAGCTCATCACCGGGCTCGACGCCGGCCTCGTCGCCCAGCCGCTGTCGCGCCTCGTGGTAGGCCTCGAGCGCCTCCGACTGCCGCCCGCACCGGTAGAGCGCCAGCATGAGGTGACCGGCGAGCCGCTCGCGCGCAGGATGCTTGGCGACCATCCGCCGCAGCTCTGCGACCAGCTCGGCATGCCGCCCGGCCGCGAGGTCCGCCTCGACGCGCGTCTCGAGGGCGGTCTGCTGCTCCTCCTCGAGCCGCGCGATCTCGACCTGCGCGAACGGCTCGAACGCCAGGTCCGCGAGCGGCGGCCCGCGCCACAGCGCGAGCGCCTTGCGCAGGACCGCGCCCGCTTCCTCCGGTCGCCCGGCCGCCAGCGCGGCGCGGCCCCTCTCGACCAGCTTCTCGAAGCGCTCGGCGTCGAGCTCGCCCGGCTCGACCTTGAGCCGGTAGCCCGCAGGCGTCGTCTTCAGCAGATCCTCGTCGCCGAGCGCCTTGCGCAGCCGGGAGACGTGGACCTGGACCGTCTTCACCGCGCCGGCCGGCGCGTCCTCGCCCCAGAGCGCAACCGCGATGCGCTCAGGGCTGACCGCCTCGTTCGCCTGGAGCAACAGCACAGCCAGGACGGCCCGCCGCTTCGTCCCCGGTACATCGATCGCCCCGAGGTCGCCGTGCACCTCGAGCGGGCCAAGGATCCGGAAATCCATCGTCGTGCGGGAGACGCTACAGACCTTGGAGGCCCGCTGGAAGGCCTTCATCGATCATCCACGCCGCGTATACGGTCGTGGCGTCGCACGGGTCCTTCGGGAAGCACAGCAGCGGCGGCGTGCCGCCGGGCATCATCCGGACCACGACGGCGAACCCGCCGCGTGCGACGTTGCCGGCTCGATCGGCCGCCGAGCAGCGCACGGCCGTGATTCCAGGGTGGAAGCGCGATCCGCTCGCGGGCAAGCAGCGCGCCGCTACGCGCCCGTCGCGACGATCGATCGCGCTCGACGCATACCGGACGATCACGCCCGACGGGTCGTGCGCGATCCGCCCGATCCGCCCCGGGAGCCGCAGTCGCGGCGGCTTCACGTCCCCGTCGCGCACGCGCACGGCGTCGGGCACGCTCGACCGAGGGGCGACACATCGGGCCGGGCCGACCGTCCGCCGTCCTTGCGCGTGCCATCCGGAGGCGGATGCTCGTCCTGTCGCGCAGGCGTGCCGCGGACCGTGGGGCTGCGCTCCACCAGCAGCGTGGCCGCTGTGAGCGAGACGGCGCCGACGACGAGCACCAGGGCCGCGGTGATGAGCCTCGTGCCGTGGACGTCGGCTTTGGCGTGCCTCTGGTGTCGCATGTGGAGCAAGAGCGGCCAACCGGCGCCCTGATACGAGGTCGCGGCGCGAACGGCCTCGCGCGTCGCCTCTTCGTGCTCCTCACTCCGATGTTGGCCGGCTGTAACCGCGGAGCGTCGGATGTAAGCCCGCTGAAGGCGCGTGCGAGGACGGTGGCCGCATGTCCACTCTCGAGTTCACCGAATCCACACCCGCCCACACCGCCCGGCTCACGCCCGCCGGGGATCCCGATCTCGCAGCGCTCGTCCGCCGAGCGGCCGACGGCGATCCCGCAGCGCTGACCTGGATCGTGGAACGCTTCGATCGCTCGCTGCGCGCCATCGTCCGGTTCTACCGAGTCGCCCCCTGTGACGTCGACGACGCGGTGCAGGCGACGTGGCTGCAGTTCATCGAGCACGGGCGCTCGCTCCGCGAGCCGGCCGCCGTCAAGGGCTGGTTGTCGACCACCGCCCGACGGCAGAGCCTGCGGGTTCTGCAACGTCGAGTGCGCGAGCAGCCGTCGGACGACCCGGCGCTCGGTGAAGACATCCGCGTCGTCGACCCGTGCGAAGAGCTGATCGCAGCGGAGCGGCGCGCGGCGCTGTACAGCGCAGTGGCCCAGCTCCCCGTGACGAGCCGGCGGTTGATGACGCTCATGATCGCCCGTCCCGGCCTGAGCTACGAGCAGGTCGGCGAGGCGCTCGGCATCCCCATCGGGAGCATCGGTCCCACGCGACTGCGATGCATCACCCGGCTCAGCCACATGAGCGAGATCAGAGCGCTCCGTGTCTGACTCTCCATCCACGCACGCGGCCGGCCAACGGCCCAAGGCGCAACGCCCGCATGAGCGTGCGCCGCGCGCCGGCCGCCCTCGACCGCGCTGTTGGCGGACTGCAACCGGGCTGCAAGCGGCCGGCGGGATCGTGGCCCTCGTCGGTCACCACAAACCCCCACTCCCCGCCAGGAGGCCCCATGACCATCCGCCGCACCCTCGCCGCCGCGCTCGCCGCCTCGGCGATCGCCGCGCCCGCGGCCAGCGCGATGCCCGCGCCGCCCGACATGCACGCCTCGACCGCGCAGGCCGCCGCCCAGGAGCGGCAGGACCTCCGTGGCGAGGCCGCGCAGGACGCCGCGCTGCACCCCCGCAAGGCGCAGGTCGTCAACGCCCCCGGCGCCACCGCGGTCGCCTCGCAGACCCGCGAGACGCCCGTCGCGCCGGGCCAGCCGACCTGGGCCGTGAACCCGAAGCCGCTCACGCCGCCCACCAGCACCACGGTGGCGGTCACCTCGAGCGACGACGGCATCGACTGGACGTCGATCGGCATCGGCGTTGCCGGCTCGCTGCTCATCCTGGGCGGCGCCGCCGTCCTGATGAGCCGCATCCGGCGCGTGCCGGGCGCCGGCGTCAGCGCCTGATCACCCCCCTCGCACGGGGCGCCGGCCATGGAAGGCCGGCGCCCCGTGCGCCTTTTCCCACCTCTTTCAGCAGGAGCACTCCATGACCATCCGCCGCACCCTCGCCGCCGCGCTCGCGGCCACGGCGATCGCCGCGCCCAGCGCCTCCGCGATCCCCGCCGACACCCCCGCCGCGAAGCCGCCCGCCGCTCAACAGCAGCCGGTGTCGCAGGTCCTCAGGTCGCCGGGCCACCCATCGGAGGCCGGGAACGTCAGGCCGCTGCCGCCGCTGGGCGCTCAGGCCGCCCAAAGCGACGGCCTGGACTGGATGACGATCGGGCTCGGCATCGCCGGCACGCTGCTCGCTCTGGGCGGCATCATCGCCCTGACGAGCCGCCGGCCGGTGCCACGCACTCGCATCAGCGTGTGACCGACGGACCGCGGACGGGGCTGCCGACCTCCCGGGGCCGGCGCCCCCCGCGCCCTTCAGTACGCTGGATCGAGCACGGAAACCAGGGGGGCTGACGGAAGTCGGCTGAGATAGCGCCTAGACCCCGGCGCTGACCCTTCGAACCTGTGGGGTAATGCCCGCGGAGGGAGCGATGGCGACGAAGGTCGGGGCGCGCGTGCCGCAGCCCCGGGACGTGCACAGCGAGGTGGTGGTGGAGGCCGTGACGCGCCGGTTCGGCGCCGTGGTCGCGCTGGCCGGCGTCTCGTTGCGCGCGCAGACCGGCGAGGTCGTCGCCGTCGTCGGGCCGAGCGGCAGCGGCAAGACCACGCTGCTGGAGCTCGTCTGCGGGCTGCAGAC